>Ga0190265_10000076_pt1 | contig 104916 bp, 101 predicted proteins | sample Popmic124T_FD_133135 | JGI IMG/M metagenome (GOLD analysis project Ga0190265, IMG submission 133135) | Populus adjacent soil microbial communities from riparian zone of Indian Creek, Utah, USA - 124 T | ecosystem: Environmental > Terrestrial > Soil > Riparian zone | place: USA: Utah... | reverse complement strand
GACATCACGCACTCCGAGGACGACATCGACATCGAGGACCTGATCGCCGATCAGCAGATGGTCATCTCGATCACGAAGTCCGGCTACATCAAGTCGCTGCCGCTCGCGACCTACCGCAAGCAGCACCGCGGCGGCGTCGGCGTGATGGGGATGGACATGAAGGACGAGGACTACATCGAGCACCTCTTCGTCACCTCCACGCACGACTACCTGCTCTTCTTCACCAACCGCGGCAAGATCTACCGCCAGAAGGTCTACGAGCTCCCCGAGGCCGGACGTACCGCGAAGGGCCGAGCGCTCGTCAACATCCTGCCGCTGCGCGAGGGCGAGTTCGTCCGCGCGGTCCTCTCGACGCGCGACTTCACCGAGGGCAAGTACCTCGTCTTCGCGACCAAGCAGGGACAGGTCAAGAAGACCGAGTTCCTCGCCTACAACACGCCGATCAAGGCCGACGGCATCATCGCGATCAAGATCCGCGACGACGACGAGCTCGTCGCCGTCCGCCGGACCAGCGGCGAGGACGACATCATCATGGTCTCGCGCTCCGGCCAAGCGGTCCGCTTCAAGGAGACCGACGCCCGGCCGATGGGCCGCGATACCGGCGGCGTGCGCGGCATGAACGTCTCGCGCGGCGACAACTGCGTGCTCGCGATGGACATCGCCCGCGACGACACCGAGCTGCTCGTCGTCACCGAGAACGGCTACGGCAAGCGCACCCCGATCGCCGACTACGCGGTCAAGGGCCGCGGGGCGATGGGCGTCAAGACGATCAAGCTGACCGAGGAGAAGGGTGGCGTCGCCGGCGCGCTGATCGTCCGCGATCACCAGGACCTCGTCTTCATGTCCCAGAACGGCACCGTCAACCGGACCGGCGTCAAGGGGATCTCGTCGCAGGGCCGCGGCGCCCAGGGCGTGCGTGTCATGAAGCTCCGCGAGGGCGATGTCGTCAGCGCGGTCGCGCTCGTGATGGACGACGAGGCCGACACTTCGGCCGTCGCTCAGGGTGAGGTCGACGGCCTCGAGCCGATCGAGGGCGTCGTGGCGGCCGAGGATCCGGAGACGGGTGGCGTTCCGGAGCCGGACGAGTCGGACGTCTCGGATGACGTTGCTCCGTCGGAGGGCGACGAGGAGTAGCTGGTTCTCGGCTAGACCCGCGGCGCTGCTGGCCGCGGGTCCTGTCTCCGATGTTGCTTTCCGTGCTCGGCTCCGCTGCGACTCCGCCCCGTCCCTGGCGCGGATTGCCGTGCAGGGCTCAATCGTGGTCAGACGGGAGGGGCTTCGCGCTAGCTGCGCCTGCGCGCGCAAAGGCAACATCGTCGCCACCCGCGGAAGCAACGTCGGCCTACTCGGTGACAGCTCCGAGGCGTCCATTACAGGCTCGCGACGACTTGAGGACGTGCTGTCTTCGGCGCAATACGTTGGCCGAGCGGAAGGTGAAGCGGCCAGGTGGCGGCACCTGATTGACACTCAGCGTGTTCGACTTGACCAGTCGAATCCGGTTCAAGTCCGGCGCCTTCCGCCGTAACGCAAAGCGGTGCCGAGAGCGACCTGACGCGCTAGTGTCCCTAGCGAGTGTCAGTCAGGGTGGGGGTGGTTCCCCACATTGCAGCTCTCGGCCCGCTTCGGCGGGCCGACGCCTTTCTAGGGGCCTGCGGCTCGGCGCCTGTGACGGTTCGGCAACGACCCCGTTGCGCTGCTTGTCTTCCTCGCACTCGCGGCATAGGTTCGAGGCGACCGAAGAAAATAGTGCCCCCGCACCTGTTTGCGCAGGCCGGGGGCGTGGCGCCCGAACCAAGATTCGGACGCGCGGGCAAGGTATCGCTGCCGCGCTTCCTCGTGCTCGGTTTGGTCGCCTCCAACCAAGGAGGACACCAAGATGCCCCTCTCAGACCGCCAGGACTTCAAAGACTGGCTAGAGCGCCGCACCGCCGGCATGGTCGGACGCCGCCACGGCGACCCGAACGACTGCACGAGCTGCGGCAACGACCTCGCCCACCACCTCAACGCCACAGAGTGCCTGGTCTGCTTGGCCGAGCAGTTCGGCACCGAGACTGCCGAGCGCTGGCTGACCGAGGCAATCGCCGGCTTCATCCGCGCAGCGTCAGACCCGCCCGCGCTTGCACGAATGCTCGCCGAGTCGATCGCCAACGCTCGCGACCTCGCCGAGATCCACGCACCACCACCGGCTCGCTGAGCCGGCCGGATCCAGCCCGCAGCATTTCTGCTGCGTTAGGCTTGGGATGGGTATCAGCTGGGTGCAGCTAGACGGGTCCGCTTCGGCGGACCCGTTCAGCCTCTGGAGTGGCCGTTGGTCACCGACGCTGATCCGCGGGTGGTGACGGTGGCGAGTTGGGCGCGCAGGCGGAGCCGAGCACCCAAGCTCGTCCACCGGAGACAGGACCCGCGGCCACCAACGCCCGTAGCTAGCCGAGAGAATCGCCCCGAAAAGAACCGGCTGACACCGTCATCCGCGTGTGCTTAACTGGCGAGACCAGCGAAAGGAGGTGGTCCAACGTTGAGTGACAGACATTTCGGGACCCTGGAGGTGTCCGGCCGCTAGCCGGATTGCTGGACCCCGTTTAGCGGAGTCCAACCGAGGCACCGTCGGCTTCAACGGAGGTGGGAGTGGTCCCTCCGCCGGGGAGCGAGTCGTTTTCGCTCTCGTAGGTCCGTAGCCGATCAAGGTCCAGACAGGAATCACGCGAAGGGCGTCCCACGGGGCGCCCTTCGTCGTTCCGAGGACGGCTAGTTGGAGTCGGCCGAGTTGTCGGTCGGCTCGGCCTCAAGGGTGGTGACCCGGTCCTCGAGGCTGTTCGCCTTGGTGTTCGCCCGGTTGGCGTCGTCCTGGGCGTCGCCGGCCTGGTTGCTGGCCTTGGTCGCGGCTCTCTGTGCCCTCGCGATCCGCGAGTCGAGGCCGCTGACCTCGGCCTGCGTGGGCAGCCCGTCGACCTGCTGGCCGATCTCGTCGATCTGACCCTCGAGCCTGTCGCTGACCTGGTCGATGTCGGCCTGGGTCGCGCGGGAGGCAGATGCGTCCTTGGCGTCGCGCGCCTCGATGTAGGCGACGACGGCGATGGCCGTGGCGGCGAATGCCCAGACGCCGGCGACGATCAGCCAGCGACGCAGCGAGCGGATCTGGTCGCTGCGCACCTCGCGCTCGGCGGGGTCGGGCGACGGGGGCGCTGGCGTAGGTGCGGCAGGCGGCGGCGGTGCTGCCGCAGCCGGTTGAGGCGTGGCAGCTGGCTGCTGCCCAGGGGAGGCCGACGGATCGGCTGGTGGGATCGACTCCACGTCAGGCCGCGTTGGGGATGTACTGCTCCCAGGAATGTGGGACTACCGGTACCGCCACGTGGATGAAGATCGTAGAGCTGGGTGCGGATGGCGGTTGCCGGGGGACCATGTTCGCCTGACGTGGAAGGCGATCTCCCTTGCGCCGGTTGCACGGTGCGCAGCAGGTGACGACGTTCTCCCAGTCGGTGCGCCCACCCTTCGAGCGCGGGATCACGTGGTCGACGGTCAGGCTGCCGCGCTCGTCGCCGCAGTACTGGCAGGTCCACTCGTCACGGGCGAAGACCGCTCGGCGGGTGATCTTGCGTCGGTGGGCGTCGCGGGGGATCCGCACGTAGGTCTTGAGACGGATGACCATCGGCCGCGGCAGCGTCAGGTTCTCGGCGTGGAGTGCCCACTCCCCGCGCTCGAGGATCTCCGCGCGATCCTTCAGCAGCAGCACCGCCGCGCGGCGGACGGTGCAGACGTTGATCGGCTCATACGACGCGTTGAGGACGAGCACTCGGCCGGATGATGTAGCGCGCCCACCGGACCGACCGTCCGGGAGCGCGCCGATAGGGGCTGGGTCGTCGTCCCCAGCCCGCGGCTCTGGCACCGGTACCGATTGCAGCGTCACGGTCGGGTGAGTGTAGCGAGCTACTGGGGCGCGTTCGAGGGGGCGACGGGATAGCTGCCGAGCACTTTGAGCGTCTCAACCCGCTCTGCGAGCGCTTCGAGAGCCTGCTCGACGTGTGCCTCCCCGAGCCCACCCTCGAGGTCGGCGAAGAACATGTAGTGGCCTAGACGGACCCGCCGTGGGCGCGACTCGATCTTCGTGAGGTTGATGTCGCGGTCGGAGAGCTCGCGTAGGACGGAGACCAGCGCGCCGGGCGAGGCGTCGTTGAAGCCCCAGAAGACGATCGACGTCTTCGCGGGCCCGGCGGGTGACGGGCGGTCGCCGTCGGTGTGCGCGAGCCAGACGAAGCGTGTGACGTTGTCGGCGCGGTCCTCGATGCGCTCCGCGATCACGGTGCCGCCGTAGAGCTCGGCTGCGAGTCGCGACCCGATCGCCGCCCACGGGCGCCCGCCCTCGCCGACGGTGCGCACGGCGTCTGCCGTCGACGTCGCCCCGGCGACCTCGGCGTGTCCGAGTCGCTCGCGCAGGAAGCCGGTGCACTGACCGATCGCCTGCGGGTGTGAGAGCACTCGTTCGATCGCGTCCAGCTCGATCGGCCCGGCGGCGATCAGCTGGTGGTGGATCGGGTAGACGACCTCGCGCACGATGCGGACGTGCTCGGCGTCGCCGGCGAGCGCGTCGAGCGTGGCGGCGACGCCGCCCTCGAGCGAGTTCTCGATCGGGACCACGGCAAGCTCGCTCTCGCCCTTCTCGACGGCCATGATCGCGTCGTGCACGGTCGGGCGCGACTCCGGGACGATCTCCTCGGTGGCCGACGCGCGCAGTGCCTCGTCGGTGTTCGTTCCGGCTGGCCCCAGGTAGGCCACCCGCGCCGGTCCGCTCACCCCTCTGCCGCTGCTCCGGTACGGGAGGCCAGGGCGGTGTCGACGGCCTCGCGCTCCTCGGGCGACAGCTCGAGCTCGGCCTCTCCGGCGACGATCTGCTTCACGTAGACGCGCGCGCTGTCGCGGTGGTGGATCGACGACAGCACGACCCCGGAGCGGTGCTCGTCGAGCAGCGCGATCGAGCTCGACTGGTGACCTGACATCTCGCCGTAGGCGTCGTAGCGGATCAGCGCGCGGTGGGTGACGCAACCGTCGATCCGCGCCTCGGCCGCGCTCATCCGCCGCTCGATTCCGGCGGCGGCGTCCTCGACCCAGTCGCGCAGCTCGATGAAGCCGCGCTCGAGCCGTGCTGCGTGCTCGACGAGGTCGCGTTGCCCGGTCTCGCCCAGGACCGCGCGTTGGCTCTCGCGTAGTCGGCGCATGCGGATCGCCAGCGCGCTGGCAAGCGCCAGCGCGATCAGTGCCAGAGCGCCGGCGACGAGCGCGACGGCGCCCTCGGTGGATGTCAGTCCGTCCACCGCACGGAGGGTACTGGGACCCTCAGGACGTGAAGATGACGCTGAAGTCGGCAGCGTTGTTGCCGACGCTCTCGTCCTCGCCGGGCACGAGCTCGATCTCGACGGCGATCGGTACCGCCTGACCGGTAGGCGGCTCCTCGTTGAGCGGGATGCTGACCGTCTGGGTCTCGCCCGCCGCGATCTCGTCGATGACGCCCTCGAGCTCGATCGCGTCGCCGCCGCTGCCGGCGGTCACGCGGACGGTGACGTCGGTCTCGGTGTTCTCGCCCTGGTTGAGCACCTGCACCTCGAAGGCGAGATCGCTGGAGAGGGTGACGGTCGTCGATCCGCCGGCCACGAGCGCCTGTCCACCGAGGGTGACGGTTCCGATCCCGTTCCCGTGCAGGCCGGGCGCGGCCTCGCCGTCGACGCCGCCCTCGATGCCCGCGATCCGGCTCGCGACCTCCGCCGGCTGGAGCCAGTCGAGGTCCTCGAGGAAGACGCTGGTGTCGATCTCGTGCTTGATGCCCTCCTTGTCGAGCACCGCATCGATCTCGGGGATGACGCGCCGGAAGTAGATCTGGTCGCTGGTGAGGAACAGCTGCATCGCCTTGGCGATCTCACCGGCAGCGCCTTGGGCGTCCTCGCCGTCGGAGATCGCGCTCGGGAGCTGGTCGGCGATCACATCGATCCCGTCGGCGCGGAAGCGCAGCGTCTCGACGAGGTAGTTCTGGGCCGAATCGAGCTCACCGGGCGGGTCGAGGTCCTGCGCGCGGTCGACCAGCTGCGCCGACTCGATGCGGAAGCTGTTGAGCGCGTTCTCGGCCTCCACGGCGGTCGCGTCGCCGCCGCCTTGGAGCTGCTCGAACATCGCCGTGCCCTGGTTGTTCGACTCCCCGATCAGGGCGTCGACGTCGGTGACGTAGTCGTTGATCGCCGACTCCTTGCGCGAGTCGAGGCAGCCCTTGAATCCCAGCACCAGGAGGATCAGCACGAGCAAGGCGCCGCCTGTGGCCAGCCCGCGCCTTACCATCAGTGTTTGACGGTCGGTCGTAGGTCCCTGGTGGGGCCTTTGGCGGGCCGGGCGACCGCGGCCGGCTGCTGACTGGTCCTGATCGTCGAACAAGGACTGAAATCGCTTCTCGCGTGAGGGGCCCTGCAATGGGGAGTATGACCTCTCCGTCGGTTGTCCTTCCTCGCCAAGCCGCCGCGAACGGCAGGTAGGCCGCCCCAGAAACCGAATTTAGGACCCAGATGAGCAGGCCCGACACGACAGCCCGGAATCCTGGTGAGGCCAAGACGCAGCGGCTTGGCGGCTCGCCCGAGGGCCGGCTCGTGCTTGGCCGCTACCGGCTCGAGCAGCGGCTCGGCGCGGGAGGCTTCGGCGTCGTCTGGCGGGCACGCGACGAGCGGCTCGAGCGTGACGTCGCGGTCAAGGTGGTGCCTTCGAGCGGCGACCGCGAGGACGACGCGCGAGTTCAGCGCGAGGCGGTGGCGGCGGCCCGGCTCAACCACCCGGGGATCGTCGCGCTCTACGAGCTGGGCCGCGACGAGCACGCGGCCTACCTGGTCTCGGAGCTGGTCGACGGCGCGACGCTCGCCGAGCTGGGCCGCGCGGGCGCCGTCTCGGATCGCGACGTCGCGCGGATCGGCGCGGCGCTCTGCGACGCGCTCGAGCACGCCCACGCACGCGGGGTCGTGCACCGGGACGTCAAGCCGGGCAACGTGATGGTGGTCGCCGAGCCCGCCGCCGGCGCCGGCTTCGCGAAGCTGACCGACTTCGGCATCGCGCGGCTTGCCAGCAGCGACTCGCTGACCGCCACCGGCGACGTCGTCGGAACGCTCGCCTACATGGCGCCCGAGCAGGCCGAGGGCCATGGCGCCGGCCCCGAGTCGGACGTCTACGCGCTCGCGTTGACGCTCTACGAGGCCTGGACGGGGTCGAACCCGGTGCGGGCGGCGAGCCCTGCCGCGACCGCGCGCAACGTGGGGTTGCCGCTGCCGTCGCTGCGCGCCCGCCGGCCCGACCTGCCCGCCTCGCTGTGCGAGGCCGTCGACGCCGCGCTCGACCGCGATCCCGTCTACCGCCCAGAGCTCGTCGAGCTGCGCGAGCTGCTGCGCGACGCCGAGGACGAGCTCTCCGACGAGGGTGGCCTGGTCGAGGACGAGACGATCGAGCGCTTCGGGTTGACCGCCGTGCAGCCACGCACCCGGCTGACCTCGATCCTGCGGCCCTCGTCGTCGCGCGGCCTGGGCGCCGAGGGCAGCGACCGCCAGCCGCTCGGCATCGCGGTCGCCAGTCGCGCCGGAGCTGGGATCGCCGCCGGCCTGCTCGTCCTCGCCGCGCTGGAGGGCCTCGGTCCGACGCCGCCGTTCTCGGTCTTGGGCGCGGTGCTCGCCGCGGCGGCCGCCGCGGCGTTGCTGCCGCGCGTCGGCTGGATCGCCGCCGCGCTGGGCGTCTGCGGCTGGCTCGCCTCGCCAGATGCCGGTCGTGAGGGGACGGCGCTCGTCCTGACCGCGGCCCTGCTGCCGATACCGGCCCTGCTCCCGCGCGCCGGCGTGCTGTGGTCGGTGCCGGCGCTCGCCCCGCTGTTGGGGGCCATCGCCCTCGCGCCGCTGTTCGTCGGCGTCGCCTCGCTGTGCTCGACCGCGTGGCGCCGTGCCGGACTCGCGGTCGCGGGCTTCCTCTGGCTGGCGGTCGCGGAGACCTTGACCGGCAACGACTTCCTCTTCGGCGTCGCGGACGGCACCTCGCCCAGAGCGGGGTGGGAGGCGTCGGTCGTAGATGCGACCAACGACGCGCTCGTGCCGCTCTTCATCTCGCCGGCCCTGCTGCCGGCGCTCGTCTGGGCCGGCTTCGCCGTGGCGCTCCCCTATCTGATCCGTGGCCGCTGGACCCAGCTCGACGTCGCCGCGGCGGCGCTCTGGGCGATCGGGCTCGTGCTCGCGCTCGACGCGATCGGCGACCTGCTCGACGGCGCGACTGCGCTCACCGCCGCTCGCGGCGCGATCGCCGGGTCCTGCCTCGGCGCCGCGGTCGCGGTCACGATCGGCCGGTTGACACCTCCCGTGCGTGCCGACGAGCACGACCCGGCACTACTCTGAGGGCTTCATTTCGATGAGCGTTCTGCGAAATCTCGAGTCGAAGATCGGTGGCCTCGTCGAGGGCGCCTTCAGTCGGGCGTTCAAATCGAACGTGGAGCCGGTCGAGCTCGCGCGCAAGCTCGCCAAGGAGATGGAGGAGGCCAAGATGACCTCGGTCTCGCGCGTGTACGTGCCGAACCACTACCGCGTCTTCCTGTCGCCCGCCGACCGCGACCACTTCGCGAGCTACGAGGGGGCGTTGCGCAAGGAGCTGTCCGACTACCTGCTCGAGCACGCGCGGGCCGAGAGCCTCGCGCTCACGAGCCGGCCGGCCGTCGAGTTCATGACCGACGAGCGACTCGAGCTGGGCGAGTTCGGCATCCAGGCTCAGCTGCTCGATCTGCCGGAGGAGGAGCGTGCGGCACCTGAGGCGGCGCCCTCTCAGGGCGACTTCGGCCACACGATGGTCTACTCGCCCGACCGTGCCGCTGCGCGAGTGCTCGAGCCCGACCGCCCCGCGCGTCCGCTCGGCGTGCGCGCGGTCCTGTCGGGCGACGGCCGCCGCACCGTGATCGAGAGCGACCCGTTCGTGATCGGTCGCAGCCGCGACTGCGACCTGGTGATCGACGACCCGAACATCTCGCGCCACCACGCCGAGCTGCGCAGCGACGGCGAGTCGTGGCTGATCGCCGACCTGCAGTCGACGAACGGCATCAAGGTCAACCGCCGTCGCGTCGACCAGGCGCTGCTGCGCACCGGCGACCGGATCACGCTCGGCGTCACCGACTTCGACTTCGAGCTCGACTGAGGGGAAAGGAAGCGTGGACGAGCCCCTCGCGGTAGCGCTGAAGTTCGGCTTCCTGGCCGTCCTCTACCTGTTCCTGCTCTGGGTCTCGCGCAGCGCGCTGCGCGATCTCGTGCGCGGGGTCGAGCCTGTCACCCACACGCCGGCGCCCACCCCGCCGGGCGGCGCCTCGCGCGAGCCGGCGGACCAGGGTGGGGGAATGCTGGGAGCGATGGAGCCGCGGCTCGAGGTGATCGCGGCGCTCGGCTACGAGCCGGGCACGATCTTCGATCTGCGGGACGGCGCGACGCTCGGGCGCTCCGACCACGCTGAGATCCGAGTCGACGATCCGTTCGCGTCCTCCGCCCACGCGCGGATCTTCGCCCGCGGCGACTTCATGCAGGTCGAGGACATGGGCTCGACCAACGGGACCTACCTCAACGGGCGCCAGCTGCGTGGCGCCGAGCGGCTGAAGGTCGCTGACGTGATCCGTATCGGCGACAGCGAGTACCGCTACCAGGAGTAGCCGATGGCGCTGCGGGTGGTCGAACAAGCGGGCCTCTCCGACGTGGGCCGCCAACGCGAGGCGAACGAGGACAACCTCGTGCTCGCGCGGCCGGTCTTCGCGGTCGCCGACGGCATGGGCGGCGCCCGGGCGGGGGAGGTGGCGTCACGGATGGCCGCCGACGCCTTCGCGGACCTGCACGCCGACGGCACCCCCGAGCAGCGGCTCACGCTGGTCGCCAAGCGCGCGAACCGCCAGATCTACGACCTCGCCCAGCGCGACGAGGCGCACCGCGGCATGGGAACGACGCTGACCGCGGCGATGGTCGCGGCCGGCGCCGTCAGCATCGGCCACGTCGGGGACAGTCGCGCCTACCGGCTGCGCGACGGCGAGCTCGAGCAGCTCACGCACGACCACTCGCTGGTCGCCGAGCTCGAACGCTCGGGCCAGCTCTCGCCGGAGGCCGCCGAGCACCACCCACAGCGGTCGATCATCACGCGGGCGCTCGGTCCCGAGCCCGACGTCGAGGTCGACACCCACACCCACGCCGCGCGCGCCGGCGACACCTATCTGCTCTGCTCCGACGGTCTCACCGGAATGCTGTCCGACGACGAGGTCGCCGCCCTGCTGCGCGTTGCCCCGTCGCTCGACGACGCCGCGACGTCGCTCGTCAGGGCGGCCAACCAGAACGGGGGCAAGGACAACATCACCGTCGTCCTGTTCAGGCTCGACGACGACGGAGCGCCCGAGGAGGAGGCCCCGGCTGCCGTCGACGAGGACACGGTCCATCGGGGGCTGACGCGCGACGACGTCGACGCCGCGATCGCCGACCAGGAGCGCTCGGGCGCTGTCGTGACTGCGCCGCGCCGGCGCCGGCGCCGCGCGGCGCCGGCCACCCCAACCGCCGGCGCGCTCCGACGGCCCCGGCTGCGCGGCGTGCTCGCTGCGGTCGTGGCGGTGCTGGCACTCGGCCTCGTGGTCGCCGGCGGCGTGATCGCGGCGCGCCAGGTGTACTTCCTGGGGACCGACGAGACCGGCTTGGTGTCGGTCTACCGCGGCCTGCCGTACGAGCTCCCGCTCGGCGTCGACCTCTACTCGGAGCAGTACCAGAGCGGCGTGCCGGCGACGTCGATACCCGAGGCGCGCCGCGAGCGCGTGCTCGATCACCAGTGGCGCGGTCGCGCCGACGCGGAGGACCTGGTGCGCCAGCTCGAGCGGGGAACGCTCGATCCGGGGCGGCAGGCCCAGTGAGCGCCCGCACACGCGAGCTGTTCGGCCTGATCCCGGTCACGCTGCTGGTCTGCGCGGGCTTCGCCGCGGTCGTCCTCAGCCGTACCCAGGACACCAGCGACCTGACGGTCACCTATGGGTTGGTCTTCCTCGGCCTCTGCGTCCTCGGCCACCTGTTCATCCGTGCGCGGCTGCCGGACGCCGATCCCTACCTCTATCCGCTCGCTGCGCTGTTGGCCGCGTTCGGGCTGGTGATGATCTATCGGATCGACGCCGAGCTGGCGCGCGAGCAGGCGCAGTGGTTCGTGATCGGTCTGGCGCTCTTCTGCGCGACGATCGCGCTGCTGCCGGACCACCACGTCCTCGAGCGCTACCGCTACACGATCGCCGCGGCGGGGATCGCGCTGCTGATGCTGCCGCGGTTCCCGGTGATCGGCGAGCAGATCAACGGCGCCTACCTCGCGGTCAAGCTTGGCCCGATCCAGTTCCAGCCGGCGGAGTTCGCGAAGCTCGCGATCATCGTCTTCCTGGCGAGCTACCTGCGCGACACGCGCGACGTGCTCGTGCGCGCGCGGCTGAAGCCGTTGACGCCACAGGGGCAGATCCTGCTCTACGGGCTGCCGCTGCTCGGGGTGATCCTGATGGTGACGGTCTTCGACCTCGGCAACGTGGCTACGGTGCTGCTCGCCGTGTTCACGCTCTCGGTCGTCTCGCTGGTCCGCGAGCGGCCATCGCTCAAGCACTTCGGTCCGCTGTTGCTGGTCTGGGGCCTGGCGATGGTGATGCTGCTGTTCATCCGCGACCTCGGCAGCTCGCTGATGTTCTTCGGCGGCTTCCTCGCGCTGCTCTACGTCGCGACGGCGCGGCTCTCGATCGTCGGCGTCGGCGCGACGATGTTCCTCGGCGGCGCCGCCTACTTCGCGACGACCGTCGGCCACGTCGAGAAGCGGATCGACACCTGGCTCGACCCCTTCGACCAGGCGCTCTACGACGCGCCCGGAGGCAGCTTCCAGATCGCCCAGTCGCTGTTCGCGCAGGCCGACGGCGGCCTCTTCGGCCGCGGCTTCGGCGAGGCGCTGCTCGAGCTGCCCGGCGGCGGGACGATCCTGCCCGCGGCGCACACCGACCTCATCTACGCGGTGATCACCGACGAGCTCGGCCTCTTTGGCGCGACCGGCCTGATCCTCGTCTACATGCTCCTGTGCGCGCGCGGGTTCAAGACGGCGCTGGTGGCGAGCGACGGGTTCTCGAAGTTGCTGGCCACCGGCCTTACGGCGGTGCTGGCACTGCAGGTCTTCGTGATCGTCGGCGGCGTGACCAAGGTGATCCCGCTGACCGGCGTCACGCTGCCGTTCGTCTCCTACGGCGGCAGCTCGATCCTCGCCAACATGGTCCTGCTCGCGCTGCTGCTGATCGTCTCCGACCACGCCCGCCGCGACCGTGACCGGATGGCGCCCGGAGGACTGGTGTGAACCGGCAGATCGTCCAGCTGTTCGGGCTGACGCTCGTGCTCTTTGCCGTCCTGATCGGCTTCACGTCGCGCTGGACGGTCTTCGAGGCCGAGTCGCTCGAGGACAACGCGCTCAACAAGCGGCCGCTGCTCGAGCAGCAGCAGGTGCCCCGGGGCTTGATCTTCGCGCGTGACGGCAGCACGGTGCTCGCTCAAAGCGACCCGCAGGGTCGCGGCAAGCGGCGGACATACCGCCGTTCGTATCCCGAGGGCGAGCTGTTCTCGCAACCGGTCGGCTACTCCTTCATCGATCGCGGCGAGGTCGGGATCGAGAAGTCGCGCAACGACGCGCTGACCGGCGATCTGAACGAGTTCGGCACGATCTTCCGCGAGCTGCAGGGCGGCGATCGCGAGGGCGACGACGTCGTCACTACGCTCGATCCCGCGGCGCAGCAGACCGCCTACGACGCGCTTGGTGGGAGGGCGGGGGCGATCGTCGCGCTCGAGCCGGCGACCGGGCGGGTGCGCGTCATGGCCTCGACACCGACCTACGACCCGAACCGTGTGGCCGACACCGACTACTTCGACGAGCTGCGGCTCGACACCGAGGGCCGGCCGCTGACCAACCGCGTCACCCAGCCGCGCTACCAACCTGGCTCGACCTTCAAGGTCGTCACCGCGGCGGCGGCGCTCGACACCGGCAAGGTGACGCCGGAGACGATCGTCGACGGCTCGTCGCCGCAGACGATCAGCGGTGCGCCGCTCGCGAACTCCGGCAACGTCGACTACGGGCCGATCAGCTTCACCGACGCGCTGACGAACTCCGTCAACACCGTCTTCGCGCGCGTCGGCGAGCAGGTCGGCCGTGGGACGCTGCTCGAGTACATGGACCGCTTCGGCTTCAACCGCGACCCGCAGCTCGACTTCCCCGACGACCAGATGGAGGTCAGCGGCATCCGCAACAGCGAGGGCCGCCTCGTGACCGCCGACGACGGCTGGGACGTCGGTCGCGTCGCGATCGGGCAGGGCGGCGCCGAGGGCCAGATCCAGGTGACGCCGATCCAGATGGCCGAGGTCGCTGCCGCCGTCGCGAACGGCGGCGCGCTGATCCGGCCGCGGCTGACCGAGCGCGTGGTCGGTCAGGACGGGCGCGTCGAGGAGAGGATCGACCCCGCGCAGCAGGCACAGGTGATGAAGCCCGAGACCGCCGCGCAGCTGACCGAGATGATGGGCCGCGTCGTCGAGGAGGGCACCGGCACCCAGGCCGCGCTGTCCGGCGTGAGCGTCGCCGGCAAGACCGGCACGGCCGAGATCGGCGCCGACGCATCGCTCAATCAGGTCTGGTTCATAGGCTTCGCGCCCGTGGAGAGCCCTCGCTACGCGATCGCCGTGACGCTCGACGACCAGCCGATCGGAACTTCAGGCGGCGAGTACGCCGCTCCGCTCGCAGCTCAAGTGCTGCAGACCCTCCTGGGGGGTGGATGAGCGACCTCGCCGACGGCGCCGTCGTGGACGGCCGCTACCGGATCATCCGGCGCATCGGCTCAGGGGGGATGGCCGACGTCTACTGCGCTCAGGACGAGCACCTCGGCCGTGAGGTCGCGCTCAAGGTCCTGCACCGGCGCTTCGCCCAGGACGCGGAGTTCGTCGAGCGCTTCCGTCGCGAGGCCTCGGCCGCGGCCGGGCTCCAGCACGCCCACGTCGTCGGCGTCTACGACCGTGGCGAGCACGAGGGCACCTACTACATCGCGATGGAGTACCTGCGCGGCCGCACGCTGAAGGACGTCGTCGCCAACGAGGCGCCGCTCGATCAGCTGCGCGTGATCGACCTCGGGATACAGATCCTCCAGGCGGCCGGCTTCGCGCACCGCAACGGGGTCGTCCACCGCGACTTCAAGCCTCACAACGTCATCGTCGACGAGAACGGCAATGCCAAGGTCACCGACTTCGGCATCGCCCGCGCGGGTGCGTCGGAGATGACCGAGACCGGATCGATCATGGGGACGGCGCAGTACCTCTCGCCCGAGCAGGCGCAGGGCCAGGAGGTGACGGCGCGCTCCGACGTCTACTCGATCGGCGTGATGCTCTACGAGCTGCTGACCGGCCGGCTGCCGTTCACGGGCGACAGCGCGGTTGCGATCGCGCTCAAGCACATGTCCGAGCCGCCGCCGGACATGGCCCAGAACGGCCTGAAGACCGAGCCGAACCTCGAGGGCGTCGTGCTCGGTGCGCTCGCCAAGGAGCCGGCGGCCCGCTGGCAGTCCGCGGAGGACTTCGCCGCCGCGCTGGAGGCCTGCCGACCTTGGGTGGAGGCGTTCCTCGCCGGTGACAGCGTCGGTCAGGACACGGCGATCTTCGCCGCCGTTCCGGGACCGGGAGTCGAGCAGAGCCCCGATCCTCGCCCGCGGCGCTGGCCGGCGATCGCGCTCGGCCTGCTCGTGGTCGCGTTGATCGCCTTGATGGCCTGGGTGTTCACCCGTCCCGAGAGGATCGACGTCCCGAAGGTGACGTCGATGCAGCTGCGCGAGGCGCGCGAGCGGCTCGACAAGGCGGGCTTCGAGAACGTCGAGGTCGAGCGCGAGAGCTCGCTCGCCGACGTCGACGAGGTTCTCGCCCAGGAGCCCGACCCGGGTGAGCAGGCGGCCCGCAACGACACGATCACGCTCGTCGTCTCGTCTGGGCCAGGGCAGGTGATGGTGCCATCGGTGGAGGGGTTGACCCGGGCCCAGGCCGTCAAGGAGCTGCGTGGCGAGGATCTGCGCCCGACGGTCACCGAGCGGGCCTCTGAGCGCGTCGACGCCGGGATCGCGATCGGGACGTCGCCGCGCGAGGGGACGGAGGTCCAGCGCCGGTCGCGCATCCGCCTGATCGTCAGCTCCGGGCCTGAGCAGATCTCGGTTCCCGATCTCGTCGGCCTGTCGCTCGACTCGGCGACGGCCAGGCTCAACGACCTCGGGCTGGGCTATCGCGTGACGCGCGAGGAGTCCGACCGACCGGAGGACGAGGTGATCGCTCAGGATCCAGGGCCGGACTCGACGCTCGATCCCGGCGGGCGCGTCGTGCTGACGGTCTCGGAGCCGGTCGAGCAGGTGTCGGTGCCGTTCGTGACCGGCCTGCCCGAGGACGACGCGCTGCGCGTCCTCCAGGGCGAGGGCCTGAAGGGCACCGTCAGGCGCCGCGACGTCGACGATCCGACGCAGGACGGGGTCGTGCTCGAGCAGCGTCCCGGCGCGGGTGGTGACGTCGACTCCGGGAGCTCGGTGACGATCGTGGTCGGCCGCTTCGCCGAGCCGCCGCCGACGACGCCGGAGGCCGCGCCATGAGGGTCGCGGTTCTCGGCGGCGGCCGCTCGAGCGAGCACGACGTGTCCCTGAAGTCCGCCGCGGCGGTGGAGGCGGGGCTCGAGCAGGCCGGCCACGAGGTCGTCACGGTGCGGATCGGCCGCGACGGTCGCTGGACCTGCGGCGGCGATCCCGTAGTGCTCGCGCCGGCGGGCGGCCTGCTCGGCTGCGAGGTCGCCTTCCCGGCGTTGCACGGTCCCTACGGCGAGGACGGGGTCGTCCAGGGCCTGCTCGAGACGCTCGACGTCCCCTACTGCGGTGCCGGCGTCGCGGCCAGCGCGCTCTGCATGGACAAGGTGCTGTTCAAGGACGCGATGGCTGTGGCGGGCGTTCCCCAGGTCGCGTACGCGGCGGTGCGCGAGGGAGACGACGTCACCGCCCTCGAGGACCTCGGGCTGCCCGTCTTCGTCAAGCCCGCTCGCCTGGGGTCGTCGGTCGGCATCTCGAAGGTGTCCCGGCCTGACGACCTTCCGGCCGCGCTCGCCGCGGCGTTCGAGCACGACCCGCTGGCGATCGTGGAGGCGATGTCGCACGGCCTCGAGGTCGAGTGCTCGGTGCTCGGCAACGACCGGCCGGAGGTCTCGGTGCCGGGCGAGATCGAGTTCGACGCCGACTGGTACGACTACGAGGCGAAGTACACCGCCGGAGGGATGCGGCTCGTGGTCCCCCCGCGTCTGCCGGCTGCGGCCGCCGAGCGGCTGCGCGAGGTGGCGGCCGACGTCTACCTGCGCGCCGGCTGCGCCGGCATGGCCCGTTGCGACTTCTTCGTCGAGGATCCGGAGGGCGACGCCCGCGTGCTCGTCAACGAGCTCAACACGATCCCGGGCTTCACCGAGACGAGCGTCTTCGCGAAGCTCTGGGAGGCGAGCGGCCTCGCCTATCCCGACCTGCTCGACCGGCTGCTCACGCTCGCGCTCGAGCGCCACCGCCGCGAGCGGTCCTACAGCTCCTAGCCGTCGCTCGGCGCGGCGATCGCCTTCGCGAAGGTCCGCAGTGCGTTGTCGGTCGCGGTCGCCGCGTCGAATCCCGTCCGCTCGACGAGGCCGATCGTCGCGAGCGCAGTGTGCGCGAACAGCGCGGCGACGTAGATCGTGTCCAGCGCCGGATCGATCTCGCCGCGCCGCTTGCCGCGCTCGACGACGGCGGCGAGCGGAAGGGCGGTCGCGGCCTCGTCGATCAGGAGATCGGGATCCGAGCGCGGTGCGAGCGCGACGACGCGGTAGCGGGCGCCGAGCGCTATCCCCTGCGCGAGCGCGTCGCAGAGAGCGGGTATCACCGGCCCGCGGCCCGGGAGGTCGGCGAACAGGGACTGCACCTCGGCGAGCCCGGCCCGCTGGATCGCCGTGATCAGCTGCTCGCGGTTGTTGAAGTGGCGGTAGAGCGTGCCGCGGTTGAGGCCCGCCGTGGCGGCGATCTCCTGCATCGAGGCGTCCGGGCGGGTGGCGAGCACGCGCGTCGCGGCATCGAGGATGCGGCGGACGTTGCGGGCAGCGTCCGATCGCGGAGGTGAGATGGCGCGATGCATCGCTGGCAGTGTATAACTGCAACATGCGCGTCGCACTTTCAACAGGGATGTTGCACCAGGAGGATCGATGAGCGGACCGGACAAGGGCTACTTCCCGGACGGCGAGTCCGTGCTGCGCGAGGTCCATCGCGAGCGGGTCGTCGGTCTGCTCTACGGTCAGCGCGCGCTCGCGATCGGCGCGCTGGCACCCCTGAACTTCATCGGCACCCGTCGCCACTCGCGCCACTTCGACAAGCCGTTCCAGCGCCTCGCGCGCACCGGCAAGGCGTTCGAGACGATCTTCTTCGGCACGCGCGCGGAGGCCGACCGGGTCCTGGCGATGGTCGAGCGGATGCATGGCCGCGTCGAGGGCGAGCTGCCCGAGGCCGCGGGTCCGATCCCGGCGGGCACGGCCTACTCGGCCTTCGATCCCGAGCTGATGCTCTGGACGGTCGCCGTGATCGCCGATTCCGCGCAGCGCTTCTACGAGCTCTTCGTCCGGCGCCTCTCCGACCACGAGCTCGATCGGCTGTGGGCCGACTACGTCCGCTTCGGCGAGCTGTTCGGGATGCCGCGCGACGAGGTCCCGAGCAGCTACGCGGAGTTCCGTCACTGGTGGGACCGGCGGCTGAGCAGCCCGGACCTACATCTCACCCACGAGGCCCGCTATGTCGGTGCGTCGATCATGTTCGGCATCCCCGTCTCGACCACGCGCGCGCCCGCGATGGCCTTGCACAACCTGATCATGTGCGGCTCGCTGCCGCCGCGCGTGCGCGGCGAGTACCGGCTGACCTGGTCGCCGGCGCACGACGTCGCGTTCCGTGGCGCCGTCGCCACGGCCAAGGCGACGCGGCCGCTGACCCCCGAGTCGCTGCTGCGCGGTCCGAACACCCGCAACTTCGACCAGGTCGCGGACCGCGAGCGCTGGATGCTCGCGCGGGGCAAGCCCGTCAAGGGCGCCCTCGAGCAAGCCGCCTAGGCGCGCTCCGACGCCCGTGTCGAGTGCCGGGCGCGCGGCGCGTCGTCCAGCGCGTGGTGGACCATACGGGCGGTGATCGGCACTCTCCTCAACTCGCGCTTCCGGCTCGAGGAGCAGATCGGCTCGGGCGGCATGTCGACGGTCTACCGGGCCTACGACGTGACGCTCGAGCGGTGGGTCGCGATCAAGCTGATGCACCGCGACATCTCCGACGATCCGGACCAGCTCGAGCGCTTCCGGCGCGAGGCGCGTGCGGTTGCCAGGCTCAACCACCCGCACGTCGTCACGGTGATCGACTTCGGCGAGGACGACGGCCGCCCGTACATCGTGCTCGAGTTCGTCGAGGGCGAGACGCTCAAGCAGCGGATCCGCAGGCTGGGGCGGCTGTCGGTGGGGGAGGCGGTCGCCTATGCGATCGAGATCGGGCGGGCACTGATGGCTGCGCACGAGGAGCGACTCGTCCACCGCGACGTCAAGCCGCAGAACGTCTTGATCGATCAGGAGGGCCGTGCGAAGGTCACCGACTTCGGCATCGCGCGGTCGCTGGAGGTGCACGGCTTGACTGCCACCGGTCGCGTCTTGGGCACCACCGACTACGTCGCCCCCGAGCAGGCGCTCGGCCACGAGGTCACCGAGCAGTCCGACGTCTACTCGCTCGGCGTCGTTCTCTACGAGATGCTGATCGGCGAGCCGCCGTTCAGGGCCGAGAGCCAGGTCGCGGTGGCGATGAAGCACGTCCAGGAGCCGATGCCGGACGTCCAGAAGCTCCGTCCCGACGTCTCCGCCGCGCTCGCGGCGGTCGTCGATCGGGCGACCGCGAAGGAGCTCGCCAACCGCTATGCGACGGCAGGCGACTTCGTCCACGACCTCGAGCAGGTGCTGGCGATCGAGGCCGCGCGCGCAGGGACGACGACCGGCGAGGCCACGACCGTGCTCCAGACGCTGACCGGCGAGACGAACGAGTTCGCGCCGCTGCGACTGCGGCGGCCGCTGCGCTGGTGGCTGACCGTCGTGACCGTGCTGGTGCTCACCGCCGGGGCGATCGGCTACCTCGCGACGCGCACCGAGCGCGGCCCCGGCGGGTCCGGGACCAGCGCGGCGGGCGATCTGAGGAGCATCAAGCTCGCGGCCGACGCAGCTCACGACTACGACCCGCAGGGCGACGAGCAGGAGTCGCCGGACGCCACCCAGTTCGCGATCGACGGCATCCCGACCACCTCCTGGGACACCGAGAGCTACGAGTCCGACTTCGCGGCGCTCGGCAAGGAGGGCACGGGCATCTACATCGACGCCGGCTCGCCGCGGGCCGCGCTGCGACTCGACGTCGTCAGCTCGAAGCCCGGCTATACGGCCGCCGTCTACGCCGCCGAGGACGACGTTCCCGAGGACATCGACGGCTGGACGAAGGTGAGCAGCGACACGGTCTTCGCGCAGAAGCAGCAGGTCCCACTCGACATCGGCGATCGCCGCTTCCGCTACTACCTCCTCTGGATCACCGAGCTGCCGGATGGCGGCAAGGCGGAGATCAAGGACATGACGCTGCTCGACTGACGGGTCGGCGGGGCAGGTCGCGGAACGCCTTCGGGGGCGGCGCCTCGGCCGCCAGGCACAGCCGGTCGACTCTCAGCTGGCTGGGGGAGGGCACGTAGCCCCAGTAGGCGATCACCTCGTGCTCGGCGAGCGCGAGGTCGATGGCGCGGCCGTCGCGAACGTTGAATGCGTGGGCGAACGGCTCGTCCGGATTGCAGGCGAGCAGGGCGAAGCCGACGGCGATCGGCGATCCCAGACGCGCCTCCACCTTGCCGGCGGCACGCAGGGGCTGGCCTGGAAGCGGTCGCTCCCCTCTAAGTTCTTCTGGAAACGTTGCAGGCTCCCACGCGCGCGGCGACGAGAGCGGCAGCAGCATGGTTCGCCCGATCGCCCCGCCATTTCCCGCCCGACACCACGGCTCGATGTTGCATACGTCCAAGTCTCCAACCCTCCCCGCCCAACCACCCGTGCAAGGTCCACAGGACTTATAAGTCCTGGCGACGCACGAGTCCACAAGGAACCGTCCCTCGAGTGGAGGATGCGCTTGCGGTCGTCGCCGCGAATCTCCGTCGTATTCGCGAGGAGAAAGGTCTGACTCAGGACGCGCTCGCAGCTGCAGCGGCGATGGATCCGGCGGAGATACGCAAGATCGAAGCCGCGCGACGCGATCCGGGCGTCCGCGTCGTCGCCCGTCTCGCGAGCGGGCTCGGCGTCGCGGCCGCCGAGCTCTTCATCGGCATCGGCTAGGGCTCGTCCCCGTCCCCGTCGTCGTCGACGAGCGCGAGCCCGCGGCGCCGCAGGGCGACGATCGCCGCGTCGTCGCTGAGGCCGCGGGCCCAGGCGCGCACCTTGTCGTGGAGCAGCTCGGTCAACGCCTGCGGCTCGCGTGTCATCGTGCTCACGTCGCGCAGGATGCGCTGCAGCCCGTCCGCTCCGAGCAGCTTGCCCTCGCGCCGGGCCTCGATGATGCCGTCGGTGAATGCCACCAGGACGTCGTCGGCTCCGAGTTCGAGCTCGTGCTCCCGGTAGGCGGGATGCTCGTCGATCCCGAGCGGCAGCCCGTCGGCGGCCGCCTCCGACTGCGTGCCGTCCGCGCGCAACACGATCGGCGCCAGGTGGCCTGCGTTCACGTAGCGCAGCTGCCGGCGGCCGAGGAAGCCGAAGAAGGCGGTGACGAACCGGTCTCCCGGGAGGCGGTCGTGAAGCATCGCGTTCGCCTCCTCGAGCACGGCGGCGGGAGCGTCGCAGTCCCAGCTGCGCGCCTCGATGAAGAAGCGCGCCATCGCGCTCAGCGCGGCCGTCTCGATCCCCTTGCCCGCGACGTCGCCGATCAGCAGCGCGACGTCGCCGCTCGGCAGCGGCCACGCGCCGTAGAGATCGCCGCCCGTCGGCTGGTCGTCGGCGGGCTCGTAGAGGACGCCGACGTCCCAGCCTGGGACGGTCGGCAGCGCGGCCGGGACGAAGCCGTGGGTCAGCGTGCGCGCCAGATGGCGCTCGTGCTGGAAGTCGTGGGCGTTCGCGAGGCCGGCCGCGGCGATCCGGGCGACCTTCGTGACGAGCTCGAGATCGTCACGGTCGAACTCCGGCCCGTCCTCGCGGACCAGCGACAGGACTCCGAACAGGCGCGGGCCGAGCTCGACCGGAACGTGCACCGTTGGCGACGCTCCGCCGCGTGCGATCGCCGCCCGCGTCCGCACCACCTCGCCGACCGCACTGGTGTCGACGTCGCCTCCGCTGCCGTCCTCGGCGATCGTGACCAGGCGTTGCGAGCCGGGTGCGATGCGGCTGAGGCGCCCCTGGGTCGCTCGCGCGATGCGCACGGCATGCGCGATCACGGCGCGCCGGACCTCGTCCGGCTCGAGCGTGCCCGACGTGCTCTCGGCTGCGCGCTTGAGCAGCATCTCCTCCTGAGCGCGCTCCGCCTGGATCCCGAGCAGCTCGGACCGCTCGCGCGCGAGCGCGGCGAGGTCGGCGATCACGGTGACGACGTCGAGGTCCTGCTTTCCGAGCCGGCGGCGGGGATCGAGCGACAGGACGATCAGGCTGCCCAGCGTCCGCCCGAGCGCGGTGCGTACCGGGCAGGCGATCACCGACCCGTCGCGGACCAGCTGCCAAGCCTGCTCGCCGCCCGCCGCCACGAGGCCGTCGCGGGGATGGCCGGCCGCCTCCCAGTCCTCGAGCCGTGGCAGCAGCAGGGGCCGCCCGCGCTCGATCGCGGCCTCCGAGAGCCACGGCTTGTCGCGGCTGTAGGGCCGCCGTGTGCCCGGCGTCAGCACCGCCTCGAGCTCGGGCGAGGAGAACCACGACGCGATCGGCTCGAACGCGGATCGGTCACGGTCGAGCCCGAGCAGGATCGCCGCGTCGGCACGGACGAGGCGGCGCACGTGGGTGAGCACCAGCTCGATCGGATCGCCGGGCGTGCGTGGGGTGCTGTCAGCCTCCGTCGAGACGGAGGGCTCTGTCGCTGCCTGCTTGGCGTCCAGCGTCGTCATGGGGTACTGCCAGCGTAGGCGGCCCGCAGCGACCGCGCCACCGGATCAGGTGGCGTCGCCGGTGGCTTCCGCGGTGGGCGCGTCCGGCGCCGCATCCGAGCCCGACCGCTGCTGGCGGCGCCAGCGTAGGAGCAGGTAGATGGCCCCGCCCACGATGCAGGCGGCGACGAAGTAGTCCACGTAGTGCAGCGAGTCCTTCCACTGCTCCCAGTTGTCGCCGGCCGACTTGCCGATGTAGGTGAGCATCAGGACCCACGGCACGCAGCCGGCGAGGGTCAGCACGCTGAAGCGCCAGAACGGCATCTTCGCGACGCCGGCCGGCAGCGAGATGAAGGTGCGGATGATCGGCAGCATCCGCGTGAAGAAGACCGTCGCGTCGCCGTGGCGCTCGAACCAGCGGTCGGCCCACTCGAGATGGCTCGGCTTGATGTGGAGCTTCTTGCCGTGCTTCTCGAGGATGTCGATCCGGCCGTAGTAGCCGACCGCGTAGGCGATCCACGACCCCACGAGGTTCGCGATCGAGCCGACCGCGACCGCGGCGAACAGCGAGTACTCGCCGTCGGAGACGTTGAAGCCGGCGAACAGCATCGTCGCCTCGCTCGGCACCGGGATGCACGCCGACTCGAGCGTCATGAGCACGAAGATGCCGACCAGTCCGAGCTCTGCGACGACGTCCGTGGCGAGCTCGACGATCGGGTCTGTGATGGACGCGAGGACCGTCAAGAGCGCAGTAGGGTAGCGGGCCGCCATGCCGGTCCCCCTCTTCGCCACCAGCCTGGACGCCCATCTGCCGCGGCTCACCGAGCGGGTCGCCGAGGTGATCTCCGGCGGGCGCTTCATCCTCGGCCCCGAGGTCGAGGCGTTCGAGCGCGAGTTCGCCGACTACCTGGGCGTGAGGCACGCGGTTGGCGTCGGGAACGGCACCGACGCGATCACGATCGCGCTGCGTGCCCTGGGCGTGGGCCCTGGGGACGAGGTGATCTGCCCGTCGTTCACGTTCTACGCCACCGTCGAGGCGACGGTCAGTGCGGGAGCCACGCCGGTCTACTGCGATGTCGACCCGGCGACGATGTGCGTCACCCCAGAGACGGTCAAGGCGGCGATCACCCCGCGCACGAAGGCGATCGTCGCCGTCCACCTGTTCGGTCAGGTCGCCCCGGTCCCGGAGCTGCGCGAGCTCGGGCTGCCGGTGCTCGAGGACGCGGCACAGGCGACCGGTGCGCGGCTCGATGGGGTCCGGGCGGGCGCGCTCGGCGATGCCGCGACCTTCTCGTTCTTCCCGTCGAAGAACCTCCCCTGTCTCGGTGACGGAGGCGCGGTGGTGACCGACGACGACGACGTCGCCCAGGCGGTTCGCCGGCTGCGCTTCCACGGGTCCGACGACAAGAAGACCTTCGTCGAGGTGGGCTACAACTCGCGCCTCGACGAGCTGCAGGCAGCGGCGCTGCGCGTGCTGCTGCCCGAGCTCGACGGCTGGAACGCCGCGCGCCGCGCAGCGGCCGACGGATACGAGCGCGAGGGGCTCGGCGAGCACGTCGAGCTGCCGGCGAAGGTCGACGGCGTCGAGCACGTGCACCACCTCTATGTCGTTCGGTACGACCACGCCGACGAGCTGGCCGCGGCGCTGGCGCAGCGCGAGGTCGGCGCACGCGGCTACTACCGTGTGCCGATTCACCGCCAGCCCGCGACCGCGCGCTTCGCACCGGCCGGGCTGGAACTGCCCGGTACCGACGAGGTCGCCCGTACCCACCTCGCGTTGCCGATGGGGCCGGAGCTCTCGGAGGACGACGTCCGCGAGGTGGTGGCCGCATGCGTATCTGGATCGACTTAACCAACAGCCCGCACGTACTGGTCATGCGCCCGCTGATCGAGGCGATGCGCGCTGACGGACACGAGGTGGAGGTCACAGCCCGCGACTTCGCTCAGACACTCGAGCTCTGCGACCGCTTCGGAATCGAGCACGACGCGATCGGCCACCACCGCGGTGGCCGCCTGGCCGACAAGGCGCTGGGTTTGGCAAGCCGCAGCACGGCCCTGCTGCGTTGGGCGCGCGGCCGCGGCTTCGACGTCGCGATCGGCCACGGCTCGAACGACGTCAGCGTCGCCGCCGCCGCGCTGCGGATCCCGTCGGCGACATCGTTCGACTACGAGTGGGCGACCGTCCAGCACAACGTCAACTGCCGTCTCGCGAAGGCCGTCGTCGTGCCCGAGGCGATCCCGCCGGAGCGGCTCGAGCGCTACGGCGCGCGCGGCAAGCTGCGCCGCTACGCCGGCCTCAAGGAGGAGTACTACCTCGCCGACTTCGAGCCCGACGCGGCGGTGCTCGGCGAGCTCGGACTGCATGGCGGCGACCCGATCGCGGTCGTGCGGACGCCACCGGACGCCTCGCTGTATCACCGCTTCGAGAACCCGATCTTCCCGCGCGTGCTCGACCGGCTGCGTACGGAGGCGCAGACCGTCGTGCTGCCGCGGACGCCCACCCAGCGCACCGAGGTGGCGGCGATCGGGGGATTGATCGTCCCCGAGCGCGCGATCGATGCGCAGAGCCTTATTGCATTCGCGGACATCGTCATCTCCGCCGGCGGTACCATGAACCGCGAGGCCGTGGCGTTGGGAACGCCGGTCTTCACCACCTTCGAGGGGCGGCTAGGCGCCGTCGACGAGGGGCTGCTCCGCGAGGGGCGGTTGCGCAAGCTCGACGATCCAGAGCAGGTGCGGGTGGAGAAGCGCTCCGGGGCAGCCCGGGAGCGCATCCGACGGGACCCGCGCGACATGGTGGCGATGCTGCTGTCGGCCAACGACCGAACAAAGTGATGACTCCCTCCCGGATCACATCCTCGGTAGGCGTGCGGCGCATCGGCCAGGTGACGGTCGATGCCTGCCTGATCGCGCTGGCCTACTACCTCGCGTACGTCCTGCGCTTCGACGACGGGATCCCGACGAAGTACGAGGAGCTGCTCGTCGACACGGTCGGCCTCGTCGTGCTCGTCAAGCTGGCGCTGTTCGCAGCCTTCGGGCTCTACTCGAAGCTCTGGCGGTTCGTCGACCAGGCTGACTTCGAGTCGATCGTCAAGGCCGTGGTCGTCTCGAGCTTCGCGCTGATCGGCCTGACGTTCCTGATCCCGACCGGCGACGTCGATCCGCCGCGTGGCGTGATCGCGCTCGACTTCCTGCTCGTCCTCGCGTTCGTCGGGGGTGCCCGCTTCCTCGTCCGGGCGATCGTCGAGCGTCCGCTGCGTGGCCCGCTCGTCCAGCGCGCGTCGCGTGAGGTGCTGATCGTCGGCGCCGGCAACGGCGGACAGCAGGTGGCGATGGAGCTGCGTCGCAACCCGGAGCTGTCGACCGCGGTGATCGGGTTCGTCGACGACGACCCGCGCAAGCAGGGCATGTCGATCGGCGGCCACCGCGTCCACGGCAGCACGAGCGATCTGCCGCGCGTGCTCGACGACACCAAGCCCGACGAGGTCGTGATCGCGATCCCGTCGGCGCCGGGCGTACTGCGCCAGAAGGTCGTCACCGCGTGCCGCGAGCGCAACATCCCGGTCCGCACGCTGCCGACCACATTCGAGCTGCTCTCGCGCGGCACCAACCTGCTGCGTCAGGTGCGCGAGGTCCAGGTCGAGGACGTGCTCGGCCGCGAGCCGGTCCGCGTCGAGGTCGATCGCGTCGGGGCCTATCTGACAGGCCAGGTCGTGCTGGTCACCGGCGCCGGCGGATCGATCGGGTCCGAGCTCTGCCGCCAGATCGCGCGCGTCAAGCCGAAGCGGATCGTGCTCGTCGACCACGCCGAGAACAGCCTCTTCGAGATCCGCCGCGAGCTGGAGGACGAGCGCCACTTCGGCAACCTCGTCGCGGTCCTCGCCGACTGCAAGGACGCGACTCGGATGCGCGAGCTGTTCGCCGAGGAGCGGCCGTCGGTCGTCTTCCACGCCGCTGCCTACAAGCACGTGCCGCTGATGGAGGAGAACCCGGTCGAGGCGGTGCGCAACAACGCGGTCGCCACCCGGATCGTTGCCGCCGCAGCCGGCGAGACCGGCGTCGAGCGGTTCGTGCTCGTCTCGACCGACAAGGCCGTCGCGCCCGCGACGGTGATGGGTGCGTCGAAGGCGCTCGCCGAGTGGGCGATCGAAGCGGCGCAGAACCGCTTCCACGGAACCCGCTACGCGGCGGTCCGCTTCGGCAACGTGCTCGGCTCCTCAGGATCGGTCGTGCCGATCTTCCGCCGCCAGATCGCCGCCGGCGGCCCGGTGACCGTGACCGACCCGGACATGACGCGCTACTTCATGACGATCCCGGAGGCGGTCCAGCTGATCATCCGCTCCGGCGATCTCGCGACCGGCAACCAGGTCTTCGTGCTCGAGATGGGCGACCCGGTCAAGATCATCGACCTCGCGCGCAACATGATTCGCCTCTCGGGCAAGGAGCCCGACGTCGACATCGCGATCGAGGTCGTCGGCCGCCGCCCGGGGGAGAAGATCCACGAGGAGCTCTTCGATCCCGGCGAGCGCCCGCAGCCGACTCCGGCGGAGAAGATCCTCGCCGCGGTCCGTCCCCGCCTCGATCCGGCCTGGGTCGAGGCTGCCTTCGCGCGCATCGAGGAGCTCGTCTACAACGGCGATGCGGCAGCGCTCGCGAGCACCGTCGCCGAGCTGTCGGCCGAGCGCGCGCTGGCGGCGGTACCCGACGCGGCCCCGGAGCCGGCCGAGGGCTAGGCGGGTGGGCGCCTCCGACGGGCCGCCCGCCGCACTACAGTTCATCCACTCTCCATGGAGATCATCCAAGAGATCGGCTCCTACGCGGGCTTCGCGGCGGTCCTCGGGCTCGCGGTGCTCTCGGCCCTCTACTTCTCGCAGGCGCGCGACGTCAAGCGCTTGCGTGAGTGGGCTGGACGCGCCCCCGAGCGTTCGACCGTGCCTGTTCCCGCCCAGACGCAGCGCGTCGTAGCGCAGCCGATCGCGCGTCCACCGGCCCAAGCGCCAGGCCCGGCGGTTCCGCGCCCGCCGGGGCCGCTGCCGGCGACGCCCGCCGCGCAGCCTGCCCAGGCGTCTGCTGCTGGCGCCGCGCCGGCCGTCGCGAAGGGACCGGCGCCGGCCACCCCAGCAGGCGCAGGCACGGAGGCGGCGGCCGACGACGCCGACGACCGAGACCTCGACGCGGGCGAGGACGTCACAGCGCTCGACACGGTCGCACACGAGCTGCCGGACGCGGAGGATGCCTCGGCGGAGAGCAACGGCGACGGAGGGCCGGACGAGCAGCCGCGGGACGGCGATGACACGCCGGTCGTGGACGAGGAGCCGAGCGGCCTCGCCGAGCCGGACTCCGATCCGGCGGACGGCGACGACGACACCGACGACGGTGTCGAGCCGGATGACGAGCCCGAGGCCGGTGACGACACGGGCGAGTGGAGCCCGGAGGACGAGCACTCCGGCCTCGAGTTCACCGAAGAGCACGACGCCGTGACCGCGGCTACGACGCTGCCGCCGCGTCCACCGCAACCGTTCCCGCGCCGTGCCGGCGCAACCGCTGCGGGGCGTCAGGGCCGCGGCGCGATCTTGCCGCCCTATGCCGAGAGCCGTCCGACGGACGGTCCGCGCTCCCAGTCGCCTGGAAGCCGCAGGCCGCTGCTGCTCGCGATCGCCGGCGCGCTCGCGCTCGCGCTCGTCGTGTTCGGCGTGCTGCAGGTCACCGGCGGCGACGACTCGGGGACCTCAGACGGCGGCGGTCTCTCCGCGACCCCGTCGGACAGCGGCGATGGCGCGAGGGCACGCGAGCCGATCGATCCCGCATCGGTCACGGTCGCTGTGCTCAACGGCACGACCGAGGCGGGCCTGGCCGCCCAGATCGGCGATCAGATCGCCAACGAGGGCTTCGTGCGTGGCGTGGTGACCAACAACACCGATCAGGCGCGTGCCGAGTCGGTCGTCCTCTACGCACCGGGAGCCGAGCGCGAGGCGATCGACGTCAGCCGCCGCCTCGACATCCCGCAGCGCGAGCCGATCGATGCCGCGAGCCAGTCGCTCGCGGGCGACGCGACGGTCGTCGTCATCGCCGGCGCCGACCAGATCCAGTAGCGCGGATTACGGGAGCGCGTCGCCGCGCTTGTGGAGCGCCGCGAGCTCGTCGAGCAGCGCGCGATCGACGAGGCTGAGGGTGCGCCCGCCGACCTCCAACGTCGCGCCGTCGTAGGGCGGGTACCAGAACGCCCTGATCCTCCTGGCGGTCAGCTCTGGATCGTCGCCGGGCTGGACGGCTCGCAGCAGCTCGAACTGCTCGCGCGTGACGTAGCGGCCCTCGCCCTGTGCCGTGCGCGGCAGCGGCTCGCCGGCCGCGACACGGTCGACCGTCCAGCGGAACACCTCGAGCAGGCGCCGCTGGCTGCGGACGTCGAGCGACAGCGCCGTCTCGCGCTCGCGATCGAGCGGGAAGCGGTCGACTCGCACGAGGTCGCCGGTGTCGAACCGATCGTCGACGAAGTGGGCGGAGACGCCCCACTCCGGCCAGTCCTCGAGGATCGCGACGTTGTAGCCGCCGATGCCGCGCATGTCCGGCAGCGGCGCGGGGTGGAAGTTCAGGCAGCCGGACCGACCGAGATCGATCAGCGGCTTGCGGATCCGCTTCCAGAAGAGGAAGGAGAGGACGAGGTCGATGGCGCCGAGGTCGAGGTCGCTGGCCGCCGGATCCTCGATCGCCGCGTAGAGCGCGTCGTCGGTGGTCAGCGTCAGTCCGACGCGCTCGGCGGCGAGGTCGAGCCGCTGCTCCTCGGCTGCCCGACCGTCGGCCGGGGGCGCGACCACCGCGACGACCTCCCAACCGGCCGCGAGCAGGTGATCGAGCCCGTCGACGACCGACCGCTTGTGCTTGCCCATGTAGATGCATCTCATCGCTGCAGCAGCTCCTCGTAGAGCGCCAGCGTAAGGCGCGCCGCCTCATCCCACGAGTAGGGGCCGGCGGCGGCGGCGGCGGCGCGGGCCTCCTGGGCGGAGCGTGCCGTGGGATCGGCGAGCAGGTGGTCGAGCGCCTGGCGCAGCACCTCGGCGTCCCCTGGTGGCACCAGGCGCACCGCTCCGTGCTGCTCGCCGATCTCGCGAAAGCCGCCGATCGCCGAGGCGACGATCGCCTTGCCGAACGCGAGTGCCGTGTAGAGGACCCCCGACTGGTCGATGCTGCGGTAGGGCAGCGCGACGACGTCGGCGCGGCGGAAGTAGGCCGGCAGCTCGCTCTCGGCGACGAAGCGGTCGATGAAGCGGACCGTGCCCGTCGCCGCCTCCGCGGCTGCCCGCAGCGGCGCGATGTCCATCCAAGGCCGGCCGACGATCCACAGCTCGGCCCCGTGCAGGTGGCGGAACGCGTCGACGAGGACGTCGACGCCCTTGTAGGGACGCAGGACCCCGAACGAGAGGATCACCGGTCCCTCGACGGCGGCCAGCTCGTCCGGCAGCGGCCGCTCGTCCGCCTGGCGGGTCAGGTAGTCGAACGCCCCGTGGGGGATCACGCGGACGGCCTCGCTGCTCGCGCCGTAGCGCTCGACGAGCTCGCGCGCCCCGCCGTCGGTGTGGGTGACGACGGCATCGACCGCGCCGATCAGGCTCCGTACCGCACGTTCGCGCAGGCGGCCGGTTCCGCGGCGCATGACGTTGTGCGACGTGAACACGCGCGGGAGCCCGTCGGCGAGCAGGCGCGCGTCGAGTCCCTCGAGCGTCAGCCACTGGTAGTGGACGACGTCGGCGCGCGTGGGAGACGCGCGGCGGTGGCGCAGCATGTCGGGGACGTGCTCGCCGAGCCGCAGCGCGCGACGCACGGGCATCGTGCGGTCGCGCGCCATCGTGCGGCGGTAGAAGTCCTCGCGCACGGCGAATCCGTCAGCCGACGGTGCGTCGTAGGTGGGGCGGCTCGTCGAGAGCTCCACCTGAACTCGTGCGCGCGCGAGAGCGGCCGCGAGCGAGAAGTCGTACGGCGGCGTGTAGGCCGGTGGGTCGACGAGCTGCACCCGCATCCGCGGCATTCTCGCGGCTGAGTTGTCTGACCGCCGTCGCGGTGGTGCGTAACTGCTGGCTCTGAGGCCCCTATGGTCGGCCAAATGGCGTTACGGAGCCCCTCTAAAGCGGTGCGGCACGGTGCTACACTAGCAGCGATGCCTACTTCTCATCCCCGCCACACGATCACCGAGACCCCGCCAGTGCGCGTGGCGCTCGATGATCTGCGTCGGGCTCTCGGTAGGCGCCGGATCGATTTCGCCGAGCTCACGGTGCTGGGCGCACAGGCCAAGCTGCGCGAGCTGCGTGCCGAGGGGCCAGCGACGCTGGCCGCGCGTGAGCGGCTGGTGCGGGAGGTCCGTGGCGGCTCAGACGACGTGGATGTCGTGGCCGCGGACGAGGTCAAGCATCTCGGGCTGGTCGCTGACGAGTAGTAGCCGTGCTCCTGATCGACAACTCCGCCTGGGCGCGTCGCCGGTTGCCAGGGGCACGCGACCGAATCGCGGCAGCGATCGAGGCCGGCGACGTCGCGGTCTGCCTGCCGTTCCTGCTCGAGGCTGGCTACTCGGCGCGCTCCGGTGCCGATCAAGCTGCGCTCATCGGTGATCTCGCCCTGCTCCCTCGGGTCGAGATCGGTACGCCAGTCGAGCGGCTGGCGCTACAAGCGCAGAGTGAGCTTGCAGCGGTCGGCCATCACCGCCTTCCGCCGACGGACCTCGTCATCGCTGCCTGTGCTCACCAGTCCGGCTACGCCGTCATGCACTACGACCATGACTACGACGTGATCGCGGCCAACAGCAGCCTCGACTTTACGAGTGATTGGGTGGTTCCCAAGGGCACCATCGACTAGCGGGTCTCGGTGCGTCGGCGGTGGACAGGTCCGCTCGAATACGGTTCCGCTCCGTGGAGTCGAGCCGCCTGGTCCGCGTCGTGTTCGCCCTGCTTGTGCTCGTCACGGTCGGTGCATTTGTCGTTACCCAGGTGCTGAAGACCGAGATGCCGGTCGTCCTGCGCTTCGCGGTCGCTCCGAAGCACATCTCACCCAACGGCGATGGGGTCCGCGACCGGGTGCGTCTTGGTTTCGACCTCTCCGAGCCGGCCGAGGTGTCGTTCTCGATCATCGACTCGGAGGGCAGCGAGGTGCGCCGGCTGTTCGACGACCGTCAGCTCGCCGGCGACCGCAAGCACCGGTTCCTCTGGGACGGCCGTGACGACGACGGCAACGTGGTCCCCGACGGGACCTACCGAATGCGGGTCGCGCGGCGCAAGGAGGGGCGGATCATCAACTCGTTCAAGAAGGTCATGGTCGATACCCGCCGGCCCGAGGTCGAGCTGGTGTCGGCTGCGCCGGGCGTGGTCGATCCGTCGAACGGCCGGCCCGTGGCTGTGCGGATCCGCTACCGCGGCCCACGCACCCGCGGCCCCGAGTTCCGCGTCTGGCGAACCGACGACGGCCCGCCGCGGATCGTCGACCGCTTCCGCGGCGACGACACCCGCAGCGGTGTCTGGAACGGCCGCACGATCAGCGGCGACCTCGCAGTCGACGGCGACTACACGCTCCAGGTGCGGGTCCGTGATCACGCTGGCAACGAGGCGCTCGCGCCGCGCGGGATCCCGAACGTGCGCAGCGCGCGGGCGGGCACCGGCGTTGCCGTTCGGCGCCTGACGCTCGAGGGCCCGCTCGACGTGGTCACGGCCGGGTCGCTCGCGCGCCTGAAGGTCGGGCCCGCGGCGCGCCGCTTCAGCTTCGCCCTGACGCGGCTCGGCTCGAGCAAGACGATCAAGCGGGACCGTCGCCGGGGCGAGCTGCTGCGGATCCGGCTGCCAGACGACGCGCGCACCGGGGTCTACGTCGTCGAAATCCGCGCCCGCGGCCGCAGCGCGCGGTGGCCGCTGACCGTAGCCGGCCTTCCACCCAAGAGCGCGGCCGACGACCCGCGGCCATTGGTCGTGCTCCCGGCGATCACCTGGCAGGGCCTCAACCGCTTCGACTCCGATCTGGACGGCTTCGCCGAGACGCTGCGCGACGCTGCGTCGATACCGGCAGAGCGGCCGTTCGCGGCCGGCAAGCTCCCCGGACGGCTGACCGCCGAGGCCGCTCCGCTGCTGCGCTACCTCGACCGCGAGCGGATCGCCTACGACCTGACGACCGACCTGTCGCTCGCGCGCGGCAAGGGCCCGGCGCTCGGCAACGCGCCCGGGATCGCGATCGCGGGCAGTGCGATCTGGCTGACGCGCGGGCTCCGCGACCGGCTGCGTGGCGAGGTTGAGACCGGCGGCAAGGCGGTGGCGGTGTTCGGCGGCGAGACGCTCCGCCGCAGCGTCGCGCTCGCCGGTCCGCGGCTGCGCTTCCCCAGCCCGCCTCGCCCCGACGACCTGTTCGGCGAGCGCACGCGCAGCGAGCGCGTGACGCCGCCCGCGCCGCTCGCGGTCGAGCGCGACCGCCTCGACCTGTTCGGCGCGGACCCGCTGTTCGGCGAGTTCAGCCGGATCGAGCCCTCGGTCGAGCTGCCCGCGGGAGCGCGTCTCCTCTCCGCCGCCGGACGCGATGTCGGTGAGCCCGCGTTCGTCGCCTACCGTCTCGGCAAGGGCACCGTGATCCGCCTCGGGACCCCGCAGTGGGCACTCCAGCTCGACGAGCGGGCGCTCTCCGCGGAGGTGCCCGCGATCACCGAGCGGATCTGGCGCCTGCTCGGCCGCGGCTGAGCCCTCCTCCGCTTCCGCCGGGTGGTTCTGCCATCCTGCCCGCCGATGAGGCGAACCCTCCTGATCCTCGTCGGCCTCGGCGTGCTGCTCGTCGGTGGCGTCGGCGCCTACCTGTACCTCAGCGACGAGGACCCGCCCGAGAAGCGCGGCTCGGCGACCGTCGAGTTCGACGCCGACGCCGGTCCCGCGAAGCCCAAGCCGCCCGCCCGGATCGCCGAGCCCTGGCCGACCTTCGGCTACGACATCCAACGGACCAAGGCCGGGCCCTACAAGCACCGCCCGCCGTACCGCACGATCTGGCGCGTCGACGCCCGCGACAGCCTCGAGTACCCGCCCTCTGCCGCCTACGGCAACGTCTACGTCGCCCAGCAGAAGGGCCTCTTCTTCGCCTTGAACGGGAAGACCGGCAAGCCGATCTTCAAGACGAAGGACTTCAAGCGCTGTGCCGCCTCCGCACCGACGATCGCCGACAACACGATCTACCAGTCCTACATGGACTGGGTCGGCGACCTGAGCAACCCCTGCCCGCAGGACGCCGGCAACCCGACCGGCTTCCTGATCGCGATGAACGCCCGCACCGGAAAGCCGAGGTGGCGCTTCAACGCCCAGCCGATCGAGTCGAGCCCGCTGCTGCGCAACGGCAAGCTCTACGTCGGCTCGTGGGACGGCAACGTCTACGCGCTCAACGCGAAGACCGGCAGGAAGGTCTGGTCGTTCCAGACCGGCGACCGCGTCAACAACTCGGCCGCCTACCTCAACGGGCGGATCTTCATCGCCAACGACGCCGGCACGCTCTACGCGATCAACGCCGGCACCGGCCAGCTCGCCTGGAGCGCCAGCGAGGCGACGGAGTTCTTCTACGCCGCGCCGGTCGTCGCCTACGGCCGCGTCTACATCGGCTCGACCGACGGCACGATGTACGCCTACGGCGCAAAGACCGGCAACCTGCTCTGGGCCAAGTCGCTCGGCACCTACATCTACGGCTCGGCGGCCGTCTACGACCGCAAGGTCTACGCCGGCAGCTACGACGGCAAGTTCTACGCGCTCGACGCGGCCACCGGCGACACCGTCTGGCAGCGCGAGATGCCGAGCTCGGTCCACGCGCCGCCCGTCGTCCTCGACAACCTCGTCTACGTCGCGACCTGCGCGACCTGCGGCTCGGCGGCGCAGCGGTTCGTCAAGCAGGGCGTCGACTCGACGACCGCGTTCAACGCCAAGACCGGCAAGCAGGTGTGGCGCAACAACGCCGGCAAGTACGCGTCGCCGATCGTCGCCGACCAGGACCGCGTCTACCTGACCGGTCGCAGCATGCTGTTCGGGTTGAAGCCGGTGAAGGCGAAGCAGCAGCGGCAGGCCGCTGCGAAGCAGCAGAAGTCCAAGCGCTAGACGTACGTCTCGTCGACGTAGCACCAGCGCCAGTCCTCGCCGGGCTGGAACGACTGGACGATCGGGTGGTCGGTCTGCGCCGCGTGGGCGCTGGCGTGGCGGTTCGGCGAGGAGTCGCAGCAGCCGACGTGGCCGCAGGTGAGGCAGAGGCGGAGGTGGACCCAGCGCGAGCCCTCGCGCAGGCACTCCTCGCAGCCGTCGGGCGTGTTCGCATGGACCGACTCGATTTGGCTGGTGTGGGTGCAGGCAGGAGGCATCGCTCTCTTCAGCGTACTCCCGGCGCGGGTGGGCGCTCCCATGCCGCTAGGGCGGCGGCGATGATGGCGCCGGTGAGGGGCCAGACGAGGTAGTAGTTGTTGAAGGTGCGGCCGATGAAGAGGAGGACGAGGATCGAGATGGAGAAGGCGGCGGCGGTGGTCCAGAGCTCCTTGGCGCGGTGGGCCTGGACGAGCAGGTAGGCGGTCAGGGGGAGCCAGGTGAGGAGGGCGATCAGGGCGAAGGGGTAGGAGCCGTCGCGGTCCTCGAGGATGCCGGCGCGGATCAGCATCGCCGAGAGTCCGTAGCCGACGATCTTGTAGGTGCCGGCGCCGAACTCGACGGTGTCCTCCCAGAAGGCGGACGGGCTGGCGATGAAGAAGGGCAGGCAGGCAACTGCCACGACGGCCGCGAAGACTCCGCCGCAGCGCCAGAGCTCGCGTCGCTCGACGCCCTGCTTGAGCAGCATCAGCACGAGGAAGGGCAGGGCGATCAGGGCGAACTGCTTGAAGAGGACGGCCACGGCGAGCGTGGCGGCGGCCCAGCGCCACCGTTCGCGGCTGGCGAGCGCGAAGGCGAGGATCAGCAACGTCAGCGCGGGCGCGTCGTTCTGGCCGAACCAGGCCGAGCGGACCGCGATCGGGTTGGCGACGACCAACGCCCCGAGGATCAATCGCCACTCCAGCGGTCCGCGGAACGCCATCACCGCGAAGAAGCCCCCGAGCGTGAACAGCAGCACCAGGACGCGGAAGTCGTCGAACGGCGCGGGCACGACTGCGCGCCACGCCGCGGAGCTGATCGCCGTGCCGGGGAAGTAGGCGTAGTGGACGAGCGGTACCTCGCGCTCGCGGATCCGCTCCGACGCGCTGCCGTCGAACGTGTAGAAGCGCTCCATTCCCGAGAAGCGGTAGTCGTGGCCGTACGGGTTCTCGCCGTCGAGGATCGCGTCCCCCGCCAACTCGATCTGGTAGGTCGAGTCGTTGGTGAAGAACCACGGCTCGGTCGCGTCGCGCAGCCCGATCTGCAGCAGGGTCGACGGGACCAGCAGCGCAAGCGCGACACCGATAGCGAGCACCGTTCCGGTCCACGCCGGCCAGTCGCCGCGCCGGCGCAGCGCCCAGGTGCCGATCAGCGCCAGCGCGAGCGCGGCGAGGAAGCAGGCCGAGCGCGCGATGCCGACGTCCCACTCCTCGTCGGCGGCACGGACGAGCGGGCCGAGGATCCCGGTCGGGTCGACGGCGCCTGGACGGAACGGCCACGGGTCCGATCCGAGCTCGGGCAGGTTGATCGCGAGCAGGCCGAGCAGGACGCCCAGCAGCGCCCAGCCCCCGGTGGTGGACAGGCGGCCGCTCAGTCCGAGCGCATCCTTCACGTGGCCGCCTCCACGGTCTCGGTGGCCGCGGCGCGCCCGGTCCCGTCGTCGCGACGCGGCCACGTCAGGTAGCCGGCGCCGATGCCGAGCGCGACCCACGTCAGCGGATCCTCGAGGAAGCCGGGATAGAACAGCGACTGCACGAACAGGCCGAGCAACACGGCGATCAGCGCGAGCCCGAGCCCGGCCTCCAGCCGTCGCACGGCGAGCAGCATCCGCGTCGCGCCGACGAGCAGCCAGACGAGCAGCGCGACCCCGATCGCGCCGAGCTCGGCGAACACCGTCAACGGGGCGGTGTGCGAGACGAAGTTCGGCGTCGGACGGTCGCTGCCGGACAGTCGGCGGCTCGCCTGCGGCTGTCCGCCGATGCCGACCCCCGCCACCGGATCGCGCTCGATCACCTTCAGCGTCTCCTCGATCCGCTGCGAGCGGTCGGCGGTCTCGTTACGCAGCGAATCTCCCCGTAACGGCACCGAGATCAGATAGCCGGCCAGCACGACGGCCACCAGCGCGAAGGTCCCCACGACGGCGAGTCGCACGCGGCGCGTGCCCGTCAGCGCGGCGATCACGAGCGTCACCACGATCAGCGCGAGCATGCTCGACTGCGAGTAGGAGACCATCAGGCCCGCCCAGAGCAGCACCACGAGCCCGGTCGCCAGGCGCAGGTCCATCCGCTTGAGCGCCATCACCGACAGCACGATCGCCAGGCCGACGACGAGATGGCGGCCGTAGAGGCTCGGGTCGCCGAACAGCGACGTCACGCGGAAGAAGCTCGAGTTGGCGTTCGAGAGCTCGAGGTTCGGCGCGAAGAAGAACAGCTCGCGCGTGGCGGCCTGGAACAGCCCGACGGCCGCGAACACGGCGGCCATCGCGACCGCGACTCCCCCGAGCGTGCGCGGCATCCAGTCGGGGAACGGCGCGCGTCCGACCGTGCCGAACAGGACCGCGAACGGCAGCCCGAAGAAGACGAGCGACTCGACGCCCGGGCGCATCGGATCGGCCCACAGCAGCGACACGCAGGCGAGCGCCGTCAGCGCGGCGGCCGGGAGGGCCGCGACGAGCGGCAGCTGGCGGACCGGGAGCGTTCCCTGCTCACGGGCGCTGAGCGCCCGCCAGGCGAGCGCCAGCGCGGCGGCGGCAAGCACGAAGTAGAGCGGCAGCAGGCGGCCGAGCGAGCCGTCCTCGGCGAGCGCGATCGGGAAGCCGCCGCCGTCGCCGAGCTTGATCGGCGGTCGCAGCGGAGCGGCGATCAGGACGGCGAGCGGAACCCACGCGGGACGGATGACGAAGACCCAGGCGGCCGCGGCGAGCACGGCGAGCCCGAGCAGACCGGCCGCGATGCCGGCTCCGCTCGACAGCGCGTCGAGTCGCCCGATCCCGGACGCCGAGCTGACGAGCCCGGTTCCGCCGAGTCCGATCAGCGCCAGCCCGCCGAGCACCGCCGCCCGGCCTCGCCCGGCGATGAACAGCGTCACGCCGGCGGCGGCGGCGATGCAGGCCATCTGTGCGAGGTCGGGGTGGTCCATGCCTACGGTGCGATTCGGGTTCGCCGGTTGTACTCCTCGGCGGCCTCGCGGATGCCCTCGCCGCGCTCGGGGCGCAGCTCCTGCATGAGATGGAGCGCGTAGCGGCGTGGATCGTGCCCCGGAAGGACGAGCGCGGCCAACAGCCGCTCGAGGTAGAAGACCGCCCCGAGCGCTCGTACCAGCAGCCGAGCCCCGTCGCCGTGGTGCTTGCGCATGTAGAGGTCGCGGTTGCGGTGGAACTCGACGATCCGCCGCCGCGCGCTGCGCAGGTCGGTCGTCAGCTGATCGTGGTGGATCGCTCGTGCGCCGGGCACGTAGAGGATCTCCCAGCCGGCGTCGCGCAGCCGCTTGCAGAAGTCCGTCTCGTCCGAGTAGACGAAGAAGTCATGGTCGAGGTAGCTGACCTCCTCGGCGGCGGAGCGTCGTACGAGCATCGCGCTCGACTGCGTCCAGCCGACCTTGCGCGTGCGCATGCCGCGACTTTGGACGGTCACGATCCGCTGGACGAGCAGCACGCCGGCGAGCGTCGCGACCACTCCGGGCAGCCGCCAGGCGCACGCCTTCTCCTCGCCCTCGGTCGAGAGCAGCTGCGCGCTCGCGGCCGCCGCTCGCGGCTCGGCATCCAGGGCTTCGACGAGGGCCGCCGTCGCTCCGCGACGCAGCTCGGAGTCCTCGTTGAGCAGCAGCCCGTAGCGACCGCGCGCTTCCCGCAGGAGCGTCGAGTCGTTCTCGGCCTTGCCGGTCCGCTGATCCAGGGCGATCACGCGCGCGGCCGGCGAGTGCTGCTCGACTGCCGCGACCGAGCCGTCGTCCGAGCAGTTGTCGAGCACGAGCACCTCGTGCGAGATGCCCGCCGGATGCGTCCGCTCGATCGCGTCGAGGCAGGCGAGCAGGTAGTCGCGTCCGTTCGTGTTGACGACGCAGTAGGAGAGGTCGACGGCGTCGCTCAATCGCGCCTTCCGGCTGCCCGCTCCAGCACCCCGCGCAGCCGCTCGGCGAGCAGCTTGCGATCGAACTCGCGCTCGGCCAGCCTGCGCGCGTTCTCGCCATAGCGCCGGGCCACGTCGGGATTGTCGCGCAGGAAGAGGACGCGGTCGGCGAGGTCGGCCGGGTCGGCCGGCCGAGCGAACACGCCGGCCTCGTTCTCCTCGACGAGCTCGCGCTGCCAGCCGCCGGTGTTGACGATCGCCGGCCGGCCGGCGGCGAACGTGTCGAACAGCTTGTTCGGCGAGTTGGTGGCGAGGATCGGCACGTCCTTGAAGAGGGTCATGCAGGCGTCTGACGCGGCGGCAAGCCGGGCAGCGGCGTGCTTGTCGCCGGCTGGCAGCAGCACGACGTTGTCCAGGCCGCGTGTCCGCACCGCCTGCTCGAGCGCCGGCCGGCGCTTGCCGTCGCCCTGGAGCACGACCTTCACGCCCTGCTCGCCGCGCTGGGCGAGCAGTGCGGCCGCCTCGACCGCCTGGTCGAGGTCGTTGGCCTCGCCCATCGTGCCGAAGTAGGCGACGACGAAGGCGTCGCCGAGCCCGTGCCGCTCGCGCAGGTCCCCCGGGTCGAGATCGGGCGAGAAGAGATCGAGGTCCGACGCGTTCGGGATCAGCGCGACGCGCTCCGGCGCCACGCCGGCGGCGATCACGCCCGCGCGCATCCCGGGCGACAGCGCCACCACCTCGGCGGCCTCGCCGTAGACCTTGCGCTCGAGCTCGCGGGCGGCGCGCTGGGCCGCCGGCGAGCGCAGCGCTCCCATCTGGATCGGCGCCTCGGGCCAGAGGTCGCGGACCTCGAAGACGAGCGGCGCATGCCAGCGGCGCGCTGCGGCGATTCCCGGGAGCGCCATCGTCAGCGGTGGCGAGGTGGCGAAGACGACGTCGGGGCGCGGCGGTCGTCGTGCCGCCACGGTCGCGGCGGCTGCGAACCGCCCGAAGGCCGCCGCACGGCGTCCGTAGCCCATCGCCGTGGCGGAGACGTAGTCGCCGTAGCCACCGCGAGCCTCGACGACCCGGATCCCGTCGACCTCGCGCTCGCTCGTCAGGCCGCCGCCGCTGTTCCCCGACGATGCCGCGGTTACCATCGTGACCTCGTGACCGCTCGCGACCAGGTGCCGCGCGAACTCGTACGAGCGCGTGCCGCCGGTCCCCTCGCGGGTCACGAAGAACTGATGCAGGTAGAGAATCCGCACGTGAGCGGGCACCACCGTAACCGAGGCCCGGCCGCGTGAACCGCGCGCTCGACCTCCTGATCGCCGTGGCGGCGCTGGTCGTCCTGTCGCCGCTGCTCCTTCTATGCGCGGTCGCGATCAAGTTGGACTCGCGTGGACCGGTCCTCTACCGCCAGCGGCGAGTCGGCCGCGACGGCCGTCCGTTCGAGCTCTGCAAGCTGCGGACGATGGTCGTCGACGCCGAGAATCAGGGCGCTGGGCTCTACATCGAGGACCGCGACCCCCGCATCACGCGGGTCGGGCGCATGCTGCGCCGCTTCTCGCTCGACGAGCTGCCGAACCTCTTCAACGTGCTCCGCGGCGAGCTCGCGATCGTCGGTCCGCGACCGACGGTCCAAGAGCAGGTCGACCGCTACACCGAGCATCAGCGTCGTCGGCTCGAGGCTCGCCCGGGAATCACCGGCTGGGCGCAGGTCAACGGCCGCACCTCGCTCTCCTGGCCCGAGCGGATCGAGCTCGACGTCTGGTACGTCGACAACCGCACGCTGGCGCTCGACCTGCGGATCCTCGCTCGGACGGCGCGGATGCTCGTCACCGGCCACGGCCTCTACAGCGCCGACCTCACCCAGGGCTGGGACGAGGAAGCAGAACGGCAAACGTCGGGCGCGACGCGAGGGTGCAAGAAGCCGTAGCTATTTGGGCGACGCCGCACGGAGTCCCTTGGCAAAGGGAAGGAACTCGTCGCCTGAGATCACGGCCTCCACATGCCCTGCCTCGCACTCGGCGCCTGCTTGTCTCGCCCGCTCGCAGAGATCCTCGACCGCCTCCTCGCGAACCTCGTCTTGAAGTCCGACGAGGAGTCCTCGGTTGCCCTTCAGCGAGATCGCCCAAGCCACGTCGCCTGTGTCGTGTTGGAGCAAGCCCGCAGCGGCGCGCGATGCTCCACCAGCCTTGATCCACAAGACACCCTGACTATGCGCGATCTCGGGTGCGTTGCGACCGATCGCCGCGCGAAGGTCGGGCTGCCAGGCATCGGCGAGCTTGAAGACGTCAGCTCCGCGCTTGTTCTTGCCCCTTCGATCGAGAACCCCCCAGCGGACCATGTTCTCGATGGTGCTGGCGATTGCTTGGGGTGCTCTGCCGATCGCCTTCGCGATCTCCGAAGTCGTTCGCTCGTTCGCTCGGCATACCCGCGCGATCGCTCGTCGCGTCTGATGGTCGAGGAGAATCTCGCGGTCCCGGACGGGGTCTATGCTGCGTCGAGCCATAAATTATTACTACTCACAGAGACTGATCGAGCGCTCAAAGCCTCAGTTCGGCCTTGTTAGCTACAACTCCCCTATCCTGTGCCTACGGGATTCTGTCGGAGGGAAGTGCCATCCTACGGATAAATTATGTCTAGGTGTCCGATTGGGTAGACCGGGCACAAAGGCCCTTAAGCTGGAGGCATCAGATGAGTGACCGCTTGGCACCTCGATACGCCCGCTATGGCTTGCTCGCCAGCTTCGTCCTCGCTGCACTGAAGGAGCTGGAGGACAGGGACGATCCAGATCTGCGTCCTAGCAAGGACGACGCCCACCGCCTCGATCGAATGAAGGACCTTCTCGCCACGTCGTGGGAGGGTGCGCTGGTGGGAAATATCGACGGCGTGACGGTCGGGGAGGTCCAACTGGCATGGAGCCCTACATCGTCGCCGGCGAAGAGCACCAGCGCGAAGCTCGACGACGCCCGTGTTGTCTTAAGCGTGCTTCCCACGGACGCGGTCTTCGCAAAGTTCGTTCCCGCGGCCGGCAAGACGCTCTCCGATCTCGCGGAGGGGGGGCTCGGATCGGTCGAGGACAGAGAGTTCCTCGACGGCTCGTTCAAGGAGTTCCTGCAGCGGCTCTCGACGGCCAATCGTGGAGCGGGCTCCACCACACGTCGTGCCGGACGTGCGCGGGCATCGCTCGCCTGACGTGGGCTACACCTGCCGTAATCCGCATGCGGAGGATCTGACGGATCAGGTCGAACGCAAGCTCAAGGAGTCGCCGTCCGTCGTCTATCGGTTGGCGAAGGCGACGTTCCTGAGCCGCCGCCGCCCAGCGCCGAAATCCTCCACGGCGACGGTCGTCGTCTACTGCTCTGAAGGACACAAGAACGTGTTCAAGATCAAGCGACCGAGTCCATGAGCACCGCTCCGCCGGGTGCCGCGCCCGGGACGGGTTCTCAGCGAGGAGAGCCACCTACGCTGCGTACAGACGGGCTAGAGCAAGCGGCGGCTGAGCTGGCTCCGCATCACTCGCTGGCGCGCGTCGATTCCGCCGCGAAGGCGATGCTCGGGATGTCCGGCCTCGTCGGGTCGGTGATCACTGCCTTCGGAGCGCTGGGAAGCGATGCTGTGCGCGAACACCCAAGTTTGGCGCTTCCCGCGCTCGTGCTGTCGGCGCTGGCACTCGCATGCGCGAGCTGGGCGTCGGTTGGCAGCGTCGAGAAGGTCAATGTCGACGATCTCTCGGAAGTCGAGAGCTTCTATGCGAGGGAGATCGAGCGGAGGGGGACACTCGTCAGGGCTTCCGGAGTGCTCCTCGGGCTCGCCATCCTCCTCGCGTTGCTTCCGATGCTTGCGTGTACTTAGCGGTGGACCACTTGCTGGCGAGGTCGTAGGCGGTCCAGCGCGTCGTCGATCGCTCTGTGGAAGTCGTTCAGAGACTCGGTGTCGTTGTCGATGCGAACACGGCTGGCGGCGGCGGCAATCGCCTGCGCCGGGCATCCGCGATATGGAGAAGCCCAGCGGGTGCCGGGATGACCATCGTCATGAATCCGGTCGAGGTCGTCGAAGTAGCGACGTCTAGCATCCGCGTCTAGATCGTCGTAGCGGGGCCTCGAAGAGGAGGCCGTGGGATTCGTCTCGCCGAATCGCAATCGCTCAGACTCGTACTCCTCATGCAGCACGCCGGACCGCTCGACACGGCGCAACCGTGTGGGACGCGAGCCTGGCTCGTCTCGTGTGCGCAGCTCGACTGCCACGAACCCGCGCAGCTTCTTGAAGATCTCGACCTCCTCCTCGGTCTTGAAGCCGCCCACAACGATGCTGCGTGGGAACTGCCAGTTCGGCATCAGCAGTCGATCGGCACGGATGTGCCGCAGAGTTCGGCGGGCGAGGAAGCCGGCGTCGTCCTGCTCAGCCCGTAGCTCGTCCCCGAGATTCTGCAGGTATCCCCGGTGGGACACCGGTACGCCGCGGTCCTCGGCGATCCTCCGTAGCTCTCCGCCAAGGGTGTAGGCGTCGAATCCGTGCCGCTCCTGCAGGTACGCGATCGCGGTGCTTACTCCGACGAAGCGACGTCCCAGCAGCCCAATGACCAGCGGAGCCCGGAGCGGGACGATCCAGTAGAGGTCGCGGTCACGGTGAAGGCGTGAGAACTCGGGCCTGAACTGCCCGAGGTAGCGGCCGTCTCCTAGCGAGCTCATTGCGGCGCCTTCTGGGATGTCTCCATGAACGTGATCTGAGCGATTCTCACCCCGACGTGGACAACGAGCGGCACCGTGCCGACATTGGCGAGCTCGAGCGTGATGGTGCCACGAAAGGAAGGCTGGACCAGCGTCGCCGTCGCGATGACCAGCCCGAGGCGCCCCCAGGACGATCGGCCTACAGCCTGTGCCGACAGCTCTTCGGGGAGCGTCACGTACTCCAAGCTTCGCGCGATCGCGAAGTCGCCCGGATGGAGGTGGAACGCACTGCCGAGCGGACGGCGGACATAGCTCTGGTACTCGCCCAGCCGACTCTCCATCTCCTCGCCTTGAGACGGGTCGAAGGCGAGCAGGCCGGTCTCCCGCTTGGTCATGATCAGGTCGGGACCCAGCCGCAGGTCGACACTCGCACCGGAGATCTGGCCCTCGTGCAGGATGGGAGTGATCGCCAGTCCGCTGTCCCCATCGCGCAGTTGTGCCTTTATCGCGTCTCCGGAGAGCATCATGAGGGGCTAGCCTGCCTCTCCTGTAGCACCGACAGCCCGTCGAACTGATTGCTCAGCTCGATCATCCGGCGGTGCAGCTCGCTCAGCTCGATCGAGCCGCGCACCATGCTGTTCGTCTCACGGCGGATCGCGTCGGCCTCGGCAGCGGACTCGTTTCCGAGGACGTGCTCCAGATAGCGCAGATACCCGCCGTTCATGATCGAGCGCCAGTCCATCGGCTCGCTCCACGCGGTCGACGGCGGGTTCTCGTGGAGGTCATCGCTCTCTCGCGAGACGTCGCTCTCCGCGGGGCGGTTGGCGTCTCGTGGGCGGCGATGCTTGACTCGCTCGGCGGGGGCGATGGCAGCGTCGAGCTTCTCCCAAACCAGCGGGACGTCTCGACGGAAGCGCCCGCGTGGGTAGGCGGCGCCTCCAGCCAGGTCTCCGAGCCTCTTACGCAGCTCCGCAAGCACGGACTCGACGAACTGCTGCTCGCGCGCGTCTTTGCTCCCTGGCGTGTGGGGCAGCGGCTGGGGGATCAGCTTCTGGCATGAGACGTAGACGCCTCGGCCCTGAGCCACGTAGCTGTTATCTCGTGGATGGAAGAACGGGGCGACTTCGCGCATCAAACGCCGAAGCCTCCAAGCCGGCGGCGGATGCGTCTCCTCGCCGTCCTCGTCTTGCTGGGCGATCTCAGCTGCCCACCGATCGTGGGGATCGTGCGTCGGGAGCAGGTACTCGAGCAGCCCGAAGAAGAAGGCTGGCCCGATCATTCGGATCGCGAGCATGTCGCAGAGCAGCTCTTGCGTCCACTCGAACAGCCGGCCCACGTCGGATAGGTCGCCCGGTGGCCGGCCCCTCTCGAATTCGTCGCTGATCAGCCCTACGTTGCGTCTCACCGAGAGGTGCGCCACCTCGTGTGCGATGACGGCATGCATCAGCGTCTCGTGATCGGCCCTCGCCGGGTATGTGACCAGTCCCAACGGGGGGAGCGCGGTGACCGCCCGGTCGAGGTTGGGCGCCAAGAGCACGACGCCCTGCTCGATCTCCTCAAAGACGTTGGGCCAGGTCGCGTAGCCGAAGCCCTCACCGCTCTCGAATATCAGCTCGGTGCTCGGGTTGTCGGTGACCGCACGCGCGAGCCGGATGTATGGCTGAACCAGCGCGACGAAATCTCGCTCGGGGGGCGAGACGAGCGCCTCGAACCCTCGCCCGAGTATCTGCTCGAGTTGCACCACCGCGTTCCTCACCAACGCCACGCTCTCGACTCGTCGGTCTGACCGGTTGTTCGCGATCCAGAGCTCGTCCTTTATGAGGCGCTCCGTTTGAACGGTCATCAAGGACATGGTGCGGAGGAGGATGCGAATACCGGCGACATCATCGCGCTCGTCAGAGCGCCGTTTCATCTCCTCGATGCGCTCGCTAGCACCGTGCACTCGTTGCCGTGCGAGCCTCTCGATCCAGGCGATCTCCCTCTTGATCATCCCGACACCCTCTCCCGCATAGCTCACTTTCTTCTATGGAGTAGGGATCATCCCTTTCAGCTACTGACCGTGCACGCGGTGTCAACGTGCCGACATTTGGAGTAAGTGCTCGGCATCTCAGCGAAGCTTGGCGACTAGCCGGCCGACACGGACGACCACCTTGCGCGAGGCGCCGCGTGCGTTGCGCGCATCGGCGCGCGTCGCGACGTAGAAGCGGTAGGCGCCGATCCCGGCCGGCACGAAGGAGCCGCTGAAGGCGCCCTTGCGCGTGGTGCGCAGCGCCTTGACGCCGACGTTGCGGAAGCGCCCGCGGCGCTGGACCTGGAGCACCTGGTAGACGCGGCCCTTGCGCGGGGTGACCTTGCCCTCGAGCGCGACCGTACGCCCGCGCGTGCCACGACGCGGCGGCCGATGCAGCGAGACGACGGGCCGTACCGCGAGCGTCAGCGTCGGCGTGATCGAAGAGCGCAGATCGCCCGCTCCGGCGAAGCGGGCACGCACAAGGCGCGAGACCTTCGGCTTGAGCTCGGCGGCGAACGATCCGTCGGGAGCGGTCACCGGCGTCGAGGAGGTGCGCCACTTGCCGTCGACGCGCACCTGCACGGCGACGGACTGGCCGGCCACCGCCTGCTCGGTGACGGTGCTCAGCGTCCCCCTGATCGTCGCGGTGTCGCCGTAGTCGAGCGCGCTCCCGCCGCTCAGGTCGCCCTCGAGCCGCGTCGCGGTGCCCTGAGGGCTCACGCCGGCGACCATCGAGCGCAGGTCGTCGAGCTGGGCGTAGAGCGCGCCGCCGGGGCACTCCGTCGCGTTCGTGTCGCGGTGGCCGATCACCCGCTTGACGCGGACGCTGCGGCCCGCGGGGTAGCGGTTGGTCCCGCCGCCGGCGCTGACCATGACCGCGGTGCCCGAGGTCGGATAGCCGTGCAGCGGCAGCTTCCAGCGGATGAGCCGTGCCATCGCGTCGAGCGCGGCTTGGCTCTGCGGTACGTCGCTGAACGTGCCGATGTTCGCGATCCCGGTCGAGTAGGAGTTGAACCCCTCGGCCTGGGCGCCGATAACGGCCGCCTCGGTACCGCCGGCGCGGCCCTCGTAGATTGTCCCGAAGCGATCGACGACGAAGTTGTAGCCGATGTCGTTCCAGCCATTGGTATTGCGGTGGTAGCGGCACATCGCCAGCACGATCTGCGGCGCCTCCGCCCGCGTGTAGTCATTCGGGTTGACCGTGTGATGGACATAGGCAGCACGCACCTGGCCGTAGGACGCCGAGGTGCGTGGTGGGCACTTGTCAGCGCCCCAGTCCCCACGTGGCACGATCGCCGGCTTGGGCTCGGCTGCCCCAGCGAGCTTCGCGCTGAGCGTCCCGGCGACTGACGCGACCGCGCTGTTGACGGCGCTGCGCAGGCCGGTCCTCAGCCGCTCGCCGGCCGTCGCGGTCCCGGCGGTGTTGACGAAGTGGATCTCGACACCGGGCAGCCGCTCCGACGAGCGGTACTGGATCCAGTCGGCCTCGCCCGCCCAGACGGGGTTGGTCGTCCCGTCGGCGCGCGCCTCGTCGGTCCCAGGGTCGGGGCCGTCCTCGGTATGCGCCGACACCGGCAACCAGCGTGTCCAGTCGCCGCCGTCCAAGCGCGTGCGGATCGCTATCGCCGGATCGTCCGGGCTCTCGGCCCCGTCAGCCCAGGTGATTCCCGCGAGGTTGAAGCGCTTCGGGGCGTGCAAGGGCTCGACGACGACCCCCTCCGATGGCCCGGGGGCGCCCAGCACGCCGCCACCCGCCATCGAGAAGTCGACCGGCTCGGCCCGGTAGGGCTGCAGCGAAAGCGCCGGACCAGTCACCAGACCGACCACGACCGCCACCGCCGCGAGCACGAAGAAGCGCAAGCGCGTCACTTCCCCATCGAACACAACCCGCAGCTTCTGGTTGCGGGTCTGCAACCAACGTTGCGAGCTAGGGGACCGGCTCGGGCCCTCTCGAGCGGTGCTCGTCCTTGAACGCCTCGAGCGCGGTGAAGACCCCGTCGTCGTACTTCGGGCAGCCGAGCAGACGGCCGGTGCCGTTGGGCGTGGGGTCGCGGTTCCAGGCGGTTGCCGCGACCTCGTACTTCATCCCGGTCGTGTCGGGCAGCAGGACAATCTGGTAGCTGTCGTCGTCGTAGTAGGCCTTGAGCGCGGCACGTGCGTCGCCGGGGAGGCTCTTCTTGAACCAGATGACGATCCGGCCGTGCTCGAGCGTGTGCACGACCTCCTTGACGTCAGGCGGATCCTCGTACGCACCGTCCTCCGCGGGAACCTGGAAGTGGTTGCCCGAGGTCGGCGGCTTGGACCCGTACTTGACCCGTTGAGAGAGGTCCGTGAGGTGCGTGCGGCTCGTCGCGGCGAAGCTCTTCAGCTCGCAGTCGCCGGCCTTTGCGCCCTCCTCGACCGTGTCGACCTCGGCGATCTCCGGGACGTCGCCGCCGTCGGGCAGCACGTTCGCCGAGGCGTCGTCTCCGCCGCCGCCGGCGAGCACGACGATCGCGATGATCGCCGCGACCAGCACCACCCCGCCACCGACCGCGTAGCCGATCAGCCGCTGGCGGCCTTTGGACGATCTAGCTGCCGCCTCGCGTGCCTCGCGCTCGCGGCGGAGCTGTTCCTTCTGCTCTTTCCGGCTGGCCATCGCGGGGAAGACTAGTGGCTGGGCCCAGACCTCGCCACAGTTCTGTTACCTACGGAACTGCCTCCGGACCCTTCGAGCGGTGCTCGTCCTTGAACGCCTCGAGCGCAGTGAAGATCTCGTCGTCGTAGGCCGGGCAGCCGAGCAGCCGGCCCGTTCCATCCGGCTGTGGATCGCCATTCCACGCCGTGGCCGAGACGGCGTACTCGCTGCCGGTCTCGTCAGGGGTCAGGAGCATCTGATACCCGTCGTCGTCGTAATACGCCTTGAGCGCGGCGCGCTGGTCCGCGGGCAGGCTCCTCTTGAACCAGATGATCACGCGGCCGTGCTCGAGCGAGTGCACGAGCATGTTGATGTTCGGCGCCTGCTCATAGGACCCGTCGTCGGCCCACTCCTGATAGTGCCGACCGCCGGCAGGGGGCTTGGTCGGCCACTCGATCCGCTCGCCGATGTCGACGCTGTGCGGCGAGCGGCCCTTGGCGCGGTAGCTGTCGAGCTCGCAGCCGGCGGCCTTCGCCGCCGCGGCGACGCTGTCGGCGTCGGTGGGCTCGGGGAAGCTACCCCCGTCGGGGAGGACGTCGGCAGCAACCTCGTTTCCGCCGCTGCTCCCTCCGGAGAGCAGCGCGATCGCTGCCACGACGGCGATCACGACCACTATCCCGCCGACCGCGTAGCCGGCCAGCTGCTGGCGCTTGCCTCCCATCGCGGGCGAACAGTAGTGACCGCCGCCGGACGTCTGTGACCGTGCTCAAGCGGCGCTCTTGAGGCGGCGGCCCCAGCAGCTGTCGACGAAGCCGACGATCTCGTCGGTCAGCCGCTCGGGGGTGAGGCGCAGCTCGACGATCGACGACGCCTCGACGAGCTTGGCGTTGGGCATCTCGTGGACGAGCATGTCGGCGTCCGAGAACGGGTGGATCGGATCGCGGGGATGGCCGATCACGAGCGTCGGGGGACCGAGGGTCCGGCGGATCTCGGTCGGTGGCGCGACGCGGCCGAAGAAGAGGCCCTGGAGGACCGACGCGGACGGCTTGGGGTCCTGGCTCGTCCAGTCGAGCAGCATGCGTCCCAGCAGCGGCCCGCGCCGTGGCACCAGTCGCAACGCGCGGCTGAGCGGGCGCGTGATCGGGGAGCCGAAGGTGAGCGAGACGAGCAGCGGGGTGAAGCCGATTGCCGCGCCGAGCAGCGCGTTGTCGAGCACCGGCATCTCGACTAGCAGGCCCTTCACACGGCTCTGATCGTTGGCCGCCGCCTCGAGCGCCGCGTTCGCGCCCAGCGACGTCCCGCCGATCACCGCCTGCTCGATCTCGAGGTGATCGAGCAGTCCAAGCGCTTGGGAGCCGAAGGTGCTCATCGAGTACTCCCACATCTCCTCCGGTCGGTCGGAGTCGCCATGGCCGAGCAGGTCCAGGCAGAGCACGCGATGGCCCCGCTCGGCAAGCTGCTCGGCCAGCGGCCCGTGCATCCGGCGGTTGAACAGCAGGCCGGGCATCAGAACTATCGGCTTCTTGCCCGTGCCGTACTCGTCGAAGACGAGCTTGTGGCCTTGGAAGTGGAACTTGCGTGTCTTCGGCGCCATGCGCGAAGGCTACGCCTCTGCCGTGGTGGGTGGGGCCGTCTCGCTGAGGCCGAACCGCTCGTACAGCTTGCGCAGGGGTCTTGGCGCCCACCAGTTCCATCTCCCGAGCAGCTCCATCAGCGATGGCACGAGCAGCGCTCGGATGATCGTCGCGTCGATCAGCACGGCGAGCGCGACGCCGATCCCGTTCTGCTTGATGAAGATGATCTCGGAGGTCGCGAACGCGCCGATGGCTATTGCGAACAGCAGGGCGGCCGCAGTGACGATCCGGCCCGTGCGCTCGAGGCCGATCGCGACCGACTCGGAGTCGGAGGCGCCGTTGTCGCGCGCCTCCTTGATCCGCGACAGCAGGAAGACGGCGTAGTCGGTCGAGAGACCGAACGCCAATGCGAACAGCAGCACCGGCATCGTCTGCTCAAGCGCGCCTTGACTCGTGTAGGCGAGCAGTCCCTCGAGCCGGCCGTCCTGGAAGATGAAGACGAGGATCCCGAAGACGGCACTCAGGTTGAGGACGTTCATCAACAGCGCCTTCGCGGGCAGCACGACGGAGCCCGTCATCAGGAAGAGGATCAAGAGGGTCGCGATGACGACGATCGCCGCGGCGATCGGCACGTGGTCGACGAGGCTCGACTGGAAGTCGACGAAGTCGGCCGTTGCGCCCGTGACTCCGAGCGTGACTCCGTCAGGCGGGTCGAGCGCGCGGATCTGCTCGACGGTCTCGCGGCTGGACTCGGAGATGAACGGCGTGGCGGAGACCGTCGACAGCAGGTAGTCCCCGTTCGCGAAGGGGGAAGGCCGGAGGATCCGCTCGACTCCCGGCAGATGGGCGATCTGCCGCGCGACCTCGGCGACGTCGTCCTGGTCGGCCTTGGTGAGAAGCACCTGGATCGGCGTGTCGCGGAACGGCGGGAAGTCGCTGCGCAGCGCGTTGTCGACCTGGCGCGCGCTGTGATCCTCGTCCAGGATCTGGGCGTCCACAGACGTGAACTGGATCGAGTAGAACGGGATGCCGAGCGTGAGCATCAGGACCGTCGCGGCGATCGCGATCCGGCCGGGACGGCGCTGGACGAAGCGCGACAGCCGGTACCAGAACCCGCTGGTGGCCGGCCTCGCGTCGATGTCGGCACGGCGCTGCAGGAACGCGGGCGCGAGCGCGTTGACACGTCGGCCGAGCAGCGCCAGGATCGCCGGCAGGACCACCAGCGCGACCGCGGCCGCGAGCAGCGCGACGATCGTCCCGCCGATTCCCATCGAGTAGAGGAACCGCTGCGGGAAGACCAGCAGCGAGGCCATCGCTGCAGCCACCGTCAGCGAGCTGAACAGGACCGTCCGCCCGGCGGTCGCGAGCGTACGCCGCATCGCGGGCAGCCCTGGCCCGTCCACCGCGATCTCCTCTCGGTAGCGGGACACGACGAACAACGAGTAGTCGATCGCGAGGCCGAGCCCGAGGCCGGTGGTGAGGTTGAGCGCGAAGATCGAGATCGATCCGAGGTCGGAAGCGATGCTCAGCGCGAGGAACGTGCCGACGATCGCGAGCCCGCCGACCAGCAGCGGGAGCGCCGCGGCCACGAGGCTGCGGAAGAACAGCAGCGACAGCAGGAACAGCAGTGGGAACGCGAGCAGCTCGGCGCGCTGCAGGTCGGACTCGACCTGGTCGTTCACCTGGGCCTGGGCGAGCGCCGGACCGCCCACGGCGACGTCTGGCTCGTCGGCGAGCTTCTCGGCGATCCGCTCGCCGGCCTCCTGCCAGCGCTTGTCGTCGGTCGCCTTCAGCGCGACGGTCAGGTAGGCCGACTGGCCGTCTCTGGCGACGAAGTCCTGCTGGAAGCTGAAGCCGTAGCCGTTGACCACTTCGACGGCGGGGTCATCCATCAGCTCTCTGCCGATTCGCTCCGCGAAGTCGCGTGCGCGATCGCTCGCGGGCCGGTCGATCAGGACGATCAATCCGACCGGCCGGTGGCCGGCGCGCTCCAGCCGCTCGCTGACTTGGACCGTCTCGGTGCCCGGATCGTCGGCGCCATACGGGTCGAGCTTGTCTGCGACGCCCGAGCCGATCGCGCCCGCGACGAGAAAGAAGGCGATGGCGACCGCGACGACGATCCTGCCCCGCGACTGCGCGAGTCGTGCCAATGCGTCGAACATGCTCAGTTCCCTCCTCTTGCTGGCTGTGGCTCGTCCAAGCGCTGCTCGAGCCGGTCGCAGAGATCGATGAAGAAGCTCTGGTAGGCGATCCCGGTCTCGAGCGTGAGCAGCGGGAAGCGGTCGCCCAGCTCTTCGCTGCGCAGCTCCGCTGCCGGCCGGATGCTCTCGAGCTCGCGGCGCACCCGCTCGTGCTCGGCGCGCAGCGTGGCGAGCAGCTCGACCTGCTCCTCGTGGTCGAGCAGGTCGGCGAAGAAGAAGCGCAGCACGCCCTCGTGGCGCAGCTCGTGGAACATCTCGTCGTCGCGCGTCAGCCACTCGTGCAGGGCCTGCTCGCCGGCCGAGGTGAGCTTGTAGGCCCGGCGCTGGCGGCCGCTGCTCTCGTCCGCTTCGCCCTCGACGAACCCCGCTTCCTCGAGCCGCTTCAGCTCCGGGTAGATCTGCCCGTAGCTGATCGCCCAGAAGAAGCGCGTCGAGATGTCGGCCTTGGCCTTGATCTCGTAGCCGGTCGCCGCCCCCTTGCGGAGCATGCCGAGGATCAAGTAGGAGGTCTTGCCGAGCTCCATGTCTCGGCAAGATATATCAAGAAGATATATCGCGCAAGGCGTCTGTGGCTAGCCGGTGCTCGCGCGCGGGTTCTCGATCGGCGTCAGAACCGCCTCGATCTCCTCGCGCATCGGCTCGAAGCGCGGCGGCAGCACGAGCTTCTCGCCGAGGTGGGCAGGGTCCTCGTCGGCGTCGAAGCCAGGGCCGAGCGTCGCTATCTCGAACAGCACCCCGCTCAGCTCGCGGAAGTAGATCGACCGAAACCAGAAGCGGTCGATGACCTCGGTCGGTCGCGCACCGCCCTCGATCGCGCGCTCGCGCCAGCTCTCGTGGTCGTCCATCTCCGACGCCCACGCGATGTGGTGCACGGTCCCGGCGCCCTCGCGGCCGGGCTCGGTGGGCGCCTCGTCGTAGGCCCACCAGCCGCCGCGATTCTCGCCGCGGATCTCGTACCGCCCGTCGCCCGGCTCGAAGCCGAGCGCGGCGAGCAGATCGGCGCTCGCGGCGGGGTCGCGCGCGTAGGCGCGGGCGCCGTCGAAGCCCTCGAGCGCGAGCTCGCCCGGGACCTCCGGGTGGTCGGCGATCAGCGGCTTGTCGGCGACGTCGACCACGCGCAGCTCGTGACCGAGGCCCTCGGGATCGTCGAAGCGCAGCGAGTCCCCGCCGCGCTCGACGTCGACTCCCTCATCCGTCAGGCGGCCGGTCCAGAAGTCCAGTGCCTCCTGAGAGCCGACGCGCCAGACGATCGTGTGGAGCATCCCCGCACCGGGAACGCCGGGCGCCGCACCGGGGAACTCGAAGAAGGTGATGTCGGCACCGGGGCTGCCCTGCTCGTCGGCGTAGAAGAGGTGGTAGACGGACGGTTGGTCCTGGTTGACGGTCTTCTTGACCATCCGCAGTCCGAGCACGCGCGTGTAGAAGTCGACGTTGCGCTGCGCATCGCCGGTGATCGCGGTGATGTGGTGGATGCCCTCGAGCTTCATGAGGGCATCTTGCCCGATGCGCTAAGGCGACAAGCGGAACGGCGGGTACTGGTCGGTCGTCAGCACGAAGGCGTAGGCGGTCACCCGCAGCCCCCAGCGGTGGACGCCGACGACGAAGTCGAACAGCCCGCGCGGGTAGCGGCCGGTGAAGAGGATCGCGAACCAGGCGAAGATGACCGCGAAGAACGCGCCGATCCCGAGGAGGAAGAGGACGAAGTAGTGTGGGATCGCCAGCAGCCACTTGACCAGCGGCATGCCACGCTGCAGGTCGTTCTCGGCGTCCGGGTAGCGCAGGTCGAGCTGGAGCGACTGGCGCTCGTCGGTCGACGGGTAGCGGTCGTCGAGCAGCGAGAGGTAGAGCGTCACCCGGCCGGAGAAGCGCAGCAGCTCCTGGTTGAAGTCGAACCACCAGCGCGGATACTTCTTGCGGAACAGGATCATCAGCAGCGGCCCGGCTACGAGCAGCCCGCCGGCGACCGCGTAGGCGCTCCCTCTGCCGTAGCTGCCACCTGAGACCGTGGTCAGCACGATCGCGATCGGGATCACGGTGAAGATCCGGAAGAAGGTCGTCAGCCGGTTGAGCGGCCGGTCGGGGTAGTCGACGTCGTACTGAGCGGGATAGGCGTCGGACGGCGGCGGGACCGAGCCCTCCGCGGCGGGGTACGGGTCGTTCATCGCGCTGCCTCTCCTCGGGGGCTTCTGAGGTGGGGCATTCGACGCGCGCGCGCCATGTCCTGCCCTTGAGCTAGCGCTTGGGAGCGCGAAGCACCACCGCCACGTCCTTGTGCGTCGTGACGCTCGGCGCCCGCACGGTGACTCTCGCCGTCGCCTTCAGGCGTCGCCTCGTGTCGAGCGCACGCGCCGCCTTGCGCGTCAGCCGCAGCTTGACCGGCGACGTCGAGGACGGGAGCAGCGAGTAGCGCTTCCGCGCGACGGCCACCTGCCCGCCGCCCTTCGCTACGCGCCCCTTCAGGACCACCGACCCAGGGCATCGCCCGGTCACCGCTGGGCAGCGCATACGCACGCGTCCGAGCGACAGCACACGCTTGCGCGACACCTTGACCGTCACGCTGCCCGGACCGAGCACCCGTGGGAACAGCAGCGTCGGGAAGACCACGGGCGGGTCGGTCACGGGCGGCTTGACCGGAGGCTTGACCGGTGGATCGCCAGGCGGGTCCGTCGGCGCGGCGATCGTGAACTCAACCGTCGGCTCATCGGTGCTGGGATTGCCCGAAGCGTCGCTGCCTGTGACCTTGAAGGTGTACGTCCCGACCGCCAGGTCGGGGTACTCGACGGCGCCGCTCGAGCAGTCCGTCGGAGCCTCGTCATCGAGCCGGCACGCGAACGTCGCGCCGTGCGCAGCCGTCTCGTCGGCCGTGAACTCGAAGGTGACGGTTCGGTCGCCATCGCCCGACCGCGTCTCGATCACCTCGCCGATCGTCGGTCCCTGAACGTCATCGAAGGTTGCCTTGGGCGTGAAGGAGACAATCCCGGGATCGGGCGACTCGAGCGTGCAGATGTCATCCGCGACGATCGAGCAGCCAGTCGGATCCCAGCCATCGAACTCCCAGTGATCCGCCGGCTCGGCCGGCGCGATTGCCTGAAGCGAGATCGTCGCCGGCGTCAGCTCGTCACCGAACGTGCCAAGCGGGCAGACCAACGTGTTCGCGTCGTTGCGGTCACTGCTCGTGCAGCTATATGGATCGACATCCCCCACGACGTCGATCGCCCCCGCCCCCTGGATGCTAGGCGTGGATTGAATCTGCCCAGCACGCGCGGGACCTGCGGCCACGAGTACAAGCAGCCCCACTGCAGCTATCAGCACGATTCTCGACACGCCAGCCGAGGGTAGCGCCCTCACTGGAGCCCGGACGCAACCCAGCGGAATCTTCACGGGAGCCGTCGGCAGATCGCTCCGGCGCGGGGGCTCCGGGGGACGCGAGTCCCCCGGGTTATTGATTTGGCAGCTTCACCACGGTCACGAAGAACTGGTCGATCTGGCGAACCACCTCGATGAACCGCTCGAAGTCGACCGGCTTGGTGACGTACGCGTTCGCGTGCAGGTTGTAGCTGCGCAGGACGTCCTCCTCGGCCTGGGAGGTGGTCAGGATGACGACGGGGATCGCGCGCAGGTCGTCGTCCCCCTTGATCTCCGCGAGTACCTCGCGGCCGTCCTTGCGCGGCAGGTTGAGGTCGAGCAGGATCAGGTCGGGCCGGGGCGCGTCGGCGTGGTCTCCCTCGCGGCGCAGGAACTCGAGCGCCTGGACGCCGTCGGGGAGGCAGGTGAGGCGGTTTCGGACCTTGTTGTCCTCGAACGCCTCCTTGATCATCAGGGTGTCGCCGGGGTCGTCCTCGACGAGCAGCACTTCGATCGACTTGGCGTCAGCTGGAGGTGGGGTCGTCATCGGTCTCCTCGAGTACGGGCAGTGTGAAGCGGAAGGTGGTCCCGGGGGTGGCGGTGCCAGTGTCGAGCCAGATCTTCCCTCCGTGGTACTCGACGATCTTGCGGCACATCGACAGCCCGATGCCCGTGCCAGGGTACTCGTCCTTCGCGTGCAGTCGCTGGAAGATCACGAAGACGCGCTCGGCGTACTCGGCGTCGATCCCGATGCCGTTGTCCGAGCAGGAGATCAGCCAATGGCCGTTATCGCGTTCGCAGCGGATGCCTATCGCGGGCGGATCCGTCGAGCGGAACTTGATCGCGTTGCCGACCAGGTTCTGGAAGACGACGGCCATCAGCGTCGGCTCACCGCGGATCGGTGGCAGGGGCTCCGCGTCGATCGTCGCGCCGGACTCCTCGACCGCGGCCCCGAGGTTGGCAAGCGCGTGGGCGAGTACGTCGTCGAGCTCGATCCGCTGGAGGTCGCCGCTGGCGCGCCCGACACGTGAGAACGCGAGCAGGTCGTTGATCAGCTGCTGCATCCGCTTGGCGCCATCGACGGCGAAGTCGATGTACTGGTCGGCGCGCTCGTCCAGCTGACCCTTGTAGCGCTGCTCGAGCAGCTGGCAGAAGCTGGCGACCTTGCGCAGCGGCTCCTGCAGGTCGTGCGAGGCGACGTAGGCGAACTGCTCGAGCTCGGCGTTCGACCGCTCGAGCTCGCGTGCCTGGGCGTCGAGCTGGGCGTGCGCGTCGCGGCTCGCCGACAGCTCTTGGAGGATCCGCTTGCGCATCGTGTCGATGTCCGCGGCGAGGTCGGCGATGTCACGTGGTCCGCGGCTTCTCACCTGCCGCTCGAAGTCCCCCTGGGCGACCCGCCGTACGCGCCGCGCGAGGGCGCCGATCGGCAGCGTCACGGTTCGGCGGAGCATGATCGTCGTGGTGATCAGCGCGGCGATGACGAGCGCCGCGATCGCGGCGAACGAGGCGGATAGGAAGGTGGCCGCCTCGCTGAGGTCGTGCTTGCCGGTTGCACGCGCGGCTCGCAGCGTCTCCTCTTGGCGGCGCAGCGCAGCGCGGACCTGGTTGAAGAGGCGGGCTCCACGCTCGACGCTCTCGGTGCGGACGGAGTCCGGGCCGTCGATCTGGACCTGCTCGATCGTCGGCTCGGCATAGCGTCGCTGCCAGGTGCGTACGCGCGTCTCGACCGCCCCCAGGTCGGCTGAGATCTGGTCGAGATCCGCGCCGGCGATCAGCTCGCGCAGGTCACGGACCGCCGTCTGCTCCTCGATCCGGCCTGCGCGGTAGGGGGCGAGCAGGCTCTCCTCGTCGGCAAGGGCGAACCCGCGCACCCCCGTCTCCTGGTCGAGCAGCGCGTTCGAGAGCCGGAGGGCTGCGTTGCTGGCGGGATCGAGGCGGTCGACAATGAGGTTGCGCGCGTCGGCGAGCCGGACGATCGCGGCCACGCCCGCGGCCATGCCGAGCAGCGTCACGACGCCGAGGATCGCCGTGGCGACGGCGAACCAGCCGCGTACTCGGAAGCGGTTGCCGCCCATCTCGCCAGCGGAGCTGACCGTGCCGTCGCCGGTCAAGAGCCGCCGTTGCTGGAGAGCAGGAGGATGGCGATGTCGTCGGTGACCGGCTCGCCGTTGAGCTGCTCGACCTCGCTGATGAGCGCGTTCAGCAGCTCCTTGCGGTCGTGGCGCCAGTTCGGCTTCGAAGCGAGGTGGCGCTCGACCATCTCGACCAGTCGTTCCTCGCCGAGCCGCTCGTCGCCCTGCCCGATCCGCCCCTCGATCAGGCCGTCCGTGTAGAGCAGCAGCGACCAGGAGCCGCCGAGCTGTGCCTCCTTGCCGGGCCAGGAGGTCTGCTCGTAGATCCCCAGTGGCGGGGCGGCGGACGGGACGTCGAGCACGCAGACGCCGTCGTCGGCGATCAGGATCGGCGCGGGATGCCCCGCGAGGCGGACGGTCGCCGCGCGGCGGTCGGGCGGGATCGCCACCGAGCACAGGGTCGCGAAGACGTGGTCCGCGTGGCGCTCGTGGGGCAGCATCTCGTGCAGCGTGGCGAGCACCTCCTCGGGCGCGTGGAGGGCGAGCGCGAGGGCCCGCCAGGCCGCGCGCAGGCAGGCGCCGAGCGCGGCCTCGTCGGCGCCGTGCCCACAGACGTCGCCGATCATCACGTGCACCGTCCCGTCGTCGAGCTCGACGGCGTCGAAGAAGTCGCCTCCGAGCACGGCGCGCTCGCGGCCGGGGCGGTAGTCGCTGGTGAGCGTCAGTCGCGTGTCTCGGATCAGCGCGGTCGGCAGCAGCCCGCGCTCGAGGCGGGCGTTCTCTCGTGCGCGCAGGCGGGCCTCGAGCAGCTCCTGCTCGGAGAGGTCGGCGCGGCGGCGCTCGATCGCGTAGCGGATCGCGCGCGCCAGGACCTCGGGCTCGACCTGGCCCTTGACGAGGTAGTCCTGGGCGCCGGCGCCGAGCGCCTCGATGCCGAGCTGCTCGTCGTCGCGGCCGGTGAGGACGACGACTGCCAGGTTGGGTGCGCGCTCGCGGAGCTTGCGCACGCCCTCGAGGCCGGTGGTGTCGGGCAGACCGAGGTCGAGCAGGGCGCAGGCGATGCCATCGGGCAGGAGGTCGAGTGCGGCCGCCAGGGTCGCGACCCGTTCGACGTGGATGTCGGGTGCCGCGAGGCCGAGGTTCTCGCGCACGATGAGGGCGTCGCCCTCATCGTCCTCCACGAGCAGGATCGTCCCAACGCGCGCGATGCCGCGAGCATAACGCCGCTCGTCAGGGCTCATCCAGCGAGCTCGAGCGCAGCGTCGGCGATCGCGAGCGCGACCTCGGCGCGGGGACGGAGCGAGGCGGCGAGCACGTACTCGTCGGGTGCGTGCGCTCCCCCTCCACGTGGTCCCAGTCCGTCGACCGTCAGCGGGATCGTGGGAGCGAAGTGGCTCGCGTCGCTGGCGCCTCCGCGCCCGGCTCCCACCACGGGCCGCCCGATCCGGGTCGCAGCGGCCGCCAGCAGCGGCGCCGTTGCCGCGCGCGCGTCCATCGCCGGCCAGAGCCGGATGAACTCCGCCTCCAGCCGGGCGCCGCCGACCTCTGCGGGGATCGCGTCGCGCACGGCGCCGAACGCCTCGGTACGGTCGGAGCGCAGGTCGCAGAAGAGGTCTCCGGCCGCCGGGACGACGTTGAACGCGTCACCGGAGCTGAGGATCGTCGGTACCGCGGTCAGGCGGTCGGCGCCGGCCGGATCGTTCGCCGCCGCGACGGTCTGCGCGGCCGCGGCGAGCGCGAGCAGCGCGTTGCGGCCACGCTCGGGAGCCGATCCGGAGTGCGCCGAGCGCCCTGTCGCCCGGATGCGCAGCGTCCCGGCGGCCTTGCGCCGGACGATCACCGCCTCGTCGTCGTCGCCCGTCGTCTGCCCGGCCTCGAAGCAGAGGCAGGCATCCCAGCCCGCGAACTCGCCGACGTGCGCGAACGGCGCCGAGCGCCACTCCTCGTCGGTCACGAGCAGCAGCGCGATCTCGGCGAAGTCGGCGGTCCGCTCGGTCAGCGCGCGCAGGACGCCGAGCGCGAGCACGTCGCCGCCCTTCATGTCGATCGACCCCGATCCGCGCAGCCACTCGCCGTCGCGCTCGAGCGGGCGGTGGCTGCGGTGGTCGACGACGGTGTCGAGATGCCCGAGCAGCAGCAGCCTGGCGCTCCCGCTCCCCGGGAGGCGCAACAGCAGGTCGTCGGCGTGGCCCGGCGTCGAGCACGGCCGCCGCTCGATCTGGGCGGCGGTGGGGGCGAGAGCCCCGACCACGGCGATGCACTCCTCCGCGCCCTCGACGTCGCCCGACGGAGACGAGACCGCGACCAGCGCCTCGAGGTCGCGCTCGGCGCGCGCCGCTATCTCGTCGGCCGAGGCCGCTACCCACGGATCCATCGGAGCTAGCGCGAGTCGGTCGCGTCGACGTCGCTGTGGTCCGGGTTCTCCTCGCCCGGTCCCGCCTTCGCCGTCCGTCCGCCGCGCTCGCCGGGCGCCTCGCCGTCGGGACGACCGACCCCGGGGCGGCGGCCGGCGGGCTGGGCGGGCCGCGGGAGGTCCGGCGCCGCGGGGATCGGCAGGGTTGCCGCGTGCTTCTCGTGCAGGTCGACGGCCTCTCCCCAATGAGTCAGGTGGAGGCCGTCGCCGCGTGGCACTCGATAGGTCGCCTCGTCGGGGAGGACCTCGACGTTGAGCAGGATGCCGCGCAGCTCCATGCTGAACGCGAGCCGGTCGATGCCCTCGGGCAGGCGCGGCTTGAACTCGAGCTTGCCCCAGTGGTCGCGCATCCCGCCGAAGCCGGCGACGGTCGCTATGACGGCACCGGCGAGCGACGCCATGTGGACACCGTCGGCCGTGTTGTGGTGAAGGTCGTCGAGATCGACGCGCGACGCCTCGAGCACATAGTCCGCGGCCAGATCGAGGTGGCCGACCTCGGCCGCGACCACGGCCTGGGTCGCGGCCGACAGCGAGGAGTCGCGGACGGTGAGGCCCTCGTAGTAGTCGAAGTTCGCCAGCTTCTGCTCGTCGCTGAACGCGTCGCCGCGCACGTGCATCGCCATCACGAGGTCGGCCTGCTTGACGACCTGCTGGCGGTAGAGCTGGAAGTAGGGGTAGTGCAGCAGCAGCGGGTACCGCTCGGATGGAGTCCCGTCGAAGTCCCAGCGGTCGTGGTTGAGGAAGCCGTCGTCCTGGGGATGGATGCCGCGCTGCTCGTCGTAGGGGATGTGCATCTGGTCGGCTGCGGCCTGCCATGCGTCGCGCTCGTCCTCGCCGGCCCCCAGCCGCTCGGCGAGGTCGGGGTGGCGCTCGGTGCACGCGACGGCGGAGATCAGGTTCAGCTGCGCCATCAGGTTCGTGTAGACGTTGTTGTCGACCAGCGCCGAGTACTCGTCGGGCCCGGTGACGCCGTCGATCCGGAACGCGCCCTCGTCGTCGTGATGGCCGAGGCTCATCCACAGGCGGGCTGTCTCGACGAGCAGCTCGCAGCCGCACTCGCGCTCGAACTCCTCGTCGCCGGTGACGAGCACGTAGCGGCGCACGGCGGCGGCGATGTCGGCGTTGATGTGGAACGCCGCGGTGCCCGCCGGCCAGTAGCCCGAGCACTCCTCGCCGTGGATCGTCCGCCAAGGGAACGCGGCGCCGGCGAGGTCGAGCTGGCGCGCCCGCTCGCGTGCGGAGTCGAGGATCGAGTGGCGCCACTCGAGCGCGTGGCGGACGGCGCGCGGCGCGGTGAACGACAGCACCGGCAGGACGAAGATCTCGGTGTCCCAGAATGCGTGGCCGTCGTAGCCGGTGCCGGTCAGTCCCTTGGCGGGGATCGCGCGGCCCTCGTTGCGCGCCGCCGCCTGGAAGATGTGGAACATCGCGAAGCGCAGCGCCTGCTGGAGCGGCGGGTTGCCGTCGACCTCGATGTTTGCGCGCTCCCAGTACTCGTCGAGCACCGCTCGCTGCTCGGCGACGAGCCCGTCGAAGCCCTCGGCGAGCGCGCTCTCGAGGCTCGCGTCGACCTGGTCGCGCAGCCACTCGACGCTCTGCTGCGAGGACCAGTGGTAGGAGACGAACTTCGTCAGCCGCAGCGTCTCGCCGGGCGCGAGCTCGGCGGAGAAGGTCACTCGGCCGAGGTCGTCCTCGACCTGGGTGAGCTTGGCGACATCGCCGTCGCACTCGAGCAGGTGGTCCATGCCCGACGCGGCGGCGAGGCCGGACCGGCGCGTGACGTGACCGAGCACGACGCGCATGTCGTCGCCGGCGTGGAGGCACGAGCGCAGGACGTTCTCGAGCGCGCGCGCCTTGCGCGGGTCGTCTCCTCCCGCGACCGCAGAGCGGTTGGCCTGCAGGTTCGACTGCAGTGAGATCCGCACCTCGTGGTCGACCGATTCGACCTCGTAGACGATCGCGGCGACGCTGCGCAGCGAGAGCGAGACGAGCCGCTTGGTGCGCACCTTGACGGCATGGCCCGACGCGGTCCGCCACTGCAGCTCGCGCTCGAGGATGCCGCTGCGGAAGTCGAGCCGCCGCTCGTGGTGCTCGAGCGTCCCGCGGTGGATGTCGAGCGGCTCGTCCTCGACCTGGAGCCGGATGAGCTTGCCGTCGGGGACGTTGACCGTCGCCTGGCCGTCCTCCGCGAAGCCGTAGCCGCGCTCGCCGTACTCGAGCGGGTAGGACTCGTAGAAGCCGTTGAGGTAGGTGCCGCTGATGCCGACCGGCTCGCCCTCGTCGAGGTTGCCGCGCAGGCCGATGTGGCCGTTGGAGAGGGCGAACAGCGACTCGGTCTGGGCGAGGCGGTCGAGGTCGATCCCGCGCTCGTGCAGCGCCCAGGGATCGGGTGGGTACTCGGCGCCGTTTCTCACCCGAGCAGCTCCGACAGGTCGGCGACGACGATGTCCGCGCCGTGCTCGCGCAGCACGCCGGGCGCACCATGGCGGTCGACGCCGACGGTGATCGCGAAGTGCCCGGCGTGTCCGGCGGCGACGCCCGCGAGCGCATCCTCGAACACTGCCGACTCCTTGGATCCGCAGCCGACCAGCTCGGCGCCGCGCAGGAACGAGTCGGGCGCCGGCTTGCCCTTCAGCCCCTCCTCGGCGATCGTGATCCCGTCCACGCGCGCGTCGAAGAGGTCGCTCATCCCGGCGCTCGCGAGGATGCGCTCGGTGTTCGCGCTCGAGGAGACGACGGCGGTCTTGAGGCCTGCCGCCCGGACCGCCTCGACGAACTTCACGGAGCCGTCGTAGACGTCGACGCCGCGCTCGTCGATCAGCCTTTGCACGAGGTCGTTCTTGCGCTTGCCGACGCCGTAGACGGTGAGCGCGTCGGGGCCGTCGTCGGGCGTTCCCTCCGCGAGACGGACATCACGCGACGCGAGGAAGTCGCGCACGCCGTCCTCGCGTGGCTTGCCGTCGACGTACTCCCCGTAGTCACGGTCGATGTCGAACGGCGGCGCATCTGCGCCCTGGTGCTCGGCAAGGAACGCGTCGAAGGTCAGCTTCCACGCCTCGGCGTGGATGCTCGCCGTGTCGGTCAGCACGCCGTCCATGTCGAACAGGCAGGCACGGACCTCGCTCGGCAGCTTGATCGTCATCCGCGACTAGGCTACCCGCGATGCCCGAGGTGGTCGCGGCGGACAGGAGGGTTTGGAAGGTGCGGCGTCGCTGGGTCACGCAGCGCGTCGAGTTGCCGCGCCGTAAGGACTTCGATGCCACGGACGGCTTGGAGGCGCTCGACGTAGTCGATGGCGTCAGCGGGTTGGTCATCGGCATCGTGCTCGCGTTGACGCTGGCGCTGGCGCTGATTCTCGTGTGGCCGTTGCTCGCGCTGGCGATCGAGCTGATCGTGCTCGTCTTCCTGGCGCTCGCGGGGATCATCGGGCGAGTGCTGTTCAGGCGACCGTGGTCGGTCGTGGCGACGACAGACGGGCCACCCCCTGAGAAGCTCGCCTGGGACGTCTCCGGCTGGCGCGCCAGCCGTGCGGCGATCGACGAGATCGAGACGGCGCTGCGCTCGGGCCGCGAGCCGCGCGTCTAGTGCGAGATCTCGTGGCGCAGGCGAGCTCGCGCCTCGCCGTAGCTGTGTGTCTCGTACGCGACTAGTGCGACGAGGGCGGCAGCGAGGATTGCGATCGTCGCCAGCGCCGGCAGCTCGATCGCGGCCGGGAGGAACAGGAGCACCAGGACCGCCGCCGCCAGTCGCCGCGTGTTGAGCGTGTGGACGTTGCGCCAGCGGAAGGCGACGTGCGCGAGTAGGTAGAGGGCCGTGCCCCCGAGCAGGGCGAACGCCGGCACGAGCTCCAGCGGGTCGTCGACGTGCTCGAGCGTCTTCTTGAGGCCGAGGGCGAGCAGGATGATCCCGGCGATCATCGGGAAGTGGAGGTAGGAGAAGGAGTCGCGCGCCATCTCGTTGCGCGCCTTGCCCTCCGGGGCCTCCACGAGCCGCCGCTCCGAGACGAGCGCGACGACGTCGAAGTACATCCACCACAGCATCGCCGCGATCACCATGCCGACCACGGCCGCGGCCACGACCCCGGCGTCGACTCCGTGCGTCGCTCCGACGCCGATCGCGACGATCGACTCGCCGAGGGCGATGATCAGGATCAGCCCGTGGCGCTCGGCGAAGTGCTTGGGGGAGAGCCGCCAGCCGCTCGAGTCGATCAGCAGCGGACCGCCCATGTCGAGTGCGAGGGCGAGTGCCCAGAGCGCACCCTGGAGCTCGTTGTCGGCGAACGACGCGGCGACCAGCAGTCCGGTCCCGACGGCGGTGCTGATCGCGAGCCCAACGACGGAGTGCCGCAGCCCCCGGTCGTCGCGGCTGGCGATCACGAATAGCGCGATCTGCCCACCGCGGACGCCACCGTAGGCAATCGCGAGCAGCAGCCCGAGGTCGCCGAACGCCTCAGGGATCGCCAGGGCGACCACCAGCAGTGCCGCCATCGCGCCGAAGATGGCGATCCGCACCGCGCCCTCCTCGGGATCGACGACGCTCGTCAGCCAGGCATAGCCGACCCACGCCCACCACATGACCCCGAGCACGAGCAGTCCGCGGGCCAGCCCCTCCCAGGTCGGGTCGTCGGCCATCAGCGCGGTGCACTGGGTGAACGCGAGGACGAAGACGAGGTCGAAGAACAGCTCGAGCGGCGTGACCGTCTCGCCCTCGCGCAGCGCGGCCCGCAGGCGTCGCTCGGTCGTGCTCATGGACGCATGCTCGCAGTCGGCGTTCGGCGCCGACTACACGTCTAGCCGTCGCAGGCGCCGCTCTCGTATCCCTCGCGACAGGTGGTACGGGCCTTCCAGGCTTGGGGGAGATCCTTGGCCTCGCCGCTCTTCACCCAGGTCGGCACGGATCCCTGCTCCTTGGTCAGTGCCTTCGCCAGCCGCCCTATGATTTCTCCATTGACGAGGAAGCGACGGAAGTCCTCGTCGTTGAGGGTGCCGATGGTGGTTCGGTAGCGCTTCTCGCCCCACTCCTCGATGGTCCGTCTGGCCATCGCCTGTTCGCTCTCCTCTGAGACGGCGATGCTGCGCTTCGCGGCCTCCTGGCGCAAGACTGCGATTGCGACGAGCTTGTCCAGGGTGAAACGCTCGATCCGCTGCTTGGTCTTCGGGCCATCTCCGGGCCTGCCTCCGGCGAAGCCGTACTGGCGCTTGAACTCCCCTTCGCCGATCGTCACATCGCCGACCATTGCCACCACGCCAGCCGGGAGAACGTTCTCGTCGTCCCCTCCGCCGGCGTCATCTCCGCATCCCACGGCCACGATCGAGATGAGCGTGATCGCGGCCAGGCGCGCTACTGCGTCCCCTATTGGTCCTCCTCGGTCCCCCCATAGCCGGGAGCGCTGGATCCTGCTCCCCTCGCGGGAGTCTATCCCAGCTCGCAAAGTGAACTGAACGATGTATCATTCCGGCGGTGGAGCGAGTCAAGGCACTCGTCGTCGGCGCCGGTCTGTCCGGCATCTGCGCGGCGGTGAAGCTGCGTGAGGCCGGGATCGACGACTTCGTCGTGATCGACCGCGCCGACGAGGTTGGCGGGACGTGGCGCGACAACACCTATCCCGGCTGCTCGTGCGACGTGCCGTCGGCGCTCTACTCGTTCAGCTTCGAGCCCAAGCCAGACTGGACCCGCTTCTACGCCGGCCAGGAGGAGATCCGCCAGTACGCCCACACCGTCGTCGACCGCCACGGCGTGGCGCCCCACCTGCGGCTCGGGGTCGATATGCGCGAGGCGAGCTGGGACGAGGGCGCGCAGCGCTGGCACGTGACCACCAGCGCGGGCGACTACGAGGCCCGTGTGCTGATCGCCGCGACCGGCCCCTGGCACGAGCCGGTCGTGCCAGAGCTCCCGGGGCTCGACGGCTTCGAGGGCGTGACCTTCCACTCCTCGCGCTGGGACCACACCCACGACCTGCGCGGCAAGCGCGTCGCGGTGGTCGGCAGCGGCGCCTCGGCGGTTCAGTTCGTGCCGGAGATCCAGCGTGAGGTCGAGCAGCTGCACCTCTTCCAGCGCACGCCTCACTGGGTGCTGCCGAAGCCCGACCGGCCACTCACCAAGGTCGAGACGAGTCTCTTCACGCGAGTGCCGTCCATCCAGCGCGCGTTCCGCTCGACGCTCTACTACGTGTCGGAGCTGTTCGGCCGCGGCCTGCGCCGCCGTCGCGCGATGAAGCGCCTCCAGCGGATCGGCGAGCGGCTGCTCGAGACCCAGGTCAGCGATCCCGAGCTGCGCGCCAAGCTCACCCCGCGCTACACGCTCGGCTGCAAGCGGATGCTGTTCTCCAACGTCTACTTCCCCGCCCTGCAGAAGCCCAACGTAGAGGTCGTCCCGGCAGCGGTGACCGAGGTACGGCCCAACTCCGTGATCGGCGCCGACGGCGTCGAGCGCGAGGTCGACACGCTGATCTTCGGCACCGGCTTCCGGCTGCTCGACATGCCGATCGCCCAGCTGCTGCGCGGCGCCGACGGCCGCACGATGGCCGATCTGTGGGACGGCAGCCCGCGCGGGTACCTCGGGACGACGGTCGCCGGGTTCCCGAACGCCTTCGTGCTGCTCGGCCCGAACCTCGGCAACGGCCACTCGTCGGCGACGGTGATCATGGAGGACCAGCTGCGCTACGTCGTCGACGCGATCCGCGTGATGGAGCGCGACGGGATCGGCAGCGTCGACGTGCGCGAGGACGTCCAGCGCGAGTTCAACGAGCAGGTCGACGAGCGGCTCGCGAAGTCGGTCTGGAACGCCGGCGGCTGCGCGAGCTACTACCTCGACGGCAACGGCCGCAACAGCTTCATGTACCCGTGGAGCACGATCCACTTCCGCCGCCGCACGCGAAGCTTCGACCTCGCTGACTACACGGTCCGTCCCGCGTCGGCGTGAGCGCGATCGACCCGCGCGGCGCCGTCGTCGCGATCACCGGTGGCGGCCGCGGGATCGGCAGGGCGACGGCGCGTGCGTTCGTGGACGCCGGCGCCCGCGTCGCGATCGGCGATCTCGACGGCGAGGTCGCCACAACGGCTGCGCATGAGCTCGGCGGCACGGTCGCGCGCGAGCTCGACGTCCGCTCACGTGAGTCCTTCGCGAGCTTCGTCGACGCGGTCGAGGGCGAGCTCGGCCCGATCGACGTGCTCGTCAACAACGCCGGCCTGATGCCGATCGCCCGCTTCCTCGACGAGTCCGACGCGACCAGCGCGGCGACGCTCGACGTCAACGTCTGGGGGCCGATCGTCGGGATGCGGCTTGTCGCCCCGGGAATGGTCGAGCGGGGCCGTGGCCACATCGTCAACGTCTCCTCGGGCCTCGGCAAGGCAGCCGCACCGGGGCTCGCGGTCTACTCGGCGAGCAAGCACGCGGTGGTCGGGCTCAGCTCCGTCGTCCGCCAGGAGCTGGCGGGGACCGGGGTGACCGTGACGACGGTGCTCCCCTCGGCAGTGCGTACAGAGCTCTCGTCTGGCGTGCCCGGCGGCTTCGGGATGCCCCGTGTCGACCCGGAGGACATCGCGGTGGCGATCGTGCGCAGCTGTCGCCGACGGCCCGCCGAGGTGCCCGTCCCGCGCTGGATCGGTCCGTTGATGCGGCTCGGCCAGGCTACGCCCGAGCCGCTGCTGCGCAGGCTCGACGGCGTGTTGGGCGCCGATCGCGCGCTCACGAAGCTCGACGCCGGCAAGCGCGAGGCGTACGAGGCGCGCGTTCGTCGGCAGACTGTCAACCACACCGACCCGACTTCACGCGAGGACCGACCTTGACCGCAACGCACCCAGTACGCCCCGTAGACGACTCCTTCTTCCAGACCGCGCCGCTCGTGATCCCGGTCACCGTCGAGCTCGACGCATCGCCGGCCGACGTCTGGGAGGCGCTCGGGAGCGACCGGATGTGGTCCTGGCTGCCGGTGCTCGACCGGCTGCGCTGGATCAGCCCGCGGCCGCTCACCCAGGGCGCCGTGCGGATCCTGCGGATCGCCAAGCTGTTCGAGGTCGAGGAGCACTTCTACCGCTGGGAGGAGGAGCGGCGCGCGACCTTCCACGTCGTCAAGGCCACCCGGCCGCTGCTCAACGCGCTCGCGGAGGACTTCGTGCTCGAGCCGACGGCGACCGGCACGCGGCTGACCTGGATCATGGCGCTCGAGCCGAAGGTCCCTGGCGCGCGCTTCCTCGGCTTCCTGGTGCCGTTGCTGAAGCCCGGCAACAAGCTCGCGCTCGCGGGGATCAAGAAGATCCTGCCGCGCCGCTGATCAGGCGCCGCCGACGCCCTCGAACATCAGCCGGGTGGTCCCGGCGATCCAGCGGTCACGCTCGGCCGCCGGATCGGGCATGCGGACGGCGGCCAGCGTGCCGGCGAAGATCATGCCGTTGATCGCCCGCGCGGTCACCTCGAGATCGAGGTCGGCGGGGAGGAAGCCGTGCGCGACGCCGTTGGCTAGGTACTGCTCGCAGACCTTGCCGAACGCGGCTTGGGTGTCGAGCCAGCGCTCGGCCAGGTCCTGGTCGGCGCCGAGCGCCTCGACATAGAACAGCCGCGCGAGCGCCGGGTTGGCGATGAAGTGGTCGAACAGGCTCGCGCCGATCCGCTCGGTCTGGGCGCGGTACTCCGCGAGCGTCGTGGCGCTCTCGGGGTCCTCGGCGGCGAGCAGGCCGCCGAGGTCACGCAGCACCTCGTCCATCACGAACTCGAGGATGTCGCGCTTGTTCTTGAAGTAGCGGTAGAAGGTGCCGTGGCCGATCCCGAGCTGCTCGGCGATGTCGGCGATGCCCGTCGCGTGGTAGCCCTTCGCTGCGAAGGTGGAGGCGGCGGCGTCCGCGATCTCGCGGCGGCGTCGCTCGGCTAGCTCGACGGCGGCCATGCGGTCGAGGATACGCGCTCCGGGGCCTATCCTGTGAGTTGAATGACTTGTCATTCAACTCACAGGAGCCGACCTTGGGTCTAGAGGAAGCCCGCTCCAATCGCCTGACGCGCTCCACGGCGGAGGGCGCCGCCCTGGTGCGAGCGGCCGGTGCGCTGATCGGCGATCCGATGCTGCGCGGACCCGACCACCTCGCCGGCGCCCTGATCGGTCCGGGCCTGCATGCGGCCGCTCTGATCAAGGTGCCCCTGGTCCGCCGAATCGTCCCGGCGGTGATCGATCGGGTGATACCCGGTGCGGTCTGGTTCGAGGTCGCGCGCACGCGCGGGATGGACGCGATGCTGCTCGAGGAGCTCGCGGCGGGCGCTGAGCAGCTGATCGTGCTCGGCGCTGGACTCGACTCACGGCCCTATCGGCTGGCCGACGAGCTGCGCTGCGCGACGGTCTACGAGGTCGACCATCCCACTACGGCGGCCTACAAGCGCGAGCGGGTACGTGCCGTCGTCGGCGACCCGCCGCCCAACGTCCGCTATGTGACCGTCGACTTCGATCACGACGACCTCGCCGCCGCGCTCGGGACGTCGGGCTTCGATCCCCGGACGCGCGCCGTCGTGATCTGGTCCGGCGTCGCGCCGTACCTGGACGATGGCGCCGTGGCGGCGACGCTGGATTGGTTCGCCGGCCTCGCGCCGACCAGCGCGATCGTCTTCGACTACTGCTGGAAGGAGATGGTCGACGGCCGGCTCGACGACCTCTACGGAGCCCGCGCGCTACGGCGCCGCGTCGCGGCCCAGGGCGAGCCGCTGCGCTCTGGCATTCCGCGCGGACGGGCGCGGGAGTTCCTCGCCCGGCACGGCCTCGAGCTGGTCGACGACATCGGCGTCGAGGAGGCGACGGAGCGCTACCTGACCGGATCCGACGGCCGGCCTGCCGCGCGTCTATGGGAGTTCGGTGGCGTCGTACGGGCGAGGGTCCCGGAGGCCGGGCGCCGCCGATCGTCGCTACCGTGACGCGCCGATGATGACCTTTGTCCTGAAGCCGCCCGTCGCGCTCGGACCGAGCTGGCTCGACCCCGAGAAGCTGATCGAGGCGTTCGGAACGCTTGGCGTCCTGGCGATCGTCTTCGTCGAGTCCGGGCTGCTCGTCGGCTTCCTCCTCCCGGGCGACTCGCTGCTCTTCACGGCCGGTCTGCTCTCGTCGACGAACACGCTGCCCGATCTCTGGATCCTGCTGGTCACGATCCCGATCGCAGCGATCCTCGGCGATCAGGTCGGCTACGCGATCGGTCGCAAGGCCGGACCGTCGATCTTCAATCGCCCCGACAGCCGCCTCTTCCACCACGAGAACGTCGACCGCGCCCAGGAGTTCTTCGATCGCTACGGCCCCCGCACGATCGTGCTCGCGCGCTTCGTGCCGATCGTCCGGACGTTCGCGCCAGTCACCGCCGGTGTGGCGCGGATGCACTACCCGACCTTCCTAACCTACAACGTGGTCGGCGGGGTCCTGTGGGGCGTCGGCGTGACGACGCTCGGCTACTTCCTCGGCCAGGTCGAGTGGGTCGAGGCGAACATCGAGCTCGTGCTGATCGCGATCGTTGGCGTGTCGTTCACGCCGATGGCCTTCGAGCTGCTGCGCGGAGCGCGCAGGCGCTCGCGCCAGTCCGTCTGATTGCGCGCGGCCGCGACCGCGGTTACCGTCGCCTCGGAGGGTTCACGACACAGGGGGATGGTCGGATGCCGGGATTCGGCAAGCCGCGCTTCGCGTACGAGATCGACGTGGCGAAGGAGCGGCGGGCGCTGCGCAGGCACAAGAAGGCGCGCGGGGTCCCCGCACGCGAGGAGGGCCACCTGCTGCTCGCGACGTGGAACATCGCGAACCTCGGCGCGAAGGAGCAGCGGCGCGATCCCGAGTGCCTCGACCTGCTGGCGGAGATCGTCGGCTGGTTCGACCTGGTCGCGGTGCAGGAGGTGCGCGACGACTTCACCGCCGTCAGGGAGCTGCTCGCCCGCCTGCCGCGGACGTGGCGCCTGATCTTCTCGGAGGCCGGTGGCAACGACGAGCGGTTCGCGTTCATGTGGGACTCGGCGGTCGTCGACCTCGGTCAGCTCGTGGGAAAGATGGTGATCGAGCCGAAGCGGCTCAAGACCGCCGGCGGATCCAAATTCGAGGGGTTCAGCCGTACGCCCTACCTCGCCACCTTCCACAGCGGCGAGCTGGCGGTCGAGATCGGCAGCGTCCACAGCTTCTTCGGCAACCTCGAGAAGGATCCCGTCGGCGCGCTCGAGCGGCGACTCGCCGAGACCCAGGCCGTCGCATGGTGGTGCGAGACGCGATCGAAGGACCCGGACTCCTACACGCCCGACATCCTCGCCGTCGGGGACTTCAACACCCCGACCGACGACGACGGCCCGTTCGCCGAGCAGATGCTCGACAAGCTGCGCCGCAAGGGCCTGCACACTCCGATCTGGGTCGACGACGGCGACGAGAAGGTGATCGAGACCCAGCTCGGGTCGGCCGTCCGGAGCAAGAACCAGTACGACCACATGTTCTTCTTCCCGAAGCACACCGCCGCGGACCTCGAGGCGGACGGGGTCTTCGACTTCGACGCGGTCGTCTTCGCAGACCTGTGGGAGGCGCGCGGCCGGGCCGATTTCCACCGTTACGCGATCTGGGCGCTCAGCGACCACCGCCCGCTGTGGATGCGGCTGAAGGCGCCGCGCTGAGCGGCCGGCTAGGCGTGGAAGGCGGCTAGGCGCTCGGCCTCGCCGGCGATTTCGTCACGGGCGGACTTGCTGAGCTTGCGGAACGGATCGAGCTTCACCTTGCCCTTCTCGTAGCGCCACGTGCCGGCGACCGCGCCGTCGATGGCGAAGGTGGGCACCGACTGTGGCGTCTTCGTGCTGAACACCTTCGGCCTGTCGTCCTCGGCCAGCAGCTCGGTCGCACGGGCGTGCACGAGCAGCGTCGCGTCCCAGGTCGGCAGGAAGCGCGGCGGCGCCTCGAGGTCGGCCGAGGGCAGCGGCAGCCGCGGCAGGTCGACGAGCAGCTTGCCCTTCTCGTCGCGGAACTGGCGCAGCTCGATCGTCTCGAGCGCCGCGGCGACGTCCTTGGGCCCGACGCCGATCCAGTTGGCGATGTCCGCCGCCGCCGCGGGCCCGAAGCCGCGCAGGTAGCGGTCGATCAGCAGCGGCAGTCCGTCCTCGGCGGTCACGTCCGGCGAGTCGATCCACTCCTCGGCGAGCGCGTACATGTCGGCGCGCCGGCGCTCCCACGTCCCGGACGGGGGGATGCGCACGAGATCGAGCCAGAGCCCCGCGCCGTTGAACATCATCGTGTCGAGATCGTCCGCGAGCTCGGTCTTCTTCGAAGCTCCGGCGCGCAACCGCCCGCCGACGAGCTTCGCGGCCGCCTTGACGTCGGCCGCGGTCGCCTTGCCGCGCCGGTAGGCGAGCCAGCCGTCGCGCGAGGCCTGGCGTACGCCGAGCGCCATCGGCCAGTAGTCGTCGCGCGAGACGAGGTGGATCGTCACGCGCATCAGCGTGGCTTGGATCACCGTCCGCCGCTCGAGCGCGCGCGTCAGCTGGTCGCGCTCGAAGCCGGCCAGGCGCGACCACAGGCCGACGTACATCGAGGGCGCGTACTGCGCCTGGATGCCGCCGATCCGCTCGAGCGCCTTCGGCAGCGACAGCTTGCGGCGCTCCAGCAGGAGCTGGCGCTCGAGCAATGCGCGATTGCGCTCGCGCGCAGTCAGGACTCGCTCGGCTCCGAGGCTCACCCAAGCCAACCTACCCGCCGCGGCGCTTAGGATGCCGCGATGCGCAGGGAGGTGCTCGGGGGTCTACGAATCACGTTCGCGTTGCTGACGCTGGCGGCGTTGACCGCGCAGCTCGTGCACGGCACCGGCCACCCCGACTTCAGCGTCGTCGAGTTCTTCAGCTACTTCACGATCGAGAGCAACCTGATCGCGGCCGGTGTCCTGATCGCCTCGGGCTCGAACGCTCTCCGCGACCGTCCTCGTAGCGACTCGCTCGACATGTGGCGCGGTGCCGCGACGCTCTACATGGTGACCACCGGCCTTGGCTACTCGCTGCTGCTCGCGGGCGACAACGACGCGCTGCTCGTCTGGGCGGACGTCGTCGTCCACTACGTGATGCCGGTGGTACTGGTCGCCGATTGGGTCGCCGACCGCCCACCGGTCCCGATCGCGTTCGATCGCGTGCTCGCCTGGATGGCGTTCCCGACGGTCTTCTTCGCCTACACGCTCGTCCACGGCGCGCTCGCCGACTGGTACCCGTACCCGTTCCTCGACGTCGCCGACCGCGGCTACCCCGCCGTGATCCTGACCGGGGCGATCGTCGGTCTGCTGATGATCGGCTTAAGCTGGCTGCTCGCGCGCGTGACCGGCCGCGGCGATCCGGCCGCCGCGCCGGCTGGGTAGCGTTTCGAGGCGATGGCGATCGTCGTCTACGAGAAGTCCACCTGCACGACCTGTCGCAACCTGGCGCAGCTGCTGGCCGAGCGCGGCATCGACTTCGAGACGGTGGAGTACCACGTCGAGGGCCTGTCCGAGGACGAGCTGCGCGCGCTGGTCTCGAAGGCCGGCGTCCCGGCTCGCGACCTGCTGCGGATGCGCGAGGACGGTGCCCGCGACCTGGCGTCGGCCGAAGACGACGCGGTGATCGCCGCGATGGTCGAGCGGCCCGAGCTGCTGCAGCGGCCGGTCGTCGTCAACGGCGACCGGGCGGTCCTGGCCCGCCCGGTCGAGCGCGTGCTCGAGATTCTCTGACGGTTAGTTGGGCTGGACGATGTGGTGGCCCTCCGAGGGCTGCACCAGCACCCAGCCGCTGCCCTGGAAGCCGACCTGCACGCTCTCGCCCGAGCCGAGGCCGATCAGCGACTTCATCTGCACGTCGGTCTTGAGATTGGTGGTGACGCCGCTCGACCACGCGATCGCCGCGGCCGGGTCGGCGAAGGTCGCCGCCTGGCCGACGTCGAGGCGGACGGGCTCACCGTCGGAGATCACGGCGACGTAGCCGGTGCCCTTGAGGTGGACGTTGAACAGCCCGCCGGCGATCGCGCCGACGGCGCCGCCCTTCACCCGCGTGATGTCCCAGTCGATCCCGGCCTCGAACGCGAGCACGTTGGCGCCGTTGCAGGTGATCGAGTCGTTCTCGAGCTTGATCACGTGGACGAGCATGGCGCGGTGGGCGAGGAACAGCTCACCCGAGCCCGAGGCCTCCATCAGCCGCAGGCTCTCGCCGGTCGCGGCCTTCTTGAGCAGCCGCCCGAGCCCGCCGCCCTTGTGCTCGAAGTGCACGTCGCCCTGGTAGGCGACCATCGACCCCGCGCGCGCGAAGACGTTCGTCTCCGACAGCTCGATCTTCACCAGCCGCGGGTTCTGGATCGTGAACGCATCACCGGTCTCTACCTCGTCGAAGCGATCCAGCTGGCTGCCCATCTCTGACATCTCGGCTCTCCTTGGTCGGTGTTACCTGCGGCAGTACAACTGCCGCGGGCGCCGGGAGCTATTGAACCGGCCGGCCACCGGGCGGCGCGCCCTCTAGCTTTCTCCCGATCGGCCCGATGCCGTTGAAGCGAAATCGCTTCGACCGGGACTCACCGAAGGCCGTGTAGGTCTTCGTGACGACCACCTCGGGCTTGCGCTTGGCGCTGAAGTGTCTGAAGGTTCGGATGATCTGCTTACCGTTGTAGTACCCGACCCTTGGGTCCGCGTCCTGCGGGTTCTTCACGCGCTTGTAGACGCGCGAGTTGGGAAGCCACTTGCGCTTGGCGCCCTTGCGGAGGTTCCTGTCGCGCGCTCGAAACTTGAGGGCGATCGTGCCGGGGCAGGTGGAAGCCGCGTCGTGCTCGTCCAGAAGAGGCTTGGTGTCGCGGTAGCCAAACCACGCCCGCTTGGCCCGTTTGCCGTCCTTGCGGTGGTAGTAGCCGACCTGACCGACGAGCGACCATCCCGCATGGCCAGGCCGTCCGGTGAGAGCGACGTCGAAACATGCCTCCTTGTGCTCAGGACCAACCCCGTCCTCGACTTGCGTGGCTGTTCCCTTGGGGCTGCCTGACGCTGCCGCCGCTCCGGCCAGACCGCCAGTGAAAAGCGCCGCGGCGGCGAGAAACGGCACGGTAGCCCCTACCGCCCTACGCACGGACACCGATAGTTCTCCGCTTCGCATGGCAACGGCGCATCATACTGAGCGTCGACGGAGCCTCTGATGGAACCCACATCGCTTCTGGGTTCCGCTCCGATGGAGCTGAGGGGACTCGAACCCCTGACCTCTGCCATGCGAAGGCAGCGCTCTTCCAGCTGAGCTACAGCCCCGGGATCTGCCGCCGGGAGCGGGCTGCTCCATGGTATCGGCGTCGGGCCGCTGCGGGCGTCGAGCGGGTCCCGTAGGCTTGGCGATCGATGGGCGTTCTCGATGACGCGATCCGCGAGCACCTCGAGCTGAAGCGCCAGCACGGCGCGCCGGCACAGGAGGTCGCGCAGCAGGAGCAGGACGCGCTCGGCGCCCCGGCCGGCCGGTCTTCCGAGGCTCCTGTCGAGCCTGAGCCCGCGGTGGATCCCGAGGCCGTCGCGGATGCTGAGCCAGCCGCCGACGAGGTGCTGGCGCCGGTCGAGGAGCAGCTCGCCGAGGAGGCAGAGCCCGCCGACGCGCCGCCGCCCGCCGACGAGCCGCTGCACGACCCGATCGACGAGGCCTTCGCGGAGCCGGTCCGTGGCGACACGCCCCCACGCGGCTTCGAGCGCGTCGAGGACGAGCCGGCTCCTCCCGCCGACGGCGAGCACGACGTGCTCGAGGACACCCCGGAGTTCCTCGAAGAGACACCCGAGCACGACCGTCTTTGGTTCGAGCAGAAGCCGCCGCGCGACTTCGACTTCGACGAGTAGCGATCTCCAGACGGCGCACCATTCCGCTGGCGCTCTGCGCCGTGCTGGCCGCCGCTGCCACGGGCGCCTATGCCGGCGCCCAGATGGCCGCCGATCCGGCTCCGGTCGTGCGCGAGGCGCTCGCGCAGGACGTGAACCCGGCGGGTGGAAGGGGTCGCACGCTCGGCCTCTCGCGCGTCGACGTCCCGGTCGGCGCTGAGCTGCCGCTGCACCGCCATCCGGGGACCCAGATCGCCCGCATCCAACGCGGCGTGCTGACCTACACCGTCGTCACGGGGCGCGTGAACGTCATGCGCGGCAACCCGGAGGTGAGGGCGACCAAGGTCCGTACGATCGCCGCCGGGCGGACCGCGAGGATTCGCGCCGGTCAGTGGATAGTCGAGCGTCCGGGCACGATCCACCGCGCCGCGAACCGCGGCCAGGCGACGATCGTCATCTACATCTCGTCGCTGTTCCGCAACGGCGCGCCGCCGGCGATACCGGTCGAGCTCTAAGCCCCGAGCCGCCGTCCTAGAGCCGGCTCTGGCGCAGCCGCTGGACCTGGCGCAGCTCGACGATGTCGTCGCTCGGCGGTCCAGTACCCGTCGGCCGAGCGCCCAGCAGCTCGGGCTCGATCCGCTGGCGGACGAGCTCGCCGTCGACCGCGTCGGCCCGCAGCGCGGCCGCCCCTGGCCGCGAGCTGAACGCCCCCTTCAGCTGGCGGCCGCGGAACACCAGCCCGACGCCGTCGTCGGCCGCCCAGCCACCTGGGAGCACGCCTTCGCGCACGCACGCGAGCCAGACCGGCAGCCGCTCGGGCTCGCCGTCCGCGTGGACCGAGAGCGAGCCCGGCAGCAAGCCGAAGCCCTCGATCGGCTCGGGCGGCCCGCTCGACTTCGTCACCCCGCCCTCGAACCAGCACATCGCGCCAGCGCTGATCCCGGCGAGGACCGTTCCCCTTCGCCACGCCTCGACGAGCAGCTCGTCGAGGCCGTGCGCGCGCCAGATCGCGAGCAGGTTGCGCATCGAGCCGCCGCCGGCGTAGATCACGTCCTGGTCGAGCACGATCTCCTCGAGCGTCCGCACGCTGCCGTGGAGGTGGAACAGCGACAGATGCTCGGCGATGCAGGCGCGGCCGCCGAAGCGCGCGCGGAAGGCGTTGATCTGTCCGGCCGGGTCGCCCGACGCGGTCGGTAGGAACAGGACGTTCGGCTCGCGCGCGTCGGTGAGCGCCAGCACGAGCTCGTCGAGCGCTGGGTTGTCGGGCTCCATCGTGAACCCACCGCCGCCGAGGGTGAGGATCGTCCGCCGCTCCTCGGCGACGACCGGGCGTGGACTCACGCGGCCGCGGGCTCCGCGATGCGCGCGCCCAGATACTCGACGTCGAGCGGAACCTCGGCGACCTCGTCGTCGATCGGCTCCACTCGGTAGGCCTGCGCGTGCGGGCGCGAGCTGACGGCGCGGGCGAGGTCCTTGCCGCGGAAGTGCAGCGCCGCGCCGTCGTCTGCCGCGTAGCCCGGCCGCATGCCGTCGCCGACGAAGCGCCGGTACTCCTCGCGCCGCTGCGGCTCGGCGTCGTAGTGGACGCAGTTCGAGTAGGGCAGCAGCCCGAGCCCGGTCACGCGGTGTGGTGCGGCGTGGAAGGCGGTCAGCGCCTCGGCGAACCAGCACAGCGATCCGGCTGACGGCCCGCACAGCACCACGCCCTGCCGCCAGGCCCGGCGCAGCACCGAGTGCAGTCCATGCGCGCGCCAGGTGCCGAGCAGGCTGACGAGGTTGCCGCCGCCGACGTAGATCAGGTCCTGCGCCAGCAGGTGCTCGGCGAAGTGGCTCTCGACGCCCTCGCGGTCGCGCCGGAACAGCGAGACATGGCTCGCGTCGCAGCGCGTGGCGAACTGGCGATAGAAGCGGACGACGTAGTGATCCGCGTCCCCGGACGCCGTCGGGAGGAAGCAGACCCGCGGACGCTCCCGGCCCGTCAGCGACAGGACGTAGTCGTCGAGGAGCGGGTTGCCCGCCTCCATCGAGAAGCCTCCTCCTCCGAAGGCCACGATCTGTGGTGGACGCGCAGCCATGGAGAGATGTTCGCCGGGAAGCGCGTTCCGCTCCTTGGACGGGCGTCGAAGATCTCGTCCCGGCGTATCTACACCTGGCCAACGGGCCGATCGGGCGCCTTTGACAGCACCCATACGATGGCGCGGAGGGTTTCGAGGCGGACGTCATCAGGGGAGGGAGTTGTTGTGAGGAGGACGGCAGGGGTAGTGCTCGCGGTGCTGGCCGCGTTCACCGGAGCGAGCTACGCGCAGGCGAGCTCGCCGGATGGTCTGACGACTGAGAGCCAGTCGACCGTCGCGGGCGGTCCGTTCAACCCGGCGAAGCCAGGCTTCCTCTCGATGCAGGCCGGGCCCGGCTGGTCGCGCGTCGTGCGCGAGCTCACGCCAGGTCTGGCGCAGGCCGGTCGTGAGTCGCGGCGTGCCTCGCTCGCCTACTTCGCCCAGCTGAGCGACTTCCAGCTCGCCGACGAGGAGTCGCCCGCGCGCCTCGAGTTCGGTGACCCGCTCGCGCCGTTCTCCAGCGCGTGGCGTCCGCAGGAGGCGCTCAACCCGTTCGGGATCGACTACGCGATCCGCCAGATCAACAACTTCACCGCGGCCAGCCCGATCGCCCAGGCGGGTGGCGCGCACGCGAGCATGGACTTCGCGTTGACGACCGGCGACAACGCCGACAGCCAGCAGCAGAACGAGACGCTCTGGGTCCGCCAGCTGATCGAGGGCGGCCAGCCGCTGAACCCCAACAGCGGCGTCAAGTCGAGCTACTCGAGCTGCGATCCCGTCGCCGCGATAAGCCTGCGGCTGCGCGAGATCCTCGGCCTGCTGCCCAACGAGCCCGTCTACACCGGCGTCGCCGACTACAGCGACCACGGGTTCAACACGACCCAGTTCTATGACCCCGACCAGCCTGCGGGACCGTGGGCGGACTGGCCGCTCTACGGCGGCCTGCTCGACCGCGCCCAGCAGACTTTCACCCCCGTCGGCCTGCGCAACGGGGGCACGCCGGTTCCCACCTATCTCTCCAACGGCAACCACGACAGCCTCGTCCAGGGCAACGAGGACGCGATCCTGCCGTTCGAGGCGATCGCGACCGGCTGCATCAAGCCGTTCGTCCCGACCGGCTCGCTGCCGCCCGGCTCGGACCCGTTCGGCCTGCTGCTGAGCACGCTGACGGGCTTTCACGTCCGGCCGGATCCCGCCCGTCGCTACGTCAACCGGCCGCAGATGAAGTCGATCTACGGTGCGGGCAGCCAGGCCGACGACCACGGCTTCGCGCACGTCAACGCTGTCCAGAACGCTGCCTCGAACAACGCGGCCAGCTACTACGCCTGGGACCCGAAGCCGGGCGTGCGCTTCATCTCGCTCGACACGGTCAGCGAGGGCGGCGTGGTGGGGCTCTCGGCAGAGGGCAACATCGACAACCCGCAGTGGCTGTGGCTGCAGGGCGAGATCGCGGCCGCCGAGGCTCAGGACAAGCTGATCGTGGTGTTCGGCCACCACCCCGTCCGCTCGCTGACCTCGCCGGTCCCGGACGAGCTCGCCTTGCCATGCACCGTCAACGACGGCCACGGGCACGACGTCAATCCCGGCTGCGATCTCGATCCGCGCAGCTCGTTCCCGGTCCACCAGGGCGCCGACATGGCCACGCTGCTGAGCGCCCACCCGAACGTGGTCGCCTACGTGACCGGACACACGCACGAGAACAAGGTGCTGCCGTGCGCCTCGGCGACCGGCTGTCCTGCGGGTGGCAACTGGTGGGAGATCAACACCTCCGCCGAGGTCGACTGGCCGCAGCAGAGCCGGCTGCTCGAGATCATGGACAACGACGACGGCACGCTGTCGATCTTCGGCACGCTGCTCGACCACTCCGCACCACACGACCTGCCGGCGCCGACGACGAACGCCAACGGCTTCACCGCGGCGAACCTCGCCTCGCTCAGCCGGGCGTTCTCGTTCAACGACCCGCAGGGCAGCGTGGGAGCGGTCGGTCAGCCCGAGGACCGCAACGTCGAGCTGCTGGTCGACGACCCGCGCTAGACGGTTGGCCTGACCAGCCGTTCAAGTAGTAGCGGCATCTGGCCGATAGGGCCTCCATGCGCAAGGGAGGCGGCGTTGTGAAGCGGCTCGTCGCGGGACTGCGACATCTGCTGCCGACGGGCAGGACCCTCCCCGACGCGGCCTGGCGTCCCAGGCACCGCGCGATGGTGGGCCTGCTGTTCGCGGAGGCGGTCGCCCTCGTGATCTTCAGCCTCCTGCAGGGAAACGGCGTCGTCCACAGCCTCGGTCATGCGGCGCTGCTCATCCCCATCGGGGTCGGGGCCCTGCTGCTCGAGCGGCGTCGCCGGGTCGCGGCCGTGCTCGTCTCGTTCGGCCTGATCACCGCCTGTGCGCTCTTGGTGCACACCTGGGAGGGCGCGATCGAGGGCCACTTCCTCTTCTTCGTGACGATCGTGGTGCTGGCGCTCTACGAGGACTGGGTGCCCTTCCTCCTCGCCGCCGGCTACGTGGTCCTTCACCACGGCATAATGGGAGCCCTCGACCCTGGCGCGGTCTACAACCATCCCGACGCCGTCGCCCATCCGTGGAAGTGGGCGTTGATCCATGCGGGGTTCGTCGTCGCGGCTGGCGTGGCCGCCGTTGCCGCCTGGCGCCTGAACGAGACGGTCCGCGCGCAGGCGCAGGAGTCCTATCGACGCGCGGCCGAGAGCGAGGAGCGCTTCCGCGGCGCCTTCGAGGAGGCGCCGATCGGCATGGTGCTGTTCTCGTTCGCTCCCGGCCACGTCGGGGAGGTCTTCCAGGTCAACCGCGCGATGGCCGAGATCACCGGGTACTCGTGCGAGCACCTCTGCGCCAGCGGGTTTCGCGACATCGTCCATCCCGACGACGCGGAGATAGCCCTGGGGGCCCTCGGCCACCTGATGAGCGGCACCGGCGACGAACCGGCTCACTTCGAGCTGCGCTACGTCCACGCGGACGGTCACGTCGTGTGGGTGGCTGCGACCGTCTCGCTGCTGCGCGCCGAGTCGGGCGATCCGACCCGCGCGATCGCCCAGGTCCAGGACATAACCGAGCGCAAGCTCGCCGCTGAGGAGCTGACCTACCTGGCGCTCCACGACTCCCTCACCGAGCTCGGCAACAGGCGCCGACTCCTAGGTGATCTCCAGCGTCACCTCAGAGACGCCACGCCGGTGGAGCCGCTCGTGCTCCTGCTCTTCGACCTCGACGGCTTCAAGACCTACAACGACACCTTCGGCCATCCCGCGGGCGACTCGCTGCTGATGAGGATCGCCAAGCGGCTGAGCCAGGCGCTTCCCGACGACGCGATCGCGTATCGGGTCGGTGGCGACGAGTTCTGCGTGTTGAGCACCGTCCCGCCGGACGATCCGGACTCGATCGCGATGCTCGCCACGGAGGCGCTGTCCGAGCGGGGCGAGGGCTTCCACGTGACGGCGTCTTACGGCTCCGTGCTGCTTCCGGTCGAGGCGACGACGCCAGCGGAGGCGCTGCGCATCGCGGACCGCCGGATGTACGCGCGCAAGAACCTGGCGAGCCGCAGCTCCGCGGGCCGGCAGAGCGCGGACGTGCTGCTGCGCATCCTGTCGGAGCGCAGTCCCGCCCTGGGAGTTCACCTCGACGAGGTGACCGCCCTCTGCGACGCGGTGGGCGAGCGCCTCGGCGTCTCCGAGGAGGACAGGGCTCCGCTCCTCCAGGCGGCCTCGCTCCACGACGCGGGCAAGGCGGCCATTCCCGACGAGATCCTCCACAAGCCAGGCGTCCTCGACGACGACGAGTGGGCCTACATGCGACGGCACACGCTCGTCGGCGAGCGCATCCTCGCCGCCGCGCCGGCGCTCAAGCGGGCCGCCAGGCTCGTGCGCTCGAGCCATGAGCGATTCGACGGCAAGGGCTACCCGGACGGGCTGGCCGGCACCGCGATCCCGCTCGGCTCGCGCATCATCGCCGTCTGCGACGCCTATGACGCCATGCTCTCGGACCGGCCGTACAAGAAGCGGGTCACCCCCGCCGAGGCACGCACGGAGCTCCGTCGCTGCGCGGGCATCCAGTTCGACCCCGAGGTCGTCGAGGCGTTCTGCGGAGTGCTCCGTGAGCGTGAGCTGAGCGCCGCCGGGGCGACGGGCGAGCTCTCGCGCATCGGTCCTCGCCAGGTCGGCGAGGCGTCGGCCTCGTAGCGCAGACCGGCCCGCTTGCTCACCTGCGAGGCTTCCCTCGCCACCGACAGCGGGGATCCCAGATGACGCTTACGCCCACGCGCGCCCAGGTCGAGGCGCTCGCCGCCGACCAGTCCGACGAGCCGATCGTGATGCTCAACCTGCTCCGCTTCAAGGACGAGGCGGACGGCATCGACTTGGGCGTCAGCGGCCGCGAGGCCTACAACCGCTATGCCGCCGCGACGGCGCCGTTCCTCGCGAACGTCGGCGGTCGTGTCCTCTCGGCCATCGAGGCCAAGCAGTCGGTCATCGGCCCGGCGGAGCCCGAGTGGGACGTCGTCGCGCTCGTCGAGTACCCGTCGCGCAAGGCGTTTCTCCAGATGGCCACGGATCCCGACTACCTGAAGATCCACGCCCACCGCGAGGCCGGGCTGGCCGACTCGCGGCTGGTGGTCTGCGCGCCGGCTGGGGGGCTGAGCTAGCCGGGCGGGTACTTCGGCGCGTTCACCACGACGGTCCCGGCGAGCATGTCGTGGACGCCGCGGCGGCGGTCGTCGAAGAGGATCGGCAGGAAGCCAGCGAGCAACGGGATCGCGGCGACCGTGAGCGCGAGCAGCCGCAGCAGCGCCCGGGCGGGGCGGGGCACCTCGTCACGATCGTCGCGGCGGACACGGATGCCGAGCAGGCGGTTGCCGGGCGTCTGGCCGGTCGTCGACCAGAAGGTCACGAAGTAGCCGACTGACCAGAGCAGGTAGGAGACCCCGCCGAGCGCGAACAGCGCCGTCTCGACGTCTCCAGGCACCTTGAGGACCGACAGCGAGAGTCCGATCGCGGCGCCGACGCCGACAGCCACCACGTTGATCAGCGCCGCGTCGAGGGTGAACGCGACCGCGCGCGTGACCAGCCCCTCGTACTCGACCCGCGCGGGCTCGGGATGGGCGCGGCGGGCGGCCGCGGCTGCCGCGAGGCGGGCCGCGGTGGACGGTGGCGCCGTCTCGGTCACGTCCCCGCTCCCTCGCCGCCGGGTCGCTCGCGCTGCCCGCGTCGAAACGCGCGGCGGATCCGCGACTCGATCAGGTCGTCGGCCTTGCGCGAACGTGCCCGTACGCCGTCCGCCACCTCGTCGACGAATCCGGCGCTCTGGCGGGTGATCGCCGCGGAGACGGACGGGCTGCGGGCGATCTCGTCGACCATCAGCCACAGCTCGTCGGTCTGCAGCAGCCGCTCGACCGCCTCGTTGAGCAGCCGACTCTCGATCACCCGCACGACCAGCCGCTCCATCGCAGCGCTGTCGAGCGCGGACTCGACGACCCGCTCGAGCTCTGGCCCCTCGAGCACCCGCGCCACGACCTGGTCGAGCACGCCGTCGGCGAGCAGCCGGTCGGCCACGCGGCGCGGCACGTCCGCCGCCTGCGCGCGATCGAGCACCCCGTCGACGGTCTCCGAGGCGAGCAGCTCGTCGGCCGCCCGCTCGATCACCTCGAAGGTGACGAGGTCACGGGCGGTCGCCTCGACCAGCGGCCCCGCGAGCGCCCCGCTGACCGTCCGCCGCGTCAGCTCGCTCGCCAGCACGCGGTCGACGGCCTCGCCGGCGACCGGCGACAGCAGCAGCGCGTCGAGACCGGCGAGCAGCGCCGCCTCGGTCCGTCGCGTCAGTCCCCGGCGCAGCTCGCGCTCCAAGCCCAGCCCAAGCTCGATCCCGGCTATGACAGGTCTGAGGGCGAAGCCGGCAACGGCCCCGCCGAGGCCCACCAACGTCCCCAGCGTCGTGCGCCCGGCAGTTGGACGGTCCTGTGCGTCACGGATCTGCAGGGGGGCGTTCAAGGTCGCACCACCGGCTCGCACGCGGACTTGGCCGGACCGATGGTCTTTGAAAGGCTCCCATGACCAGCGGTCGCTGTCTACCGAAAGGTCCAGGATGAGCAAGCTGATCGTGTCCGAGTTCGTGAGCCTGAACGGCGTGATGGAGGCGCCGGGCGGCGAGCCGACGCACCCGCACAGCGGGTGGACCTTCAAGTCGATCTACGGCGAGGACCACTACGCCTACAAGGGCGAGGAGATCGCGGAGGCGGAGACGCTGCTGCTCGGCCGCAAGACCTACGACGGCTTCTCGGCGGCCTGGCCCGAACGCGAGGGCGACTTCGCCGACAAGATCAACTCGATGCCGAAGTACGTCGTCTCCTCGACGCTCACCGACCCCGAGTGGCGGAACACGACGGTGCTCTCGGGCGATCCGGTCGAGGAGGTCGCGCGGCTGCGCGACGCCGACGGCGGACCGATCCTCGTCAACGGCTCGGCCCAGCTCGTCCACACGCTCGCCGAGGCGGACCTCGTCGACGAGTACCGGGCGATGGTGCACCCCGTGCTGGTCGCCGACGGGCTGCGGATGTTCCCCGACCCCAGCGACATGAAGAAGCTCAAGCTCGCCGACGTGACGACCTACGACTCCGGCGTCGCGCTGCTGATCTACACGCCCGCGTAGCGGAGTGGAGCCAGTCGGGCTCGAACCGACGACCTTCGCGTTGCAAACGCGACGCTCTTCCAGCTGAGCTATGGCCCCAACGGGGCGAATGTTCGCACGAGCGGGTGCAAGCGCCAAGGCAGGTCGGCCGGTGCGCCATCCTGAAGGGCGATGGCTGCCTCCAAGGCGACGATGCTCGATGCCGGCGGGCGCGAGCTGCGCGTGTCGAGCCCGGACCGGGTGATCTTCCCGGCGACCGAGCGGACCGCCGAGATCACCAAGGTCGAGGTCGTCGAGTACTACCTCGCCGTCGAGGACGGGATCATGCGCGCGCTGCGCGATCGCCCGACCACGCTCGAGCGCTGGACGAAGGGCGTCCACCCCGACACGGTCGTCGCGACCCGCGAGCGCGGCGGTGGCGACGCCTTCTTCCAGAAGCGGGTTCCGAAGGGCGCGCCCGACTACGTCGAGACGGCGCGGATCCAGTTCCCCTCCGGCCGCCACGCCGACGAGATCTGCCCGACCGAGATCGCCGTCGTCGGCTGGTGCGCGCAGATGGGCACGATCACCTTCCACCCGTGGCCGGTGCGCCGCGACGACGTCGATCACCCCGACGAGCTGCGGCTCGACCTCGACCCGCAGCCGGGCACGGACTTCGCCGACGCCCAGCGGGTCGCCGCCGAGGCGCGCAACCTGCTCGGCGAGCTCGGCTATGCCGGCTTCCCGAAGACCTCTGGCGGGCGCGGCATCCACATCTACGTCCGCATCGAGCCGCGCTGGACGTTCACCGACGTCCGCCACGCGGCGATCGCCTTCGGTCGCGAGCTCGAGCGCCGGATGCCCGGCGAGGTGACGACCAAGTGGTGGAAGGAGGAGCGCGGCGAGCGCGTCTTCGTCGACTACAACCAGAACGCCCGCGATCGCACGATCGCCTCCGCCTACAGCGTCCGCCCGAAGCCGGGCGCGCCGGTGTCGGCTCCGGTCACCTGGGACGAGCTGCAGGAGGTCGAGCCCGAGGACTTCACGGTCGTGACGATGCCGGCCCGCTTCGCGGAGGTCGGCGACCGCTTCGCGGCGATCGACAGCGTCACCCACTCGCTCGGGCCGCTGCTCGAGCTGTACGAGCGCGACGAGGCCGAGGGGGCCGGCGACATGCCCTACCCGCCCGACTACCCGAAGATGCCCGGCGAGCCCAAGCGCGTGCAGCCCTCGCGCGACCGGGATCGCAAGGCCGGCGGCTAGCGCGTCGCGAACGCATGGTCGAGCAGCTTCGCCGCCTGGGGGCCCGGGTCGAACGAGTCGAGCAGCACCACGCCCAGCGTCCGGCCGCCGCGTCGCGCGACGCCGACGAAGCAGCGGCCCGCGGCATCGGTGTAACCGGTCTTCAGCCCGATCGTGCCGCGGTAGCCGGCGCGGATCAGCGGGTTGTGGCCTGAGAGGTAGAGCTTGCCGCCGGCGATCGGGAAGCGGAAGGCCGCCGAGGACCGGCGGGCGAGCCGAGCTATCCGCGGCTCGCGCATCGCCAGCCTGGTCAGCACGGCGAGGTCGGTGGCGCACGAGCGGTCGCGCCTGTCGAGCCCGTGCGGCGAGGCGAAGCTCGTGCACTCGAGGTCCCACAGCCGCGCGGTCTCGTTCATCGACGCGACGAAGGCGTGCTCGCCGCCGGACACGTGTTCGGCGAGCGCGACCGCGGCATCGTTGCCAGAGACGATCATCAGCCCGCCGAGCAGCGGCTCGGCCCGTACCCGGCGCCCCTTCGGCAGCAGGCCGACGGCGGAGCCCTCGTAGCGCAGGCGCTTCGGTATTCGCACCGGGTCCCGCGGCTGCGTCGCCTGGGTGACGAGCAGCGCGGTCATGATCTTCGTCAGGCTCGCGATCGGCAGCACCCGCCGCTCGTGGCGGCGGTAGAGCACGTCGCCGCTGTCGACGTCGAAGACGAGCGCCGCGCGCGGCCGCTTGCGCAGTCCGGGATCGAACGCGCCCGCCGTCTCGAAGCTCAACGGCGCCGGCGAGCGCGGCTGGAGCGAGCCGTCCTCGATCGCGCCGCCCCCGCCGGTCCCCACCGAGGCGATCGGCGTGACCGTCGCGCGCTCGTCCGACAGGTAGGCCCACAGCACGGCCGCGACGGCGATCGGCGCGAGCAGGATCAGCGCGAGCGCGAGTCGCGAACCGCTGCGCCGACGCCGGCTTCTCCCGCGCAAGCCGCTCACTCCTCCGGCCGGTGCAGTAGCGCGCCGATCACGCCGTAGGCGATCATCGCCAGGACGGCCAGGGAGATCACCACCAGCACGTCGAAGCCGCTGTCTACGATCACGCCGACGGTCAACGCGGCGAACAGCCCGACGAAGAGCAGGGCGCCGACCAACGCTGCCGTGCGGCCGCTCATCCCCCGGCGCCGGCGGGCAGAGCGGCCCGCTCGAGCGTCTGCTCGGCGAAGTAGCTCGACCGCACCAGAGGCCCCGCGGCGACCGCCTCGAAGCCCATCGCATACGCCTCGCGCTCGAGGTCGGCGAACTCGTCGGGGTGCCAGTAGCGCACGACCGGGAGGTGGTCGCGCGTCGGGCGCAGGTACTGCCCGACCGTGAGCACCTGCACGCCGTGCTCGCGCAACGTGCCGAAGGTGTCGAGCAGCTCCTCGCGCGACTCGCCGAGGCCGGTCATCAGCCCCGACTTGGTGACGACCGCGCCGCCGCCCATCTCCTTCGCGTTGCGCAGGACGCGACACGAGCGCAGGAACCTCGATCCGCGACGCGCGAGCGGGTAGAGGCGGGGGACCGTCTCCACGTTGTGGTTGAAGACGTCCGGACGCTCGGCGATCACTCGCGCCAACGGCATCTCCTCGCCGCGGAAGTCCGGCGTCAGGACCTCGACCTTCGTGCCGGGCGAGAAGCGCCGAACCGAGCGGATCACGCCGACGAACGCCGACGCGCCGAGGTCCGGCAGGTCGTCGCGGTCGACGCTCGTGATCACCGCGTGGCGCAACCCCATCCGCTTGACGGACTGCGCGACGCGCAGCGGCTCGAGCGGGTCGTCGAACGTCGGCTTGCCGGTCTTCACGTTGCAGAAGCCGCAGCGTCGCGTGCACGTGTCGCCCAGGATCATGAACGTCGCCGTGCCACGCTCCCAGCAGTCGCCGATGTTCGGGCAGGCCGCCTCCTGACAGACCGTGTGCAGGCCCTCGGCGTCCATCTGCTTGCGCAGCTCGCGGTAGCGCGCGCCGCCGGGCGCGGGAACCTTGAACCAGCGCGGCTTGCGTGCGCCGAACTCGATCACCTCGCCCAGCCCGAGCTCGCGCCTGCCTCCGGGGTTCGCGCGCGAACGGGTCTGGTGCTTGCGGGTCACGGGGTCCAAGGCTATGCGTGCGCGGCCGCGAGCGGAGCGGAAGCGAGGATCACCTGGCGCGGGGACGTCAGCCGCTGGCGCGTTCCCAGCGCCTCGGCGAAGTGGAACGACATCCGCTTGCGGAAGCAGGCCATCGAGGCGGTGACCTGCTTCTCGCGGCTCACCGAGGTCATCCGCGCGCCCTCGACCCCACACGGGCGGATCCACTCGAACGGCTCGAGGTCGTTGTCGACGTTGACCGCGAAGCCGTGAGTCGTGACCCCGCGCGAGACGTGGATCCCGATCGACGCGATCTTCGCGTCGCCGGCCCAGACGCCGGTGAGGCCGTCGCGGACCTCGGCGGCGATGCCCTCCTCGGCGAGCGCGGCGACGATCGCCCGCTCCATCGCGGCGACGAAGTCGTGCACCGAGCGGACGCGGACGATCGGGTAGCCGACCAGCTGCCCGGGGCCGTGGTAGGTCACCTGGCCACCGCGATCGGAGTCCTCGATCGCGATCCCGCGCTCGCGATACCACCGCTCGCCCATCGGGAGGTCGCCCTCGGCCGCGCGACGTCCGCGCGTGTAGACGGAGGGGTGCTCGAGCAGGAGGAGCGTGTCGGGTATCGCGTCGGCCTGTCGAGCGTCTCGCAGCCGCTCCTGCAGGCTGAGCGCCTCGCCGTACGGCACCTCGCCAAGCGTCGTCACCCAAAGCTCAGGCATGCTTCGCATGATAGGAGCCGGGGGCTCGCGCCCCCGGACCCCCGGGGCACCTGGCCGGGCGGTGTAGGGCTCGGCGGGCTAGCTCCCCGGCTACGCTGCGGCGCGTGAGCGAGCGCTTCTGGACGAGCCGGCTGCGCTGGCGGTTGCGCGGGGCGATGCAGTGGCCGGCGTTCGTGGCGCTGACGCTCGCCGACGCCGTCGTCATCGATCTGCTGCCCCCGATCTCGACGACGGGCGTCGACGCGGGACTGAACTTCGTCGAGGGGCTGCTGATCGCGACGTTCGGCAACCTGTTCCTGATCGGAGCGGCCGCCCCGTTCCTCACCAGGCGGTTGCTCGCGCGCCGGGTTGCCGTCGCGGACGCGACGGGCGCGGCCGAGCCGAGCGCAGCCGAGGGGGACGTGCTGCGCGATCGCGTCGCGACGGCCCTGTTGGCGATCGGCCTCGGCGCGACGCTCGCGGCCGGGCTCGCGAACCGTCCCGTGATCGTCTCGGAGACCGAGGCGACCGAGGAGGCGGGTCGCGCGGTGCTGGAGTACGTCGAGCGCTCGGGCAACGACGAGCTACGCCGCAACGTCGAGACGGCGAACATAAAGCGGCTCGGTAGCGACTACTTCCGCGTCTGCGTCGCGCGCGACGACCGCCGCCGGTTCTTCTGCCTGTTCATCGACACCGCGCCCGATCCGCCGAAGGTCACGAGAGATCCGAGCGGTGAGTCGAACAGCGTCTACCGCGGAGGGTGACTGTGAACATTCGGGAAATGCCCTTGCTCGAAGTAGCGTGAGCGGCTAGCCTCGCGGTGGCGCCTGACCCTGGAGGGAGTCGCGGAAGCCCGAGACTCTCGAAGGTGACATGACTGGAGGGGCATGTTGCCCGGGTCATGCAGGGTGGCCAAGCCACCCGCGCCGGGGGACGAGCTCAGGTGACGGCCGCGCGTCTTGTTCGACGCGGCCGTCACCCTCCCGGCTGCTCAGCCCGAGCCGAGCAGCCGCAGCTTGCCGTCGGCGAGGATCTCGTAGACCTGCACGCGGTTGCGGCCGCGGCGGAGCGAGCTCTCGGGGACCATCACCGAGAAGCTCTCGCCGTGGCGGGTGCTCTGAAGGTCGTCGACACGCAGGTGGAACGTGGTGCCGACCGCCTCGACCGTTCCGTTGACGGCGATCGCGATGTCGCGCGTCTGACTTCCAGGACCGCTGTCGATCGAGCCGGCGACCTGAGTCGGGACCACGTGCGAGCGTCCAACCGCCCGGAACGCGCGCCGCCCGGCGATCGTCGCGCGCGGTCCCTTCGAGGCGACGGCGAGCCCGCCGACCGGCCGCCCGATCAGCGCGCGGTGCGGGCCGATCCCGGTGTAGAGGCGATCCCAGCTCCCGGAGCCGAAGCGCCGCAGCCGCAGGCGCAGCAGCGCGGCCCGCCGCTGCGAGAGCTTCGCGGCCGAGACGCGCAGCCGGCGTGAGAAGTCACGCTTGACCACGAGCACCGCGCGCCGCTTGCGCACCGTCTTCGAGAAGGCCGAGCGGCCGTCGACCGGCCAGGTGATCGGCATGTTCAAGACGTCGGCGATCGTCGGCGTGACGTCCGTCGTGCGCGCATAGGAGCGGATCGTCCTGCCGCGCCGTTGGCGTGGCACCTTGACGAACAGCGGCACCGGCGCCAACTCGTCGATGTTCGCGAGCGTCGTGTCGCGGCGGCTGTCGACTCCCGATTCGGACGAGATCCCGTGGTCGGCCGTCACCACGAGCAGCGAGCGGTCGAAGATGCCCTCGGCGCGCATCCGCCGGATCAGCCGCCCGAGCTGGCGGTCGACGTAGCCGATCTGGAGCTGGAGGCGCTGCTGCGCGTGCAGCGCGAGGTAGTCCGAGTGGAAGCTCGGCACGCCGTTGACGCCCGGCACGAGGTCCTGCCAGCCCACGCGCATCTGCTTGCCGGACGGCAGGAAGATGTAGGGCCCATGCGGCAGCAGGAGGTGGGCGAGCCAGAACGTCGGCTCCGGCCGCGCCTCGACTGACTGGATGAACCGCTCAAGGCGCTCGCGGCGCCCGCGCTGCAGCTGCGGGAGGATCGCTGGTCGCTGGGTCTTCGCTCCGGGGCAGTAGCGCGGTGGGCAGATCGACGTCGCCGCTTCGATGCGGCGGATGTCGTACCCGCGCCGGCCGAAGAGGTCGTACACGCTGCGCGGATGGCCGCGGAACGTCGGCTGTCCTCCGGCCCGCGGCAGGCGTCCGTCCATGATCTGCGGGATCGCCTTGGTCGTTGAGTCGAACGTCGTCGTCGCGTTCGGAAACCAGTAGCCCGCGTCGGCGAGCTCCGCGAACGCCGGGTAGCGACCCCGGTCGATCCGTCCATCGGGCCCGAGCAGCAGGTCGGCCGGGAACTCGTCGAACATGATCAGGACCACCGGCGGCTTACCGCTGCCGACAGCGGCCGAGCTTTCCCCGTCCTCTCCGGCGACGACCGCGATCGCCGCAGCCGCAAGGGCTGCCAGCACGAATCCGAGGCCGATCCGCCACCGCATCGGGCGCAACTCTAGATCCTGCCGCCCCCGCTTCGTGTGAACCGGGTGTGCACCTTCATCCGCTGGCCAGCAGCCGCACGCCCAGCCGCCGCGCCAGTCCCTCGCCGCCGCGCGCCATCACCCAGTCGTGGTTCCACTCGAACACCGGCCGGGCGATCGGCCCGACCGCTCGCATCCACGGACGGGTGGCCTCCACGCGCCAGTCGTAGGTCACGGCGGTGATCCCGTTCTGCTCGAACAGCCGCCAGGCTCCCTCGCCCTCGAGGTCGCCGCTCGAGCTGCCGCTCATCGCGACCGGCAGCTCGACGCGATCCACCTCGAAGTCGAACTCGAGCGCGTACGGGACGAGGCTGCGCCATCGGACCCGGTAGCGCCTGCCGACGCCTCCGTCGCTCCCGTGGGCGAGCTCCTCACATGACTCGACGCCGCGCCACCACTCCGGCCACGCCGAGGCGTCCTCGATTGCGCTCCAGACGAGGCTTCGCGGCGCTTCTAGCACCCAAGTCGTGAGAAATTCGTAGCGCCGCACCGGGAGAGCGTATGCGCGGCCTAAAGTCGACGGGCCGTGGGGTCGAGTGTGCCAGTAGACATGTCCGTCGATCCGCGCAGGTCCAAGCGCTCCCTCTCAAGTCCCAACCGCACCCGGCTGCTGCTAGCCGCAGCCGTGGTTGTGATCTCCGCGGCCGTGTGGATCGTCTCCGAGACTCAGCGCAACACCGCCGAGCGCGTCTTCGAGGAGAGCCGGGCCGCAAACCGGATGCTCACGGCGATGCTCGATCAGGAGACCGGCGTGCGTGGCTTCGCGATCTCCAAGGGCGACCAGGAGTTCCTCGAGCCATACGTGCGCGGTGGCACCGACTTCGACGCCGCGTTGGGAGATCTGCGCGACCTGATCACGGACGAGGGTCAGGAGGCGACCGTATTCAGCATGGTCCGCGCCGCCCGCCGCTGGCAGGCATTCGCCGACGACGGGATCGACCAGGTCAGGCGCGACGGCGTGCTCGACCAGGGCCAGGTCGTCCAGCGCAAGGGGGCCTTCGACGAGTTCCGCCGCCAGAGTGCAGCGCTCGACGAGGAGCTGACCGACGAGCGCAACCGTGAGCTCGACCGCGCAGGCTTCCTGTCGGTATTCGTGATCGTCGTGCTCGGCCTAGCCTTCGCGGGCTTCGGCTTCCTCGTGGTCGAGCGCCAGACGCGCCGAGGGCGTGCGCGCCGCATCGCCGAGCGCGCGTACCGTGACACGCAGGCGGAGTTCGCCGAGACGATGCAGGTGATGCGTGACGAGCCCGAGGCCCACACGCTCGTCAAGGAGCACCTCGAGCGCTCGATCCCGAACAGCAAGGTCCTCGTCCTCAACCGCAACAACTCCGACAACCGCCTGGTCGCCTCCACCGACCCGGACGATCGCGCGCTCGCGGAGCGACTCGTCGACACCGAGCCCGAGTCATGTCTCGCGGTCCGGCTTGGCCGCCAGTACGAGCAGGGCGGCGACGTCGACCCGCTGCTCAAGTGCGACGTCTGCGGTAGCACCGCGCCTGACGTGGTCTGCACGCCGTCGCTCGTCGGCGGCGAGGTGATCGGCTCGGTGCTCGTGCGCGGCGGCGAGGCGCTCAGCGACGAGTCCCGCCAGCGGATCGGCGACTCGGTCTCCCAGGCCTCGCCGGTCCTCGCCAACCTGCGCAACCTCGCGATCGCCGAGACGCGCGCCGCGACAGACGCGCTCACCGGTCTCCCGAACGCCCGCTCCTGCCGCGACAACCTCAAGCGGATGGTCGCCCACGCCGGCCGCACCGTCTCGCCGCTGACCGCCGTCATGTTCGACCTCGACCACTTCAAGACGATCAACGACCGCTACGGCCACGGCGCCGGCGACGACGCGCTCGCCGCCGTCGGCGAGGCACTACGAGCGACGATCCGCACCAGCGACTTCGGCGGCCGCTACGGCGGCGAGGAGTTCCTGATGCTGCTCCCCGGCACCGACCAGGGCGGCGCGCTCGAGGTCGCCGAGAAGCTGCGTCACGCCATCGAGGCGCTCGAGTTCCAGCAGCCGGACCTCAAGGTCACCGCCAGCTTCGGCATCGCCACCTACCCGCTCGACGCCCTCGACTCCGACTCCCTCGTCCGCATGGCCGACCGCGCCCTCTACACCGCCAAGGCCAACGGCCGCAACAGAGTCGAGCTCGTTGAGGCAACCGGGGGACTCGCGTCCCCCGGAACCCCCGCGCCGGGCAGCCCTGCCGACGGCTCCGGTGAAGAGTCAGCTGGGTCGGCTGCCGCCCACCCCAGCGAGGCTTGACCGAGCACCCCGACGCTCATGCCGCGGGTGGCGTGGGTTTCGACGAACCGGCGAGCTTGCGAGCCGGGCGCGAAACCCATCGACAGGACCCGCGGACAGCAGCGACAGGACTCGCGGCCAACCCCGCCTGGAGTTAGTCGTGCGACGCCACCACGTGCTTGATCTCCGTGTAGTCCTCCAGCGCGTACATCGACATGTCCTTGCCGTAGCCGGACTGCTTGTACCCACCATGCGGCATCTCGGGCGAGATCGAGAAGTGGTCGTTGATCCACACGCAGCCGAAGCGCAGTGCGCGTGAGACGCGCATCGCACGGCCGACGTCGCGCGTCCAGACCGACGCCGACAGCCCGTAGCGGGTGCCGTTGGCCCAGGCGATCGCCTCGGCCTCGTCGCTGAACGGCTGGACGGTGATGACCGGGCCGAAGATCTCGTCCTGGACCATCTCGTCGTCCTGCTGCAGGCCGGTCACGACGGTCGGCTCGAGGTAGTAGCCGGGCAGGTCTGGCTGCTTGCCGCCGGTGACGATCTCGGTGCCGTTGCTCCCGCGCGCGAGGAAGCCCTCGACGCGCTCGCGCTGGCGTGCTGAGTTGAGTGGGCCGAGCGTCGTATCGGGCGACTTCGTGTCCCCGACCACCTGCTTGCCCGCCTCGCTCACGAGTCCGCTGACGAAGTCGTCGTGCGCGGCCTTCGACACGAGCACGCGCGTCGCCGCGGTGCAGTCCTGGCCGGCGTTGTAGTAGCCCGCCTCGGCGATCGTCGCGAGCGCGGTCTCCATGTCGACGTCGTCGAACACCACGACCGGTGCCTTGCCGCCGAGCTCGAGGTGGACCTTCTTGAGCGTGTCTGCGGCGGCCGCCGCGATCCACTTTCCCGTGCCGGGCGAGCCGGTCAGCGAGACCATGTCGACGTCGGGGTGACGGACGAGCGGCGCACCGGCGGGCTCGCCATGGCCGCCGATGATGTTGAGCACGCCGGGCGGGAAGATCTCGGCCGCCCACTCGGCCATCCTGAGCGTCGTCATCGGGGTCGTCTCGGCCGGCTTGAGGACGATCGTGTTGCCGGTTGCGAGCGCCGGGCCGATCTTCCAGACGGCCATCATCAGCGGGTAGTTCCAGGGCGTGATCTGCCCGACGACACCGATCGGCTCACGGCGGATGAACGAGGTCTTGCCCTCCATGTACTCGCCGGCTGCGAGGCCGCCCATCGTCCGACCCGCGCCGGCGAAGAAGTTGAGGTTGTCGATCATCGACCCGACCTCGCCGAGCGCCTCGTGGCGCGGCTTGCCGGCGTCGGCGGACTCCATGTCGGCGATCTCGTCGGCGTGCTCGGCGAACGCCTCGGCGAGCTTCACGATCATCGCGGCGCGCTCCTTGGGGGTGGTTGCCCACCAGCCGTCGAAGGCCTTGCGCGCGGCGGCCACCGCGCGGTCGACGTCCTCCTCGGACGAGAGCGGGGCCTCGCCGATCACCTCGGTGGTTGCCGGGTTGAGGACCTCCTCGGTCTCGCCGCTGACGGGGTCCACCAGCTCGCCGCCGATGAAGTTCTTCAGCTTCGTCACTGTCGTTGCCATTGGTCTTGTCGCTCCTTCCTCGGGTGAGTCGTGGACAGGCCTAGGCAGGCTCCAGCGCTCCAAGAACCTGATCGAGCGGTGTGTGCTCGATCCCCGTGCCCTCCGCCACGGCGGCGAGTGTCACTCGCCCGCCCATCACGTTAACGCCCTTGGCCAGCCCGGGCATCGAATCGATCGCTCCCTTGAGCCCGTGGTCGGCGAGCGCCAGGACGTAGGGGAGGGTGGCGTTGGTGAGCGCGTAGGTGGAGGTGATCGGAACCGCGCCCGGCATGTTGGTGACGCAGTAGTGGGTGATCCCGTCGACCTCGTAGGTCGGATCGGAGTGGGTCGTCGGCTTGGACGTCTCGAAGCAGCCGCCCTGGTCGATCGACACGTCGACGAGCACGGCGTGGCGCTTCATCAGCTTCAGCTGCGCGCGCTTGATCACGTATGGCGCGCGAGCCCCGTGGACGAGCACGGCGCCGATGACGAGGTCGGCGCTCGGCAGCATCTGCTCGATCGCGAGCGTCGAGGAGTAGACGGTCGACGCGCGTCCGTTGAAGGCGACGTCGAGCTCGCGCAGGCGGTCGACGCTGCGGTCGAAGACGAACACGTCGGCTTGCATCCCGATCGCGATCTGGGCGGCGTTGAAGCCGACCACGCCGCCGCCGATCACGAGCACGTTCGCGGCTGCCACGCCCGGCACGCCGCCGAGCAGCACGCCGCGACCGCCGAGCGGCTTCTCGAGCATGAACGCCCCGGCCTGAGTGGCGATCTTCCCGGCCACCTCGCTCATCGGCGCGAGCAGCGGCAGTTGCCCCTTCGCGTCCTCGACGGTCTCGTAGGCGACGCAGGTCGCCCCGGAGTCGCACAGCCCGCGCGTCAGCTCGGGTGCCGGGGCGAGGTGCAGGTAGGTGAAGAGAGTGTGCTCGGGGCGCAGCAGCTCGACCTCGCCGGCCTGCGGCTCCTTGACTCCAAGCACCAGCTCGGCCTCGCCGAAGACGGCCTCCGCGTCGGGGGCGATCCGCGCGCCCTGCTCCTCGTAGTCGGCGTCGGCGATCCCCGAGCCCTCGCCCGCATCGGCCTGGACCAGCACGTCGTGGCCGCGGTCGCTCAGCTCGCGCACGCCGGCGGGCGTCAGCGCGACGCGGTACTCGTCCGGCTTGATCTCCGTTGGGACGCCGACCTTCAAGCGACCTTCTCCTCGATCTCGAAGGTGCAGCTGCGCTGCTCCAGCTCGGGGAAGAGATCGTCTGGGTCGACGCACAGCTCGGGCGGCAGCGCGCCGCGCGCGGGTATCCGCCCGCGTGCCAGCAGCCGCACGGCGGCCGCCGCGGGGGTCGCGGTCGAGACGATGCTGCCGCCGATCTGCCACGCCTCGATCGGCCGCGTCGTCGCGGTCACCGAGACGACGCGGCCGTCGCGCTCCGCATCGATTCGGTGGACCGACACCGTCGCGGGCGAGGCAGGCATCGCCTCGCGCGATGCCTTGGCCAGCTCGAGCTCGTCGGCCTCGGCGAGCGCGCTCAGCCGCTCCAGGGTCTGCGGTGCGAGCGAGAGACGGAAGCTGCACTCCGTGCAGCCGAAGCTCGACGGGAACGTTCGCACCTCTGAGTGCAGCGTGAAGATCGTCTCGGCACGACCGATCGGCTCGGGCAGGTCGACGGCGTCGCCCGGCTGCATCGGCTCGAGTGCGACGGGCTCGCCGCCGCGCTGCGCCATCGGATTCATCGTGATCTCGTCGACCAGCGTCTGAACCGCGTAGGGGAAGCTGACGGCGTCGGGGGGTGCGAGGTCGCGGCCGGCAGCTATCACGTCGATCCGCGCGGGCTGCCCCCCGAGCTCACGCACGGCACGCGCGGCCATCACGTTCGTCTTGCCGGGGCTGGAGCCCATGCCGAGCAGCGCGAGCAGACCGGCTCGCTCGAAGTCGTCGGAGAGGCCGAGCTGCTCGCCGGTCATCCAGTAGAGGCCACCAAGGTCGATGTAGTGCGCACCGGCCTCCAGGCAGGCGCGCATCGCGTCGAGGTTGATCCGGTAGCTCGCCGAGTTGACGACCACGTCGACGTCCGCGAGCGCAGCGGCGAGTCCGGTGCGCGCGTCGACCTCGATCGCCCGCGCCCGCGGCCCCCCATGGGCGTCGGCGACCGCCTGGGCGCGCGCGACGTCGAGGTCCAGCAAGCTGAGGTCGGTGACCTCATCCGACTCGGCGAGATCGCGCACGATCGCGGGAGCGATGATCCCCCCGGCGCCTAGTACGGCGACTCTCATTGGGGAGCTCATGAGATCAGCTCTCTCGCACGCAGAGCAAGCCACAGCTCGATCCGGTCACGCGCCGACTTCATGTCGCGGCCGGTGAGCTCCTCGATCCGGCGGATCCGATAGCGCAGTGTGTGGCGGTGGCAGTAGAGCTGTCGCGCAGCCTTCTCCCACTGACCGTTCTGCTCGATGAACGCCTCCAGCGAGCGCAGCAGCTCGTCGCCGTACTCGCCGCCGCCGTCCTCGAGCGGGCCGAGGACGCTGTCGGTGTAGACGCGCAGCGCCTCGTCGTCCTGGACGGCGAGCAGCAGGCGGAAGGCGCCGAGGTCCTCGTGCGACGAGACGTCGGGCGCCGCGCCGTTGGCGAGCGCGGTCGCCTCGAGCGCGCAGCGTGCCTCGTGGAAGCTGCGTCGCACCATGCCGACCGGTGAGATGCGGCTGGTCGCCGCGCGGACGTGCTCGCCGCCGTGGCCTTCCACCAGCGCGGTTCGCAGCTCGCCCGCCAGCTCGACGACGTCGATCTCGCGGGTGGTGTCGACGACCGCGCAGAGCAGCTGCTCGCGGCAGGCGACCAGCGCCCCGATGCCCGCCTCTGCGAGCGCTTGCTCGAGGTCGTGCTCGCCGGCGCCCGGGTCGTCGCATTCGAAGACCAGCACCGCCGCCTTGTCGCCGACGCCGAACGGTCGCAACCGCGACTCGATCTCGCTCTCGGCCAGGCGGCCGGTCAGCGCCTGGGCGAGCACGTCGCCGGCGAGCCGGCGCTCGGTGTCGCGCATCACGCGCTGGCGCATCAGCTCGAGCGCCACCACGGTGGCGGCCTGCTGGAGGATCAGCCGCTCGAAGTCGCCGAGGCTGCCGGCGTCGCGCGCGGCGAACAGCCACGCCTGGGGCGCGCCGCGACCGCGAGTCGAGATCGGCAGGACCAGCGACCGTCCGGCGATCTCCGCGTGCTCGGGAGCGAAGTCGCTTCCAGGGGCGCGGCCGCCGCCGCGCTCGCGAAGGCGTGTCCTGACGGACTCGATCACCCCCTCGCCCACCTTGCGCCGGAACGTGCGCTCGGCGAGCGTCTCGCCGCGCGCATCGAGGACGATCACCATCCCGCCGATCGCGGCCGATACGGCACCGACGAGCTCGTCTAGGCCACGCTCCTCGAGTACCAGCCGCTCGAGCCGCTTGTGGATCGCGATCCCGCGTTGCAGCACCTCGTACTGCTCGTTGACGAGCCGTCCGAAGGCCTTCTCGGTGAGCGCGATGAACGGCAGCTCGTAGGGCACCTCGAAGACCGGCAGGCCGATGGCGCGCGCCTCCTCGAGCAGCGGCTCGGGCACCGTGTCGTGCTCGATGCCGATCCCGAAGCCGATGCCCGCTACGTGGTGGTCGGCGAGCAGCCGCGCGAAGTCACGCTGGCGCTTTGCGCTCGTCAGCTGGAGCCCGGTGGTGAGGATGATCTCCCCACCGGAGAGCCAGGGGGTCGGGTCGGGCAGCTCGGAGATGTGGACCCAGCGCACCGGCGCCTCGGCGCCGTCGGCGCCGCAGAGCAGCTCGAGGTCTAGCTCATCGGCGAAGTTGCGGACCGTCAGCATGCTGGTCCCGCGCTCCTCCGGTGACGAGTCGCTCCGACGCCTCTGTGAGCACCGAGCGCAGGATCGAGCCGATCTCCTCGAACTGCTCGGTGTCGGCGATCAGCGGCGGTGAGAGCTGGATGACCGGGTCGCCGCGATCGTCCGCCCGGCAGATCAGGCCGTGCTCGTAGAGCGCGCCGGAGAGGAAGCCCCGCAGCAGCACCTCGGACTCGTCGTCGTCGAAGGTCTCCTTCGTCTCCTGGTCCTTGACGAGCTCGATCGCGTGGAAGTAGCCGGCGCCGCGCACGTCGCCGACGATCGGGATGTCGCGCAGCGCCTCGAGCGTCGCGCGGAACTCGCCCTCCTTGGCGCGCACGTGGCCGCAGAGGTCCTCGCGCTCGAAGATGTCGAGGTTCGCCAGCGCCGCGGCGGCCGAGACCGGGTGTCCACCGAAGGTGAAGCCGTGGGTGAGCATGTTGGTGCCCTCGAGGAACGGAGCGGCGACGCGGTCGGAGACGATCACCGCGCCCATCGGCGCGTAGGCCGACGTGAGCGCCTTCGCGGTCGTGATCACGTCCGGCAGGTAGCCGAAGCGCTCGCAACCGAACCAGTGGCCGAGCCGGCCCCACGAGCAGATGACCTCGTCGGAGATCAGCAGCACGCCGTAGCGGTCGCAGATCTCACGCACGCGCTGCCAGTAACCCTCCTGCGGGACGAAGCAGCCGCCGGCGTTCTGGACCGGCTCGAGGATCACCGCCGAGACGGTCTCGGGACCCTCGAAGACGATCCGCTCCTCGATCGCGTCGGCCGCCCAGAGCGGGTCGCGGTCCGCGGGCCAGCGGTAGCTGTTGGTGTTCGGCGCGTGGCTGTTGCCGGGCAGCATCGGCTCGAACGGCGTCCGTAGGTCCGGGATGCCGGTCGCCGAGAGCGCTCCCATCGTGGTGCCGTGGTAGGCGATCTCGCGCGCGATCAGCTTGAAGCGTCCGGCCTCGCCGTTCTGGCGGTGGTAGGTCCGGCAGAGCTTCAGCGCCGACTCGACGGCCTCGCTGCCGCCGGAGGTGAAGAAGACGCGGTTGAGGTCGCCCGGGGCGTAGCCGGCGATCCGCTCGGCGAGCTCGATCGCACGCGGGTGGGCGTAGCTCCAGTTCGTGTAGAAGCCGAGCTCCTTGACCTGCTCGGCCATCGCCTCGCCGATCTCGGTGCGTCCGTGTCCGGCGTTGACGCAGAACAGCGCCGAGAGCCCGTCGAGGTAGCGCTTGCCGTGCTCGTCGTAGACGTAGCAGCCGTCGCCGCGGACGATCACCGGGACCTCGGCGTCCTGGTACGCGCTCATGCGCGTGAAATGCATCCAGAGGTGGCGCTTGGCCGCCTCCTGGAGGGCGCTGGGGGTGGCCCCCTTTTCCTGCTGGATGGTCTGCGGGGTAGTCGCCATCTTCTCCCTCGGAGGCTAGACGCTCTGGACAACCGTATCCGCGCAAAGTCCTACTGACAACCCCTGGCAACCCATCAGGCGTTAAATGCATCGCCCTACTGGTTATACATATAGGCACATGAGGGTTGCTGAGATTAGGTCTTCTGCCTCTTGCTAGGGGTCCACGCCGGACATACCGTCGGATCAGCATGAGCCGCGGTGGAGTCAAGCTCGAGAGCGTCGTCAAGCGCTTTGGCGGCTTCACCGCGGTGGGGGGAGTCACGCTGGACGTCGAGAGCGGCGAGTTCTTCACGCTGCTCGGCCCGAGCGGCTGCGGCAAGACGACGACGCTGCGGATGGTCGCCGGCTTCGAGGAGCCGACCGAGGGCAGGGTCCTGCTCGACGGCGACGACGTCGCGGGCCTGCCGCCGTACAAGCGGCCGACCAACACGGTCTTCCAGAGCTACGCGCTGTTCCCGCACCTCAGCGTCGAGCGCAACGTCGCCTTCGGCCTCGAGCGAAAGGGCGTCGACAAGCGCGAGGTCCGTTCGCGCGTCGGCGAGGAGCTCGAGCGCGTCGGGCTCGCGGGCGAGGCCAAGCGCAAGCCGCGCCAGCTCTCGGGTGGTCAGCAACAGCGCGTGGCGTTGGCGCGCGCGCTCGTGAACCGGCCGGCGGTCCTGCTGCTCGACGAGCCACTCGGCGCGCTCGACCTCAAGCTGCGCAAGCGTTTGCAGGTCGAGCTGAAGGGCATCCAGCGCGATGTGGGCATCACCTTCGTCTACGTGACGCACGACCAGGAGGAGGCGCTGACGATGTCCGACCGGATCGCGGTCATGAACTGCGGCGTGGTCGAGCAGGTCGCCGGTCCCGAGGAGGTCTACGCCCGCCCGGAGACGACGTTCGTCGCCGGCTTCATCGGCGTGTCGAATCTGATGCCGGGCGTCGTCGAGCGGGCGGGCTCACCCGGCCGCGTCAAGCTCGACGCGGGCATCGAGGCCGACGCCAGCGTGGACGGTCTCGCGGCGGGCGAGCGCTGTCACGCCGTCGTCCGCCCGGAGAAGCTCGAGATCTTCGACACCGACGGGGGCGCGCCAAGCGACCGGCCGAGCGTCGAGGGGATGGTTGAGAGCTCCCTCTACCTCGGGACGGCCACCCAGGTGATCGTCCGGCTCCCAGGCGACGTACAGATGACGGTGCTCGTACCGAACGCGGACGAGGCCCAGCGCCGCCGCCTTCCAGCCCCGGGAGCGCAGGTGCGGATCGGCTGGTCGCCCGAGCACATGCACGTGGTCAGGGAGTCGGGAGACGTCGCGTCGGGAGGCGCGCCAGGCAAGGACGCAATCCACGAGGAGGCAAAGCCATGAGGCACTCGAACGACAGCGCCGGCCGCGGCCGGGCGGCGCTCCTGGCGCTGCTCGCGCTGATTGCCGCAGTGGCGATCGCCGCGTGCGGCGATGACGACAGCGTCGGCGGCGGCAGCGACTCCGGCACCCAGGTCGCCAAGTCCGGGCCCGTCAAGGGCGAGATCACGATCTCCAACTGGCCGGCCTACATGGACACCGGCAAGGACAACACGGTCGCCGAGTTCGAGGACGAGACCGGCGTCAAGGTCGACTACGTCGAGGACGTCAACGACAACGCCGAGTTCTTCGGCAAGCTCCGGCCCCAGCTCGAGCAGGGAGAGTCGGGCGGTCGCAGCATCTTCGTCGTGACCGACTGGATGGCCAAGCAGATGTTCGACCTCGGCTACCTCCAGGAGATCGACCACGACGACTTGCAGACCGTCTTCGCGAACATCCGTCCCGATCTCGAGAGCCCCGCGTTCGACCCCGAGCGCAAGTTCTCGGTGCCGTGGCAGAGCGGCCTGACGGGGATGATGGTCAACGAGAAGCTCGCGCCTGACGTCAAGTCGGTCAACGACCTCTTCGACCCGAAGTACAAGGGCAAGGTCACGATGCTCTCCGAGATGCGCGACACCGTGCCGCTCGTCATGAAGGCCGACGGCGTCGATCCGACGGAGGCGTCCAAGCAGGACTGGCTCGACGCGATCGACAAGCTGCGCGACGCCGCCGAGTCCGGCCAGATCCGCCGCTTCACCGGCAACGACTACAACCAGGACATGACCAACGAGAACGTCGTCGCGGCGATCGGCTGGTCGGGCGACACGTCGATCATCGAGAACCCAGACGTCAAGTGGCGGATGCCGACAGAGGGCTGCATCCTCTGGTCGGACAACATGGTCATCCCGAAGGGCGCGCCGAACACCCCCGCCGCGCTCGGCTGGATGGACTTCGTATACGAGCCGAAGGTGCAGGCCGACATCGCCGCGTACGTCCAGTACGTGACGCCGGTCGACGGGGTGGCCGAGATCCTGCCGAAGCTCGCCGACAACCAGCTGATCTTCCCGGACGCGCAGTTCACCGAGAGCTGCTCGACCCAGCCCGACCCGCCCGGGTCGAAGGAGGACCAGCAGGAGGTAACCGAGGCGTTCCAGGACATGATCACCGGCCAGGGTTGATGGCGGTAGGCGGCGGAGGAGAGGCGAGCCCGTGAGCACCCTCCGCCGCCGCCTCGTCCCCTACGGCCTGCTCGGCCCGGGGGCGATCTGGCTGCTGCTGTTCTTCGCGGTGCCGATGTACTTCATGGGCGAGATGGCGCTGCGCTCGGGCTCGCTCGACACCGGCGGCTTCACCTTCACCTGGGAGTGGCAGAACTTCAGCGACGCGCTCTCGGGCAGCAACGAGCAGCTCGTGCGGTCGTTCGTCTACGCCGGGCTGGCGACCTTCTTCGCGCTGCTGATCGCCTACCCGCTCGCCTATGCGATAGCGCTGCGCGCCGGGCGCTGGAAGCTGTTGCTGCTGTTCGCGGTCGTCGCGCCGTTCTTCACGACCTACCTGATCCGCACGATCGCCTGGAAGACGATCCTCGCCGACGCGAGCCCGGCGGTCGACGTGCTGCAGTTCCTCCACCTCGTGCCGCAGGACGGGCGCGTGCTGGCGACCGGTGGAGCGGTGGTCGCCGGGCTGACCTACAACTTCCTGCCGTTCATGATCCTGCCGATCTACGCCTCGCTCGAGCGGATGGACGTCCGCCTGATCGAGTCGGCGAAGGACCTCTATGCGTCCAGCACGCAGGCCTTCCTGCGCGTGACGCTGCCGATCAGCGCCCCGGGGATCGTCGCGGGGGTCCTGCTGACGTTCATCCCCGCGGTCGGCGACTACGTCAACGCGCTGCTGCTCGGCGGCACGGGACAGTCGATGGTCGGAAACGTGATCCAGTCGCTCTACCTCCAGCAGCGCGACTACCCGGAGGCCTCGGCGCTCTCGTTCGTGATGATGCTCGCGATCCTCGCCGTGGTGGTCGTCTACCTGCGCTTTGCCGGCACGGGCGCCTTCATGGGTGACGAGGAGGAGGCGAAGTGAGTGGCGCCTGGCAGTGGCTGCGCCGCAACGCCCTGCTCCTCTATGCCGGGGTCGCGGTCCTCTACATGCTGCTGCCGATCATCGTGATCGCGCTGTTCTCGTTCGACCAGACGTCGAGCGGCAAGCTCGACTACCGCTGGAGCGGCTTCACGCTCGACTACTGGAAGGACGCCTTCTCCGACGACGCCGTCAACGAGGCGATGATCACGAGCCTCCAGCTCGCCGCGCTGTCGACGATCGTCGCGACTGCGATCGGGACGTTGATGGCGCTCGCGCTCGTCCGCCACCAGTTCCGCGGACGGGGGGCGGCGAACCTCCTGATCATCCTGCCGATGGCGACGCCCGAGATCGTGATCGGCGCGTCGCTGCTGTCGATGTTCCTGATCTACGGCATCCAGCTCGGCTTCACGACGCTGTTCATCGCGCACGTGATGTTCTCGATCAGCTTCGTCGTGGTGGTCGTGCGCTCGCGGCTGATCGGCTTCGACCGCAGCCTCGAGGAGGCGGCCGCCGACCTCGGCGCGCCGCCGTTGACGACGTTCCGCACGATCACGCTGCCGCTGCTCGCACCGGGCATCGTCGCCGCCGCGCTGCTCGCGTTCGCGCTCTCGATCGACGACTTCGTGATCTCGAACTTCAACTCCGGGACGACCGAGACGTTCCCCCTCTACATCTTCGGCGTCAGCCTGCGCGGCATCCCGGTTCAGGTCAATGTGCTCGCGACGCTCCTGTTCGCGGTGACGGTGATCGGCATCGTCTTCGTGCTCTGGCAGCAGCAGCGCGCGGAGCGGATGGCGGCGGTCCGACCCGAGCCGGAGCCAGCGGTCTAGTCAAAGGTGACCGCGGCGCGCGGCGCAGTGCGCGAGATCGGTGAGCGGTTCGTCGAGCACGCGCTCGCGAAGGCCGCAGTGGCCGACGTGGAGGCGGAGGCCGAGCTGGTGTCCGAGCGTCCGGTGGCGGCACTGCTGGATCTGGCGCGCTCGCGCAACGCGCGGATGATCGTCGTCGGGAGCTATGGCGACAGTCCGATCAAGGGCGCGATCCTTGGCTCGACGCCCCACAAGCTGCTGCACCTCGCCGACTGTCCAGTGCTCGCAGTGCCGGCCGCCTAGACATTTGTACGAGCGGTGCACGATCTCGTGCATCGCGGACCCGCATTTCAGGCACCTTGACGCCTTGCTGCACATAACTGCACGGGCTTCGCGCGAGAGCCGATGCGACCTCGCGCCAGCTGCTCCTCATACGTTCGTCGAATTTTTGCTACTGCCCTAAAGCCGGCTTAGCTTGGCGGAGTCGTGACACGGGGGAACCGTGCTCGGCCATCTCATCTGTCGAAACATGGCCCCCCAAGGAGGGACTCCGCATGACTAGTAGCCCTCAGCGGTTGCTGAAGATCCAACTTCTCACGGTGGCGCTCGTAGCCGCCGTACTGTCCGTAGGTCTCGTTGCCGGCCCGGCTGCCGCCGCGCCGAAGAAGTCTCAGAGCACCGAGGTGTTCGTCTGCATCAAGAAGAGCAACGGCAACGTCAGGTTCGCGAGCAAGGCGAAGTGCCCCAAGGGCTGGAAGCTCGTACAGATCTCCGGCGCCTCTGCGCTACAGGGCCCGAGTGGGTCCCAGGGCGATGCTGGTCTCGTAGGCGCCACGGGTCCGCAGGGACCTGCCGGCCCCAAGGGCGCCACGGGTGCTCCTGGCGCGAAGGGCGACAAGGGCGAGGACGGTGCTCCTGGCGCGAAGGGCGACAAGGGCGAGGACGGTGCTCCTGGCGCGAAGGGCGACAAGGGCGAGGACGGTGCCCCTGGCGCTGCGGGCGAGCAGGGTCCGAAGGGTGAGGACGGCATCAACGGCCACTCGATCCGTAATGGCGAGGACGCCCCTGCCGACGAGTTCGGCAATGTGGGTGACTTCTACATCAACACCAACACCAATGAGATCTACGGTCCCAAGGGCGACGGTCCTAACCCGTGGGGCGATGCAACTTCACTGAATGGTCCTGCCGGCCCCGCTGGACCGCAGGGCGAGCAGGGTCCGAAGGGTGAGGATGGTGCCCCTGGTGCTGCGGGCGAGCAGGGTCCGAAGGGTGAGGACGGAGCCCCTGGTGCTGCGGGCGAGCAGGGTCCGAAGGGTGAGGATGGCGCCCCTGGTGCTGCGGGCGAGCAGGGTCCGAAGGGTGAGGATGGCGCCCCTGGTGCTGCGG
>Ga0190265_10000075_pt1 | contig 105103 bp, 103 predicted proteins | sample Popmic124T_FD_133135 | JGI IMG/M metagenome (GOLD analysis project Ga0190265, IMG submission 133135) | Populus adjacent soil microbial communities from riparian zone of Indian Creek, Utah, USA - 124 T | ecosystem: Environmental > Terrestrial > Soil > Riparian zone | place: USA: Utah... | reverse complement strand
GTTCGACGAGATGAAGACGCGGATCATGAGCGAGCTCAAGAAGGTCTTCCGGCCCGAGTTCCTCAACCGCATCGACGAGGTCATCGTCTTCCACAAGCTCGCCAAGGACGAGATCAAGGAGATCGTCGACCTGCTGCTGAAGCGGATCCGCGAGTCGCTTGCCGACCGCGAGCTGTCGCTCAACCTCTCAGACGACGCGGCCGATCTGCTCGTCGAGAAGGGCTGGGATCCCGCGATGGGCGCCCGTCCGCTGCGGCGCGCGATCCAGCGTTACATCGAGGATCCGCTCGCCGACGAGGTGCTCGCGCAGAACCTCGATCCGGGCTCGACCGTCGAGGTCGACAAGGCTCCCGACGACGACGAGCGCGAGGTCACGATCACGGTCGTCAAGCCGGCGCGCAAGCGCGAGGCGGTCGGCGTCGGTGCCAAGGGCGGGGACGACGACGCGGCCCCGGAGCTCGAGGGCGATTCGGGCGAGAGCAATCTCCCTGACGAGCCCGAGGTCCTTCCAGACGTCCCGGATGCGCCCCCGGCGCCCGAGGGCGACGCGGGCAGCGACTCCGACGACTGACGACTACTAGGCGAGCCGCAGGCTGCGCAGCAGCACGCCGAGCTGACGCTCGTCGGCAGGCAGGCCGAGGCTCGACGGTGAGCGCGGGGAGCCGATCCGGAAGCCGATGACCGCGGTCCCGTCCGTGGACGGTAGGACTGGTATTCGGACCTCGCGGGAGGCCAGCGGGAGATCGCTGTCGCCGAAGCGGAGCGTGGCGTAGCGGCGGCCGTTGACGGAGATCGTCACCCGCTGGCGGCGGCCGGCGACGCCGACGAAGGCGGACAGCTCGGCGACGAGCAGCGTCTCGACGCCCGGCGGGATCTTGACGGCGAGCTTGGCGCTGGGCCCGTCGGTCCAGCGACCCGGCTGCTCCGGAAACGACCAGCCGTGCAGCAGCGTGTCGAGTGGGTCGTGGTCACGGTCCAGGTTCAGCGGCTCGGCCCGCAGATCGTGCAGCTCGGCGCCGGCGAGGTCGTCAGTCGGGCCGCGCCGCAGCTCCAGCGCGCCTGCGAGCGGTGAGCGGCGCAGCGATTCCAGGCTCTGGCGACGGTGGTCCTGGAGCGCTATGACTCGAACCTGGGACCGCGTACGTTCGGCTGGGGGACGGTTGCGCGCGGCGTGCTCATAGCGCTGGAGCGGCGTCACGCGCGTCTTGCGCAGCGCCTTGTTGGCTGCAGGGGGCATCGGTGCGTCGAGTGCGCGCGCCAGGTAGCCGGTGGCGGCCCGCGTCTGCAGGAGGACCGCCTGGGCTGTCGCGGTCTCGACGACCATGTCCCAGTCGAACGGCTCGCCTGCCCGGATCGCGATCAGCGCGTCGGCCGCCCAGCGCAGTGGCGGTATGGGGTTGTGCTCGGCCGCGTGCAGCCAGGCGTGCATCGCCTGATCCTCGATCGAAGGCACGCGCACCGGCTCGCCACCGAGGTCGCCGGCCGTCGACCTCGCCCAGAGCGGGAGCTCTGCCGCCGGATCGCGAACGAGGTGCAGCGCGCTCCAGTGCAGGTCGATCTCGATCCGCCCCTTGCGCATGACCCACGCTGGGACGTCGCGGGCGTGGACACGCTTGACGTACCAAGCGGGGTAGGCGTTCATCTCCCAGCCCTCGGCGGTCAGAACGTCGATCGCGCGGCCCCGGTCCTCCGGGCGCACTAGGACGTCGACGTCGCCGATCGGGCGCAGCCCGAGCTCCGAGAGTCCACTCGCGACCAGCGCTGTGCCCTTGAGGACCATCACGTCGACGTCTGCCGCCGCCAGCGCACGCAGGGCCGGTCTTGCCGTTCCGATGATCTGCGCGTTCATCGCCAGCGACTGGCGCCGGTGGCCGTGCAGAAAGCCGGAGAGGTCGTCTTCGTAACCGATCCGGGCGAGGTTGTCGGCGAGCAGCGGCAGCATCCGCTGCGAACCGCCGTCGAGGCTGTCGATGTCCACCGCCGCCTTCCAGCCCCGGTAGGCGGCGAGCGCCGGCTCGCGCTCGAGCAGCGCTGCCCGCAGCAGCTGGGTCTCCAGTGCCGACGGGATCTGGGAGCTCGATGCGTCGTTCACGCCTGCGCGGGCGCCCGGCGGCGCGCCACGGCGGCTCGGGCGAGCCGTAGGTACTCGGCGTTGAGGGTCTCGCGGCGCCGCAGGGTCACGTTGGCGCCGTGGACGCGCCGCCGAGCGACGACCTCGGGGACCACGAGCTCGACAACGCCAGCGGTGTGGGAGCGCGCGTGCCACTCGGCGAAGTCGATGACGGAGTAGCTCGCGTCGAAGTGACCGACTGCGTCCAACGTCGCCCGCCTGACGAGGACAGTCGACTTCAGGACCCCGGGGGTGGGCTCGGTGCGGGCCTCGACTCCACGCACGTCTCCGTCGATGAACTCGGTCAGGTGCCCGAAGACGATGCCGACGGCCGGATCGCGCGCCAGGACCGCCGCCTGAAGCTCGAGCCGTTGCGGCAGCCAGAGGTCATCGGCATCGAGAAAGGCGACCAACGGCGCTCTGGACTCGGCGAGACCGGCATTCAGGGCCGCTGCGGCGCCGCGGGGCGGCTCACGCAGCGCCGTGACCGGCGTTCCGAAGCTCTCGGCGATCGCGGCCGAGTCGTCCTCCGAGCCGTCATCGACCACGATCACCCGGGTGGGCGGCAGAGTCTGCGCGAGCGCGCTCTCGATCGCCTGGGCGAGGAACGGGGCGCCGTCGCGCACGGGGATCAGCACGTCGATCGTCGCCGGGCCAGGCATCGGCGAAGGGTACCTTTGGCCAGGTGAGGCTGCTGTTCGTCTGTGAGCGCCTGCCGTGGCCAGCGGACGGTGGTCCGGCGGTGCGGACCTTGGCGCAGTTGCGCGGCCTGGCCGAGCGGGGCCACGAGCTGGAGGTCGCCGCGTTCGCCGCGCCCGAATCGCCGCCGTTGCCGCCCCCGGAGAAGCTCGCGGTACGGGCGACGACGGTGGACAGTCCCGGCGAGGGGACGGCCGGCGACTGGCTCCGCAGCTCTGGAGGGTCGGAGCTGCCCTGGGGCGTACGCCAGCGCGCCAGCGCAGCGATGCGCTCCGCCGTCGCCGAGCGCTCGCAGGGCGTTGATGCCGTCGTGGCGGTCAAGCTGCCGATGGCTCAGTACCTGGAGAGCGTCGCTGGACCGCTGCGGGTGTACGACGCCTTGGACGTCGAGTCACTCGCGTTGGCTCAGATCGCCCGTCTCGGCGGTGGAGGGCTGGCACGTGTCCACGCTGTGCGTGAGGTGGCGGCTGTGGAGCGCTATGAGCGCCGGCTCGCAAAGCTGGCCGATGTTGTCACCGCCGTGACTGACGCGGACGCGGCCGCGCTGGGCGCGCTCGCGCCAGGCTTGCCGATCCGAGCGGTCCCGATCGGCCTGGACGCGAGCGAGTACAGGTCGCTCTGGCAGCGCGGCACGCCAGAGCTCGCGTTCTTCGGCGATCTCGGTTGGCGACCGAACTCCGACGCCGCGATCCATCTCTGTCAAGACGTGGTGCCTCTGTTGCCAGTGCGGCCGCGGGTGACGATCGCCGGGCGCCGTCCCGGAGGCGACGTGCGCCGGCTAGCCGGCCCCGGAGTCGAGGTAACCGGCGCCGTGCCGGCGATGGACGCCGTGCTCGCTGGGGACACCGTCACAGTCGCCCCGCTGCGCGCCGGGACGGGCATGCGCGTGAAGCTGCTCGAGGCGATGGCCTGGGGCCTGCCAAGCGTCACGAGCACGATCGGCTGTGCAGGCATCGATCACGGCGGTGCGCTCGTGGTGGCCGACGGTGCTGAGCAGACCGCTGCCGCGATCGCCGCGTTGCTCCCTGACGACGACCGCCGGGCGGCTCTGGGCCGTGCCGGGAGGGAGCTCGTCGCAACCCGCTACGGCTACCGCGAGTCGGCGGCCGGGCTGCTCGCCGCGATCGAGGCCGGTCAGGCGGATGCTTCGGCGAGCCGGCGGTAGAGCTGGTCGTGGGCGTCGACGCAGGCGTCGATGCCGAAGTGGCGCGCGGCGCGGGTGCGACCGGCGGCACCTAGCTGTTCCGCGCGTCGCGGGTCGTCGAGCAACTCGACCAGTGCCCGCCCGAGCGCCGCAGCATCCTCGAGCGGGACGAGCGTGCCGGTCTCGCCGTCGGCAACCGTCTCCTGCAGTCCCGCGATCCTGGTCGCGACGACAGGTCGCGCGGCCTGCGCGGCCTCGACCGCGACGAGGCAGAACGGCTCGCGCCAACGCGACGGGATCGCTACGACCGTCGCGGTCTCGATCAGCTCCGGCACGCGCTCGCGCGCAACCGGACCGGTGAAGTCGACGGCCTCGGCAATGCCACGTGCCGCCACGCGGCGACGCAGGCTGTCAAGTGCATGGCCGCCGCCCGCGACCGTCAGCCGAGCGTCCGGGTGGCTCGCGAGCACACGCGGGAAGGCGTCGATAGCGACGTCGAAGCCCTTCTCCGGCGAGACCCGGCCGATGCACAGGACGCGCGGCGGGTCGAGTGGGAGCGGGGTCACAGGGCGGCCAGGGTCGACGACGCCGTTGTAGACCACCGACGAGCGCTCGCCGATGTCGGGGGCGAATGCGAGCACGTCGTCGAGCACCGCCTGCGAGACGGCGCTCGTCCAGCTGGCGCCGCGTGCGAGGCGAGCGGTCATCGGCTCCGAGTCGCCGTCGGTCTCAGGGATCGGAGCGTGCAGCGTCAGCAGCGTCGGGGTAGTGCGTTCGAAGAGGTGGAAGAAGGCGTCCGGCCCGCCGAAGTTGAGGTGGACCAGGTCCGGTTCGAACTCCTGCTCGGCCCGCCGGGCCTGTCCGCGCAGGTCGGCGATCTGGCGTAGGTCGCGCGCCAGCAGGGCGGACGTGAACGGGAACCGAACGACAGGGATGTCCGGCGCGGCACCCTCGGCGGAACGGATCTCCGACGCGCCGCCTGCGATCACCAGGAACTCGTGCCCGCGGTCGCGCAGCGCGGGGAGGAGCTGACCGGCGAGCGTCTCGATCCCGCCGATGTCGGGCGGGAAGCCCGGCGAGCGGTAGACGATCCTCATCGTCGCGCGAGCAGTTCGCGGATCGTCTCGGCGGCCGTCCCGGGGTCGTCACCGACGAGCAGGCGGTGGCAGGGCACCGTCCGGACGAGCTGCGCCAGCCGCGCAAACGCCGTCCCGCCGGCGTGGGCGAGCTGGAACAGGGTGCTCGGCGCCAGCGCCGCCAGTGCCGCCGCTGGGCTGGCGGGCTCGAGCGACGTCGTTGCGCCGCCGGCGATCTCAGGAACGAGGACGGCGCGCAGCGGCAGCCGCGGCGCGACCAGCTCTGGGACATGCTCGCCGAGGTAGTAGATCGACTTCTCCTCGAAGTACGAGTCCGGTTCGGGAACCAGCTCGTCGAGACCTGGAAGCAGCGACAGGTTGGCCGTCACGGCCTTGCCGGTGCAGTAGACGCTGTGGACGGTCGGCTCCGGGTCGGTTGCGACTGCGCAGTAGTCGTCGGCTACGTAGCGCAGCCCGGCGGCCAGGCACGCCAGCGCGGTCGTCGACTTGCCGGCTCCAGCCGCCCCGGCCAGCAACGCGGCACCGTCGTCCGTCCCGACGGCTGCGCCGTGGACGAGCGTCACCCCACGTGTCTCCAGCCACCAGCTCAGCAGCAGTCGCAACGGCGCCGGCTTGTCGTACTCGCGGATCGAGGCGGCGTCACGGACCCAGTGGACGCCGGTCGAGGACGATCGCTCGAAGACGCTCAGCGCCTCGGCTCCGCCGACGAATGCCGCTTGGATCCCGTCTGCGTGCGTGCCCTCGATCGCGCCGTTGCCGCGGAAGCGGTCGAAGGCGGCGGGTCGTTGCGGAACCTCGATGCCCGTCGCCCCGCTGTCCCAGAGATGGACCGTGAGGTCGGGCGCGGCGACCGGATCGCAGGGAAGGTGCGAGAGGGCACGGCACGCGAAGTCGACCATCGACGGCCCCGCGAAGATCAGCCGGACCGAGCCGCCTGCGATCTCGAAGAAGCGCTCGATCGCACCACCGGCAGCCTGCTCGGCGGCGACCGCGCTCTGGTGCATCCGTTCGAAGAACTGCGGCGCGTCGGCGGTCGGCGCGCCTGCGGTCGACGGCTGGCTCAAGCCGCCGGATCCGGGTGCGGCCAGCCCTGCTCGTCGACCTCGTGGATCGGATCCAGCAGCAGCAGCTCCTCCATGTCGGAGTAGCGCTGGAGGGTCACCGCCTTGAAGGCGAGCGGGGGACCGTCGAGTGCCGGTCCGCCCCCGTCGCCCTCGCCCGGGACGATCAGCCCCTCAGCCTCGAGCTCGGCGATCAACGCCCGCACACCCTCCAGGATCGCCGCCCCATCGCCCTCGAAGCTGTCGGCGATAGCCGCGACCGGTGCTCCGCCGACGGTCGCCTTCCAGATCCGCGCGCCACAGCCGTCGAGGCTGTAGTAGTGGCCCTTGTCGAGGTTGATGATCACGACCTCGTCGTCGATCGTCTCGTGAATCACGGACGGGCTGTTGATGCGATAGGCCATGCGAGCGGCGCCAGCTTACCTGGACCGGGTCGAGCCGTCCTGGCCTGACCCTAGGTTGGTTGGATGGCGCGTTCCAGCACCCACTTCGTCTGCGGCTCCTGCGGGCACGAGTCCGCCAAGTGGCACGGCCGCTGCCCGGGTTGCGAGGAGTGGGGCACCCTCGTCGAGGAGGCCCGCCCGACGGCCGTCTCGAGCGGCCCCGGCAAGCGGGCCGGGGGCGGGCGGGCGCTGACGCCCGTGCCACTCGCGCAGGTCGAGGCGCCGCACGTCGCCCGGTTGCGCACCGGCATCGGAGAGCTCGATCGCGTGCTGGGAGGCGGCCTTGTACCCGGATCGCTGGTCCTGCTCGGCGGATCGCCGGGGATCGGCAAGTCGACGATCGTCACCTCTGCCCTGGGGAACCTCGCAGCCGCCGGGAGCAAGTCGCTCTACGTGTCGGGCGAGGAGTCCGCTGCCCAGGTCCGTCTGCGCGCCGAGCGGCTCGGCCCGGCGGCGCTTCAGGTGCCGATCGTCGCCGAGACCGACCTCGAGGCGGTGATCGCGACGATCGAGGCCGAGCGGCCCGACGTCTGCGTGGTCGACTCCGTCCAGGTCCTGCACTCGCCCGACCTCACCGGCGCGCCCGGCTCGGTCGGCCAGGTGCGCGAGGTCGCCGGCCGCCTGATGCGCGTCGCCAAGGAGCGCGGCGTCGCGGTGATCCTCGTCGGCCATGTGACCAAGGAGGGCGCGCTCGCCGGTCCGCGCGTGCTCGAGCACCTGGTCGACTGCGTGCTCTCGTTCGAGGGCGAGCGCGAGCGGACGTACAGGACCCTCAGAGCGCTCAAGAACCGCTTCGGCTCGACCAACGAGGCCGGCGTCTTCGAGATGCGTGACGAGGGCCTCGTCGAGGTCGAGGACGCCTCGGCCCGCTTCGTCGCCGAGGCGACCCGGAACGCGCCCGGCTCGGCGATCCTCTGCGCGATGGAGGGCTCGCGCCCGCTGCTCGTCGAGGTCCAGGCGCTAGTCGCCCCGACCGAGCTCGTCCCACCGCGCCGGATGGCGAATGGCATCGATCGCAACCGCCTCGCGCTCGTCCTCGCCGTCCTCACCCGTCACACCAACATCTCGCTCTCCAGCAGCGACGTCTTCGTCTCACTCGCCGGTGGCGTCCGCATCGACGAGCCCGGCGCCGACCTCGCCGTCGCCCTCGCGGTCGCCTCTGCCGCCAAGGGCATCCCACTCGGCACCGACAAGCCGCTCGCAGCCTTCGGCGAGCTCGGCCTCACCGGCGAGCTCCGCCACGCCGCCCACCCAGATCGCCGCCTCGCCGAGGCCACCAAGTTCGGCCTCACCCAGGTCCTCCATCCAACGGAGACCCTCCCCAACCTCTCCACTGCCCTCCGCTCCGCCTTCCACAACCGCCAAGCCCCCGCTCAAGCCGCCTAAAAACCGAGAAAACACACCCGTCGGTCCTGCCGCGGCCACCGACGCAGCTTCCACGGGTGGCGTGGGTTTTGACGAACCCGAGCGGCGAAGCCCTCGGGTCGCAAAACCCATCGACAGGACCCGTGGCCAACCACGTTTGACCCTCAATAAAGGGAACCAACCCGCCCCTGGGCGCGTTTTCCCCGCTACAAAGCCTTTTCCGGCCCTTTCGCGTAGAATGGGTCCAGATGCCGTACGCCGGGGATGATGTTTCAGAGCTTGAGGCTCGCCAAGAACCCCGACTAGTACGGGCCTTGGAGATGATCGCGCCGGGCACTGCCGTGCGCGAGGGGATCGACAGCATCGTGCAGGCGCGCACGGGTGCTCTGATCTGCATCGGCGACAGCGACGAGCTGTCGTTCCTGTACTCCGGCGGCCTGAAGATCGAGGTCGACTACACGCCCGCGCTGCTGTTCCAGCTCGCGAAGATGGACGGGGCGATCATCCTCTCGTCGTCGGGCACCAAGATCCACTGGGCGAACGTCCAGCTGATGCCCGATCCGACGATCCTCTCGCTCGAGACCGGCACACGGCACCGCACCGCCGAGCGTGTCTCGAAGCAGACGGACGCGCTGGTGATCGCGATCTCGCAGGCAAGAAGCGTGGTGTCGCTCTACCTCGACGGCGCCAAGTACATCCTCGAGGACATCCCGGTCGTGCTCGCGAAGGCCAACCAGGCGCTCGCGACGCTCGACAAGTACCGCCGCCGCCTCGACCAGGTCTCGACCCGACTGACGGCGCTGGAGTTCGAGGGCGGCGTGACGCTTCATGACGTGCTGACGGTCCTCCAGCGCGCTGAGCTAGTTACTCGGATGGCGGTCGAGATCGAGCGCTACATCGTCGAGCTGGGCGCGGAGGGGCGTCTGATCGAGATGCAGCTCGAGGAGACGATGGTCGGCGTCGCCTCTGAGAAGTCGGCGCTGGTATACGACTACATCGCCGAGCCGAGCGACGAGAACTTCGCGAGCGTGCTCGACGCACTGGCACGGCTGCCGCATCAGGACCTGCTCGACTTCGGAATGCTGTCGGAGCTGCTCGGCTACGACCGCAAGCTGAACACCCTCGATCACCCCGTGTCGCCGCGCGGCCACCGGGTGCTTGGCCGGATCCCCCGTCTGCCGAAGCTGGTCGTTCAGGGGATCGTGCGCGAATTCGGGGGGCTGGACCAGATTCTGGCTGCCGGCGACGGCGACCTCGAGTCGCTCGAGGGAGTCGGCGACGTACGGGCGAAGGACATCCGCGAGGGCCTTCGCCGGTTGCAGGAGATCAACCTCGTGGACCGCTACTTGCAAACGTGACCAAGAAGCCCTGCTGCGCGTGCATCGCGCCGGGCTCGTTCGACTAGGAGGCTCGTCATTTCCGAGACGACGATTGACCAGGAGATCGTGGACCTCGAGATCACTCGTGAGATCCCCAACATCGATTACGAGATTGGGGACAACGTCGTATACCCACATCACGGGGCGGGCAAGGTCCTCAAGAAGGAGCAGAAGGAGGTGCTCGGCGAGAGCCGCGAGTACCTGACGATCAAGATCCTTCACAACGACATGACGGTGATGGTTCCGTGTGAGAACGCGGGCAAGGCCGGTCTGCGGCGCGTGATCGGCGAGGAGGACGTCGCGAGGGTCCTCGGCGTGCTGCGCGATGCCGTCAGCGAGATGCCGAAGAACTGGAACCGGCGCTTCAAGCACAACCGCGAGAAGATCAAGACCGGTGACGTGATGGAGCTCGCCGAGGTGGTCCGCAACCTCGCGATCCGCGAGTCCGAGAAGGGCCTCTCGACCGGTGAGAAGCAGATGTACACCCGCGCGAAGAAGATCCTCGCGTCGGAGCTGATGTACGCGCTCGAGATGGAGGAGGACGAGGCTGAGGAGCACCTCGACTCGCTGATCGAGGACGCGCACGCGGACCGCACGGGAGCCGCCGCATCCGCGTAGCGGTCGTTGCCGCCGGCGGGAGCGGCGAGCGTCTCGGGGCCACCGGCCCGAAGGCGTTCGTCGTTTGTGCCGGCCGGCCGTTGCTCGAGTGGAGCGTCGAAGTGCTGGGCTCGGTCTGCGAGCGGGTCGTGGTTGCCGTTCCGCCGGGTTATGACCCCGAGCGTGGGGTGGACTACGAGACGGTGACGGGCGGCCGGTCGCGCTCTGAGTCCGTCCGTAACGCGCTCGCCGCCGCGCCGGAGGCCGAGATCGCCATCGTGCACGATGCGGCACGGCCGCTGCTCTCACGCGGGTTAGCCGAGCGCTGCGTGGCAGCGATCCACGCGCCCGGCGTCGATGGCGCGATCGCCGCGGCGCCCGTCACCGACACGATCAAGGAGGCGGACAGCACCGGTCGCGTCCTGCGTACGCTCGACCGCTCGATGCTTTGGGCGGTGCAGACGCCGCAGGTCTTCTGGGCGGACAAGCTGCGCGCCGCGCTCGATGTCGACGACGCGACGCTCGCCGCGGCGACCGACGATGCTGGGCTCGTCGAGGCGGCGGGCGGGACGGTCGCGGTCGTCGAGGCGCCGCGCGAGAACCTCAAGGTGACCACGCCGCTCGATCTGCGCGTCGCCGAGCAGCTGCTCGAACGGCGCGGTGCCGAGGCGTAGGCTGCCCGCCGTGCTGACCGACTATCACGTCCATCTGCGCCCGGACGAGGATCCCACCCCGCCTGAGCGCTACTTCACATCGGCCAACGTCGACCGCTACCGCGAGACAGCGACTGAGCGGGGCATCGAGGAGCTCGGCGTCTCCGAGCACGTCCACCGCTTCGCGGCTGCGCTCGAGGTCTGGCAGCACCCGTTCTGGCGCCACAACGCGAAGGACGACATCGATGCCTATGCCGAGTTCGTCCGCTCCAGCGGGCTGAAGGTGGGGATCGAGGCCGACTTCGTCCCTAGTCGTGAGGACCGGATGGCGAACCTGCTCGAGGCGCGCGACTGGGACTACGTCGTCGGCTCGGTCCACTTCCTGCGCGACGCTGCGCTCGACATGCGCGGCGAGTGGGACATCTGGCGCTCCGAGGACCCCGAGAAGGTCTGGTCCCGCTACTTCGAGACGCTGGGGGAGGCCGCACGCAGCGGGATGTTCGACATCCTCGCGCACCCCGACCTGGTGAAGGTGTGGGGTAGTGATGCGCCCCAGCCCGACGGGGACCTGCGCCGCTTCTACGAGCTGGCGATGGAGGGAATCGCCGAGGCGGACATCGCGATCGAGGTGTCGACAGCGGGGCTGCGCAAGCCAGTTGGCGAGATCTACCCAGCGGGCCCATTCCTCGAGATGTGCCTCGACGCGGGCAAGCCGGTTGCCCTGTCGAGCGACGCCCACGTGCCCGAGCAGCTCGGCTTCGAGTACGAGCGCGCGATGGATTGGCTCGCGCAGCTGGGCGTCACCGAGATCGCGGTCTTCGAGGGCCGCCAGCGGCGGCTGGAGCCGATCGGATGAGCTTTCGCACGGGCCTCGGCTACGACTCGCACCGCTTCGCCGACGGGCGCAAGCTGATTCTCGGCGGGGTGGAGATCGCCGAGGCGGAGCGCGGGCTGACGGGCCACTCCGACGCGGACGTCCTCGCGCACGCGGTCGCCGACGCGGTTCTCGGAGCGGCTGGGTTGGGCGACATCGGACGCCACTTCCCGGATTCCGACGAGCGCTGGCGTGACGCCGACTCGATCGAGCTGCTGAATGTCGTGGCGGATCTGGTCATGGCGACGGGCCGGGCTGTTGCGAATGTCGACGCGACCGTGATCTGTGAGGCGCCGAAGCTCGGGAGCTACCGTGCCGCGATGGAGGCAAAGCTCGCCGCTGCGCTGGAGATCGACGCGGACGCGGTCAACGTGAAGTTCACCACGAACGAGAGCATGGGCTTCGTCGGCCGCGGCGAGGGGATCGCCGCGCTTGCAACGGCGTTGGTCGACTCGACGCGAGGGGAATAGGGTGGCTCAGGTGGGTAACGAGGATCTGGCGTTCGCGGGCATCGCCCGCCAGGCGGCGATGGTGCGTAACGGCGCCGTCTCGTCGCGCGAGCTGGTCGAGCTCTATCTGGAGCGGATCGGGCGGCTCGACCCACAGCTCAACAGCTACCGGGTCGTGATGGCCGAGCGCGCGGTCGCCGAGGCCGATCAGGCCGACTCGCGCCGTGCGGGCGGCGACGAGCGGCCACTGCTCGGCGTGCCCGTGGCGATCAAGGACAACGTCGACGTCGCCGGTGAGCTGACCGGCAACGGCACCGCCTGCGCGGTCAAGCCGGCGGCTGAGGACGCCGAGCTCGTACGACGGCTCCGTACCGCAGGTTGCGTGATCCTCGGCAAGACGAACCTTCCCGAGCTGGCGATCATGGGCACCACAGAGGGCCCGGCCTTCGGGGTCAGCCGCAATCCCTGGAACCTCGAGCACACGCCCGGCGGCTCCAGCGGCGGCAGCGCCGCCGCGGTCGCGGCGGGCCTCGCGGCAGGTGGGCATGCGACCGACGGTGCCGGCTCGATCCGGATCCCCGCGGCATGCAACCACCTCTTCGGTCTCAAGCCACAGCGTGGCCGGGTGCCGATGGCTCCTGACGAGGAGGATCACTGGAACGGCCTCAGCGTCGCCGGCGCGGTCACGCGCACGGTGCTCGACAACGCGCTCTTCCTCGACGCGGTCGCTGGGCCCGGTCCCGCGCCAGGCGGTCCCTCGCTTCCCGTTACGACGTTCGTGGATGCGGCGAAGACGTTGCCGGAGCGACTCAGAATCGCCGTCTCGCTGCGCCCGCCGCTGCTCGGCCGCGTGTCGGCGGAGAGCCGGCAGGCGATCGACCAGATGTCGGAGCTGCTGCGAACGCTCGGCCATGACGTCGAGTACGTCGAGCCACCGCTGACGGACTGGCTCACGGCGGCCGTCCCGCGCTATCTGAAGGGGATCCAGCACGACGTCGCGCGCTCGCCGCGCCCGGAGCGCCTGCAGCGGCGGACGCGCGGCTTCGGACGGCTCGGCTCGCTGATCCCGCAGGCGGCGCTCGACCGCGCGCTGCGGATCGAGGCGCAGGTCGCCGGGCGCTACAACCGCGTGCTCGAGGGCCGTGACGTGCTGATGACGCCGGTGCTGGCCACGCTGCCACCCGGGGCGGCGCAGTGGGAGGGCCTCGGCGCGTTGCGCACACTGCTGGAGATGACCCAGGTCTACCCGTACACGATCTCTTGGAACGCGACCGGCCAGCCGGCGGCGGCGGTGCCGGCCGGGTTCAGCGACGACGGGCTGCCGCTGTCGGTTCAGCTGATCGCACCCGCCGAGCGCGAGCACGTGCTGCTCTCACTCGCGGCTCATATCGAGTCCGAGACGAGCTGGCCGGACTCCAAGCCGCCGTTGTTCGCGCAGTAGGCCGCGCGCGGACCGCCGCGATATACGCTCTGCGCCAGTGAGGGAGATCCGTCTGCACGACACGCTGAGCGGAGAGGTGCGTCCGCTCGAGCCTCGCGAGCCCGGCAAGGTCGGGATCTACGCCTGCGGCCCGACGGTCTACGCGCGCGTCCACGTCGGCAACGCGCGTCCCTTCGTCGTCTTCGCACTGCTCAAGCGGTTCCTCCAGCATGAGGGCTACGAGGTGACGCTCGTCGAGAACGTCACCGACGTCAACGACAAGATCTACGCTGCGGCGACCGCGGCCGGCGTCCCGAGCGAGCAGCTTGCGCGTGAGATGACCCGCCACTACGAGCAGGACACCGACCGCCTCGAGCTCGGCCGGCCAGACCACGAGCCGCGCGCCGTCGAGACGATCGGCCCGATCGTCGACCTGATCCAGGATCTGATCGACGGCGGTCACGCCTACGCGGTCGAGGGTGACGTCTACTTCGACGTCTCGAGCTTCGACGGCTACGGCAAGCTCTCCAACCGCCCGCGCGAGGAGTGCGAGCAGGGAGAGGGTGACGACGCCGCGGCCCTGAAGCGCAGCGGCGAGGACTTCGCGCTCTGGAAGGCGCGCAAGGATCGTGAGGACACCGCTTGGCAGGCGCCGTGGGGAGAGGGACGGCCGGGCTGGCACATCGAGTGCTCGGCGATGGCCGAGCAGCTGCTCGGGACCGACTTCGAGATCCATGGCGGTGGCTCCGACCTCGTCTTCCCGCACCACGAGAACGAGATCGCGCAGACCGAGGCTGCCCGCGGCGAGCCGCTTGCCCGCATCTGGATGCACAACGGCATGGTCCGGATGGGCGCCGAGAAGATGGCCAAGTCCGTCGGCAACATCTTCCTGCTGCACGGCGCGCTCGACGAGCACGGTCGCGACGCGCTCGTCATGTACTTCGTCGGCGGCCACTACCGCCAGCCGATCGCGTTCTCGCACGATGCGCTTGCCGAGGCCGGCCGAGCCGTCGAGCGCGTGCGCGAGCTGTGTCGCCGCTTGGACCGCGATGCGCCCGACCCCGAGGGTCTGGACGGCTATGTGGAGCGCTTCTTCGACGCGCTCGCCGACGACTTCAACACGCCGGCGGCGCGTGCGGTCCTGTTCGAGTGGGTGACCGAGGCCAACCGGCGACTCGACGCCGGGCAGCACGTCGGCGTCGGGCGGCTGGGGGAGATGCTGGAGGCGTTCGGGCTCGAGCAGCTGCTCGCCGACGGGGATGCGGCGGCGGACGCCGAGGCCGAGCGTCTGCTCGAGGAGCGCCAGGCGGCGCGTGCGGCGCGTGACTTCGACCGTGCCGACGCGATCCGCGACGAGCTCGCAGCGCTCGGCTGGGATGTCCGTGACACCGCCGAGGGCGTCCGCCTCGTGCGCGCTTCGTGATCGTCTACGGTCGCAACCCGGTCCGAGAGGCGCTGCGCGGTCCGCGCACAATCGAGCGGGTCTGGGCGACCCAGCGTGCGCTCGACGCAGAGCAATGGCTGACAGAGGCCCGCACAGACATCGTTGACGGTGGGGAGATCGAGCGGTTGAGCGAGACTTCGGACCACCAGGGCGTCTGTGCGCAGGTATCCGCTTACCGCTATGCCGACCCTGGAGCGCTGCTCGCGGCCGATGACGCGCTGGTCGTGTGCCTCGACGAGGTTCAGGACCCGCACAACCTCGGCGCCGTCTGTCGCGTAGCCGAGAGTGCTGGCGCCTCAGGGGTCGTGATCCCCGAGCGGCGCTCGGCGGAGATCACGCCTGCTGCCTGCAAGACGTCCGCCGGCGCCGTAGAGCATCTGGCGGTCGCCCGGGTCCCCAATCTCGCGAACTGGCTCACCGATGCGAAGGAGAGCGGAGGGTGGATCTATGGGGCCGCCGCCGAGGGCGATGTCGTTCCGTACGACGAGCCGGACTACCGCGGCAAGGTCATTCTCGTGCTCGGATCGGAGGGGCGCGGGCTGCGGCCGCGGGTCGCGGCGACCTGCGATCGGCTCGTCGCGCTGCCCCAGCGGGGGTCGGTGGGCTCGCTGAACGTCTCCACGGCTGCGGCGGCGCTCTTGTACGGAATCTTGCATTTCCGCACCGCGCAGCCTTGACAACCCTCGATCGGGTATGAATACTGGCGCAACAGATAAGGGTGGAGTAGAGCTTCAGGCTTGATCCACCATTGAGCGCGCGCGCCAGGGGAGGTAACCGCGCCATGAGCTTCAAGGACTCGCGGGAGTCCGGAAGGAGCATTCGTGGCTGCAACCATTTCCCAGTCCCCCTTGGCCAGGTCCAACCCTCAGGTTGACCTCGAGGACAACTACCTGATTGCCCTCGCCAAGCAGGGTCGTCCGGACGCCTACGACAAGATCGTCCGCCGCTACTACGGATTCGTACGTCTCAAGGCGAGTTCGTACTTCCTGATCGGCGGCGACGCCGACGATCTGATCCAAGAGGGCCTCGTAGGGCTCTACAAAGCGGTTCGTGACTTCCGCACCGACCGCGAGTCGAGCTTTCGCAACTTCGCCGAGCTCTGCATCACCCGCCAGATCATCACCGCCGTCAAGACCTCGACGCGTAACAAGCACACACCGCTCAACGAGTACGTCTCGTTCTCGCAGACTCCCGCGGCATCGGGCGGCGACGGCGATCCGACGCTCGACGAGATGCTCCCTGGGCCGACCGCGCACGATCCGGTCAACCAGGTGATCTCGAGCGAGGAGCTGCACAGCCTCGTCGGCTGTCTGTCGAGCGTGCTGTCCGAGCTCGAGAGCTCGGTGCTGTCGCTCTACCTCGACGGGCACAGCTACGAGGCGGTCGCGGAGCGTCTCGACTGCGACACCAAGACCGTCGACAACGCGCTCCAGCGCGTGAAGCGCAAGGTCGGCACCCATCTCGCCTCGCGCGCCGTGCCTGCCTGAGCCCGTCTCATAGAGGACCGCGCCCACCACTTCAGGGCGTGTGAGGACCTGCCGATGCAACCCGCATGCAGCGTGCAGCCCGTTTCGTCCTCGTCTCCGCGGCCGTGGTCTCGGCAACGGTCCCCGTCGCGCTAGCGGGGGCCGAGCCGGCCACCGGCGGTGACACGGCGGTCGGCGAGGCCGGTCAGACACCGCGGGCTGTGCCCGCCGACGTCGAGGCCGCGGCTGCCGTCGCCAACGCTGCGCTCGCCGAGGCACGCACGCCGCCTCCCTCATTGATCGCTACCGTGCGTCCCGGGTCGAGCGTCGTCCTGCGCGGTCGGCCGCGCGGTCCGGCGATCTTGCGCGTCGGCGATCGGACCGAGTTCGGTTCCGGCCAGCGCCTCGGAGTGGCCCGCCGCCACGGCCGCTGGCTCGGTGTGACGACCCCATCGCTCCCGAACGGCCAGCTCGGCTGGATCGATCGTCGCAGCGCGGCGGTCGCCGTCTCGCGCACCGCATGGTCGATCGATGCCGACGTCTCGCGTCGCTCGATCGTCCTGCGCTTCGAGGGCAAGGCCATACGCCGTCTCAGCGTGGCCGTCGGGCGGTCCGGGTCGCCGACGCCTACCGGTCGCTTCGCGGTGACCGACAAGATCAGCGGGGACCGCTTCGGTCCCTACTACGGCTGCTGCATCCTCGCGATCTCGGCGACGCAGCCGAACACGCCGCCCGGTTGGACGGGTGGCAACCGGATGGCGATCCACGGCACCGACGTGCCGAGCTCGATCGGCGCCGCTGCCTCGGCTGGATGCCTGCGCGCCGCCGATCCCGACCTCCAGCTCCTGATGGATCGCGTACCCGTCGGAACTCCGGTCGTCATCCGCCGTTAGCGATTTCCGTTTGCCTCGAAATCCGTGTGGGTAGTCCTCCTGCAACCGAAGGAGAGGATTGCGACCCATGATTGGACTGTTGATCACACTGCTTGTCGCCGCCGCGGCTTACCTGCTGCTGGTAGCGCTCACTGGCTCCGCGATCGTCGGCATCGTGGCTGCCGTCCTGATCCTGATCGCCGGCATCCCGTCAGGTGGCTTCGGCTTCGGCGGACGCTGGAGCGGACGCCACGCACCGCACTAGCCACACCGCTGACACAGCTTTGCGTGCATAACCCGACGGCCGGTTCCCTCCAGAGCCGGCCGTCGTCGTTTCTGGGTCCGGCCTCATGCATATAGTCTGTGCGTGGAATACGCGGCCCTTCGATCCCGTCTAAGCGCTCAAGCGGTGCAACACGGCGACCGCTGTTCGGACTGGCTACCGCGGGCAGGCCGAGATCTTCTTGGTCTACTGCCCTAACACGGATGGCATCTATGCTGTTCCCGTAGAGGACGCGCCTCTTTCGCACATGGGCCTAAGGGTCGAGCCGACTGCAAATTGCCAGGCGAAGGGCATACGGTGGGCGGCTGACTATCTCTTGCCCGCCTAGCTCAATTGGCAGAGCACTCCACTTGTAATGGAGAGGTTCTCGGTTCAAATCCGAGGGTGGGCTCTCAAGCTGCGCTGACGGCGAGCTTGATGTCGCCGTGGCCGTTCGAGGAGACGGGAATCGGTGGCGGCTCCTCGTCCTCGACATCGGCGTTCAGGTGCGCCTCGAGCGTCGCCAGGACGACGCCGAACAGGGCATGGCGGTAGAAGGCCTGCCAGAAGGCGCGCTGGTTGCCCTTCAACGCGGGCAGCTCGCTGCGGCGTGGGTGGTGGCGGTCGGTGATCGACGCCAGAGGCCAGAAAGCGAAGTGCTCGGCGAGCGCCATCGCGGTTCCCTGCGCGAGCGGGGGCCCGGGAATGAAGCGGCGCAGCTGCGCATAGGTGGCGCCGAACGCTGCGCCGTTCTGGACGTGGATCGCCAGCCCGGCGAGCTCCCAGCCCTTGCCCTTGACCGCAGCCTTGCCGAGCAGCTCGACGTCGTCGTAACGCGATCCGAAGACCCGCTTGTCGATCGGCTGCTGCGCCGCCCACAGCGCCGCAGCGATGCCGCCGGCGAGCGCTCCGTTGAGGCTGCGGCGCAGATCCACGCGCATGAGCGTAACGCCGACCGCCGGTCCGGGTAGCTCAGGTATGCCGGCGACTCGCTCCACGCGCGCCTCGCACGAAGGTGACGGGCGCACGTCGTTGCCGCCCGCGCCGCCGCGCGCCGGCGAGGACGAGCATCTCTCACCCCACCATCGGCGCACGCGCGAGCACGGCGTCAACAGGTTCATCTACTGGCTGGTGCGGGCCTTCCTCCAGCCGGCGTTCCACATCTACTTCCGCCTCAGTCGCACAGGTCGTGATCACGTTCCGACCGGGCCGGTGATCCTCGCGGCCAACCACCGCAGCTTCCTCGACCCGTTCATCGTCGCTTCCTGCGCCTTCCGCCCGGTCTACTTCGTCGCCAAGAAGGAGCTGTTCGACAAGCGCTGGCAGGGCTGGCTGCTCAACCGACTCGGCGCCTTCCCGATCAAGCGCGGCCAGTCGGACGAGGACTCGATGCAGACCGCGCTCGCGCTGCTCGCCCGTGGCGAGGCCGTCGTGATCTTCCCCGAGGGCACCCGTCACCGTGAGGGGCCCCTGCACGAGCCCCGCCGTGGCGTCGGGCGGCTTGCGCTCGAGAGCGGCGCCCCTGTCGTGCCGATCGCGGTCACCGGCACCGAGAACGTCCGTCGCGGCTGGCGGATCCGGCCGGCCAAGGTGAGCATCCGCTGCGGGCGGCCGCTGACCTTCCCGCGCGTCGACGACCCGTCGACCGACCTCGCCGGCGAGGTGACCGCACGGATCTGGCCCTGCGTCGAGCTTCAGTGGGCCTGGCTCGGCGGGCCGCTTCCGAGCCGACGACCGGACCGTCCGTCGAACCGTGAGCCGGCGGCGGCCTGAGGCCTGGCGATGGCGGGAGTAGGCTCCATGACGAGTGGGCGAGGTCGCGGACAAGAGCAGGCTCGATGCGGACTTCACGGACCTGTATCGCGCCCATCTACGCGACGTCTACAGCTACGCCTACTACCGCGTTGGCGACCATCACGACGCCGAGGACCTCACCGAGCAGACGTTCCTGCAGGCCTACCGGCACTTCGAGCGCGCTCAGCGCGAGTCGAACGGGCGGCCGCTGCGACCGTGGCTGATCCGCATCGCGCACAACCTCGCCGCGAACTACTACCGCGACCGCTCGCGCAAGCCGCAGACGCACCTCGAGGACGCGGCGATCATCTCGGCGCCGCACGACACGGCCGAGCTGGTCGAGGGCCGTCAGGAGCTCCAGGACGTGCTCGAGGGCGTCGCGATGCTGCCGGACGACCGTCGCGAGGCGCTGATCATGCGCTTCGCGCTCGGGATGGACAACCGCGAGATAGCGCGCGCGCTCGACCGCACCGAGGGCGCGACCAAGGTCTTGATCCATCGCGCGATCAAGCAGCTCGAGCAGGGGCTCAAGGAGAAGCAGGGAGTGGGGACCGATGAGCACTGAGTTCACCGACGTCGAGGCGCTGTTGCGCTCGGCGCTCGTCCCCGTCGAGCCATCGGAGCGGATGACGGACCGCCTCGAGCGCAGCCTGTCCGACATCACCGACATGGCTGCCGGCGAGCTCGCCGACTGGGAGCTGAGCGCGATGCGCGATCCACGCAACTGGGGCCGGCCGGCGGCGGCCGTGGTGATCGGTGGCGCGGCAGCCGGCGCGCTCGTCCTCGTACGTGCTCGCCAGCAGGCGCGACGGCGTGAGAGCGATCCGGTCCGCGCGCTCGAGCGCAGTGTCCGCCAGGTCGCGGCGGACATCCAGAGCCGCATCGATCGCTAGCTTCTGCGCCGTGCCAACGTGCTACCGCCACCCGGGGCGGGAGACCGGCGTCGCCTGCTCGAACTGCGAGCGGCCGATCTGCCCCGACTGCATGACCTCGACGCCGGTCGGGATGCGCTGCCCGGAGTGCGCGCGTCAGAAGGCCGACGTACGGCGCGTGAGCGCCGCAGGGGTCGGTGAGGAGCCGGTCCTCACATACGTCCTGATCGGCATCAACGTCGCGGTCGCGCTCGGCGCGTTCCTGAGCGGCGCGAGCGCGACCGGCGGCGGTGGGCTCGCCAACTCGTCGCTGCTCGCCGACGGCTCGGTCTCGCGCGTGACGGTCGATCAGGGCGACTACTGGCGGCTCATCACGTCCGGCTTCCTGCACACCGGGCTGATCCATCTGTTGTTCAACATGTTCGCCCTCTACATCCTGGGGGGGATGCTCGAGCCGGCGCTCGGGCGGCTGAAGTTCGGCGTCATCTACTTCGTCTCGCTGCTCGCCGGATCGTTCGGCGCGCTCCTGTTCGAGGCCGACGCGGCGACGGCCGGCGCATCGGGAGCCGTCTTCGGCCTGATGGGCGCCGCAGTGGTCGTGATGCGCGACCGCGGCATCAACCCGATGGAGAGCGGGATCGGCCTCTGGCTGGGCCTGAACATGCTGATCACCTTCGCGATCCCCGGCATCTCGATTGGAGGCCACCTCGGTGGCCTCGTCGGCGGATTGCTTGTGGCGCTGATCTTCACCGAGGTCGTCGGCAGGATGCGCGCGCCGACGAGTCTCGGGACGCTGCTCGCGGCGGCGATCGGCGTCGTGTCGATCGCCGGTGCGATCGCGATCTCAGCCGGTGCCAGCACCCCGACTTTCGGGTTCTAGGTCGAGCTCGACCCAGCGGCCGTCGGATGGCGCCGCGACCAGCTCGGGATGAAGCACATGCGCCAACAGCTCGATGCCGTCGACGAGCCGCGGGCCCGGGCGCGAGAAGTAGGACGAGGCATCGACGGCGACGGTTCGTGCGCCCAGCTGCATGAGGCGATCGGCGGCGGCGAGCGTCTCCTGCGCGGCACGCTCCGTGCCATAGCCGCAGGGCATCGAGACGACGATCTCCGGGGCCGCCGCGACGAGCTCGTCCCACTCGGCGGTGCGTGACTTACCGCCCGCCGTGCCGAGCACGTCGACACCACCGGCGATCTCGATCATCGTCGGGATCCAGTGGCCACCTAGGAAGAGCGGGTCGAGCCACTCGATCGCGGCGACGCGCGGTCGCGAGGCGCCGGCGACCGCCGCCTCGACTGCAGCGATCCGCCGGCGCGCGTCCTCGGCCAGTTCATGGCCGGCGGCGCTCGCATCCGCGGCGTCCGCCAGCCGGGGGATGTCGGCGAGCACGTCGCCGAGCGTTGCGGGATCGAGCGAAAGGATGCGTGGACGGGTCGGCAGGCGCCCAGCCGCGGCGACCACGTCGTCGAACGAGACCGCGCAGACCTCGCAGACCGCCTGGGTGACGATCAGGTCGACGCCGAGCTCGGCCAGCCGTGGCTCGTCGAGCTCGTACAGCGCCCGCCCAGCCGCAGTCCGCTCGTGCACCGCGCGGTCGATCTCCGCCGCGCTCAGGCCCTTCGGGATCACGGTGCGCGTGAGATGTGTTCGCTGCGCGGCCTCCCGGGGATAATCGCACTCGTGGGTGACGGCGACGACGCTGTCGCCCAGGCCGAGCGCGAATAGCATCTCGGTCGAGGACGGAACCAATGACGCGATCCGCATAGGGAGCAACGATGCCACTTCTGGAGCGAGACGAGATCGACCGGCGGATACGCGAGCTCGAGGGCTGGGACCTCGAGGGCAGCGCGATCGTCAAGCGGTTCAAGCGCGGCGACTTCTCGGGCTCGGTCGAGCTCGTCAAGCGGATCGAGCCGGTCGCCAACGAGCTGAACCACCATCCGGACCTGTCGATCTCGTGGGACACGGTCACCGTGATGGTCACCACCCACTCCGAGGGCGGTCTGACCGGCTCGGACTTCGACCTCGCCGAGCGCATCGACGCGCTCGCCGCCAGCTGATTTCCGCTCGTCTGTCGCCGCGGGTGCTGCTACGGTTCCCCAGTCCTCTGATGAGCGACGACGAGCCTCCTCGAAGTAGCGCCCCACGTGGCCTCCCGGCCCACGGGAGCCTCGCATGACCGAGCTCTTGCTCCTGGTCGGCGTCGCCGTGCTCGTCGCGGCCAACGGCTTCTTCGTCGCGGCCGAGTTCGCGCTCGTCCGCTCGCGCGACAGCAAGCTCGAGGCGATGGAGGAGGAGGGTCTGCGCGGGGCTGCCGCCGCGCACGAGCAGGTCGAGCGCATCGACGAGTACCTGTCCGCCTGCCAGCTCGGCATCACGATGGCGTCGATCGGCATCGGCTTCCTCGGTGAGCCGGCGATCGCGAGCCTGCTCGAGGAGCCCCTGGGGAATGTGCTCGGCCACGGCGTCGCGGTCGCGCTCGCGTTCGCGATCTCCTATCTGATCGTCACGGCCGCTCACATCACCGTCGGCGAGCAGGTGCCGAAGATCTACGCGATCACCCACCCCGAGCCGACGGCGCGGCGCACCGCTCGCCTGCTCGACCTCTTCCGAACCGTCTTCAAGCCGCTGATCTGGCTGCTCAACTCCGCCTCGAACGCGATGCTCAGGGCGATCGGCGTCGACGCCAAGGCCGAGTTCGAGGAGGTCTCCTCGTCTGAGGACCTGAAGCTGATCATCGCGCGCAGCACGACCGGCGGGAAGCTCGATCCCGGCGAGGCCGGGATGCTCTCCGGCGTGTTCCACCTGCACGAGCAGGAGGCGCGCCAGGTGATGACGCCGATCCCGGCGGTCGTGACGGTCGACATCTCCGAGACCGCCGAGGAGGCGCTGCGCCGCTGCGTCGACTCCGGTCACACGCGGCTCGTCGTGACCGAGGACGGCAACACCGACCGCGTGCGCGGCATCGTCCACAACAACTCGCTCGCGCGGCGGGTCCTCAACGAGGGCCCCGACGCCTCGATCGAGAGCAGCGTCAAGGACGCGCTGATCGTGCCCGAGACGAAGTCGCTCGACGACCTGCTCGCCGATCTTCAGCGCGAGCGCGCGTCGCTTGCGGTCGTCATCGACGAGTACGGGCGGACGTCGGGCATCGTCTCGATCGAGGACATCGTCGAGGAGGTGGTGGGGGAGATCGCCGACGAGACGGATCCGGCCGTGGCCGGCGTGCGCCAGCTCGCGAACGGCGACTGGTGGGTCCGCGGCCACGTCCCGATCAGCGATCTCGCCGACTACGGCCTGACGCTCCCGGTCGACTCCGACGCCTACAACTCGGTGGGCGGGTTCGTGTTCGGCGAGCTGGGTCGCCTACCGAAGCGCGGCGACATGGTCCGCGCCAACGGCTACTCGCTGCGCGTCGAGTCGGTCCGCGAGAACAGGATCGAGGCCGTGCGGATCCGGGACCACGGCAGCGAGCTCGGCGACCAGGCGCTGGAGCTGGAGCAGATGGAGCAGCGCCCCTCCACCGAGGGCGCTTAGCTCGAGCGACTCAGTCGTAGTCGTAGAAGCCGGCCTTGGCCTTGCGGCCCAGCCGGCCCTCGGCGATCAGCGCCGTGATCTTCTCCGGTACCTCGACGCCGATCGACTCGCCGATCGCAGCCGAGACGTCGAGGCCGACGAAGTCCAGCAGCGCCAGCGGCCCCATCGGATGGCCGGCTCCGAGCTTCATGCACGTATCGACGGCCTTGGCGTCGAGTCCCTGGGACTCCATCAGGCGGACGGCATCGAAGAGATATGGGAAGAGGAGCCGGTTGACGACGAAGCCCGGCTCGTCGGCGACCTCGACACCCGTCTTGCCAAGCGCCGCGCAGAGCGCAGAGAAGCGCGCACGGGTATCCGGGCTGGCGTCGGAGGAGTAGGCGAGCTCGACGAGCTTCATCCGCTCGACGGGGTTGAAGACGTGCAGCGCGCCGAAGCGGTCCGGCCGGCCACTCGCTACGGCGAGCTCGGCGACCGAGAGCGAGGAGGTGGTGGACGCGAGCAGCCCCTCGTGGGGGAGCAGCGCCCCCAAGCGGGCGAGCAGCTCCGACTTGATCGCGGTGTCCTCGGCGACGGCCTCGACGACGATCGTGCAGCCGGCGAGGGCCTCCAGGTCGGTCGTGACCTCGCCGCCGCACTCATCGAGCTTCTCCGCGGCGCGCTCCGCGGACTGATCGCTACGCGCCCAGAGGACGACGGGGACGGGGGGCTCGCTCGTCGCGGCCGCGCGGGCGAGACCACAGGCGATCGCGCCACTGCCGACGATTCCGAGCTGCTCGGTGGGGGTATCTGCGCTCATCGGCGCGGCACCTTTGCAGACGGCGCGGTTACCGTGCGCCGCGCTCGCCCGTTACGGCTGGATGCAAGACCCGGCAGGAATGCTCGTTCGGGGCGGTGAATAGCGCCGTATGAGCCTCGACGTAACCTTCGCCGAGCGCTTCTTCACCGAGCCCGCGATCGACCGCCGGCTGCCGGAGGACGGGGAGGACGCCAAGGCCGCGCTGGCGGTCGTCCAGTCGGAGGTCCTGCTCGACGGCGATCCCGCGAAGAACCTCGCGACCTTCGTCACGACGACGATGGAGCCCGAGGCGCGGCAGCTGATCGCCGAGAACCTGCATCGCAACTTCATCGACCACGCTGAGTACCCGCGCACCGCGGAGGTCGCGACCCGCTGCGTGCGGATGCTGCACGACCTCTTCAACGGGCCCGGCGAGCCGGACGCTCCGGGCACGCCGTGCGCTGGGTCGTCGGAGGCCGTGATGCTCGGCGCGCTCGCGATGAAGTGGCGCTGGAAGAAGGCTCGTGAGCAGGCGGGCAAGTCGGTCGACCGGCCGAACCTCGTCTACGGCGCCGACGTCCACGTCGTCTGGGACAAGTTCTGCCGTTACTTCGACGTGGAGCCGCGCCAGGTGCCGCTCGAGCCGGGCAGCTTCACGGTCGGTCCGGAGGAGCTTCGCCCGCAGATCGACGAGAACACGATCGGCGTCGTCGCAGTCGTGGGCACGACCTTCACCGGCGACTGCGACGACGTCGCCGGCATCGACGCGATGCTCGCCGAGCTGCGCGGTACGGGCCTCGACGTCCCGCTGCACATCGACGCGGCAAGCGGTGGCTTCGTCTTCCCGTTCTCGGATCCCGACTACGCCTGGGACTTCCGGCTGGAGTCGGTCAAGTCGATCAACGTCTCGGGCCACAAGTTCGGCCTCGTTTACCCCGGAATCGGCTGGCTCGTCTTCCGCGACGAGCAGCAGCTGCCCGAGGAGCTCGTCTTCTACGAGGACTACCTGGGCCAGCGCGACGCGACATTCACGTTGAACTTCTCCGGCAGCTCGTCGCTGATCCTCGCCCAGTACTACAACTTCATCCGCCTCGGCCGTTCTGGATACCGCTCGCTCGTGCGGGCGATGGACACCAACTCCAACAGTCTCGCGGCCCGTCTGCGCGACGAGGATGCGCTTGCGCTGATCGGCGGTTCGCCGCGGCTGCCGCTGGTGATCGCCGAGGTGCGCGAGGACGAGCCGTTCACGGGAGCCGATCTCGTCGGCGAGCTGGCCCAGCGGCGCGGTTGGATGGTCCCCGCCTACCACCTGCCGCCCAAGAACGAGGACCGCCAGATCCTCCGCATGCTCGTGAAGTTCAACCAGACGCGCGAGCTGGCCGACGCGCTGGCGGACGACATTCATGACTCGATCGACGACCTGCGCCGCAGGGCTGGGGGCGAGCAAGTCACCCGCCCCGTGCACCGCGGTCACGGCTACTAGAGAGGGAGCACATGAGCACTGATACGACCGCCACGCAGCACGGCTGGGCCAGCTTCACGGTCCTGTTCCTGTTCATCGTCGGCGTGATGAACGTCCTCTGGGGAATCGCCGCGCTCTCGGCCGAGCAAAACTTTTCCGAGCGCGGCCTGGTCTTCTCGAACCTCGACACGTGGGGTTGGATCGTCCTTGCCATCGGCCTGTTCGAGATGCTCGGCGCGGCGCTGGTTCACAACCGCCATCCGCTCGGCGTGGTGATTGCCCTCACGGTCGCCTCCTTCGGCTTGCTGGCGCACTTCGTGGCGATCGGCGCGTACCCCCTGTGGTCGGTGCTGATGATGGTCATGAACGCGCTGATCCTGTGGGCGGTCACCGTCCACAACGACGAGTTCCAGCGCTACAGCTAGTGCCCTGTTAGGTCCATCCCGGTGTGGGTAGTCCACCGGGATGGCACCCCAGGCTCAGGGTGAGCTGCTTGCTGGCCGCTACCGGCGCGTTCGCACGATCGGAGTCGGCGGGATGGCCCGCGTCCATCTCGCCGAGGACGAGCGGCTCGGGCGTCGGGTGGCGGTCAAGCAGATGCACGCGCACAGCCCGGACGAGGTCGCGGTCCGCTTCGAGCGCGAGGCGAAGCTGGGCGCGTCGCTGAACCATCCCAACCTCGTCTCGATCTACGACATCGAGGCCGACGCCGAGTCGATCCTGATCGTCATGGAGTACGTCGATGGCGAGACGTTGCAGGATGCGATCGCTCGCGGGCCGCTGACGCCGGGACGTGTCGCCCGGATCGTCCGGGACGTCGCGGCTGGACTCGACCATGCCCACAGCCACGGCGTCGTGCACCGCGACGTGAAGCCGGCCAACATCCTGATCCGCCACGACGGCGTCACGAAGCTGACCGATCTCGGCATCGCGTCGGCTGCCGAGCAGACTTCGATCACGCGCAGCGGGGTGGTGATGGGCACCGCGGCCTACATGGCGCCCGAGCAGATCGAGGGTGGTGTCGCGGGCCCGAGGAGCGACGTCTACGCGCTCGCCGCCGTGGCGTTCGAGGCGCTGTCGGGTGAGAAGGCGAGAACCGGCAGGACGCCGATCGAGATCGCCCACGAGCTGGTACGAGACCCAGCGCCGGATCTCGTGCAGCGCTGGCCCGCAGCTCCCGCGGGCGCCGGCGCGGCGCTCGAGCGGGGAATGGCACGCGACAGCGCGGACAGGCAGCAGAGCGCGGGTGCGCTCGCGGACGAGCTCGAGCGCGGGCTGCGCGCCCCCATCCGGCGGGCGGAGGTCGCACCGAGGACCGAGCGCACAGCGCCGACTGCAGTCCACCGGTCGTCGCCACCAAAGCGGCGTCGCGGCTGGCTGCCCGTAGCGGCCGTCGGGCTGCTCGTCGTCCTCGCGGCGGCGCTGGGCATCGCCGCGCTCGGTGGAGGAGAGGAGGGCGCCCCGTCGCCGAGCGGGCGGGCGGCGGAGGACCGGGACGCGAACCGGGCCGCGTCCGAGAAAGCTGGCAACTCGGCCCCGGCCGCTGACGGCGCTGCCGACCCCGACGTCTCGTCGAGCGACGAGGATCCGTCGCCGCCTCCGGAGGCGGCGCCCAGCGAGGAGACGCCCGTCAGCGACGATCCCGTGGCGCTCAACGACGGCGGCTACCAGCTCATGCAGGCCGGTCGCTACGACGAGGCGATCCCACCGTTGGAGCGCGCCGTGGCCGCCTTCCCCGAGGGGTCGAGCGACCTGACTTACGCCTACGCGCTCTACAACCTCGGCCGCTCGCTGCGGCTCGCCGGACGGCCCGACGAGGCCGTTGCGGTCCTCGAGCGGCGGCTGGGGATCCCCAACCAAACCGACACAGTCCAGCGCGAGCTCGACGCCGCCCGCGCGGCCGCCGGCTAGCGCGACGTCGTGTCGCTGCCGCCGGCCTCCAGACGGGCGACGAGCTCGTCGAGGCGCAGCTCCTCGAGACCCTTGCCGACCGCCTCGAGCTCGCCGGCGCAGTAGTCGACCAGCGTCCGTCCCTCCTTGACGAGATCGAGCGTCTCACGCAGCCCGGCGGCGCCGGAGTCGAGCCGCTTGATGATCTCCTCGAGCCGCTCGGCGGCGGCCTCGTAGCTCTGGGGTTGCTCGGGAGTCACTCGTCCTCGGTCCTCACGCGCACACGATCGTCGTGGAAGCGGACGGACAGCTGCCGCGCGGCGCGCGCGGTGGCCGCGTCGGTGACGAGCTCGCCCGCGCCGTCCTCGATGAGCGCGTAGCCCCGCTCGAGCATCTGCTGGGGCTCGCGCTTCGCCGCCTCGGCCTTGCGCTCGATCACGAGCCGGTGCCGGTCGGTCTTCTCGGACCGTTGGGTCGTCTGACGGTGCGCCGCGGCGCGCAGCTCGCGCGCCTTCTGGTGCAGCCAGATCCGCTCACGCTCAAGGTGGTGCGCCGGTGCGCGCGACAGCGCCGCGAGGTGGCGTGCGCGGCTCACGAGCGCCCGCCGACCGCCGCTGTCGAGCCGACGTGCTGTCGCGAGCACCGAACGGCGGGCATCGGCGCAGTCGATCCCGACCGCGGTCTCCGCGGCGTGGGTCGGCGTCGAGCAGGAGACGGCGGCGACGTCATCGATCAGGGTTCGATCGGTGTGGTGGCCGACACTCGCGATCACCGGCACTCCCAGTAGGGCGACAGTGCGGCAGAGCGTCTCGTCGGAGAAGGCCATCAGGTCCATCACCGACCCTCCGCCGCGCGCGACGACGATCACGTCGACGTCGCCGATCGCGGCCAGGTCCTGGACAGCGCGTCCGATTGCGGGTGCCGCACGGCGATCCTGGACGGGCGCGAAGCCCCAGACCAGGCGCCCGGCCCAGCCACGGCGGTGGAGTCCCGCAAGCACGTCGTCGCGTGCCTTGCCGGTCTCGCCGGTCACGACGCCGATCGCGCGTGGCAGGACAGGGCGGCGCAGGCGCTTCTGCGGCTCGTGCAGGCCCTCGCCGTGCAGCAGCTTGCGCAGCCGCTCGATCTGCGCGAGCAGCTCGCCCTCACCGGCGAGCTTGAGAGCGGTCGCGCGGAAGGAGAACGAAGGCGACGAGGTGGCGCTGCCGGGGTAGTAGTCGCAGCCGCCGGCGAGCACGACTTGGGCGCCGTTCTCGAGCTCGACGCCAGCGCGGTCGTAGTCGGCGCGCCACATCGCGCAGGGGAGCGCGCCGCGGCTGTCGCGTAGCTCGAAGTAGACGGCGTTGGTCCGGATGCCGAGGTTCGACACCTCGCCGAAGACCTGCACGCGGGCGAAGTCACGCAGCTGTGTCCGCAGCGCCTCGGCGTACTCGCCGACCGCGAAGGGTCCCTTGAGCTCGCTGCCCTCGATCCCGGTCGGCTGTGTGGCCTGGCTCAGCTCGTCGTCCACGACGAAGATGTTCGCAGCCGCACCGGCTCGCCCTGTTGTGGAACAGGCCGCCGTTAGCGGTAGCGTGCGGGCGGTGAGGCGTGCGGGGTCGATCCTCATCGTGGCGGTCGTGGCCTGGACTGTGGCCATGGCGCCCGCTGCCGTGGCTGACGGGCCGCGCTTCGAGCGCTGGCGGCCGGGGCTCGAGCAGGCCCGCGCCTACGCGGCTACGCGCGTCGGCACGATCAGCTTCGCCGTCCGAACCGCGCGCAAGCTCTACCGCTCCGACGCCTACCGGACGTACTCGTCGGCGAGCGTCGTAAAAGCGATGCTGATGGTCGCCTACCTCAACCACGACAGCGTGCGCCGGCGGCAGCTGCACCGCGGCGACCTCGACCTGCTCGAGCCGATGGTCCGCTGGTCGGACAACGTCGCGGCGACGCAGGTCCGCAACTTCGTCGGCAACGGCGCGCTCGAGCAGCTCGCGGACCGCGTCGGCATGGACCGCTTCTACGCCCATCCGATCTGGGGTGGGAGCCAGATAACGGCGGCTGGCCAGACGAAGCTCTTCCGCAAGATCGACCGCTATGTGGTCAAGCGCCACCGCCGCACGGCGCTGCGGCTGCTGGGCTCGATCGTCCCCGCCCAGCGTTGGGGGATCGCCCGCGCGGTGCCACGCTCGTGGGCGCTCTACTTCAAGGGCGGTTGGGGCTCCGGCAGCGGCGCCGTCGATCACCAGGTCGCACTCCTGCGCCGCGGCCACCGCCGCCTCTCGATCGCGATCCTGACCTCCGGCAGCATCGATCACGCCTACGGCCAGGAGACGCTCGAGGGTGTCGCCCGCCGCCTGCTGCGCGGCCTCGGCCCCCGCTCGTTTCCACGATGAGCACCAAAGCGACCCTCGAGGGTACGGACGGCTCGCGAATCGAGATAGGCGGCTCCACGTACGAGTTCCCCGAGGTGGAACGTGGGCCAGACGCGGACTGGGTCGTGGGGTGGGTCGAGCTGTCCGATCCGTCCACACAGGCCAGCCAGCGGCTCGAGATCACTTGGCGAACCGAGGAGGTCGAGCGCTTCGCAAGCGAGCTGCGCGACCTGACCGGAGGTCGGTCAGCCCGCGCAGAGCTGGACCACATGGAGGACCAGGTCGAGATTGCCGTTCGTGCTGGCGGAGGCGTGCGGATGGATGCCTTCATCACCGACCACGACGAGATCGAGCTGAGGCTTCAAGGCGTGGAGATCTCGCCGGAGGCGCTCGTGGGCGCTAGCCGCGACTTCGGTCAGCTCGCTGAGGCGTTTCGCGTCAGAAGCTCGCTCAACGCGCCGTCTGACTAGGGTGCGGCCAGCTCCCAGACAAAACTGGCCACCCGGCCAAGTGCGCTAGGGTGCCCCGGCGTGGACCTGACCCTGTCACCAAATGAGCAGTCTTTCCGTGACGAGCTGAGCGCTTGGGTCGCGGCCAACCATCCCGGCGAGGAGCCCTCGGGCGACGAGGCGGCCTGGGAGTTCAAGGTCGCCTGGCAGCAGGAGCTGCACAAGAACCGCTACGCCGGCCTCTCGTGGCCCGAGCAGTTCGGCGGTCGTGGCGCCACGCTGATCGAGCAGGCGATCTTCGGCGAGGAGATGGCGCGCCAGAAGGCGCCTTCGCCCGCGAACGTGCTCGGGCTCGTGATGGGCGGCCCGGTCGTGATCGCCCACGGCACCGAGGAGCAGAAGCAGCGCTACCTCGAGCCGATCCTCTCGGCCGAGGAGATCTGGTGTCAGGGCTTCTCCGAGCCCGAGTCCGGATCCGACCTCGCCTCGCTCAAGACAAAGGCCGTCAAGTCCAACGGCGAGTGGGTCGTCACCGGCCAGAAGGTCTGGACGACGTTCGCCCACCACGCCAAGTGGTGCATGCTCGTCGCGCGCACCGACCAGGACGCGCCCAAGCACAAGGGACTCACCTACTTCCTGATGGACATGGAGCAGGACGCCGTCCAGGTCCGTCCGCTGCGCCAGATCACCGGCGAGGCCGAGTTCAACGAGCTCTTCATCGAGGAGGCCCGGATTCCCGACGAGAATGTCGTCGGTGGGGTCGGCAACGGCTGGGCGGTAGCGATCACGACGCTGATGCACGAGCGCGCCGGACTCGGCGCCGCCGCGGCCGCGTCGGTGAAGATCGCGCTCGGTCAGCTGGTCGAGCTGGCAAACGAGCGCGGCGTGGCCGACGACCCGATCGTCCGCCAGAAGATCGCCGCTCTGCTGACCGACGCCGAGGCTTTGCGCCTCAACGCCTGGCGCGGCCTCAGCGGGATCATGAAGACCGGCATCCCCGGTCCCGAGGGGTCGCTGCCGAAGCTGCAGTGGGCGGCGATCAACCAAAGCCTGACTGAGCTCGCCGTCGCGATCCAGGGCGAGGAGGGCCTCACGCGGGACTCGGACTGGACCTACCGCTTCCTGCGCGCCCGGGCGAACTCGATCGAGGGCGGCACGACCGAGATCCTCAAGAACATCATCGCCGAGCGCGTGCTCAACCTGCCGAGGCTCCGATGAACTTCGACTTCACCGACGACCAGCAGGCGATCAAGCGCACCGCGCATGACCTGCTCGCCGACCGCTTCAAGCCGGACACCGTCCGCGAGCTCGCCGAGGGCGAGCGCTACGACGATGCCCACTGGAAGGAGATCGCCGAGCTCGGCTGGGCCGGCATCTTCGTTGGCGAGCAGCACGGCGGCCAGGGTCTGGGAACGGTCGAGCTGGTCATCCTCGCCGAGGAGCTCGGCTACTCGGTCGCGCCGGTTCCGTTCCTCTCGAACGCAGCCGCGGGCCTGGGGCTGGAGCACGCGGGCACCGACGCGCAGCGCGACCGCTGGCTGCCCGGGATCGCCTCCGGCGAGGGCCGCGGCGCCGCCGGAGTGCTGCGCGACGGCGTCGCGCAGCTCGTCCCGGATGCCGACTCGGCAGCCGTGATCGTCCTCTTCGGCGATGGCGGTGGCGTCGTGCTCGAGCCTGGCGACTGCGACATCGAGCTGGTCGCCGCGATCGATCAGACCCGTCGCTACTCGCGCGTCACGCCGCGCGACGGCGCGGGGGAGCCACTCGCCGGCGACGCCGGGCCCGCGCTCGACCGCATCGCGACCGTCATAGCGGCAGAGATAGTCGGTATCGGGCAGCGCACGATGGAGATGGCCGTGGAGTACGCGCGCGACCGCAAGCAGTTCGACCGGCCGATCGGCGCCTACCAGGGCGTCTCGCACCGCTGCGCGGACATGCTGCGCGAGGTCGAGAGCTCACGCTCGACGACCTACTGGGCAGCGTGGGCCGCCGAGGCAGAGCCGGAGACGCTCCCGCTGGCTGCGGCGATGGCGAAGAGCATGGCCTCGGATGCCGGCTGGAACGTCACCTCGTCGGCTCTGCAGGTGCTCGGCGGGATCGGCTTCACCTGGGAGCACGACCTCCAGTTCTTCCTCAAGCGCGCCAAGGTCGACGGCGCGATCTTCGGCTCTGCCGGCGACCACCGCGAGCGGGTCGCGCAGCTCAGCGGCCTCGGCTCCTAGCCGTACGTCGCAAGCGCTCTAGGAGAGCGGCGCCGCGCCGCGCAGGCTCGGCAGCGGCGGCTCGTCCTGACCCTGGGCGCCGCGGCGCTCGGAGCCGTACGCGAGCGTCTCGAGGCGGGCGATCTCGCGCTCGCCCTCGACTCGCGCCGGATGGCCGTCGGGAAGGCCCGCGATCAGGGTCCGGATCCGGTTGCGGATCTGGAGCGCGAAGTGCGGGGCGGAGGCGCCCATCAGCTGGCGCACGTCCTCGACGGTCGGCTCTCGATCGAGCCGGCCCGGCTGCTCGTACTCGCTCACGGCCGCCAGTCTACGGCGCCTGTGCCTGGACCGGGATCAACTCCGTTACGGAGTCGATCTGGGCCTGCTCGGCGATCGATACCTGCTCGTCGTCGCCGAGGATCCAGACCCGGTTGTAGACGGCCTGGCCGGGGTCACCCTCGTAGCCGGGCTGGACGCTGAGGAAGTAGTTCTCGAGCGCTGTCGGCAGGCGGTCGGCGCGGTTCGTGAGCAGTAGGGGAGCGAACACGCCGCGCGTGGCGAGCGTGGCGGCGGGGGCGGCGTCGAGCGGACGCGAGGTGCCGGCGACGGTGAAGTTGTAGCCCGGAACGGTCGCGCCCCAGCCGAAGTCGCCCTCCTCGTAGCGGGCGAACTCGATCGCGTTCTCGACGGGTGTCGGTGCCCCGATCCTGGTGACGCGACCGATCTTGCCGAGATCGTCGAGCACCTTGTCCGAGATCACCGACGGCGGCCCGAGCACGAAGATGCTCGGCTTGTCGTGAGCCTGCAACGCCTTGCGCGTGACGGCGGGCACTCGGTTGCGCTCGACGAGCAGGATCGCGTCGCCGGAGCGCGCGGCCCACGCAGCCGCCGGCATGGCGAACTCGGCCTGCTCGCCGCTGGTGACTACGACGTTCTCCGACGGCCCGCCGCGCGCCGCCGAGAAGAAGCGGTCGATCGCGGCCGCGCGGTCGTACGGATCCTTGCCCTCGATTCGGGCGGTGCGGAAGCCGTCTGGCTGTGCCGGCTCGTCGCCGATCCGAATCACCTGTGCGTCCTTCGACAGATCCGAGCCACGCGGGTCGAGCCGATCGAGCGTGTCGGCGGTGACCGCGGGAAGCTCGCCGTCGCCAGAGAGCAGCAGCGGTGCGCCAATCGGCTTGGCGGACAGGACGGCGGCCGTGACCGCGCCTTGCCAGTCGTCCTCGGTCACGAGCACGACCGCATTGGGACGGGTCGCGTCGCTGGTGGAGGGGTAGGCGGCGTTGGCGACGCCGGCCGCGTCGCCGGTCGCGTCGTTGCCCCCGACGCGTACGGTGTTGCGCGTCGCCGAGGACGGGAAGCCCAGCTGGGCGGCGGCCTGGTCGTCGTCCGACGAGGGACCGAGCTGCGGGGGCCTGTTTCCGTCGTCGTCGCCGAGATCGCACCCGGCGAGCGCTACGGCCATGGCGGCAAGGGAAGCCGCGATCCATCGGTTCGCCCGCACGGCACCGGAGACTAACCAGAGCCGGCGCCAAGCGCGCTGCTCACCGATGCGGTTCTACGTGTCCCCGCAATTAGCGGAAAGCGCCGTTTGACCATCTGTCCAATCGTTGTTTGGCTGTCCAGACAAGGGGGAAAAATCTCGACGGAAGTCTTTCTGACGCACCCGGGAGGGACGCCGCGGGGACGTCACGACAACGGCCAACCGCCATGTGGGCGGGTGGTCCGGCTCCTCCGCCGCGCGGGCACTTCGTAGCGGAGGGGCTGGATCACCCGCCGGCAGGGGCGGTCGAGGCGCCACAATCACGGCCGTGGAGCTCTCGTTCGCCCCTGGCCCGATCGCGCTGCTGCTGCTGGCGGAGATCCTCTATCTGCGCGCCGTTCGGATCCTGGGTGCGCGCGGCTACGACGTCCCGACGGGACAGCGGATCGCCTGGCACGTGGCGATCGCGTTGATGACCGTCGGGCTCGTCAGCCCGCTCGACCCGCTCGGCGAGGAGCTGCTGATCGCCCACATGGGCCAGCACCTGCTGATCGCCGACCTGGCCGCGCCGCTGCTGCTGATCGGCATCCGCTCGCCGGTGTACGTCTTCCTGCTGCCGAAGTCGATCCTCGTGCCGCTTGCGCGCTGCCATCCGCTGCGCGTGGCGTTCCACTTCCTGCGCCAGCCGTTGGTGGCGATCTCCGTATGGGTCTTCACGCTCTACGGCTGGCACTTCGGCTTCATGTTCGAGGGCGCGCTCGAGAACGACTTCGTCCATGCCCTTCAGCACCAGTCGTTCGTGCTCGCCTCGCTGCTGGTCTGGTGGTCGGTGATCGAGCCCAAGCGCCGCCGCCTCCCTGGAGACCTCTGGAAGGTGCCCTACCTGCTCGGGGCGCGGCTCGCCGGGATGTTCCTCGGGATGGCGTTCATCATCATGCGCTCGCCTGCGTACGACCAGTACGCGCGCACCGCGGCCGAGCACGGGATCTCACCGCTCACCGACCAGCAGATCGCGGGCGGCATGATGCTCGGCCTCGATCTGCTGGTGATGCTGTTCGCGACCGGCTTCTTCTTCTACCGGTCGGGGCAGGACCACGACCGGGCGCGGGAGAAGGAGCGCCGCGCGGCGGCGGCGCTCCCGTGACTCCGAGCTAGCCCGCGCGTACCGTGCGCGGCTTCGCCTTCTTGGAACGGATGTTCTTGTTTCCGGGAAAGCTGACGAGCACCTTGTAGTTGCCGGTCTGCGGTACGCCTAGCTTCACCGAGTAGCGGCACTTCTTGGTCCGCACGCGCCGGACCTTCTTCACCTTCCTGAGCGCCGCGTGGCGCAACGTGACCTTGACCTTGGTCTTGCCGCATAGCGAGGCCGCCGCGCCCTTGGGGAGAACGACCTTCCCGCTCACCTTGAACTTGTAGGGCGCCGTGCTGTCGCGCTTGGGCTTGACCCCGACGCTGAGGCGGCGCACCTTGGCCTTGGAGAGAGTCGCCGTCGCGGTCGCCGTGCCCTTCAGGCCGAGCGGATCGGTTGCCGTGAGCGTGCCGCTCTGCTTGCCCGCCCTCGGGAACTTGTTCTCCACGGCGGATCCGGTGCCGCTGTCGCCATCGCTGAACGACCAGGCGAGCGTGAGCGGATCGCCGTCTGGATCGGAAGTGCCCGCCGCGGAGAAGGTCAGCGGCGCTGCGAAACGGGCTGTGATCGGGTTCACGGCGGCTTTGGCAACCGGAGCCCGGCGCCCGTACTCGTAGGCGCCGATGTCAGACCGGCCGTTGACGATCCGCGCGATGCCGGCGAGATCGGTGGCCGGCTCGCCCCCGGGCGGTGCCGGGTCGCCCTGGTCGACCAGCGGCGAGTCGTGCGCCGGGCGCAGGTCGCCCGCGCCTGCGTTCACGAAGCCGGGGTCGCCGACCGTCGTGGTGTTGGGCGTCGCGAGGGCGCCGGGGCCGCCCTGGTCGTCGATCGTGCCCTGGTAGCGGCTGTAGCTCGCCGTGATGTTCCCGGTTCCGGTGCCTCCCGGGCCCTGGCAGCCCGGGGTGATCGGATCGAAGTCGATGCAGAAGGTCTCGCCGAACCGCTGGAAGGCTGTCGCGAACCCCAGGATCGCCGAGTCGCGCACGTCGATCGTCGCGTTGGTGCTGAAGATGATGTCGCCGTTGCCGATGGCCTTGAGCCCCACTCCCCCGGCGGTCGAGCGCACGGTCACGTGGCGTCCGACGACGGTGGTGCTCGTGATGCCGCCGGCCGCGTCGATCCCGACCGGATTCGGGGGGCGGGCGTCGATCAGGACGTCGTGGAGCACCGTGCTGCCGCCGAACGTAAGGAGCCCCATCGCGCCGGTGCGCGCCGTCACGTGCGCGTGGGACACGGTGCTTCCCGCGACGCCTGTACCGGCGGTGATCGTCCCGCGGTCGACGATGGCGCCGTTGATCCCGACGCCGTCGCCGCCCACCGGCATGTCGACGATCAGATCGAGGACCGTTCCGCCGGCCAGGCCGATGTGATCGCCGCTGGTCTCGGTGTCACGGACGGCGACGCGGGCAGCGGAGGTGGTGGGCGTGCCGAGCGAGATGCCGGTCACGTTCGCGCCGCCGTTGACGCGGACCGTCAGGTCGGAGGCGGCTGACTCCGCCGTCGCGAGCGACAGGATCGTGGCGGTGTCGCCCGTGGCGGCCCGCGTGAGGACGGTCTTGTCGCGACCGGAGCCGATCACCCGCAGCGGCTGCGTCGCCGCGTAGGGGCCGTCGGTGTAGGTGCCCGGGCCGATGTAGAGGATGTCGAGGTCGGGGTTCGCGTTGGCGTCGGTGAACGCCTGGCTCACGCTTCCCTTCGGAGTGCCGCCGTCGGGGCACTGCGTGCGGTTGACGCAGAAGGTCGCTGCGCTGGCGCTGGGAGCGGCCACCAGCAGGATCACGAGGGCGGTGAGGGCGAGAGCGAGCTTTGTCATGGCGGCGAGGCTAACGCCCGCGCCGACGGATTCGACTTCTCGGAGCCTCAGCGCAGGTTTCAGCTGATGATCAGGCAGGTCGAGGTGCCGTGCGCGAGCAGCTTGCCGCTCGCGTCACGCAGGTAGCCCTCGGAGGTTGCCGTCGTCCGCCCGCGGTGGACGACGCGCCCCTCTGCGGCGATGCGTCCTGTCTCCGCGGTGATCGGGCGGACGAGGTTGAACTTGGTCTCGAGCGTGAAGCCGAGTAGCCGCTGGATCGGCGCCGGCGGCAGCTTCCCGTCGCGGATCGCACCCAGGAACTCGAGCGCCGGCATCGAGCGCGCCTGCTGCCCGAGCGCCCGCGGGTCCTCCCAGTCGATGGTCAGGCTGCGGTCCATGCGAGTCCTCCCGTCGGTGACGACGCACTAGTCTAGGTTTCGCTCGACCCACGGTCGCGGCGAGCCCCGGAACAACAGCAGGCCAAAGGAGACAGTCATGGCAGGCCTAGGCGGACGAATGTCAACGGTTATCAAGGCGAAGGTCTCGAAGATGCTGGACCGCGCCGAGGATCCGGCGGAGACGCTCGACTACGGCTACCAGAAGCAGCTCGAGCTGCTCCAGAACGTCAAGAAGGGCATCGCCGACGTCACGACTTCCAAGAAGCGGCTGCAGATGCAGTCGCAGAAGCTCGAGCAGCAGGTCGTCAAGCTCGACACGCAGGCCCGCCAGGCGCTGTCGCAGGGCCGCGAGGACCTTGCGCGCGCCGCGCTCGAGCGCAAGACCGTCGCCCAGACCGAGCTGCAGTCGCTCGACAGCCAGGTCGAGGAGCTGGCGCGTCAGCAGGAGCAGCTGACCGAGAACGAGAAGAAGCTGCGCTCGAAGATCGAGGCCTTCCGCTCCAAGAAGGAGGTCATCAAGGCTCAGTACTCCGCGGCCGAGGCGCAGGTGCGGATCTCCGAGGCCGCCAACGGCGTCGGCGAGCAGATGGCCGACCTCGGCCTCGCGATCCAGCGCGCCGAGGACAAGACCGAGGACATGAAGGCACGCGCCTCCGCCGTCGAGGAGCTCGAGGCCGCCGGCACCTTCGAGGACCTCACCCAGCTCGGCAGTGGCCAGGACGACATCGATCGTGAGCTCAACGCGCTCGGCGCTCAGTCACAGGTAGACGACGAGCTCGCCGCGATGCGGGCTGAGCTCGGATCGGGCGGCGGCGAGTCGCCTCAGCTCGAGGGCGGAGAGGAGAGCAAGTGATCGTACGTATCGCGGGGGAGAGCCAGTACCGCCTCCCGGACGGAGACGCCGAGCGTCTGAACGAGCTCGACAACCGCGCCGTCGCAGCCGTCGAGGCCGGCGACGAGACCGGCTTCCAGGAGCTATGGCAGCAGATGCTCGCGCTGGTCGAGGCCGACGGCGTGGAGCTCGCCGACGACGAGCTGCTCGGGTCCGACGTGATCCTGCCGCCGCGTGACGTGACGTTCGCGGAGGCTCAGGGCGAGTTCACTGGCGAGGGCCTGATCCCGGACTGAGCTTAGGTCCGCGCTAGCCACCAGCGTGGCTGGCCGCGGGTCCTGTCTCCGATGTTGCTTTCCGTGCTCGGCTCTGCGGGCGACTGCGCCCCGTGCCTAGCGCTCCGTGCTGTGTAGGGCTCTCATGTGGTCAGACGGCAGGGGCTCCGCGCCTCGCTCGCCTGCGCGCGCAAAGGCAACATCGTCGCCACCCGCGGACGATTGTCTGTGTGCAGCTACTAGTTCTGCCGCCGTGCCGTTCTGTTGTTGAGGCGAATCGCGAATAGCGCTCCGTCAACAAGTTCGAGGTACTCCAGAGCTCGAGCTGTTGTGACCTCCGTACGCTCATGGGCAGCCAGGTTTCGAAGGACGCTGAGCCCCTCCACGGCCTCCACGCTCTGCTCACGGATAAGTCCGTGCTGGGCTGCGAGTCCAGCAAGCGTGTGAGCGCCAAGCCTGTCTAGATCGAGATGTGGATCCACGACGGGGTCGCTGAGAGTTCTGCGGAGCTCATCGGCGATCCGCTCGTATCCCTCGCGAACTGCTACAGAGGGAGAGCGCTCAGCTAAGGAACGCAACTCGTTGGCTAAACCGCCGACGTTGTGTTGTAGCTCGGCTCGGTCGGAGTTGGAGCTCGTGCCGAGATCTACCTTTACCTCCGAGATCGTCTCTTGCCAAACGGCCTCGACCGGTCCGGCCTTAAAACTCTTGAGCTGACCGGATACAGCTGCCCTGATCGCCTGCCTGAAGATGAAAGCGACTACCAGCACCGTCGCAGGCCATGCAATCGATGAAATGAACTCCAGAAAGGACATGACTGACGTTAGTGGCTTCGACGCTCGCGGAGGGTATCCGCCACTCCGCTAAGCGGCAATCTCAACGAAGGCGACGGAGCCGTGTGGCTCGGGGACAGGCTGACCTTCGATGCGAAGGCCCTCGATATGGAATGCGAGGGCAGATGCCATGTTTCGCTTGGTCTCGGCGAACGTAGTGCCCACAGCCACACAGCCCGGTACGTCGGGTGCGTAGGCGGAGTAGTTGCTCTCGCCCTTCTCGATGACGATGGGGTAGCGCGGCATTAGCCCTCCAGTTTGGCTTGGCGCAGGACACTTCGCAAGGTCTTGGGGTGGAGGTCGGCGTTTGGTGGGCCGGCAATCGTCACCTTGCCGGGCTTTGTCGGATGCTTGAACTGGCGATGACTCCCGCGAGTGCGGTGTAGATACCAGCCATCCAACTCGAGCAGGCGGATCGTGTCGCGAACCTTCACTCATGGTGAAGGGACGCGAGCGCCGGAGGCTGCCCTCCTGGCTAATCGCGGCGGAGGCCGGCGAGGCGGACGCCGAGCTTGTCGCCGGTGCGGGTGACGAAAACGAGGGGCTTGGAGAGAGCTGAGAAGGCGGTGGCGCGGGCGTGGCCGTGACGGCGTGCGAGGCGGGGTCCGATGGCGTCGAGGAAGGCAGCGGCGCCCGCTAGCGGGCGGACGAAGACGGTGAGCTCGTGGATGCGGGCTTGGTCGTCGAGCTCGATCCGCATCGTCTCCTCGAGCGGCTGGCTGCCGATGCGGGCCGTGCCCGACAGGTGGCGGACGCGGTCGTCGCCGACGTCACTCGTGTAGCGGACGTCCGTCATCGACTCGGACATCGCGGTCAGCACGTCGCGCAGGTCGCCGTGGCCGTGGAAGTGACCGCTCGCGGTGACCGGCGAGTGGGCGATCACGTCGGGGGCGAGGGTCGCGAGCGCGGCGTCGACGTCGCCGGCCTCGACCGCCTCGCGGAAGCGGTGGGTGGTGGTTGCCGCGGCCTCGACGCGATCGGTCATCGGCCGATCATCGCTCGGCTCGCCTAGGAAGTCGAGCGGATGATCCGTCGGCAGCGGCGGTCGAGGTAGTTGACGCCGATCCAGAAGTTGCGGAAGGCGGGGTTGCGGGTCTGCTTGTGGTGGTAGCGGTAATAGATCTGCTGGGCGATCGTGGCTAGGCGGAAGAGCCCGAAGGCCTCGTAGAACGGCCAGTCGTCGATCTGGCGGCTCGAGCGCGCCGCGTAGCGCTCGACCACCTCGGCGCGGGTCAACATTCCGGGCGCGTGCGTCGGCTGGCGACGGAGTATCTGCATGAAGCGGTCGTCGCCGGCCTCGACCCAGTAGGCGAGCGCGCCGCCGAGGTCCATCAGCGGGTCGCCGATCGTCGCCATCTCCCAGTCGAGGATGCCGACGATCCGCTGGGGGTCGTCGGGGGCGAGGACGACGTTGTCGAGGCGGAAGTCGTTGTGGATCACGCACATGCCGACGTCGTCGGGCTGGTTGGCGTCGAGCCAGCGCATCACGCGCTCGAACGACGGGACGTTCCAGGTCTTCGCGGCCCGGTAGCGGCGCGACCAGCCTTCGACCTGGCGGCTCACGTAGCCCGGGCCCTTGCCCAGGTCGGTGAGCCCGGCCGCTTCGGGGTCGACCTGGTGGAGGTCGACGAGGCGGTCGATCACCGACTCGCACAGCTGACGCAGGCCCTCGCTTTCGAGGCCCAGGTCGCTTGGGAGCTCCTTGCGCAGGATCGTCCCCTCGAGTCGCTCCATCACGTAGAAGTCGCTGCCGATCACACGGTCGTCTTGGCAGAGGCCGACCATCTCGGCGACGTACGGGAACGCCGGGCGCAGCGAGGCCTGGACGCGGTGCTCGCGCGCCATGTCGTGGGCCGAGGCGGCCTTGGTGCCGGGCGGTGGCCGGCGCAGGATCAGGTCGCGTTCGGGGTAGCGCAGCAGGTAGGTGAGGTTCGAGGCGCCGCCGGAGAACTGGCGCACCTCGGGTGGGCCGCTGAGCCCTGGCCGCTCGTTGCTCAGCCAGGCGTCGACCGCCGCTACGTCGAAGCTGTCCTCGTCGCGGACGGCGCGAGCGCCGTCGGTCATCCCGCCCACTTGCCGATGCCGTGGCGCGCCAGCTCGAGCCGCGCGACGACGCCACGGTGGACCTCGTCCGGCCCGTCGGCGAGCCGCAGCGCGCGCGCGATCGTCCAGGCGGGCGCGAGCGGGAAGTCCGTGCTCAGGCCGCCGCCGCCGTGCAGCTGGATCGCCATGTCGACCACGCCCTGGGCCATGTTCGGCACCGCGACCTTGATCTTCGACACCGCGCCGATCGCCTCGGGCGAGCCCTCGTCGAGCAGCCAGGCGGCGTGCAGGACGAGCAGCCGCGCCTGGTCGATCGCGATCCGGGCGTCGGCGATCCGCTCGCGGTTGCCGCCGAGGTTCGCGAGCGGCTTGCCGAAGGCGATCCGCTCGCCGGCGCGCTTGCAGGCGAGCTCGAGCGCCGACTCGGCGAGCCCGATCAGCCGCATGCAGTGGTGGACGCGGCCGGGCCCGAGCCGCGCTTGGGCGATCGAGAACGCCTGGCCGATGCCGCCGATCGCCGCCTCCTTGGGCAGCCGGACGTCGGTGAACGAGACCTCGCCGTGACCGCCCGGGGCGTCAAGGAAGCCCATCGTGGTGAGCATCCGCTCGACCTTCACGCCCGGCGTGTCACGCGGCACGCAGACCATCGAGTGCTGGTGGTAGCGGTCGGCGTTCGGATCGCTGAGGCCCATGAAGATCAGCACCGCGCACTTCGGGTGACCTACCCCGGTGCTCCACCACTTGCGCCCGTTGATGACGATCTCGTCACCGTCGAGCGTTGCCGTCGCCTCCATGTTCGTCGCGTCCGAGGAGGCGACGTCGGGCTCGGTCATGCAGAAGGCGGAGCGGATCTCGCCGGCGAGCAGCGGCTTGAGCCAGCGCTCCTGCTGCTCGCTGCTGCCGAAGTGCAGCAGCACCTCCATGTTGCCGGTGTCCGGCGCGTTGCAGTTGAAGACCTCGCTCGCGATCAGCGAGCGGCCCATCCGCTCGGCTAGCGGCGCGTACTCGGCGTTCGAGAGCCCGGGGCCGTGCTCGGGATCGGGCAGGAAGAGGTTCCACAGCCCGGCGTCCCTGGCCTTCGACTTGAGCTCCTCGATCGCCGGAAGGACGACCCAGGGATCCTCGCGCTCGAGCAGCTCGCGGTGGTAGGCCTCCTCGCGGGGCGCGACCTCCTCGTCGATGAAGGCGCCGACTCGGTCGAGCAGCTCCTGCGCTCGCTCGCTGTGATTGAAGTCCATAGCGCCCGGAATCTAGGCGGTCGGGACTCGGGTTGCTAGAGCGGGATCTCCCAGAGCGGGAACCAGCGCGTCAGCTCCGGCTCGATCGGCAGCTCGCTCGCGACCTGCGCCTTGAGCCGCATCTCGCGCTCGTTGTCGCGCTGCTTGTCGCCGGGCGCGGGCACGAACGGGTAGAACGCGCCGCGCTTGAAGTTGTAGATGAAGTAGAGCCGCCGGCCGTTCTCCTCGAAGGCGAAGACCGCGGCCAGCAGGCGGTCGCCGTAGCCGCCGCCCTGGAGCTCGGTCGAGAGCGCGTTGAGCGAGACGACGAGGTCCTCGAAGTCGGTGTCCCGCAGCACCAGCCAGCGGTAGCCGAACTCGTCGTCGGCCGACTCGAGCGTCGAGCCCTGCTCGGCGGCGGTGCCCTTCAGCAGCTCCTCGGCCTCGGTGAGGATCTGCTGGAAGTCGCCGGTGCCGAGCGGCTGGAAGACGATGCCGGCCGAGCCGGCGCTCGTGATCTGGAGCTCCGTCTCGAGCGCGATGTAGGCGGTCGTCATCGCGAACAGGCGGTCTGGTGCCACACCCTGCAGCTTCTTCTTGCCGCCCAGCAGGGCGTCGAGGAAGCCCATGCGCTACGCGGCGAGCGAGGCGGTGGACGAGCCCTGCAGCTGGAGCTCGAGCGCGTTGAGCCGCTCGATCCGCTTCTCCATCGGCGGGTGCGTCGCGAACAGGCTCTGCAGCGCGCCCTTGACGCTCGTTGGCACGATGAAGAAGGCGTTCATCTCCTCGGCGCGGCGCAGGTCCTGACTCGGGATCGACTCCATCGCGCCGGAGAGCTTCATCAGGGCGGCGCTGAGCGCGCTCGGCTTGCCGGTGATCAGCGCGGCGCCGCGGTCGGCCGCGAACTCGCGGTATCTCGACAGCGCGAGCATCAGGAAGAACGAGATCGCGTAGACCGCGAACGAGACCGCGAGGATCAGCAGCACCGGCGCGCCACCCTCATCGTCGTCACCGCCGAAGAAGAAGGCGAACTGCATGATCATCGAGGCGACCGAGGCGAAGAACGAGACGATCGTCATGATCATCACGTCGCGGTGCTTGACGTGGGAGAGCTCGTGGGCCATGACGCCCTCGAGCTCGGTCGGGGACAGCCGGCGCATGATCCCGGTGGTCGCGCAGACCGTCGCCTTCTTCTGCGAGCGGCCCAGTGCGAACGCGTTCGGCATGTCGGTGTCGGCGACGGCGACCTTCGGCTTCGGCAGGTCGGCCTGGATGCAGAGACGGTCGATCATCGCGTGCAGGCCCGGCGCCTCCTCGGGGGTGACCTCCTTGGCGCCCATCGACGCGAGCGCGAGCTTGTCCGAGAAGAGCAGCTGGGCCAAGGTCAGCGCGCCGACCACGACGACCATGATCACGGCGCTCGCGCCGGCTGCGAACAGCACGCCGACGAACGCCACGTAGAGCAGTCCGAGCAGGAACATCGTGCCCAGCATCCGAACCTGGAGGCCGGTGTCGCGGTCGAAAGAGGTCTTCTGAGTCGCCATGCACTGAAGTCTAGTGAGAGGGTGCACGAAGACTTGCACCACCCCGAATCGGCGCAAGCTCCGTGTTACCTTGCCACGGTTCCGGCTGAGGATTTGCCTGCTCATCGCGGCAAACGGGCGATTGCCGATCGCCGTGCCGGAGCTGCCTCCCGTCATGCACAAGTACTTCTGGATCCCGATCACGCTCGGACTGGCGGCCTACGTGCTGCTTCCTCTGCCTGGCCAGACGGCCCCGCTGTCGGAGCGGATCGACGCCAAGCGCTCGCAGGTCGAGGAGAAGAAGCAGCAGGAGGGCGTGCTCACGACGACGATCTCCGGGCTCAACAACCGGATCAACGGGTTGCAGGGTGAGATCAGCAGCACGCAGAGCCGGCTCGCGAACGTGCAGGGCGAGCTCGACGCCCGCCAGGCCGAGCTCGAGAAGGTGCGTGACCACCTCGAGGTGGCGCGCGACAAGCTCGCCCGCGCCCGCAAGAAGCTTCAGCTCGCCCGCGTCGGCCTCGCCGACCGGCTCGTCGAGCTCTACAAGGCCGATCGCCCCGACGCGCTGACCGTCGTGCTCGAGGCTGACGGGTTCTCCGACCTGCTCGAGCGGACCGAGTTCCTCGAGCGGATCTCCGACCAGGATCGCGAGATCGTCACGACCGTCAAGGTGCTCAAGGAGCGCTTCGAGCGCCACGAGCGCACGCTCGCCTCGCTCGAGCAGGAGAAGGAGGAGATCGCCGTCGCTGTGCTGCGCCGGCGCGACGAGATCGCCTCGACGCGCGACCGCCTGGCTTCGGCTCAGGGGAACCTGCGCAGTGCGCGCAACGACCGCTCCTCGACGCTCGCGTCGGTGCGCGACAGCCGCTCCAAGCTCGAGGGCGACCTGCAGGAGCTCGAGGCCGCCCAGGCGCGTGTCACCGGTCAGCTCCAGGGCTCGCTGCCCGCCGGTCCGATCAAGCACGGCACAGGACAGTTGGTCTGGCCGGTCAACGGCCCAGTGGTCTCGCCGTTCGGCCAGCGCTGGGGCCGTCTGCACGCCGGCATCGACATCGCCGTCCCGAGCGGCACTCCGATCCGTGCGGCCGACGGCGGAACCGTCGTCCTGCTCGGCTCGGTCTCGGGCTACGGCAACTACACCTGCATCCAGCACACCGGCTCGCTTTCCACCTGTTACGCCCATCAGTCCGGCTACGCCACCTCGCAGGGCGCCTCGGTGCGCCAGGGCCAGGTCATCGGCTACGTCGGTTGCACCGGCCACTGCTACGGCGACCACCTGCACTTCGAGACTCGCGTCGGCGGCTCGCCCGTGGATCCCTTCGGCTATCTCTAGCCCTACCTGCCAGGGTCCAACGGGGGGTCCGGGGGGCGTGAGCCCCCCGTTAGTCTCCCGGCCGTGCTCCCGGAGATCCATCTCGGCCCGCTGACGCTGCAGACCTTCGGGATCTGCTTCGCGCTCGCCTTCCTCGCGGCGGGAGCGCTGATCGCGCGGCGGCTCGAGGAGCTCGGCAAGCCGCGCGACTGGGCGTACGAGATGGCGTTCGCGGGCCTGGTCGGCGGGCTCGTCGGGTCGCGGCTCGACTACATCGTCCAGAACTGGGACGAGGCCTCCAACGACCTGCTCGGCAGCCTCTTCAGCGGATCCGGGCTCGTCTGGTTCGGCGGCGCCGTGGGGGGAGCGCTCGGCGTGATCCTGTGGGCGCGCTGGCGCGGCTTCCTCGAGGCGCGCATGTTCGACATGGCGGCGCCCGCGCTCGCACTCGGCTACGCGATCGGGCGGATCGGCTGCCAGCTCTCCGGTGACGGCGACTACGGCCGCCCCACGGACCTGCCGTGGGGGATGGCCTATCCGGAGGGCACCGTCAGCACGCTCGCCGAGGTCCACCCGACGCCCGTCTACGAGACGCTCACGATGGGGCTGATCGCGCTCGCGCTGTGGGGCCTGCGCGACAAGCTGCGTCCCGGTGGCCTGTTCGCCCTCTACCTCGTCCTCGCTGGGATGGAGCGGCTGCTGATCGAGTTCGTCCGTCGCAACGAGGACGTCGCGCTCGGCCTGACCCAGGCCCAGCTGATCAGCGTCGCGATGGTCCTCGGCGGGCTCTACTGGCTCGGGCGGCTGCGCAACCGGCCGACGCCGCGTCCCGCCTGAGCTAGGGATCCCGCCGCAGCCGCGAGGCAGAGCGCCAATGCGACGCTGGCTCCGGCCGCCGTGCCGAATGCGTCCGATGCGTAGATCCCGGCGATTCCGCTGATCACGGCGACTGCGCTCGCCCATCCGATGGCGCGCGCGGCCGGTAGGCCGAGTGGGCGTACGGCAACGGCAGGGGCGACCAGCACCGCGAGCACCAGCAAGCTGCCCAGGCCCTGGACCGCGACTGCGAGCGTGGCTGCGAGCAGGGCGAGCAGGGCGAATCGGACCGCGGCGGGTGGGATCCCCAGCGTCCCGGCGCCATGTGCGTCGAGCGCGACGGCACACAACGGCCGGTGGAGCACGGCGAGGGCCGCCGCGCCCACGACGGCGAGGCTCGCGGCGGCGATCAGGTCGCCGTCGGTGACTCCGAGCGGGTCGCCGAACAGCAGCTCCTCCAGGCGGGCCGGTGCGTCGGGCGAGAGGGCGAGCAGCCCGCCGAGGCCGAGCAGGCCCGTCACGACCACCGCCGTCGCGGTGTCGGCCTCGATCCGCGGGTCGCGACTGGCGAGCGCTACTGCCGCAGCCGCGACGGCGACACCGCCCGCGCCGCCGACGATCAGCGGGACGCCCGCGAGTGCGGCGAGCACCAGGCCGGGGAGCATCCCGTGGGCGAGCGACTCGGCCGGATAGCTGAGCCGGAAGGTGGTGACCCAGTAGCCGAGTGCGCCCGAGAGCCCGCCGAGCATGATCACCTCGAGCAGCGCACGGCGCTCGATTCCCGAGCGCCAAGGATCGAGCAGCGTGTCGAGCAGGTCCATCAGTGGGAGTGCGAGTGGTGCTGGACGGTGATCGCTCGCACCGGGCCGTCACCGTCGTCGATGACGACGATCTCGCCGCCGTAGGTCCGCTCGAGGACCTCACGGGTGAGCGTGGGTGCGGGATCGCCGAACGCGACCTGCTCGCCGTTGAGGCAGAGGACGCGGTCGAAGGTGCGTGCGCTGTCGACGTCGTGGGTCGAGACGATCAGCGTGCGGCCCTCCGCCCGAAGCTCGTCGAACAGTCGCGAGATCTGCTCGGCGCTGGCGGGGTCGACACCTGCGAGTGGCTCGTCGAGCAGCAGCACTCGCGCATCCTGGACCAGGGCCCGCGCAAGCAGGACGCGCTGGCGCTGGCCGCCCGAGAGCTCGCCGAAGCGCACGCCGGCCTGGCCGTCGAGGCCGACCCGGTCGAGCGCGGCGTGTGCAGCGGCGCGCTCGGCGCGGCGTGCGGGCAGCCACCAGCGACCGGTGGCCAGCGAACCCATCAGCGCGACGTCGAGCGCGCTGACCGGGAAGTCGAGCCGGGTGCGCTCTGTCTGGGCGAGGTAGGCGGGGCGCGGATCGCGCTCGAGCGTGCCGGTCGCCGGCTCGAGCTCACCTGCCAGCGCGCGCAGGAGCGTCGTCTTGCCGCCACCGTTGGGGCCCAGCAGGCAGAGCGAGCTCCCGGCGTGCAGAGCGAAGCTGACGTCGACCAGGACGGGCCCGCCGCCGTAGGAGAGCGCGAGGTCGCGCGCCGCGACGGAGGCGGCCGTCATGTCGCCTCCATGGCGATCGGCAGCGGTGCCACCGAGGGGCGCAGCGCGGTCGCCACCGCGACCAGCGCGTAGAGCGCGCTGCCGGCGACTGCCACGGCCGGGCCGGGCGGGACGTCGAGCCACAGCGAGACGTAGAGGCCGGCGCCGCCCTGGACGACGGCGATCGTCACGGCAGTCGCGAGCAGAGCCCCGACGCTATGCGTCAGCAGGCGCCCCGTCGCCGCCGGGACGACGAACAGCGACGTGACGAGCAGCGCGCCGACGGCCGGCAGCGCCGCGACGGCGGCGAGCGCGATCAGGCCGAGCAGCAGCAGGTCGGCGACGCGCCGCGGGAGCCCGAGCGCCGTGGCGGCTGACGGGTCGAAGGCGAGCGCCGTCCACGCCCGGCCGGCCAGCAGCGTCGCGGCGAGCGCGAGCGCAGCTGCGGCGGCAGCGACCCCCAGGTCCTCGCCGCCGAGCCCCAGCGCGGTCCCGAACAGCAGCCGGTCGACGGCGCTGCCCGACTCGAAGACGTCGCTAGCCAGCACGATCCCGATCGCCAGCGCGGCGACGAGGGTCAGCGCGGTCGCCGTGTCGCCGAGATCGCGGCCGCGGCGGCCGACGCGGTCGACGCCTACGGCGTAGCCGAGCGCGCTCGCGAGTGCCGCGATTGTCGCGCTGAAGCCCGTGGCGTCGGCCACGACCAGGCCCGGGAACGTCGCCGTGCCGGCGCCGTGGGCGAAGAACGCGAGCCGCCGCAGCACGATCCAGGCGCCGAGCAGGCCGCCTGCGACCGCCACGAGCGAGATCTCGAGCAGGGCGGTGCGCATGTACTCGAGCTCGAGCAGGTCGAGCGGATCGGGTAGAGCGGCGAGCGTGCTCACGCGCCAACTGTAATCGAGAATCATTCTCGATAGTGGGGGACGGGTCGCCCATCCCGGGGGGCGTACCGCGTGGTTGCTTCATAATCCGCTCGTTCATGGCTGCTGACGACGCGGAGCAGGCGCTGGCAGACCCCGGGCAGGCGGACGGCCTACCGGGGGGAGTCGGTCACGTCTTCCCGCTCGGCTCGCGGATCAACTCGTCCGGCCGGCTCGAGATCGGCGGCTGTGACGTGGTCGAGCTCGCTCGCGAGCACGGCACGCCCGCGTACGTCTACGCGGAGGCCGATCTGCGGGAGCGGGCGCGCGCGACGATGGCCGCATTCGCCGAGCGAACCGAGTCGTTCGAGGTGCTATACGCCAGCAAGGCCTTCCCGTGCACCGCGGCGCTGCGGATCTTCGCCGAGGAGGGGCTCTCCTGTGACGTCGCCTCGGGCGGTGAGCTTCACCTCGCGCTGAACGCCGGCTTCGATCCCGAGCGGATCTACATGCACGGCAACAACAAGACCGCAGAGGAGCTCGAGTACGCGCTCGCAAGCGGCGTCGGCCACGTCATCGTCGACTCCTTCGACGAGATCGACCGCCTCGAGCGGATCGCCGCCGGACGTTCGCAGCGCGTCCTGCTGCGGGTGACGCCCGGTCTGCGGCCCGAGACGCATTACAAGATCGCGACGGGCCAGGAGGACTCGAAGTTCGGCATCCCGCTGGCGCTTCTGCCGAGCGCCGTCGAGCGCTGTGCCGGTGCCGGCCTCGACGTCCGTGGCCTGCACGCGCACATCGGCTCGCAGGTATTCGACCTCGACATCTACGACACGCTCGCCGAGGTGCTTGCCGCGGCCGGCGACTTCCCGGTGATCAACATGGGCGGTGGCTTCGCCGTCGCCTACACGCGCGACCAGCGCCCACCGCGCGCGGCCGAGTTCGCGGAGAAGATGCTCGAGCGGCTGCCCCGGGGCGTCAAGGTCCTGTGCGAGCCCGGCCGCTCGCTGGTCGCGAACGCCGGCGTGACGCTCTACAGCGTCGGAACGGTCAAGGAGATCGAGGGGATCCGCACCTATGTGGCGGTCGACGGCGGGATGTCGGACAACATCCGCCCGATGCTCTACGAAGCGGTCTACGAGGCCGAGATCGCCGATCGCTTCGGCGATTCGACCCCGTGTCGGCTGGTCGGGATGCACTGCGAGTCGGGCGACGTGCTGATCCAGGACGCGACCCTGGAGGCGCCCCGCCCGGGCGACACGCTCGTAGTGCCGGCTACGGGCGCCTACGGACACGCGATGGCGAGCAACTACAACGCCGTGCGCCGTCCACCGGTCATCTTCTGCCGTGACGGTGACGCACGGGTGGTCGTGCGGCGCGAGACCTACGACGATCTGCTCAGCCGCGATGTCGACTGATCCGTTCCGCATCGGCCTGCTCGGCCACGGCACCGTCGGCTCGGCCTTCCACGAGCTGCTCGAGGCGCGCGCCGACGCGATCGCCGCCCAGGTCGGCCGCCGTCCCGAGATATCCGGGGTCCTGACGCGCAGCCGCGGCGAATTCGAGGACGTCCTCGAGCGCAGCGACCTGATGGTGGAGGTGATGGGCGGCCTCGATCCCGCCCACGACTACGTCCTGCGCTCGCTCGAGGCGGGCAAGCACGTCGTCACCGCCAACAAGCAGCTGCTCTCCCAGCACGGCGAGGAGCTCCATGCGGCCGCCGCGCGCAACGGCGTTCAGCTCGGATTCGAGGCGGCGGTGGCCGGCGTGGTCCCGGCGATCAGGGTCATGCGCGAGACGCTCGCCGCCGCCCACATCGAGCGCGTGCACGGCATCGTCAACGGCACCACCAACTTCATCCTCACGGCGATGGATCGCACCGGCGCCACCTATGACGACGCGCTGCGCGAGGCACAGCAGCTCGGCTTCGCCGAGGCCGATCCGACCGAGGACGTGACCGGCAAGGACGCTGCGGCGAAGATGGCGATCCTCGCGCGTCTCGCCTTCGGCGCTCCCGTGAAGCTGGCGGACGTCCCGTTCGAGGGGATCGAGCGCGTCACGCCAGACGACATCGCCTATGCACGCGAGCTGGGGCTGTCGCTGAAGCTGATCGGCAGCGCCGAGCGGATCGGCGACGGGATCGCCGTGATGGTCTACCCGGCGTTCCTCTACGCCGGTCACCCGCTCGCATCGGTGTCGGGCTCCTACAACGCGGTGACGATCGAGTCGCCGGCGATCACCGAGATCACGCTCTCGGGTCCGGGCGCGGGAGGCAGCCAGACCGGCTCGGCCGTGCTCGGCGACGTCATCTCGGCGATGTCGCCGACCACGACGAAGCTGCCGCCGGTGCAGGAGCTGCCGATCGTCAGCGACGTCGCGTCGGCGTTCTACCTGTACGTCGAGGTCGCCGACCGTCCCGGCGTGCTGGCCCAGGTCGCGGAGATCCTGGGGCTTCAGGGAATCTCGATCCGCTCGTTCGTCCAGCGCGGGATCGGCGACGACGCGCGACTCGTGATGGTGATGCACCCGATCCTCGAGTCGAAGTTCCGCGCCGCGGTCGACATGATCGAGCGGCTCGACTTCGTCCGCTCCAAGCCGCGCTCGATCCACGTGATCGAGGAGGTCTTCGAGTGAGCCTCTGGCGCTACCGGGATCGTCTCCCGGTGGAGCCGCTGGTGACGCTCGAGGAGGGGGACACGCCACTGGTCCCCGCTCCGTGGCTGTCCGAGCAGACGGGCGCCGAGGTCTATCTCAAGTTCGAGGGGGCGAATCCGACCGGCTCGTTCAAGGATCGCGGCATGACGGTTGCGGTCTCGGCTGCCATCAGCGAGGGCGCGGAGGCAGTCATCTGCGCCTCGACGGGCAACACCGCGGCGAGTGCCGCCGCCTACGCCGCGCGCGCGGGCCTGCGCGGCGCGGTGATCGTCCCGGAGGGCAAGATCGCGACCGGCAAGCTCGCCCAGGCGCTGATGCACGGCGCGCGGGTCGTCGCGCTCCGCGGGAACTTCGATCAGGCGCTGACGCTCGTCCGCGAGCTGACCGAGCGCCATCCGATCGCACTCGTGAACTCGGTCAACGAGTACCGGATCGAGGGCCAGAAGACGGGTGCGTTCGAGGTCTGCGACCAGCTCGGCGAGGCGCCCGACGTGCTCTGCATCCCTGTCGGCAACGCGGGCAACGTGACCGCGTGGTGGCGTGGCTTCGGCGAGTACGAAGTGGCGCCGGAGCTGCACGGCTATCAGGCGGCGGGCGCGGCCCCGCTCGTCGACGGCGCGCCGGTGGAATCGCCGGAGACGGTCGCCTCTGCGATCCGGATCGGGAATCCGGCACGCTGGGAGGACGCGATGAACGCCTTCACCGCGTCACGTGGCCACGTGCGCGCCGTGACCGACGAGCAGATCCTCGACGCCTATCGGCTGCTCGCCTCACGCGAGGGCATCTTCTGCGAGCCGGCGTCCGCGGCGTCGGTGGCCGGGCTGCTCGCGAACGGCGCACAGGGGAGGGTGGTCTGCGTGCTGACCGGCCACGGGCTCAAGGATCCGCAGACGGCGATGAACCGGGCTTCGTCCGTCGTGCCGTGCGAGCCGGACATCGAGAGCGTCGAGGCGGCGGTGCTCGCCGGGTGAACCGCCGGCGCAGGGTCCGCGTTCCGGCCTCTTCGGCGAACCTCGGCCCGGGCTATGACGTCTTTGCGGCCGCGCTATCGCTGTCGCTCGAGCTCGAGGTGACCGAGACCGGCAGCTTCTCTGTCGATGCCGACACGCCGGGTGTTCCGCTCGACCGGGAGAACCTCTGCGTTCGCGCCTTCGAGCGCCTTCACCCGGCGGACGGCCTCACCTTTCGCATTCGATCGGAGATACCGCCCTCGGGTGGGCTCGGGTCGAGTGCGGCAGCGATCGTCGCCGGGCTATTGGCCGCTGACTCGCTCTACGAGCTCGACGCCCCGTTGCTGGATCATGCGGTGGAGCTCGAGGGCCACCCGGACAACGTCGCCGCCGCGCTGCTCGGAGGCTTCGTGCTCTGCGCCGACGGTGCCCCACTTCGGATCGACCCCCCGGCGGGTCTCGAGGGGGTGATCGTCACACCGCCGGATCCAGTTCCCACCGCCGAGGCTCGTGCCGCGCTGCCCGCCGAGGTGCCGATCGGCGATGCCGTCCACAACATCGCTCACGCCTCGCTGCTCGCCGTCGGGCTTGCGCAGGGCGACCTCGGGTTGATCGGCCGCGGCTTGTCGGATCGCTTGCACCAAGACCGACGAGCACACCTCTATCCCCGCTCGATTGAGATAATCAACCGTGCAGTAGCGATGGGCGCATTTGGTGGGACGATTTCAGGAGCAGGGCCGTCCGTTCTCCTTTGGTGTCATTGGGAGCAGACTGGCGGAGTCGTCGATGCCCTTCGCGGTAAAGCGCCGGATTGTGTGGTTCAGCGTGTCCAGTTCAATCCTGCAGGGGGCGACGTTGAGGGAATTCAGTAAGTGACGACACGCATCGAGGCGGCGGGTGGCATTGTCATGCGCAAGGGCCCGTCGGCCACAGAGATCGCGGTGATCCATCGTCCGCGCTACGACGACTGGAGCTTTCCGAAGGGAAAGCTCGACCCGGGCGAGACATTCGAGGACTGCGCCTTGCGCGAGGTGCGCGAGGAGACCAACCTCATCTGTCGGCTGGGTCCCGAGCTGCCATTCGCGCAGTACACCGACGACCAGGGCCGGCAGAAGATGGTCCGCTACTGGCTGATGGCGGTGATCGAGGATCCCGGCTTCGAGCCCAACGAGGAGGTCGACGAGCTGCGCTGGCTAGTACCGGCGGAGGCACACGACCTGCTCACCTATAAGCGCGACCAGGTTCTCGTCAGGACGCTGTAGCGGCCTCGGCGGCGGGGAAGCGATCGGCCCATGGCCGGATCTCCTCGAGCTGACGAGCCACCTGCAGCAGCACGTCCTCGCGCGCCGGTGCCCCGACGATCTGCGCGGCGGTGGGAAGGCCATCGTCGCCGTGGAACAGCGGAACCGACACCGCCGGCTGGCCGGTGAGGTTGAAGGGCGGCGTGTAAGGCGTGAACTCGCCGGCCTTCTTGAACTCGAAGGCGGGATTATCGCCACAGGGATCGATGTGGCCGTGCTTGACCGGACGCTGTGCGAGCGCGGGGGTGACGAGCAGGTCCCAGTCGGCCCAGGTGGAGACGATCTGACGGGCGAAGGCCTGTCCCATCGCGACCGCGCCGATGTATGCGGGGGACGGGATGCCCTGTCCGGTCTCGTACAGCCACAGCGACAGCGGCTCGATCGTCTCGGCATTCGGCTCGTTGCCGGTGAGCATCTGACCGTGCATCACGCTCGCGGCGACGTTCGCTGCCCAGAGCGCCGTGAACACGCCGACGAGCGCATCGCCGGGGAAGGGGGACGCGATCTCCTCGACGTGGTGGCCGAGGCCCTCGAGCAGTGCCGCGGCCTCACGCGCTCCACGCTCGCACTCCGGATCCAGCTCGCCCTCGATCGGCATCTCCGTTAGCAGGGCTATCCGCAGCTGGCCGGGATCGCGCTTGGCGAGCTCCGCGAACGGTGTGTCGAACGGCGGTGCCCAGGTCGCGTCGCCGAGCTCCGGGCCCGACATCAGGTCGAGCAGCGCCGCGACGTCCTCCGTCGTGCGTGCGAGGACGCCGTCGGTCGAGAGGAAGTGGTCGCCCAGGTCGGGCGCGCGGGAGATGCGGCCACGCGCCGGCTTGAGGCCGAGCAGGCCGCAGCAGGCCGCGGGGATGCGGATCGAGCCGCCGCCGTCGCTCGCGTGGGCGATCGGGACCGCCCCGGCGGCTACCGCGCCGGCCGAGCCACCGCTGGAGCCGCCGGTCGTGCGCGTCGGATCCCACGGGTTGCGCGCCGGTCCGAAGCGGCGTGGCTCGGTGACCGGCGTGATGCCGAACTCCGGCGTCTGGGTCTTGCCGACGAGGACGAAGCCGGCCTCGCGGAAGCGGCGCACCTGTCCGTAGTCGTAGTCCGGCGTGAAGTCGCCGAGCAGGTCCGAGCCCTGCGCCATCCGCAGCCCCGCGACGGGGGCGAAGAGATCCTTGATCGCGAGCGGGACGCCGGCGAACGGCCGCTCGTCGCCCGGCTCGATCGCGTCGGCGGCGGCAAGCGCGCCCTCTGCGTCGGTCAGCGTCCAGTGGTTGAGGTCCTCGGTCGCCTCGATCCGGTCGAGCGACGCCTGGACCAGCTCGCGCGACGAGACGTCGCCGGAGCGAACCATCGCGGCGAGCTCGGTCGCTGACTTGCGGAGGAGGTCTGTGGTGTCGGCCATTCGCCGAACCCTAACTGGCTGGCTGGCCAGCCGCCGGAAATGTTGCGGGCGCTAGACCGCCAGCTCGGATCTCAGCTCCGCGAGCTGCGCGCGATCGCCGTCGCGACCGAGGCGATCGAGGATCTCGTCGGCGAGCGAGAGGTAGTCGACGCCGAGGTCGGGGCGGTGGTCGATGATCGAGACCGCGCGCTCGGCGGACTCGGCATAGGCCACGGAGCGCCGGATCGCGGTGTCGAAGATCTTGTCGCCGAAGCCCTCCCGAAGCTGCGCGAGGGCCTCACGGGCATGGACCGTGCGCATGTCGGCGATGTTCAGCACGGCTCCGAGCCAACGCAGATCGGGGTTGAGTGCGCGTGCGGCCTCGACGACCTCGAGCGCCTGCTCCACGCCCTGCAGCGAGAAGTACTCGGCCTCGGTCGAGATCAGCGCGTAGTCGGCGGCGACGAGCGCGTTGACGGTCAGCAGCCCGAGCGACGGCGGGCAGTCGACGAGGATCAGGTCGTAGGTGTCCGCGACCTCTTCCAGCGCCCGGCGTAGCGTCACCTCGCGACCGATCTTGCCGCTCAGCACGAGCTCGGCCTCGGCGAGGTGGATGCTCGCCGGCATGACGTCCGAGTGGATGGCCGCGCTCGTCTCGGCGCGGCCGCTGAGCACGTCGGCGAGCGTCGGCTCCGGGTCGTCCCCGATGGCGAAGTAGTCGGTCAGGTTGCCCTGGGGGTCCATGTCGACCGCCAGGACCCGCAGGTCGGCGCGCCGGAACACGTCGACGAGGGTTCGCGTGGTCGTGGTCTTACCGGTGCCGCCCTTCTGCGAAAGGACGGTGATCGTCGTCGCCATTCGCGCCGACGATACAGCGCGAGCCGCCGCGAAACGGCTTGCGACGAGACGAAGCGCTTTTCACCTGCCGAGGGCCACTAACGGCTAAGATTTCGCCTCCCTGACTCTCGCGTGCCCGCTCGGCGACACGTGCGACCCGGAGGAAGGACAGATGCCGCATCCCGTCTACCCGCCGGGCGGCGGGGCGAACGCGCCCCGGCCAGCCAGTGGGCTACATGACCAGCAGTTCGAGCACGACGCCTGTGGCGTTGGCTTCGTCGCGCGCCTGCACGCTCCTGCCTCGCACGAGGTGGTCGAGCGCGGGCTGACGGTCCTCAACCGGATGGAGCACCGCGGCGCCGAGGGTGCCGACCCCGAGACGGGCGACGGCGCCGGCATCCTGATCCAGATCCCTGACGAGCTCCTACGGGCCGAGACCGACTTCGAGCTTCCAGAGCCTGGCCGCTATGGCGTCGCGATGTGCTTCCTGCCACGCGAGGAGTGGGCGCGGCCAGCCGCCGTGCGCGCGCTCGAGGAGGCCGTCACCGAGCAGGGACTGTGGGTGCTCGGCTGGCGTGAAGTGCCGGTCGACTCGGGCGCATGTGGCAAGACGGCCGCCGCGTCCGCGCCGCATACCGCGCAGCTGTTCATCGGTGCGCCCGATGGCGTGGTCGACCAGGACGCGCTCGAGCGCAAGCTCTACGTCGCGCGTCGCGCGGCCGAGGGCCTGCGCGTGCCCGGCTTCGCGATCCCGAGCTGCTCGTCGCGGACGATCGTCTACAAGGGGATGCTGATCGCGCCACAGCTGCCGCTCTACTTCCCGGATCTCCAGGACGAGCGGGTCGTCAGCCGCCTGGCGCTCGTCCACTCGCGCTTCTCGACGAACACGTTCCCCAGCTGGGAGCTCGCCCACCCGTACCGGATGCTCGCCCACAACGGCGAGATCAATACGCTGCGCGGCAATCGCAACTGGATGCGCGCCCGCGAGGCGCAGCTCTCGTCGCCGCTGTTCGGCGACGCGCTGCGCGACCTCGGTCCGCTGCTCGACGAGCAGCTGTCCGACTCCGCCTCGCTCGACGCCGCCTTCGAGCTGCTGACGCTCGGCGGACGCTCGATGGCGCACGCGATGTCGATGCTGATCCCCGAGGCCTACCAGGGCCGCGGCGAGCTGTCGCCCGAGGTCAACGACTTCTTCCGCTACCACGACTCGCTGATCGAGCCGTGGGACGGGCCGGCTGCCGTCGCCTTCACGGACGGACGCGCGATCGGCGCGACGCTCGACCGCAACGGGCTGCGCCCCGGTCGCTGGCTGCATACGCGCGACGGCTGGGTGGTGTTCGCCTCCGAGTCCGGCGTGCTGCCGGTGCCCGAGGAGGACGTCGTCGGCAAGGGCCGCCTGCATCCCGGCAAGCTCTTCCTCGTCGACCTCGAGCGCGAGCGCGTCGTGCCCGACTCCGAGATCAAGAGCAGCCTCGCCGCCCGCCACCCCTACGGAGAGTGGCTGCGCGAGCGGGTCGTGAAGATCGAGGACCTGCCTGAGAAGGATCCGCGCGTTCCGCGCGTCGAGCCGCTGCAGGCCCGCCGGCTCGCGTTCGGCTGGAGCCAGGAGGACGTGCGCGTGCTGCTCGAGCCGATGGCGCGCGACGGCGTCGAGCCGACGGGCTCGATGGGCAACGACACGGCACTCGCGGTCCTGTCGGACAACCGTCCGCCGCTCTTCTCCTACTTCAAGCAGCTGTTCGCGCAGGTCACCAACCCTGCGATCGACCCGATCCGCGAGTCGATCGTGATGAGCCTGCAGGCCTGCGTCGGCCCGGAGATCAACCTGCTCGGCGAGAGCGCCGACCACTGCCACCAGCTGGTGATGCCACAGCCGATCCTGCGCAACTCCGAGCTGGAGAAGCTGCGCCAGGTCGACCATGGGGTCTTCGAGGCACGCACGATCGACATCACCTGGCCGGTCAAGGACGGGCCGAAGGGGATGGAGCGCCGCCTGCGCGACGTCTGCGAGCAGGCGTCGCAGCTCGTCGAAGACGGCGTGACGATCCTGATCCTGTCCGACCGCAATCTCGGCAAGGAGCGGGCGCCGATCCCGTCGCTGCTCGCCACCGCCGCGGTTCACCACCACCTCGTCCGCGAGGCCACGCGACTGCGCTGCGGCCTCGTCGTCGAGACCGGCGAGGCGCGCGAGGTCCACCACATCGCCTGCCTGACCGGGTTCGGCGCCGCCGCGGTCAACCCCTACCTGATGTTCGAGTCGCTCGGGATGCTGCAGCGCGAGGGCCGCTTCGCCGACGGCGACGGACTCGACGAGGCCGAGGAGAAGGTCGTCAAGGCGATCGGCAAGGGCCTGCTCAAGGTGCTCTCGAAGATGGGCATCTCGACGATGCGCTCCTACACCGGCGCGCAGATCTTCGAGGCGATCGGCATCGAGGAGGAGATGGTCGACCGCCACTTCACCGGCACGCCGTCGCGGATCGGCGGCATCGGCTTCGACGTGCTCGCCGGCGAGGCGCTCGACCGCCACCGGCGCGCCTATCCCGCGGCGGCGTCCGATCTGCTGCCCCCGGGCGGGATCTACGCCTGGCGCCGCGGCGGCGAGTTCCACGGCTGGAACCCCGAGACGATCGCCAACCTCCAGCACGCCGCGCGCGGCGAGGGCGAGCCGGAGTCCTACGAGCGCTTCCAGACCTACGTCAACGAGGTCGCGGTCAAGAGCTCGACGCTGCGCGGTCTGCTGCGCTTCCGCGACGACTGCGAGCCGATCCCGATCGACGAGGTCGAGCCGGCCTCGGAGATCGTCAGGCGCTTCAAGAGCGGCGGCATGAGCCTCGGCGCGCTCTCGCCCGAGGCACACGAGGGCCTCGCGGTCGCGATGAACCGCCTCGGCGGCAAGTCGAACACCGGTGAGGGCGGGGAGGACCCCGCCCGCTTCGGAGACGAGCGCCGCTCGTCGATCAAGCAGGTCGCGTCCGGTCGCTTCGGCGTGACGATCGAGTACCTCACGAACGCAGACGAGATCCAGATCAAGGTCGCCCAGGGCGCGAAGCCCGGCGAGGGCGGCCAGCTCCCCGGCCACAAGGTCGACGGCTACATCGCCGGCCTGCGCCACTCGACGCCGGGCGTGACGCTGATCTCGCCGCCGCCGCACCACGACATCTACTCGATCGAGGACCTCAAGCAGCTGATCTACGACCTGCGCTGCGCCAACCCGAAGGCGCGCATCTCGGTCAAGCTCGTCTCCGAGGTCGGCGTCGGCACGGTTGCCGCGGGCGTCGCCAAGGCGAACGCCGACCACGTCGTGATCGCGGGTCACGACGGCGGCACCGGAGCGTCGCCGCAGTCCTCGATCCAGCACGCCGGCATCCCGTGGGAGATCGGCCTCGCCGAGACCCAGCAGACGCTGCTCAAGAACGACCTGCGCTCGCGGATCGTCGTCGAGACGGACGGCCAGATGCGGACCGGTCGCGACGTCGTCGTCGCGGCACTGCTCGGCGCCGACGAGTACGGCTTCTCTACGGCTCCGTTGATCGCGCTCGGCTGCATCATGATGCGCGTCTGTCACCTCAACACCTGTCCTGTCGGGGTGGCGACCCAGGACCCGGCGCTGCGCGCCCGCTTCGCCGGCGAGCCGGATCACGTCGTCAACTACCTCGTGATGGTCGCCGAGGAGGCGCGCGAGATCCTCGCGTCGCTCGGCATGCGCACGCTGGCCGAGGCGATCGGCCGTACGGACATGCTGCTGCCCGACGAGAAGGTCGACCACTGGAAGGCGCGTGGCGTCGACCTCGAGGCGCTGCTGGTCGTGCCCGAGGAGGCGGCCGACGGGCGCGCACGTCACAACACGGACTCTCCGCCGCCGGTGCTCGACGACGCGCTCGACCACGAGCTGATCGCGGCCTGCGCCCCGGCGATCGAGCGCGGCGAGCGGGTCGCGCTGCAGAGGTCCGTCGAAAACAAGAACCGCACGGTCGGCGGGCTGCTGTCGAACGCGATCGCCGGCGCCCACGGTGCGGCCGGGCTTCCCGACGGCACGGTCGAGATCGAGCTCGACGGCTCGGCCGGTCAGAGCTTCGGCGCGTGGCTCGCGCCGGGGGTGACGATGACGCTCAACGGCGACGCAAACGACTACGTCGGCAAGGGGCTCTCCGGCGGCACGCTGGTCGTACGCCCGACGGCGTGCGCCACCTTCGCCGCCGAGCGCAACGTGATCATCGGCAACACCGTCCTCTACGGGGCGACCGCCGGCAAGGCGTTCTTCCGCGGGCTCGGGGGCGAGCGCTTCGCCGTCCGCAACTCGGGTGCGAACACAGTCGTCGAGGGGATCGGCGACCACGGCTGCGAGTACATGACCGGCGGCCGTGTCGTGGTGATCGGGCCTACCGGGCTCAACTTCGCCGCCGGCATGAGCGGTGGCATCGCCTACGTGCTCGACGTCGACGGTGGCTTCGCCGGGCGCTGCAACATGGAGCTCGTCGATCTCGAGCAGCCCGAGCTGGAGGACCTCGAGGAGGTCCGCGCGCTGATCGCCGAGCACGGCGAGCGCACCGGATCTCCCGTGGCGGCAGGGCTGCTGAGCGACTGGGACAGCGCGGCGAGCGGGTTCGTCAAGGTCATGCCGCGCGACTACAGGCGCGCGCTGGCGGAGCTGGCCGCCACGTCCGAGCCCACATCCGGCGACCGCACGGCGACGCCGGCGTAGAGAGGCTGACGACGATGGGTGAGAAGGGCGCATTCCTCAAGCTGCACCGGGTCGGGTTCGACAAGCGCGACCCGAGCGAGCGCGTGCACGACTACAAGCAGTACTTCGCGCTACCGGACGACAAGGTGCTCAGCGAGCAGGGCGCGCGCTGCATGGACTGCGGCGTCCCGTTCTGCCACGAGGGCTGCCCACTGGGGAACCCGATCCCCGAGTGGAACGACCTCGTCTATCAGGGACGCTGGCGCGAGGCCGTCGCGATTGCCCACTCGACGAACAACTTCCCGGAGTTCACCGGGCTGATCTGTCCGGCGCCGTGCGAGTCCGCCTGCGTGCTGAACATCAACGACGATCCGGTGACGATCGAGCAGATCGAGCTGGCGATCGCGACGCGCGGATTCGAGGAGGGGTGGATCGTCGCCAAGGTGCCGGAGCGCCGCACCGAGCGCACCGTGGCCGTGATCGGCTCGGGGCCGGCGGGTCTCGCGGTTGCGCAGCAGCTCAACGGTCTCGGTCACAGCGTCACCATCTACGAGCGCGACGAGTCGGCAGGCGGTCTGCTCCGTTACGGCGTGCCGGACGCGAAGCTCGAGAAGTGGATCATCGACCGCCGGGTCAAGCTGCTCGAGGAGGAGGGGATCGAGTTCCGCTGCGGTGTCGATGCGGGTCGCGACGTCTCGGTCGAGGAGCTGCGCGAGCGCCACGACGCGGTCGTGATCGCGATCGGCTCGCGCGTTCCTCGCGCGCTCGGTGTGCCCGGCTCGGAGTTGCAGGGCGTGCACCCGGCGATGGACTACCTCTACCAGCGCAACCGCTGGGTCGCGCGCGAGGAGGGCCGTCCGTCACGTGATCCCGCCCCTGGCGAGGAGATCAGCGCTGCGGGCAAGCGGGTCGTCGTCGTCGGCGGCGGCGACACCGGTATGGACTGCGTGTCCAACGCGCTGCGCGAGGGCGCGGCCGACGTCCTGATGCTCGACGTCTACCCCGAGCTGCCGCCGTCCGGGCGCCTGCCTGGGACGCCTTGGCCGTTGCCGCCGAAGCGGACGCTCAGCACCTACGCGCTCGAGGAGGGCGGCGAGCGGCGCTGGGCCTCGCAGGTCACCGAGGTCGTTGGAAGCGACGGCAAGGTCGTCGGCGTCCGTGCGCGCAAGGTCGAGGGGACGTCCTCGCGAGACCTGCGTCCCGTCGAGGGCAGCGAGTTCGAGCAGGACGCCGACCTGGTGCTCGTCGCGATCGGCTTCAACCACCCCGAGCACGAGGGACTGATCGAGGCGCTCGACGTTCCGCTCGACAACCGCGGCAACGTCCGTGCGCCCGTCTACGGCACCGCCCTCGAGGGGATCTTCGCCTGCGGCGACGCGCGCATCGGCCAGTCGCTGGTGGTCACCGCGATCGCCGAGGGCCGGCGCTGCGCGAAGATCGTCGACCGCTTCCTGGGCGGCACCGGCGTCGCGCTGCCGATCCGCGCCGAGGACATGTTCGCCTACGAGGACGAGGACCCGGACTCGCTCCGCCACCAGGGCGAGGTAGCCGGCAACGTCACCGTCGGCGATGCCTTCTGGGCCGGTCCCAGGGACTAGGCCGGGGCCCTCGCTAGGCGAGGGAGTGGTGGCGGTCTGAAGCGATCTGCAGGTAGTGGAGGTCGAAGCGGCCGATGGTGATCGTGTCGCCGTCGGCGAGGTCGGCCAGGTCGGTACGGCGGTTGTTGTGGAGGATGCCGTTGAGGCTGCGGTCGTCGAGGACGCGGATCGCGTGCCCGTCGCGGTGGATCAGGGCGTGGCGCCGTGAGACGGTCGTGTCATCGATGCGGATGTCGGCGGAGAGGCTGCGACCGATGCGGGTCCAGCCCTCGTGCAGGGCGACGGTCGTGATCTCGTCGCCGTCCTCGAACGCCAGGTAGTCACCCCGCTCGGCGATCGTCTCGCGCGCGCCGTCGAGCCACTCCGGTGGTTCGCGGTCCGGCTCGTGCACCGCTACGTCGACGGTGTCGGCGCCGAACATCGGCGCTTGCCCGAAATGGTCGCCGCCGCAGCCTGGGCAGCGCGGCAGGGGGTCGCGCTCACGCAGGGTGACCGCGAAGCCGCACGCCTCGCAACGGAATGAGCCGGCTCCTGCCAGCTCGCCCGACTCGTGCTCCATCGCTCCCTTCCTTCCGTCTGAGGGCCAGAAACTGCCTTGTGAGGATGCTCATTACCTATCCGTCAGAACGGCGTCCCAAACCAACGCCGGTTGGCCAAGCTGTCGCATGGAGGAAGTGCCTGCAAAAGGGCGAAGAACCGACAATGCCCGACCTCGGAGCCATCATCGTGCGCAGGAGCGTCGGCGCCCTGAAGAGCGGTCGCCCGCACTGCTCGGCGTGTCGCCGGACGCCCCTGACCGGCGAGCGGCTGCACGAGACCGACGGCGGCCGTCAGCTCTGCGAGCTGTGCGTGCTCGACATGCCCGTCGACGCCCGCCACGTCGTCCGCGTCGAGCGCATTCACGCCTCTGAGCGGCACCTCGCCGTCAGCCCGCACATCGCTGCGTAGCTGGCCCTCGTAGAATCGCGGGCCGCATGCGTCTCGTAACGGTCCACGCCACGATCTCGGCTCCACGGGAAGAGGTCTTCGACCTCGTCGCCGATCTGTCGCTGAGGCGGGCTTGGTGTGACCACTACCAGCGCGACTACCGTCTCGCGCGCGCGAATCCACGTGGCGAGGGGGCTGCCGCGCGCTTTCGGCTCAACCTGCCGTTCGCCCACGAGTGGGCGCAGATCGAGATCAAGAAGGCCGACCGTCCGCGACGGATCGTCGAGGAGGGCGGCTTCGGGCGGCGCGGACGGTCGAAGCTCGTCTCCGTCTACGACTTCCTTCCCGAGTCTGGCGGCACCACCCGCGTCGAGCTGACGACGTTCTCCGAGCCCGGGACCGTCGTCGACCGGATCAAGCACATCGCCTCGACGGGCCGGATGCGGCGCTGGTCCAAGAAAGGGCTCGAGCGGCTGCGCAACATCCTCGAGGAGGGTCACGAGGGCGAGCTCGTCCGCACGACCGTCGCGGGCTACGACCCCGGCAAGGCCCCGCGCTTCGGCGACCACATCCAAGCGGCACACGGCGTCGCCGGCGCCGACAGGTAGACTGCCCGCCGCCGATGGCCCTCCGTAAGCACACCATCGCCGCCTGCGCGCTGTCGTTCGCGCTCGTCGGCGGACTCGCCGCGTGTGGCGCCGACCACGAGGAGCTCGGGGTCAAGGAGCCGGCGCGCGAGGGTCTCGCGATCGACATCGGCGGGCTGGACTACAACGTCTTCCTCACCCGCCAGCTCAACCTCGCGATCACGCCTGACAAGGCCTACTACGAGGGACCGGCGGCCAAGCCGGGCAACACGCTCTACGGCATCTTCATCCAGGTCTGCAACCTCGGTGACAAGGCCCTCCCGAGTGCGGAGGAGTTCGTGGTGACCGACAACCAGGGCAACGAGTTCGAGCCGATCGAGCTGCCCGAGGACAACGCGTTCGCCTACAACCCGCAGGAGCTCGACCCCGAGCAGTGCATCCCCGAGGACGGCAGCGTCGCCCAGCAGGGTCCGACCGCCGGCTCGATGCTGCTGTTCGACTTCCCGCTCGAGGACACCGAGAACCGTCCGCTCGAGCTGGAGGTCACGTCACCGGACTCGCCCGATCACGAGTCCGAGACGAAGCGCTTCCACCTCGATCTCTAGGGCCCGGCCCTCGCGTGGCTACCGCGTGGCCTTGAGGCCCGCTACGAGCACGCCCTGGGCAGCCGGCGCGGCGGTCGCTCCACCGGCGCCGTTGCGAACGAGCATCACCGCGACGACGATGCGCGGCCTGCCCGCCGGCGCGTAGGAGGTGAACCAGGCGTCGGTGTTCGAGGGGTCGCCGCTACGCAGCTCCGCCTCCGGGTCGTCGCCGCGCGTGTCCTCGAGCTCGGCGGTGCCGGTCTTGCCTGCGACGTCGATGCCCTCGACCTGCGCGAGCGTGCCGGTGCCGTAGTCGACGACGCCGATCATCAGCCTCTCGATCGTGCGGGCGATCGCCGGTGTCGTCACGCGTTCGCCGGCCGCATTCGCCGGTCGCGGCGAGAGGGTCGGTCGCTTGCGGATCCCGCCGTTGGCGATCGTCTGCGCAACGGACGCCATCTGGAGCGTCGTCGCGAGCGTGCGGAACTGCCCGATCGCGGTCGATCCGATCTCGAGCGGGGAGACGATCTCGTCCGCGGAGGGGATCGTGCTCGGCAGCGCGCCGGGGATCCCGGGCTCCTCGTTCCAGCCGTAGCGCTCCGAGACCGCGACCAGCTTCTCCGCACCCACCTCGACGCCCAGCGGTGCGAACACCGAGTTGCAGGAGTGGGCGAAGCTGTCGGCGAAGTCGCCGCCGCACGACTCGCCGTTCGTGTTCTCGAGCTCGACGCCGTCGATCACGGCCGCTGTCTCGACCGGGAACTCGTCGGCGACCTTGACCTTGCTCGCCTCCAGGGCCGCGGTCGCGGTGACGATCTTGAAGGTCGATCCCGGCGGCTGCGGGGCGGAGAAGGCGATGCCCGCGAGACCGAGCACCTCGCCGCTGCGCGGATCGAGCGCTGCGACGCCACCGAGCCGGCCCGCGAGCGCGATGCTCGCCGCCTCCTGGACGCGCGTGTCGAGCGTCGTTCGCACCGGCTGCGCGGGGCGTGGGCTGCTGCGTGCCAGCACGCGCGATCCGGCGAGCAGCTCGCCGCCGGGCCTGCCGGCGACTCGGTGCTCGAACACGCGCTCGAGGCCGCTGGTGCCCACCGGCGTGTCCTCTGCGAAGCCGCGGGCGTAGAGCGCCCGCTGCTCGGCCGGATCGGTCGGCGGCTCGAGCCCGCCGGCGATCGAGGCGGCGACGTCGCCGAGCGGTGAGGTGCGGGCTTCGGCCGGTCCCTCCGCCAGGACGCCGCCGTCGGCTGAGACGATCCTCGCCCGCTCGGGTGCCGTCGTGCGGCGGTCGAGTGCCACGCCGGGCTGCAGGCCCGGGAACACGTGGTGCGGCTGCCAGTCGATCTCGCCCTCAGGGGCGGAGAGCTCGACGGAGCCCCTGACCGGTCCGAAGACGTACGTCTCGATGGTCACCGGCAGCCGGACGGTGTCGCCGTCCGCCTCGGCCTCGGCGGCGATCACTCCCGTCGTGGTGGCCGTGGCGGCGGCCTCGCGGTACGCCCGCGCGAGCTCCTCCTGCGATACGGCGGCCTGGCGCTCGGCCGACAGCAGCCCGTGCATCGCCGCGTAGTCCTCGCGCTCCCAGGCGGCGGCGAAGTCCTTGCCGGCCTGCTCCGCCTTCGAGTCGCCGCCGGCGGCGGTGACGCCCAGGATGAAGGCGACCACGGCAACGACGGCCAGCGCCGGCAGCGCACGGTGGGTGAGCCGCCTTCGCCGCTCCAGGGTCAGGTCGCCCGTCACTCGATCGGGAGGCTACCGTCCACCGTCCGTGACCACGCTCGACTGGGTGATCGTTGTCTTCACGGCCGTCATGGCGATGGGCGGCTACGCCGTCGGCCTGATCGTCGGGGCGCTTGCGCTCGTCGGCTTTGCGACGGGCGCGTTCGCGGGCTCGCGGCTCGGTCCGATGCTGCTCGCCGAGGGCTCGGAGTCACCGTACGCGCCGCTGGTCGCACTGGTCTGCGCGCTCGTGCTCGGCATGTTCCTCGCCACCATGCTCGAGGCGTTCGGCTTCCAGGTGCGGCGGCGGTTCGGGGAGGGACTCGGCGTGATCGACGGTCTCGGCGGCGCGCTCCTCGTCGCGGCGCTCGGATTGGCTCTCGCCTGGGTACTGGGTGCGGTCGCGTTGCAGACGCCCGGAGCGCGCGAGCTGCGTGAGCCGATCCAGCGCTCGGCGATCCTGCGCGAGCTCAACGCCGTTCTGCCGCCGTCGGGGCCGCTGCTGCGAGCGCTCGCTCGCTTCGACCCGCTTCCGCGGATCCAGGGACCTGGAGCCGACGTTCGCCCGCCGGATGCGCGGATCGCCCGCGATCCCGAGGTCGCGGAGGCGGCGGGCAGCGTGGTGCGGGTTCTCGGCACCGCCTGCGGGCTCGGCGTGCAGGGGTCCGGCTGGGTCGTCGGCGACGGGGTCGTCGTGACCAACGCCCACGTCGTCGCCGGCCAGGACGACACGACCGTAGACGTCGGCGGCGGTGGGGGCGAGGCCGATGCCGAGGCGATCTGGTTCGACGTCCGCAACGACCTCGCCCTGCTGAGCGTGCCCGACGTCGCGGGCACTCCGACGTTGCAGCTGGCCGACAGCGCCGACGAGGGCACGTCGTCGGCGATCCTCGGATTCCCGGAGAACGGGCCCTACGACGTTCGCGCGGCGCGGCTCGGGCCGACGCGGACGGTGATCAGTCAGGACGCCTACGGCCGGGGGCCGGTCCAGCGGCCGATCACGTCGCTGCGCGGCTTGGTGCGCTCGGGCAACTCCGGTGGGCCGGTCGTCGACGGCGGCGGGCAGGTCGTCGCGACGATCTTCGCCGCGGCGACCGACGACGCCGGGCGCCGGACCGGCTACGGCGTGCCGAATGCCATCGTGCGCGACGCGCTCGCCGGTGTCGACGGGCCCGTCGACACCGGCCCATGTGTCCGTTAGCGGCCTCCCGGTCCGCTACAAATTGCCCCCTTGCGTCGCGCCCTCCACATAGCCGCAGCCTGCCTCGCGATGCCCCTGGCGGCGTTCGCCAGCGCGTCCACGGCCGCTGCTGCCAAGCCCCCCAATCCCTGCCTCGACCGAGCGCAGCGTGCCCAGCTGCGCTGTCCCGATCTCGTGATGAGCAAGCCGTTCGGCCTGCAGGTCGATCGTTTCGTCTGGCCTGGCCGCGTCGTGCTGCGGGCCGGCAACTCGATCAACAGCGTCGGTCGCGGGTCTGCTGAGCTGCACGGGGTTCGGATCGGGCCGCGGCTGATGCGCGGCCGCCAGCGGATCTACAGGCGAGCCGGCGGCCGGATCGGGGTCAACACGGGGGCGCGCCTCTACTTCAAGTTCATCCCGGGCCAGACGAGCTACTGGAAGTTCCGCGACGCAGCTCGCTTCGAGCTCTGGCGCCTGGACGGCGATGGCGAACGGGTTCGACTGGCGCGACGGGGACCGAAGGTGTCCTACTGCCTGCGCGACCTCCTCCACACGGCGCCGAAGCTGCGGCGGTCGCCGCGCAGCTTCTTCTACCCGGCCTGCAACACCTCGGGCGCGACGCGCAAGGTCACGATCGGCACTTCGGTGGGCTGGTCCGACGTCTATCCGCCGACCTACCACGAGCAGTGGATCAACGTGACCGGTCTCCGCGGCTGCTTCCACTACGTCCACATCGCCGACCCGCGCAACGGCATCTACGAGTCGAACGAGCGCAACAACTCAGCGACAGTGACCGTCCGGCTGCCGTTCCGGCCAGGCCCCCAGCACTGTCCAGGCGGGCGCTCTTCGGCTCCCTCTGCTGGAAGAGACATACCGGCGCCCTATAGCTAGCCCGACCAGCCAGGTGCCACGGGGGTCCGGGGGCGCGAGCCCCGGTTCTCCATCAGTTGACGACCGGCGGGCAGGTCCGGCTCGAGCACGGATCCTCCGGCGGCGCAGGCGGCGGCTCCTCGACGACCGGCGGCTCGTCGACGACCGGGGGAGGGGTGGGATCCTCGCTGGCAGGCGGATCCGCTGCGGGAGCGTCGTTGGTCGGCTGCTTCGGCTCGCGCTGTATGTCGGGGGCCTGCGTGGCTGGCGTGCCGCCGCCGGTGGGCAGGCCCGCGGCGGACTCCGGCTCGTCTGCCTGGACAGCTGGTGTGGCGGAGTCCTTCTTGCCCTTCTTCTTGGGCTTGCCCTTCCCGGCGGGCTCGTCGGTCTCGGGCGCTGGTGTCGCGACGGTGTCGGCGGCGGGCTTCGACGGCGGCGAGTCGACGTCGTCGTCACCCAGCACGGTCGTCGCGGCCGCGATCAACAGCGCCGCGGAGAGCCCGGCGGCGGCGAGCAGGCGGCGCCTCCGGCGACCGCCGGAGGCGGCCGTCTCGGCGACCGCACGCGCAGCCGAGCGCTCGGCGATCGTGTCGCTCCAGTCGGCGCCCACGAGCTCGGCGGCCTTGGCCATCGTCTCCTCGAACAGCCACGGGGCGGCGGCGAGCGGGGCCCAGGCCCGGTAGGAGGTACCCGCCTCCTGCATCGCCTCGATCCCGAGCCGGCAGGTGTCGCATCCGGCGACGTGCCCGTCCAGCCAGTCGGCGTCGCCGGAGCCGTCGGCCAGCTGCCCGTCGTCGCGTAGCGCGATCAGCGGCAGCGCCCGCTCGCACTCCGGCGAGGACGCGGCGATCGAGGCGAGCGCCGTGCCGCGCAGCTCGTCGCGCAGCTTCAGCCGCGCGCGCGAGATCAGCTGCGCGACCGAGTTGCGGTTCATGTCCATGATCTCGGCGATCTCGTCGTAGGAGAGGCCCTCGAGCTCACGGAGCGCGAGCACCTCGCGCTGGCGCTCGGGCAGGCGTCCGTTGGCCTCGCGGATCTCGTCCTGCTGCGACTTGAGCAGCAGCTTGCGCGCCGGATCGTCCTCGGGGTCGCCCGGGTCGAGTCCAAGCCCGCCGGCGCCGGCTCCGATCGGGGCGGCCGACTCCGGGATGGAGTCGCTCGGCTCGGCGCGCTTGCGCTTGCTCATCAGGTCGTAGCAGGCGTTGCGCGTCGCGGTGAAGAGATACGAGCCGAACGCCAGCTCGCGGTCGCGCAGGCTGGGCAGTCGCCGCATCACGTTGAGGAACGCCTCCTGGACGGCGTCGGCGGCGTCGTGCTCGGATCCCGACAGGCGGTAGGCGAGGTTGTAGGCGCGGCCCTCGTAGCGCTCGTAGAGCGTCGCGAACGCCTGACCGTCGCCGCCGGCCGCGGCGTGGGCGAGCCGCGCCTCCTCGGCGAGGAGCGCCGAATCGGCCGAGTCAGAGGTGCTCGTGCTCACAGGCACCCGTCGCAAGTTACTCCGTCCGGCGGCGCCGGGCCAGGGCTGTCGGGACCACGGAAAGGGCCTCGGAAGCGACATCGCCAATGGCTGGGGGCTGGACATCTCACCCCTCCAACGACCAGGTCCACGGCGAATTACGGCTTGCGGCCACGGGTGTCATCGCGACGTGTGGTCTACCCTCGTCTGCTCGCAGACCCCTATCTTGGGACCTTCCTCATGGGCAAGACACTCGTAGTCGCAGAGAAGCCGTCGGTCGCGCGGGACCTTTCCGGGCCGCTTCCGGGCGCCTTCACGCAGGGCAAGGACAAGGCCTTCCTCGAGGGCGACGACTACGTGATCACGTGGGCGGTCGGCCATCTCGTCGGCCTCGCCGAGCCCGATGCCTACGACCCCAAGCTGAAGAAGTGGCGCTACGCCGACCTGCCGATCGTGCCGGACAAGTTCCAGCTCGTGCCCAACGACGAGCGGTCCGCGAAGCAGCTCAAGGTGATCCACCGCCTGATGGCGCGTGAGGACATCGACGAGGTCATCAACGCCTGCGACGCCGGCCGCGAGGGCGAGCTGATCTTCGCCTACGTCTACGACACGGCGAAGGTCAAGAAGCCGGTCAAGCGCCTGTGGCTGTCGTCGATGACGCGCAAGGCGATCGAGGACGCGTTCGGGCGCCTGCGCCCCGGCGAGGAGATGGAGTCGCTCGAGGACGCCGCCCGCTCGCGCTCGGAGGCCGACTGGATCGTCGGCATGAACGCCACCCGCGCGGCCTCGATCCGCCTGCGTGCGGCCTTCGACGGTGCTGTGTCGCTCGGCCGCGTCCAGACGCCGACGCTGGCGCTGATCGCCCGCCGCGAGGAGGAGATCCGGGCGTTCAAGCCCGAGCCGTACTGGCTCGTCGAGGCGAAGTTCGCCGCGTCGGGAGAGCGCAACTACTCGGGCCGCTACCTCGGCGGCAAGCGGATCAAGGAGGACGAGGCCGCCAAGATCGCCGAGGCCTGCAAGGGCCAGGACGGCCTGATCACCAAGCTCGAGAAGAAGGAGGAGCGCGAGAAGCCGCAGCTCCTCTACGACCTCACCTCGCTCCAGCGCCACGCCAACACGCTGCACGGCTTCTCGGCGCGCCGCACCCTCGGTGCCGCGCAGAAGCTCTACGAGGAGCACAAGGCGCTGACCTATCCGCGTACGAACTCGCGCTATTTGACCGGCGACATGGTCGAGGACATCCAGCCGATCGCCGAGCTGGTCGGCCACAACGCGGCCTATCGCAAGGGCTCGGAGTACGTCCAGTCGCTCAAGGAGCTACCGCTCGGTCGCGTGGTCAACGACGAGAAGGTCGAGGACCACCACGCGATCATCCCGACGAAGTCCGAGCACGACCTCGGCAAGATGGGCGCCGACGAGCTCAAGGTCTACGACCTCGTCACCAAGCGCTTCCTGGCGATCTTCCACCCCGAGGCCGTCTTCGAGCGCACGCGCGTCGAGACGACGGTCGTCGAGAACGTCTTCCGCACGAGCGGCCGCGTGCTGGTCGAGGCCGGCTGGCGCAGCGTGTACGGCCAGGAGGCCCAAGGCGAGGGCAAGCAGGAGGAGGACTCGGGTGGCGACCAGCTGCTGCCGAAGCTCGAGCAGGACGAGAGCGTCGAGACGCGCGAGGTCGAGTCGCTGCGCAAGGAGACCCAGCCGCCGCGCCGCTTCACCGAGGCGTCGCTGCTCGCCGCGATGGAGACCGCCGGCAAGGAGATCGAGGACGCCGACCTGCGCGAGGCGATGAAGGACTCGGGCATCGGCACGCCGGCGACGCGCGCGTCGATCATCGAGCGGCTGATCGCCGTCGCCTACATCGAGCGCGAGGGCCGCTCGCTGCACGCGACCGAGAAGGGCGTCCAGGTGATCCGCCTGCTCGGCGAGCACGCGCTCACCTCGCCGCAGCTGACCGGCGACTGGGAGCACCGGCTGAACAAGATCGAGAAGGGCGAGGACTCGCGCCCGGCGTTCATGAAGGACATCGCCAAGTTCATCGGTGAGACGGTCGAGGAGCTGGACAAGCTCAAGGGCGTCAAGATCGAGCGCGCCAACCTCGGTCCCTGCCCGGTGTGCGGCAAGGACGTCGTCGAGAACCGCAAGGGCTACTCCTGCTGGTCGCGCGAGGATCCCGGCTGCGGCTTCGTGATCTGGAAGCAGAAGGCGCGCAAGAACCTGCCGGTCTCGGTTGCCAAGGAGCTGATGCAGAGGCTCAAGGAGTCGCTCGAGCGCGGCGACGAGCCGCCGATCGGCCGCACCGAGAAGCAGGTGCCGGGCTTCCGTGGCCGCTCCGGGCGCAACTTCCGCGCCAAGCTGAAGATCGAGCGGCGTGAGGACGATCCGACGCGCTGGAAGGTCGACTTCGACGAGGAGTGGGCCAAGGGCGAGCCGCCGAAGGAGCAGGAGGACGATGGGGTCATCGAGGCCCAGCAGGCGGCCAACGGCGACGGCGCCGAGGCCGAGCCGGCCAAGGCCGCTACGGGCTAGAGAGCCACCTCGCCGCGCGGCGGACCGCTGTCGTCCAGCCAGACGACACGTCCGGGCCAGTACGGGTTGGCGGGCCCATCGCCGTCGACGAACACGTCCTCGTAGATCCAGCTGCCGGTGTTGACCAGCTGGACCCCGCCCGGCGTGCGCCACTCGGACGTCTCGCCGTCGAGCGGTCCCCCACGGTGGGTGTGACCGAACAGCACGTGGTCGGCTCCGATCTCGAGTCGGTCGACGACCTCGCCCATCGCGCGTAGACCGGCGCGGCGCAGCTCGACCGCCGAGATGTCGGGCCGGAACGGCCCGAGGCCCATGGCGTTGATCGCCGCGACCGCGCCGGGAATCGCGGCGCGCCCGATCAGCGTCCGCCGCAGGCGACTCGTCCCGCTGTGACCGGTTGCCGCGCGCCAGACGTCGCGTGAGAGGTTGTTGCGCCGCAGGTGGGGGTGGGCGCGGGCGTTCTGCGCAAGCGCGTGGGCTACGGCGTAGATCGGAGCGAGGATCGCCTCGTAGTGCTCGGGCGCTGTCGGGCCCGCTCGGCCGACGCGCGTGCCGTAGCGCTCGACGGTCGCCGCGATCAGGCTCTCGACGCGCGGCACGGTCATATGGACGTCGAGGTAGTGGCCGTGGGTGGCGTAGACGTCGTCGCGCAGCCAGGTCCCCGGGTAGGCGAGCGTCACCTCGGCCGCGGGCATCAGCTCCGCGACTGCGCCTGCGAGATCGCCGAGCAGGGGCTCGTAGCGGCGCTCGAGCGCCGGCGGTCCGTCGCCGGTCACCCGGGCGCGCTCCAGCGCCGGGGCTACGAGCTGGTGGTCGTGGTTGCCCGGCACGAGCAGGACCTGCTTGCCGGCCGCCGCTGCTCCGATCTGGCGCAGCTGCGGTGCGACGTCGCCGAGCACCGCGACCGCCGGACGCTCGCGCAACTCGAGCAGGTCGCCGAGGAAGACGATCCGGTCAGCCTCGGCGACGACCTCGAGCAGGCGGGCGAGCGGCTCCTCGCGGCGCGCGAGGTCGGCGCCGGAGACTGTTCCGAGATGCAGGTCGGAGACGATCGCCGTCGGCACGTCCCGGATCTTCGCAGGGCACGGACAACGCCTATCCTGATCGGTCCGAGTGTCCGTCTTCTGCCGCCACAACCGTTTCACCGCCGAGTGCCCGATCTGCTCGAAGGGCACGGTGCTCGACTCGGGCGGCGGCTCCGGCAGGCGCCGGTCGACCGGCAGCCGACCGAAGCAGGCGCGTGGCGCGGCGGAGCGTGGCGTCCCGGCGTTCAGCGGACCGCATGTCGCCGGACAGGCACGACGCGACGACGGCGGGCTCTTCCTGATCCGTCTCGAGCGAGTTCCGGGTGGGGTGAGGCTCGGCGAGTGGCACGGCTCGGCGCTCGCCAAGCGCGCTCCCGTGCTGCCCGCGGACGAGCTGGCGGACCTCGTGGCACGGTCGTCGGAGATCCTGCAGCCGCGTGACGCGGACCGCATGGCGGCCGCGCTCGCGATCGGGTCGGATCCCGCGCTCGAGGGCGAGGCGGGTGTGAGCCGTGGGCGCAGCGGCGACTTCAAGGAGGAGCTGCGCGTCGAGCGGCTCGAGGACGGCCAGCTGCGCGTCGCCCGTTGGGTGTTGCGGCCCGCCGTCGGCTGGGAGCTCCAGGACGCACCGCCGATGCTCCCCGCGGCACGCTATGCCGAGGCTCTGAGCGACGCTGCCCGTCGCGGCCTGATCGCCCCGGTCGCGCAGGCACAGCCGTCCTGAGCTGTCCCTATACCTGACCGGCGATGCCGCTCACGCTGGTCACAGGTCCCGCCAACGCAGCCAAGGCCGGAGAGGTTCTCGGCGGCCTGCGGGCGCGGCTCGACGAGGAGCCGGTGCTCGTGGTCCCGAGCTTCGAGGACGTCGAGCACAACCAGCGCGAGCTCGCTCGGCGGGAGGCGGTGTTCGGCGCTCAGGTGCTGCGCTTCCAGCGGCTCTTCGGGCTGTTTGCCCGTCGTACCGGTACGACGCTGCGGATCGCGAGCGATCTTCAGCGTCAGCTGATCGTGCGGCAGGCGATCGCGGCGGCGAGCTTCGAGACGCTCGCTGCCTCGGCTCGGCGGCCCGGCTTCGCGCGCGCCGCCGAGCGGTTCGTCGGTGAGCTCGAGCGGTCGATGTGCGAGCCGGCCCGCCTGACCGTTGCGTTGCGTAGCTGGGCGGGCGATGGTCCGCGCAGCGGCTATGCCGAGGAGGTCGCCGAGCTCTACCGCCGCTATCGCGCCGGGTTGGAGGCGGCCGGGCTCGTGGACGGCGATCTGTTCGCCTGGCGAGCGGTCGAGGCGCTCGAAGCGCAGCCGGAGGCGTGGGGCGAGACGCCCGTCTTCCTCTACGGCTTCGACGACTTAACCGCGGTCGAGCTGAAGGCGTTGGAGGTACTCGCGCGCGTCGTCGACGTCACGGTCTCGCTGCCCCACGAGAGCGGGCGTGAGGCGTTCGCCGCGGTGGAGGGGGTTCGCGCCGATCTCGCCGCGATCGCAGACGTGCCCCCGATCGAGCTCGATGCCGCGGACGATCACTACGCCAAGAGGTCGAAGCCCGCGTTGCATGCCCTCGAGCGCGGGTTGTTCGTCCGCGACGCGCCGACGGCGGACCCGGGCGCTGCCGTCCGGCTGCACAGCGCCGGGGGCGAGCGTGCGGAGATCGAGCTCTGCGGAGCCGAGGTCCTGCGTCAGCTGCGGGCAGGCACTCCGGCTGGCGAGATCGTGGTCGTCTTCCGCGATCCGGGTCGCTACGCCTCGCTCGTCGAGCAGGTCTTCGGTGCGTATGGGATCCCGTACTCGATCGACCGTTCGGTCCCGCTTTCGCACACCGCGCTCGGTCGCGGCCTGCTGGCCCTGCTGCGGGCGGCCCGTCTCGACGGAACGGCCGACGACCTGCTCGCCTATCTGCGTACGCCGGGGCTGCTGCGCGAGCCCGGTCTGGCCGACCGGCTCGAGTCGCGTGCACGGCAGGAGGGCGTCGTCAGCGCCGCGGCTGCGCGCGACCTGTGGGAGGACGCGCTCGGGCTCTTCGCACTCGACGAGATCGACCGGCTCGCGGCTGCCGACGGCTCCGCGGAGCTGACCGACGAGCTCGATCGCCGGCTCGAGCGGCTGTTCGCGGCTCCCTACCACCGCGAGGCCCACGTGCTGAGAGGCGCGGAGCTCGAGGATCCACGCGCCTTCCACGCCACCCGCACGGCGCTGCGCCAGCTCGCCGTCGCAGACCTGGGGGCCGACGCTGCGGCGGTACACGCGGTGCTGGAGGAGCTGCCGGTGCGGATCGGCGAGCGCCCCCAGCCCGACCGCGTCCAGATCGCCGCGCCCGGCCGCATCCGCGCGCGGCGCTTCGCCGTCGTGGTCGTCTGCGGCCTGCAGGAGGGAGAGTTCCCGCGCAGTCCGGCCACCGACCCGTTTCTCTCGGACACCGACCGGCGTGCGCTCGCGAGCGTCTCGGGACTCGCCCTGCCGCTGCGCGAGCGCGAGCTCGACCGCGAGCGCTATCTCTTCTACATATGCGCCTCGCGCGCCGAGCGCGAGCTGATCCTGAGCTCGCGCTACTGCAACGAGGAGGGGGACGCCCAACAGCGCTCCTTCCTGATCGACGACGTCCTGGCGGTGCTGCCGGCGCTGGCCGACAGCGAGCAGCGGCGATCGCTCTCAGACGTCACGTGGGAGCCAGCGACGGCCCCGACGCCCGACGAGTGGGAGCGGTCGGTCGCCCTGCGCGGGCCACGCACGCGCGTCGCGGCGGTCGAGTCGCTGAGCTCGCCGCCCGTCCTCGCGACGCTGGGGAGCTCGAGGACCGTCTCCGCGAGCGCACTCGAGCGGTACGCCTCGTGTCCGGTCAAGTGGCTGGTCGAGGACGTCCTGCGGCCGGAGAGGCTCGAGCCCGATCCAGACCAGATGGTCCGCGGCGCCTACGCCCACCGTGTCCTCGAGCTGACCTTCAAGCGGCTGCGGGAGCAGACGGGATCGCGACGCCCGAGCCCGGCGACGCTGCATGCCGCCGAGCGGATCCTGATCGATGCGCTCGCCGAGGAGCGCGGCTCGTTCCGGCTTGCGCCGACGCAGACCCGCGTCCGTGCGGCGGTACGCCGCCTCGAGCTCGACCTGCTCCGCTACCTCCGTCACGAGGCCAAGCGCGACGGGGTCTTCGAGCCGGAGCATCTCGAGCTGCGCTTCGGCCTGCCGGATGCCGCATATCCCGTCGTCGAGCTCGAGGAGGGGCTGAGCGTCCGTGGCGTGATCGACCGTGTCGACACCTGGGACGGCTGGGCGCTAGTGCGCGACTACAAGGGCGGTCGCGTCGAGAGCTACAAGGAGGCGGACTGGGAGCGCCGCAACCGCTTCCAGGTGGCGCTCTACATGCTGGTCGTCGAGCGTCTGCTCGGGCTCCGCGCAGCCGGCGGCGTCTACACGCCGCTCGGGGGGACGGATCGCCGCTCGCGGGGCCTGGTCGCCGCCGAGCTGCGCGAGGAGCTCGGCAGCGACTTCGTCCCCAACGACTACAAGCCCGCCGAGGAGTTCGCCGAGCGCACCGCGTGGACCCGAGCTGCGGTCGCGGAGGTGACGGCTGGGATGCGCGCCGGTCGTGTCCGGTCGTGTCCAGACACGTGCGCTTGGCGCGGCGGTTGCTCCTACCCCTCGATCTGTCGGATCGAGGGATGAGCCGCCCGGCCATGACCGACGAGCAGCAGCGCGCCGTTCGGCGGCGCGACGGGTCGCTGCTCGTCTCGGCAGGCGCAGGCGCCGGGAAGACGTCTGTGCTGGTCGAGCGCTTCGTCCAAGCCGTGCTCGAGGACGGCGTCTCCGTCGACGCGATCCTGGCGATCACCTTCACCGAGAAGGCGGCGGCCGAGATGAAGGGTCGGGTGCGCAAGCGGTTCCTCGAGCTCGGCGCGGTCGGCGAGGCGCGCGCCGCCGAGGGGGCGTGGGTCTCGACGATCCACGGCTTCTGCTCGCGGGTCCTGCGCACTCACGCGCTCACGGCCGGGATCGACCCCGAGTACGAGGTGCTCGAGGAGATCGACGCCGAGCGGATCGCGATCGATGCGTTCGATCGCGCGCTCGAGGAGCTGCTCGCGGGCGACGAGGAGTCCGTCCGGCTCGCCGTCGTCGCCACGTACACGCCGGACCGTCTCGCGGAGATGGCTCGGACCACCTATGGGCGCCTGCGCAGTCGAGGGCAGGCCACTCCCGCACTGCCGGAGCGCGAGGCGCCGCAGCGCTCGGTCGATCCCGACGCGCTGCGGACCGCCGCGGCAGCCGCGCGGGCGGAGCTGGCGGACTCCACCGGGGTGACCGTCGAACGGGCACGACGAGCGATCGAGGGCTGCCTCGCGACGCTCGACGGCGAGGGGATCGCCGGCGCCGACCCCAAGCAGCTCGCGCGACTGGCGGCGAAGCCGGGGAACGCGAAGGCGCTGCAGGGCACGGCCTACTCCGACTACGTGGATCTGATCGACAGGCTGTGCGCCGAGGCGGCGGCGGTGCGCGAGTACGAGATGCACCTGCTGCTCGACGAGCTGCTGCGCTCCTACGGCCGCCACTACGCGGCTGCCAAGGACGGGCGCTCGGCGCTCGACTTCGACGACCTCGAGCTCCGCGCCCACGCGCTGCTGGCAGGCAACGAGGCGATCCGCGCCGAGTACGCGACCCGGTTCGCGCACGTGATGGTCGACGAGTTCCAGGACACGAACCCGCTGCAGAACCAGATCCTCGAGCTGCTGGCGCGCGACAACCTCTTCCGTGTCGGTGACGATCGCCAGTCGATCTATCGCTTCCGTCATGCCGACGTAACGCTTTTCCGCCGCTACCGCGAGGAGGCTCGCCAGGCGGGCCGCGCCGAGCAGATCTCGGTCAACTTCCGCAGCCGCGGTGAGATCCTCGACGTTGTCAACCTGGTCTTCAGGGACCTCTGGGGCGACGAGCTCGATGCGCTGCGCGAGCGGCCCGGTGCGCGTGTGGAGCCCCCGTCGCTCGATCCGTGCGTCGAGATCCTGATCTCCGACCGCGACAGCCGTGGCGGGCGCTGGCGCGCCCACGCCGAGGCCGCGGGAGCGCCCGTCGACGCCGACGCCGCCGAGGCGCTGTTCGGGCCGTCGATGCGCGGCGTCGCAGCCTGGCGCGCCGCCGAGGCGCGACTGCTCGCACGCCGGATCGACGAGCTGACGGGGGAGGACGGCCCCTACGACCTACGCGACGTGGTGATCCTGCTGAGGGCTACGACGAGCGCGTCGATCTACGAGCGTGCGCTCGAGGAGCGCGGCATCGCGACCCACGTCCTCGGCGGCCGCGGCTACTGGAGTCAGCAGCAGGTCGGCGACCTGCGGGCCTACCTGGCGGCGCTCGCGAACCCGCTCGACGAGCTCGCGCTCTACTCGGCGCTCGCGTCGCCGCTCGGCGGGGTCTCGCTCGACGGCTTGGTGCTGATCGCCCGCGACCAAGTCGCGTCGCTATCGCCCACCGATGCCGAGCGCCTGCGCGCCTTCGAGCGGCGGCTGGCCGAGGATCGTGCGCTGGCGACACGGGTCTCGCTCGAGACCCTGATCGACGGCGCGGTGACGCGCTCCGGCTACGACCGCGCGGTCCTCGCTCTGCCAGCCGGCGACCGCCGGATGGCGAACGTCCGCAAGCTGATGCGCATGGCGCGTGAGTTCGAGGCTCGCGAGGGGCGCGATCTGCGCCGCTTCATCGACTTCGTCGCCGAGCGCGACCTGATCCAAGAGCGCGAGGGGCAGGCGCCGCTGGAGGCCGAGCAGCTCGACGCGGTGCGGATCATGACCATCCACCGGGCGAAGGGACTCGAGTTCCCCGTCGTCTGCGTCGCCGACCTGGGCAAGGCCGGACGTGAGGACGATGCCGCGCTGCGCATCGGCGACGCGGGCGAGGTCGGCATTCGCCTCGCGTCGATGGAGGGGGGGTCCTTCGACGGCGCCGAGCTCAGCCGGCTGCGCGAACGCGACCGCGTCGAGGCCGAGGAGGAGGAGCGCCGGGTCTTCTACGTCGCCGCGACGCGGGCGCGCGACCACCTCGTGCTGAGCGGCGCGACAGACCTCGAGCAGCTGCCGCCGCCAGAAGATCTCGCCGAGCCGATGCGCTGGCTGCGCAGGACGCTCGTGCCCGACCTCGCCGCTGTCGGATCGCGCGGCGAGTCTGTCGTCCAGCACGATGGGAGAGCGGTATGCGTGCGCGCCGAGGTCCTGTCGCCGGAGACGCTCGACGAGCTGCTGCCGATCGCCGATCGCGATCCCACGGTGCCCGAGCCGGAGCCCGCGGCGCTCGATGCGCTGGACGCTCCCGCCCTGGCGGCCCTCCCGCTCGCCGGCGTCCAGCCGATCAGCCGGATCAGCTACACAGGCCTTCAGCGCTACGCAGCCTGCGGCTATCGCTTCTATCTCGAGCGCGCGCTGCGGTTGCCGCGTCGTGAGGATCGAGCCCTCACGCAGACGGATCCCGACGTGCTGGAGGCACTGCCGCCGACGGTCCGTGGGTCGGCTGTCCACGCACTGCTGGAGAACATCGACTTCACGGCGCCTGCGGTGCCGGCACGCGACGACGTCGCCGCGCAGATCGAGTCGTACGGCGAGCCCGTGCGAGACGCGGACGTCGCCGACGTCGAATCGCTCGTCGAGGGCTTCGTGAGCTCCGCCCTCCCCGCGCGACTCGCTGCTGCCGAGCGGGTTCGCACGGAGCTTGCGTTCAGCTTCGACCTCGAGACGGGCGGCGGCCACAGCCTGCTGGTCAACGGCATCGTGGACGTCTACGCACGCGAGCGAGACCGCACGCTGATCGTCGACTACAAGAGCGACCGCCTCGGCGATCTCGAGCCGGCCGAGCTCGTCGAGGCCGCATACACCACCCAGCGCGTCGTCTACGCGCTCGCGGCGCTGCGCTCCGGCGCCGAGCGCGTCGAGGTCGTCTACGTGCTCCTGGAGCGGCCCGACGTCACGGTGTCCACCCTCTACGAGGCCGCTGAGCGGTCTGAGCTCGAGCGCCGTCTTCGCGAGCTCGCCGCCGGTGTGGCGGACGGCGACTTCGCCCCGTCTCCGCGTCCCTGGCGCGGTCTCTGCGGCGACTGCCCCGGTCAGCCCAGCCTCTGCTCATGGGGCCCTGAGGCGACCCTCGCGCCCGAGCCAGCCCAGCCTGTGAGCCAATAGCGCCGTTCCGTCAGGTGCGGTGCGTACCTTGACCGCATGCCCCTCTGCTTCATAGAGCCCAAAGAGGCCATCCGCGTGGTGGCAGATGCGGTCGGTCGCGAGGCGCGTCGGCAGTTGCTGGGCGAGGTCGTCCGTGCCTGGGTCGACGAGATCCCCGAGGACGAGCTCGCCGTTCACTACGCCAAGGCCGTCGAGGTCCTCGACGACGACGATCTGTCGGTCCTCGCCGCCTGGCACGCCTCGCTCGAGGTCGGACATCCGATCGCGAACAAGGAGTTCCTGCTCAAGGCCTTCGGTCACCTCGGCGAGCACCGCCGCGAGGCGCTGCGGATCGCCGCCACGTTCCGCGGCGACGACGCCTTCGAGGCCGGCGTCAGCGAGGAGCAGGCGATCGACACCGTCCTGCCGTTCCTGTCGGAGGATCGCATCGCCGAGCTCGCTGCCGAGGCTGTCGAGCTCTACTGCTGGGACAGGATGGGCAGCGACAACTGATCTAGTCGTTCGCCGGGACCTGCTCGTTCTGGCGGGCGACGCGCCACGCGGACTGGACCGGATCGAGGAAGAACGGTGGCTCGCGGTAGCGCAGGCGGTCGTTGTAGGTGTAGTCCTTGGTGTAGCCGTGCGCGGAGTCGCCGCCGATTCCCTGGCCGACGGGGCCGCGATAGCGCTGGGCGATCGCTCCGTTGACGGTGAGGTTGCCGAGGTGGGTGCCGCAGTACCAGTTGTCGACGATGAAGGAGTGGTTGAGCGCGAGGATCGCGGCGTGGATCTCCGGGTCCTCGAGCGAGCCGGTCGCGTTCTGACAGCTGCTCGACGTCGGGCTCGGGGTGACGGGGTGGTAGAGGCGCACGAAGTTGTTCGCGATCAGTCCGAGCAGCAGGCCGTCGTCGTCACGGGTCAGGTCGCCATCGATGATCACGTCGTTGTCGCCGGCGATCGTCAGGTCACCCGAGTAGTTCCCTTTCACCCAGACATCGCCGCAAGCCGACGGTGAGTTGTAGACCTGGGCGCGCGAGTACCCGACCGAGCAGCTGCCGTCGTTCTGGACGTAGATCACGCCGTTCTCGGGGAGGCTCAGATCTACCTCGGTCCCGTTCTTCTTGATCACGCTCATCGAGTCCCCCTCGAGGGTGATCCGCGTGCGGCCCTTGAACAGGTAGTCCGTAGCGGCGAGGTCCTTCAGGGCGAGGTTCGACGGCGGCAGCTCGAGTTGGCCGGCAGGGTGGACGACGGTGCCTCCGAACTGCGGGTCGGCGGTGCAGCCGCTCTTCGAGACGTAGCCCGGCGAGCTGCCGTTCAGCTCGATCGAGTCCTTGCCGTCACGCCCGAACGTGGCCGAGCCGCAGACCCAGATGCTGTCGTTGGAATGCAACGGCCCGTTGACGAAGTCCTCCGGCGCGAACTGGATCTCGGTGCACGAGCTGCTGCGCTGCTGGCGGAACTTCGAGCACGCGGTTTGCGCCCACGCCCGGTCCGACGAGGACGAGTACGCGGACGGGTCGAGCGTCTCGAAGTGGGTGAAGTAGATGAAGTCGATGAAGTTGCGCCGGCGCAGCGTCACGTTCACGCTGCGCGCCTCGTCGCGCGAGCGACCGGTCACGCGTAGCCGCAGGTTCCCGTTCGGCTCGACCATCGAGTACTGGTCGTCCTCCTCACACGTCTCGTAGCCCTCCGCGGGGAGCAGCTCGACGGTGTACTCGGTCTCGTCGCCCGGCAGGCTGCGCCAGATCCGGGGATCGGTTCCAGTGCCGTCCCACTCGTCGTTCACCGGTGCCTGCTCGGACGGGTTGGGGTCGACGACGTCGGTGCACTGAACGTAGTAGCTGTTGTCGCGCGCGAGGCTGCTCAGGTACCACTGGACGCCCGCGTCGGCCGCACCGTAGGCCTGCTTGTAGTCCTGGTCGTCGCGTGACAGCGAGATGTCGGGGTTGACGCTGGCGAAGCCACCGGCGACGAGTAGCCCGCCGACGGCCATCGCGCCCATCACCGTGACGGTCGTGAAGCCGTGCTGGGAGCGCAGTGCGATGTGCCGCCGGAGTCGGTCGATCAGAGGCATCTCGGGCCCTCCAGCGGTCGTGTGGGGTCGGCGAGGCGGACGTAGACGTCGTCGACGAGCGTCGTCGCGTTGCGCGCGTCGGGGATCGGGCGCTCCGGCATCGTCGTGTACGCGATCCGCACCATGACGGTGCGGGAGGCGTCAGTAGCGGAGAGCGGAGTGGACAGCAGCAGCAGATCGCCCGTCGGGCTCCCCGGTTGGAATGCGTAGTAGCGGAAGACCGGTTGGGCGGTGCCGCCGCTCGTCGACTGCTCGACACCGTCGACCAGGACACGCGACGTGTCGGGTGTGCTGCCGAACGCGAGATCGGGGTACTCGCCGACGCCGATGCGGACGTCCTCGGTGATCCGCCCGGGCACGCCGTCGTCCGCGGGCGTGTAGGTGAGGGTGCGCTGTGCGACGTTCACGCTGCCGTCGCTCAAATCGGCATAGAAGGTGATCGTCTCGCCGTCGCCGTAGGAGATCGGCTCGGCGGACTCGCCGAGGCAGACCTGCGAGCGCAGCTGGCGGGTGATGAGCTCCATCGCCTGGCGCCCGCGCTGGATCGCCTCTTGGCGGTCGGCGACCTCGGCCTGGACGGTCGTCGCGCGGTCGATCACGGCGAAGGTGGCCATGATGACCACGAGCGCGATCGACATGCCAACGACCAGCTCGATCAGCGTGTAGCCGGACTCGTCGGCGCGCAACCGGCCAGGGACGCGCGCGATCACGGGTCGCATTGACCCGAGCTTCCGCTGGTCGGGACGTTCATCGTGACGCTCTGCTCGAGCGGTGGCTCGGTGAAGTCGCGGTTGGCCGGCATGCCGCTCGTCCCGGTGAACTTGCGCCGCCAGTTACTGCTCGCGCGGACCGCTGCGCAGACCTCGTAGTTCCCAAACGGAACCGGGATGTCGAACGTGTAGCTCGTGTAGGTGCCGTTGATCTCGAAGCTGTCGTAGATGACCTCCTCGCAGTCGAAGTCCTCGTCGTCGATCTGCTGGACGTAGACGCGGACGCGGTCGAAGGCCGTGTCGTTGGACCGCTTGGCGGTGACGTGCAGCAGCGGGACCTGGACGGTGACCGGCTCGAGCACGTCGCCCGGGTCGAGGTCCGCGAACCCGAAGCCGGAGGTCGCGAAGTAGTCGGAGTCCCAGACGGCCGGGTTGTTCGCCTCGCACGACCCGGCGTAGACGCCGTAGCCGTCGTGGAACGGGAAGAGGTTCGTCGCGTCCGTGCTCGTTGCCGGGGTCGTGTCGGGGAAGATCCGCAGGCCATTGGGCAGCTTCGCGTTGCTGACGCTGATCTCCTCCCACAGCGCGGGCGACCCGTTCGGCGCTACGAACGACGCGCGCAGCGACGCCGGCTCGTCGAGCTCGATCTGGGTCAGGCTGGTCTTGCCCGCGGCGACCGTCACCTCCGAGCGCGCCGGGGCCTCGCCGGACCAGGTGATCAGGCCGCCGTCGACCTCGGCGGTCCACTCACCGGCGTCGATGAAGGCGAAGATCGCGCAGCCAGCCGCGTTGGTGGTCGCGGTCAGGAAGCTGCTGCCCTCGAGGTCCACCGTGACGCCGGTCAGCGGCAGCCCGTCGCGGTCGGTGATCTTCACGGCCGCGGTGCCGGTGTCGTCGCCGAAGATGCCGGGCGGGGGTGTGAGCAGGCTGCTGCCGGTCACCGGCTCGTCGGTGCTCGCGGGCGAGCTGACGGTCGAGGTCAGCTTGAAGTACTCGGCCTCCTCGTCCTCGCTCGTGCAGCTGACCAGGCCGCTGGAGTCGCGCACGAGCTCGGTTCTCGAGGTGACCGTGTAGGTCACGTTCGCGACGGCGACAGATCGCGTCTGGTCGAGGTTGGCGAGGACGGAGGGCGGCATCGCGCGCATCCGCTCGAGGTCCTGCTGGACCAACGTGGCGCCCGTCGAGCGGTCCTTGTTCTGGCGACCGACCTTCTGGGCGCCGTCGAGGCCGTCGAGGACGGCCGCCGTCGTCATCGCCAGCAGCATCGTCCCGACCATCACCTCGACGAGGATCGAGCCGTGCTCGGCGCGCAGCGACGGCCGGGGGCCGGTGGTCGCACCGCCACGGTGGTGATGGACGGCGAGCAGCGCTGCGGCAACCGCGGGCGCGGTCGTCAGTGGATTTCCGAGGACGAGCAGAGATCCCACCACCAGGGCGGCTAGCGCGAGCAGCGCTCCACGCGGGGACGGTCGCCTCGACTGAGACATCGATACCGCTATCGGTTTCGCAATCGCAAAGCTTGAGCGACCAGTTGCACAACTTCTTCGGCCATTTGAGTCCAACCTTGAGCCGTCGGGCGCGTTGTTCTCTGTGATGCGTGCAACTACGATCCGCTTCACACCCGAGCTTTGGGCTTTGTTGCAGCGCGAGGCGACACGCGAGGGCGTCAGCGTCGCCCAGTACGTGCGCGACGCGGCGCTGTTTCGAGTCGCCTACAGCGCGGGAATTCGCCGAGAACAGGATCCGGAGACCTCGGATCCGGTAGCCGCGGCGGTCTCGGCTAGCGCCGCGACGCACTGACGGCCGCATTCGCCCGCGATGGCGGGAACGCGACCTGTCGCGTCGGCGTTGGGGCGATAATGGTCAGATGGCTCTGCCCTGGCAGCCGACCGATGCGCGACTGATCGCACGGATCAGGGGTGGGGACGAGACGGCGTTCGAGCAGGTGTACGAGCGCTACAGCAGCACGATCCTCGCCTTCTGCAGGCATCTCTCCGGCCAGCGAGAGGATGCCGAGGACGCGCTGCAGCACACCTTCCTCGCCGCGTACCGGCAGATCCTTGGCTCGACGGGACCGCTCGAGCTGCGTCCGTGGTTGTTCACGGTCGCGCGCAACCGCTGCCTGACCCAGCTGCGCTCCCGCGCCGACCGGGTGTTGTCGTTCGACTTGCCCGGCAGTGAGGTAGGGGGCCTGGTGGAGGAGGTCGAGCTCCGCGAGGAGCTCCGCCAGCTCGTGACCGACCTCAGGATGCTGCCTGAGCCGCAGCGGGCGGCCCTGTTGCTGTCGCAGCTCGACGCGATGCCCTACAGCGAGATCGGCCAGGTTCTCGGCGTCGCGCCCGAGAAGGTCAAGTCGCTCGTCTTCCAGGCGCGTAGCTCGCTGGCCGCGACGCGCGAGGCCCGCGAGGCGCCCTGCATCGATATCCGTCAGCAGCTGGCGACCGCGCGTGGGGCATCGCTGCGCCGCCGCTCGCTAAGGCGCCATGTGCATGTGTGCACCGGCTGCCGGGAGTACGAGACGATCGTTCGCCGCCAGCGTCGCGCCCTCGACCAGCTGCTGCCCGTGCCACCATCCGCGGCGCTCACCGGCTCGGTACTCGGTGCGATCGGCCGCGAGGGAGGGGCGGGCGCCGGCGGCGCGGCTGTGGTGGCGTCCGGTGGAACGGCCGGCGGCTCGATCGCGGGAGGGCTGTCCGCGCTGGGCGGACCCGGGATCGCGAAGATCGCCGTGGTGGCCGCTGTCGTCGGGAGTGGTGGGGCGGGCGCGGTGGCCGCCGACCTGCCGGAGCGGATCGCCGGCGGCGACCGGGCGTTGCCGATCGCGACGCCCGATTCGACTGAGCGGACCTCGCCGGGCGGTTCCGGCGGCGACATGCCGCCGAACGGCGACGGGTTGCCGCGTGCGGACGCCAAGGACGGCAGGGGCGGCGATCGAGAGGACGGTCCGGCGGAGCAGGTCGCGACCACGCCAGCTGACGAGGCACCGTCAGGCGACAGCGGGTCGGACGGGCCGGGCGGCGCGGACGCCGACGGCGGAGCGGATGGCGGCCCGCCCGGCCTTGCCAAGCACGGTGGCGTCCCGCCAGGGCAGGCAAGGAAGGACGACGGGTGGGTCCCGCCAGGCCAGGCGAAGCAGCAGGGTGGCAGTCCGCCCGGCCACGCGAAGCGGCAGGGCGACGGTGGCGGAGGGACCGGCAACGGCCAGGGCAACGGCAACGGCCAGGGCAACGGCAACGGCAACGGCCAGGGCAACGGCAACGGCAACGGCAACGGCAACGGCCAGGGCAACGGCAACGGCAACGGCAACGGCAACGGCAACGGCAACGGCAACGGCAACGCCCAGAGCGGGGGTCAGGGCAATGGCGGTGGCAACGCGAACGGGCAGGGCAACGGCAACGGCCAAGCCGGGGGTCAGGGCAATGGCGGTGGCAACGGCCAAGGCCAGGGCAACGGCGGCAACGGAAACGGCAACGGCGCCTAGCGCCGCTTTGGCTTCTTGCGCGTGACCTTCACGGTTTGTGTCATGTCGACCGGATGCAGCGCACAGAAGAGCTGGTAGGTCCCGCGCTTGCGCAGCCGTTGCGTGAAGTCGCGTCCGGCGTCGAGGTTCGGTGACGCGAAGCCACGCGGACCGTTCGCGAGCGTGACGTTGTGCAGCTCGCTCGAGTCGAACCTCCAGCGCAGCAGGCCACCCTGGGCGATCGCGACGTTCGGCTTCGAGAAGAACCGGTCGCCGACCTTGATCCGCGCACCGTTGCGGACGCGGACCCGCTTGCCGGGAGGCTTAACGATCCTCTGGGCCCGACCGGCCTTGTCGAGCCCCGTCAGCGGGACCTTGAAGCGCGGCGCCTTGCTGCGTCCGGGCTCGCTCGTGCCCCAATCGCGCAGATCTGCCGGCTTGGCGCACCCGCTCGACGCGGCCGCGGCGTCCTCGGCGAGGAAGAGCACCATGATCCCCATCACGCGGGTGTGGGGGAGGTTGGCGTCGTAGTTGGAGTCGAGGCGCAATCGCTCGCCCTTGCGGACCGGGAACCCCTGGCCGCTGGTGAAGCCGGTCATGTTGATCGGCCCGGGCTCGTGGAGGATCGGCTTGACGTTGTAGAAGGGATGGCTCGCCTGGCCCCAGGTCGGCCGCGACGAGTAGAGCTCGCAGCTGTCGCGGTTGAGCGTGAGGTCCTTGGCGCCCCCGTGCACGTGACCGCCGGCCGCGACTATCCGGCCCGTCTTCGGCACGGTCCAGGTGGCGGACTTGCGGTGGATCGCGCCGCGCCGCTTGCCGCCGGGCACGTTGTAGACCGGGTCGGCGAGACAGTTCTTGACATCGAGCCAGTACGGCGTCACGGGCGTCTTGGGCGCCGTGTCGTAGGTGACCTTGTACTGGATGTAGGCGGTGTCGGTCTTGGCGCGATGGTTCATCATCATCGCGGTCATCGACCAGCTGTCACCGGCGTCCATCGGGTAGCCGTAGCCCTCCGGAAGGCGCATCTTGGCGCGCTCCTCGCCGGCCGCATAGAAGCGCTCGACGATGCCCGGGAAGGCGGTCCGGTTGTTGAACGCGGTGATCTGGCCGCAGGTGCCGTCGCGCTTCGCGCCCGGGGTCTGGCCGAGGTTGAGGAAGACGATGTGGTGCAGCATCAGCCGGTTGATCGGCATCGGGGCGCCGTTGGTGTCGATGACGTCGACCTCCATGCCGGTCACGTAGCCATCGACGGCCGGTTTCGGGATGTTGAACATCAGGTCCCGTTGCAGCACCTGATAGGGGCCGATGGAGATCGGGCCGTAGCGGAACGTCTCGGTCTTGGGTGCCGCTCCGGCCGGGCCCGCCGCCGCCAGCGCCACCACGGTCGCTGCGAGGGCAGCAAGCGCGATAGCGCGGATCGATGGGCCACTCCTCACTGCTTCCAGCGTAGCGGCGGCCGCGCGCGTTACGCCAGGGCCAACTCGATCTCGGCGCGCGCCTGCTCGGTCGTCTCGAACAGGACCGCCGTCATGCCAACCTCGCGCGCGGCGTCGCAGTTGAGCCCGATGTCGTCGACGAAGACGCAGTCCTCGGCACGCAGTCCGCCACCCAGTCGGTCGACGGTGAGGTGGTAGATCTCGTGCTCGGGCTTGCGCATCCCGACGAAGGCCGAGTCGACCACCAACTCGAAGATCTCGTCGATCTCGGGGATCATGGACCGCCAGCGGGCCTCCCACTCGCGCACGTTGTTGGTCAGCATCGCCATCCGATGACCGCGACCGCGCAGGTCTGCCATCAGGTCGATCATCTCGTGGTTGCGCTCGAGGTGGCTGAAGTAGGTCTCGGTCATGCCGTCGAGCGTCCGTCCGCCGCCGAGCTCGCTCTCCAGACGGGCGATGAACTCCGCCTCCGAGAGCTCGCCGCGCTCGAGCACGAACAGCGGGTGCTCGCCGTGGCGCTCCGCCGCGTCGGCAAGGGCCTGTCCGAGGTCCTCGAGCGGTATGCCGCTCTCGCGCGACCAGGCGGCGAACGAGTTGCCGAGCGGAGTGGTCAGCACGCCGCCGAAGTCGCTGATCACGGCTCGCCGGCTCATGCTGCCTGCGGCTCCACGGCGCGCGCCATCAGCTCGTAGGCGCCGGCGCCCTCGCGATCCTCCATCCGCCAGCGGAAGATCGCGGCGTGTACGTCGACGTCCTCGAGCTCCAGCGAGGACCCCGCCACGACCGTGCCGGATCCGCGCAGCGGATAGTCCTCGTCGGGGAGCCATAGCTCCAGTCCTGCGCTGCGCTGGCGGCCCTCGCCGTCGTAGACGGTGGAGATGCGCGCGTCCTCGACGGTCAGGACCTCGCCCTCGTGGAGCACCCACGCGGCGGTCCTCTCCTCGCTGTGGCCGAACGCGCCGCGGGGGCGGCGTCCGATCGCCAGGAAGGCGTTGTCGTGGTCGAACAGCGCGGTCAGCGAGCGCACGGCGTCGAGCTCGTCCCATGACGGCGCGGCGTGCGTCTCGGCGACGGTCCCGAGGCAGTTGACCTTCCGGGAGCCCACCACGCCCTCGACGGCGCAGAAGTGGGCGACGACACCGTCGAGCTCGGCCGGCGCGGCGACCGGCTCGAGCTGGAGGGCGAACGCTCCCTCCAGCTCGGCCTTCCAGCCACCGCCGGCACGCTCGATCGCCGGGCCCTCGGGCAGGGCGGTCGAGCTCGAGCCCTCGAACAGCAGGGTCGCTCCCGAGCGTGCGCTGCCGTTGAGGCCATGCTCGGGATCGAAGAAGTGCAGCGACAGCGCCGGCTCGCTCAAGGCTCGATCCTCGGTCGGTCGGATCCGCTGCGCTCGCGCGCCGTGCCCTCCACCGGGCCGTCGGGGCGCGGACCGCCGGGCCGGGCGAAGCGCAGGAACGCGAACCGCTTGCCGATCCGTCCCGTCGCGAAGCGCCGCAGTCCCGCGCGCGTCGGGGGCAGCAGCAGCAGGATCCCGACGATGTCGGTCAGGAACCCGGGGGTGATCAGGAACGCGCCGCCGAAGATGACCGCGACGCCGTCGAGCACCTCGCGATGGGGGACCCGGCCCTCCGCCAGCGCCTGGTTGAACTGGCGCCAGACCGACCGTCCCTGGCTGCGCAGCAGCAGCGATCCGAGCAGCGAGTCGGCAGCCAGCAGGAGGATCGTCGGGACCACGCCGATCGCGTCGCCGACCTGGAGGATCACGTACAGCTCCGCGAGCGGCACGACGATGAACAAGAGGACGATCAGGATCAGCGGCATCGGCCGCGAACCCTACTCGGACTACCATTGCCGACATGTCCGAGATCGACCTGACAGAGGACGACGTCCGCGAGGCGCTCGAGAACGTCATCGACCCCGAGCTGGGCCTCGACTTCGTCGAGCTCGGACTGGTCTACGACATCGCGATCGAGGGCACCGAGGTGACCGTCACCTTCACCCTCACGACGCCCGGCTGCCCGATCGGCCCGCAGGTCAGCGAGCAGATGGAGGAGTTCGTCGGCGACCTGCCGGGCGTGACCAAGGTTCACCCGAAGCTCGTCTTCACGCCAGCATGGACCCCGGACGCGATGTCCGAGGACGCCAAGTTCGCGCTCGGCTACTAGCCGGCTAGTGCACGGGGCCGATCGAGCGGGCGGGGACCTCGAGCTCGAATAGCCAGAAGTCCTGCCCCATTACGGGTACCGAGACGTTGTGGACCGGCACGTCGCCGATCCTGCCCGCGAACGTGCCGGCGTGCGCGTGGCCGTGAACGATCAGGTCGGGCTCGTGCTCGCGGATGGGGTCGGCTAGGCGCGAGCTGCCGAGCATCGCGTAGATCCCCTCCGGCTCGCCGGCGAGCGTCTCGGGGATCGGCGCGTAGTGCATCACGACCAGGCGCAGCGGGCAGTTGGCCACCGCGGCGAGACCACGGTCGAGCGCCTCGACCTCGCGTGTCGTCTCCGCGTAGACCTCGCGCAGGAGCGGCTCGCCGAAGTCGGGCAGGTGCGAGCCGGCGAAGCCGCCGACGAAGCCCTTGACGCCGACGATGCCGACCTCGATGCCCTGGAGCTCTACGATCGCGAAGTCGCGATCGAGCACTGTTATCCCCGCGGCGTCGAGCTCCGCGGTCACCCTCGCTGCCTCGTTCGCGTGGTGGTCGTGGTTGCCGAGCACGGCGTAGACCGGCATCTCGCACGCCGTGCACGCCTCCCCGAACATCCGGGCCTGGGCTGCCTGGCCGTGGGTCGTCAGGTCGCCGGCGAGGAGGATCGCGTCGGCGTCGTCGCGCACCGCCTCGAAGGCGCGCGCGATCTGGTCGCGGTTCGCCTCGCGGATGTGCAGGTCGCCCGCCGCCGCGACGCGGATCGCGGCCGGACTGTCGCGGTCCTCAGTCACTTGGTCTGGGGGTACCCGCCCGACATCGCTTCAGAACCCGGGCTGCGGGGTAATCGGACGGCGTGCCCGAGCATTCGTTCGACGACATCGTGGAGACGATGAAGCGCTCCGTAGCGGCCTTGAAGGACGCCGAGGTCCCGTTCCTGCTGGCGGGCAGCCTCGCGGTCTGGGCACAGGGCGGTCCTGAGAAGCGCAAGGACCTCGACTTCGTGGTCAAGCGTGAGGACGCCCAGCGCGCCGTCGACGTGCTGGTCGGCCTCGGCATGCGCGCCGAGACACCGCCTGAGGACTGGCTGCTGAAGGCGTGGGACGGCGACATCTGCGTCGACGTCATCTTCGAGCCGCTTGACTTGCCGATCGACGATCAGGTTCTTGCGCGCGGCAAGGAGCTCAACGTCATGGCGATGACCATCCCTGTCATGGCGCTCGAGGACGTCCTCTACTCGAAGCTGCTCGCGCTCAACGAGCACTACACCGACTACACGAGCCTGATCGGCCTGGCACGCGCGGTCCGCGAGCAGGTCGACTGGGAGACGGTCCGCACTCGCACGGAGGACAAGACGCCGTTCGCACGCGCGTTCTTCGTGATGCTCGAGGGGCTCGACATCCTCGAGCCGGTCAACGCCTGACCCATCCATACTGAGGCTGTGGGCGCCCTCCGCCTGATCTCCGACGCGGCTCCGGTCGAGCCGACGCTAGATGCCGCGATCTCACGTGCGCTGATGTTGCGGGTCGCCGCCGGCGAGCTGCCCGACACGCTGCGGATCTCCCGGCCCGGTCCGAGCGTGGCGTTCGGCCGCCGCGATCAGATCGGCCCCGGCTACGCCGACGCCGTCGCCGCCGCCCGTACCGGCGGCTTCGAGGCGACCGAGCGCCTCGCCGGCGGTCGCGCCGCCGTCTTCCACCAAGACACGATCCATTTCAGCCACTCGATCCACGAACCCGATCCGCGCAAGCACGTCACCCAGCGGTTCGACGAGACCGCCGCGCTGATCGCCGAGGCCTGCCGCCAGCTGGGCGTCGCCGCCCACGTCGGTGAGGTCGAAGGCGAGTACTGCCCCGGCGCCCACAGCGTCAACGCCCGCCACCAGGCCAAGCTGATGGGTGTTGGCCAGCGCGTCATCCAGAACGGCGCCAGCATCGGCGGCGTCCTAGTGGTCGACGGTGCCGACCGCATCCGAGCGATCCTCGGACCCGTCTACGCCGCGCTCGACCTCAGCTGGCGCCCCGACACGACCGGCTCCCTCGTCGACGAGGTCTCGAGCATCACCTGGGATCAGGCCGTGGACGCCGTCGTCACGGCCTATCGCTCACGCTACGAGCTCGAGCCAGCTCTGCTCGACGAGGACGCCCTCGCCCTCGCCCGAACCCTCCAGCCCGAGCACCTGAGCCCGGCCACCGCCGACGCCCGAGCCGCGGACAGCTAGTCGCTGTCGATCAACCGCGGCCGCTTCGCCTTACCGCGCATAGCTGGCCGCTTCCCGCCGCCGTTGCTCGACGCCTTCGGGCCTGCGCCGTTCTTCTTCGCAGCCGCGCCGTTCTTCTTCGGAGCGGCCTTCGCAGCCGTGGCCTTCTTGCGCGCCGGCTTCTTGCCGCCGGCCTTGGCGGCCGTCAGCAGCTCCTCGAGCGACTCCTGGAAGAACTCCGCCATCCGCTCGAGGTCCGAGACCGCGTCGTAGTCGCCGAGCAGGCCGAAGTCGAGCTTGCCGTTGTAGCTCATCGCGGCGATCGCGAGCGCGTGGTTCTCGGGCAGGAACGCGACCGGCACGATCTCGCGCATCTCGCGCCCCATCATGTAGAGCGGGAACTGCGGGCCCGGCACGTTGGTGACGATCAGGTTGAACAGCCGCGTGGAGAAGTTCAGTCGCGATGCCTGGGCGAGCAGGGTTGGCGGCGCGAAGTCCTCGAGCCCGGAGATGACCTCGGCGCCGAGCGCCTGCTTTGACTCCTTGACGCCCTTCATCGCCTCGCGCACGATCTTCAGCCGCTCGACCGGATCGCGTGCGTAGACGGGCAATGGGCCGCGCATCGCGGTGATGCGATTGCCGAGCGCATGGTGCTCGTCCTTGGAGCGGGTCGAGACAGGCACCAGCCCACGCAGCTCGAGGCCCTCGGTGCGTACGCCACGTGTCCGTAGCCAGCGCCCAAGCCCGCCCGCGACGACCGCGAGGAAGGCGTCGTTCACCGTCCCGCCGAGACCGTCCTTGATGGCCTTGAAGTCGGCCAGCTCGCACTGCAGCCAGTAGATCCGCCGGTGCGGGCCGATCGGTACGTTGAGCGGCACCTCGGGGGCGGGGTTGAGGCCGGCCCAGGCGATCTCGCCGACGCCCTCGAGCGCCTCGCGCGCGCTGTCGAGCGTCGTGCCGGGGTCGCGCATGACCTTGGTCGCCTCGCCGGCGATGCGGGCCGGCGTCTTGACGATCGCCTTGATGCCCTCGGCCACCAGCTCGGCCTGCGACGGCTCCTGCTCGGGTGCCCACGCCTCGCGCTCGACCTCGGTGGTGTCGGGTGAGAGGTCGAACAGGACGGTGGCGATGTCGACGCCGGAGACGCCGTCGACGAGCGCGTGATGCGTCTTGGAGACGAGCGCGAAGCCGCCGTCGTCGAGGCCCTGGACGAGCCACATCTCCCACAGCGGCTTCGAGCGGTCGAGCCGCTGGGAGAAGATCCGCCCGGCCAGCCCGCGCAGCTGCTCCATCGACCCGGGCGCCGGCAGCGCGGTCTGACGCACGTGGTAGTCGATGTTGAAGCGCGGGTCGTCGACCCAGAACGGGCGGCCCATCTCGAAGCGCGGGAACGCGAGCTTCTGGCGGTAGCGCGGCACGAGGTGCAGGCGGCTCTCGATGTGGCGCGTGAGCTCCTCGTGCGACGGTGCCGGTCCGTCCATCAGGACGATGCCGCCGACGTGCATGTGCGACGCCCGTCGCTCCTGGTGGAGGAAGGAGGCGTCGACCGCGCTGAGCCGATCTCTGTGACGTTGCGCCATCAATGGGAGCCTACGTCACAATCCCCCAAATGCCATCGCGATCAATCGTCCAAGCGACGCTGGTTGTGACACTCCTGTTCTCCGTCGTGTCCGTGTCGATCGGGTGCGGCGAGGGAGACAGCACGTCCGCTGCCGCCGCGGAAGCGGTGCCGCGCGCGAACGTGGACCGCTTCGACGGCGATGCTGCCTATCGGCTCGTCGAGATGCAGGTCGACCTGGGACCGCGCCCGGCCGGTTCGGCGGCGGCTCGCCGCTTGGCCGCACGGCTGCGCCGCAAGCTCCCCGGCGGGCGCTTCCAGGAGGTGGGAGACGGCCTGCGCAACGTGGTGGGTCGTGTCCCGGGCCGCGACCGCTCGCGCACGGTGATCGTCGCGGCTCACTACGACACCAAGGACATACCGGGCTTCGTCGGCGCCAACGACGGCGCCTCGGGGACGGCGGTCGTAGCTCAGCTGGCGGAGACGATCGAGCCGCGCACCCTCGACCCGTCGCTCGTCTTCCTCTTCTTCGACGGGGAGGAGGCACCGGCGGGTGCGCCCGACGCCGAGTTCGAGCGCTACGGCCTGCGTGGCAGCAAGGCCGTCGCGCCGCGCTACCGGGATGCCGAGGCGATGGTCCTGCTCGACTTCGTCGGCGAGCGCGGCCTGCGGATCCCGTACGAGGGGTACTCGGACCAGCGGCTCTGGCAGCGACTGCGCCGAGCGGCGCGCAAGGTCGGCGTCGGGAAGGTGTTCCCCGCGCGCGAGCAGAGCGCGATCCTCGACGACCACCTGCCCTTCGCACGCGAGGGGGTGCCGTCGATCGACCTGATCGACTTCGACTTCCCGTGCTGGCATCTGCGCTGCGACGACCTCTCGAGAATCTCGGTCAGGAGCCTCGACGCCACTGGCGAGACGGTGCTCCAGCTCCTACGTACACTCTGAAGCGATGCCTTCGGCACCTGAGAAGCTGCTGCTCGCTGCACCGCGCGGCTACTGCGCCGGCGTCGACCGCGCCGTGCAGACGGTCGAGCGTGCCCTCGAGCTCTACGGGCCACCCGTCTACGTGCGCAAGGAGATCGTCCACAACAAGCACGTGGTCGAGCAGCTGCGCGAGCGCGGAGCGATCTTCGTCGATCAGGAGAGCGAGGTCCCGGAGGGCGAGACGGTCGTCTTCTCCGCGCACGGCGTCGCACCGAGCGTCCACGCCAATGCGCAGGCACGCAGCCTCGAGACGATCGACGCAACCTGCCCGCTCGTGACCAAGGTCCACGTCGAGGCGAAGAAGTTCGCGGCCGAGGGCTACACGATCGTCCTGATCGGTCACGCAGGTCACGAGGAGGTCGAGGGCACGATGGGCGAGGCGCCCGACCACATAGTCCTGATCGAGACCGAGGCCGACGTCGACACGCTCGAGGTCGACGATCCCGATCGTGTCGCGTTCATCTCGCAGACGACGCTCGCGGTCGACGAGACACGCGCGATCATCGCCCGCCTGCGCGAGAAGTTCCCGAACATCACCGGTCCGCGTACCGACGACATCTGCTATGCCACGACCAACCGCCAGATGGCGGTTCGCCAGATGGCCGGGCAGTGCGACCTCGTGTTGGTGATCGGCTCGAGCAACTCGTCGAACTCGAACCGTCTAGTGGAGGTTGCGCGTGACCACGGCGCCGAATCGCACCTGATCGACAACGAGACCCAGGTTCAAGAGGGTTGGATAGAAGGCAAGCGGGTCGTCGGCATCAGCTCCGGTGCCAGCGCTCCCGAGGAGCTCGTCCAGCGGCTCGTCGACTTCTTCCGCGAGCGCGGCACCGAGGACGTCTCGGAGTTCGAGGTCGTCCAGGAGGACGTCCGCTTCATGCTGCCCAAGGAGATTCGCAAGGCGCTCGCGGCCGCGGGCTAGAGCCGGATCCGTCTCCTCCTGGCGGTTGCCAGGTGTGAGATTCGCAGCGGCGGGGAAACAACCTCGCCGAGATGAGGAGACTCGGCAGGCGGATCTCGTGCAGCACCTCGACGCTTGCCGTTGTCCTGATCTCCGCGCTTGGCGTTGCACCCGCCGCCGACGCGCAGTTCGGCATCGTGCGCAACGCCGATCCGTTCCAGGACGGATGGATCGCCCAGAGCTTCGCCGACGACGCCCGCGTCACGACCAACGCCTACTCCAACACCGGCGGCGGCAAGAACGACTCCTATCCGGTGCCCGGCACCGGCACGGGCGTCTACGAGCTCGCCGGCGGTCACCCGTTCATCGGCGTGACCGACTTCACCCTGCGGCGCGACGACCCGAACGGCCCGCCGACCGGCGGTAACCCGGAGACCGTGCGCGTCGACATCCCGCGCGGGCTGGTCCCGAACCCTGGCCAGTTCACCCGCTGCGACGACACTCAGCTGTCGACCGCGAGCTGCCCGCTGTCCTCGCAGATCGGTACTCAGCAGATGACGGTCTACATCGAGGATCTCGCGCCACTCGTCGGCGACATCACGCTGGAGGTGCCGCTCTACAACCTCACGCCGCTCAACAACCCCGCCGACACCCCCCGCGAGGAGGTTCCCGCGCGCTTCGGCTTCAACCCCGCTGAGGTCGCTGAGGCGATCCTGCCGACCGATCCGCTGCCGAACCCGCTCGCCCCGCTGCTCGAGGCGCTCGCGGGATTGGGCCCGATCCACATCGTCGGTGGCGTCCGCGACGAGCCGAACGTGTTCGCTGCCAACGACTATGGCCTCTTCTTCACGATCGACCATCTGCCGTTGTACGACCCGGACGACGGCGCGTCGCCCGGGGTGATCCGTTCGAACCTCACCTTCTGGGGCCTGCCCGGCGATCAGGCCGCCCATTCGGATCAGTACGGGCAGAGCTGCGCCACCTTCGAGCAGCTTCTTCCCCAGGCATGCAACGTCAACCCTCCGGTCGGCGCCCCGCCCGACCCAGAGACGCCGTTTTTGACGCTGCCGACGCACTGCACGGGCACGTCGCTCAGCACCCGCCTCTCGCTCTGGTCGCACTCCGAGCCGCCGCTCACCGACACGATCCTCGAGCCGACCCCGGAGGTCGTCGACGTCGAGGACGGGATCTTGAAGCGTGGCGCCCAGGGCTGCGACATCAACGTCCCGTTCGACGGCGACGTCGCGGTCGACCCGCAGGTGACGACCCCCGACTCGCCCTCCGGCGCCCGCGTGAGCCTGCTGATCCCACAGCCCGGCCTGGCGGACAAGGACGAGTTCACCACCTCGCACGTAAAGGACGTCAGCGTCACCCTGCCGCCCGGAATGACGATCAACCCGTCGGCCGCGAACGGGCTCCAGGCATGCACCGACGCTCAGCTCGCCGCGAACGTTGGCGTGCCGGGAGGGGAGACCTGCCCCGAGGCGTCCAAGGTCGGCACCGTCTCGGCCGACTCGCCGCTGCTCCCGGCCGCCGCGAACAACGCCGCCGGTGAGACAGACGCGCTCACTGGCTCGGCCTACGTCGGTCAGCCGCTCACGGGCAACAAGTACCGCCTGTTCGTGACGATCGAGGGTCGCCGGATCTCGATCCGGCTAAAGGGCGCGATCAAGCCGAACGCGACGACGGGGCAGCTGACCGCGACGTTCGCCGACAATCCGCAGCTGCCGTTCAGCGACCTGACCGTGGACTTCCGAGATGGTCCGCGCGCCCCGCTCGCAACGCCCCTGGACTGTGGGCCCAAGGTCGCCTCAGCGGTCTTGTCGCCGTGGTCGGGTACCGCGCCGGTGCCAGCGTCCAGCGCGCCCTTCTCGATCTCCGGCACCGGCTGCCCGGCAGGCTTCGCGCCGACGTTCGGCGCCAAGAGCGCCAGCTCACAGGCCGGCGCCTTCACCCCCTTCACCGCCTCGATCGCGCGCGGCGACCGCAACCAGTTCCTCTCGCGGGCGCGGGTCGTGACGCCGCCCGGCCTCGCCGGCATGATCTCGAAGGTCTCGCAGTGCGAGGCCGCGCAGGCCGCCACTGGCGCCTGCCCGGCCAGCAGCCGGATCGGCACCGCCGTCACCCGGGCAGGCTCGGGCTCCGAGCCGTTCCAGCTGACCGGCCCCGTCTACTTGACCGAGGGCTACAAGGGCGCGCCCTTCGGCATGGTCGTCGCGATCCGCGCGATCGCCGGCCCGTACGACCTCGGGACCGTGGTCGTCCGCCAGTCGATCTTCGTCGACCCCGAGGACGCCCACCTGACGGTCGTCAGCGACCCGTTCCCCCAGATCCTCGAGGGCGTCCCGATCCGCCTGCGGCTGGCCGAGGTCAGGCTCGACAAGCCTGGTTTCACCTACAACCCGACGTCATGCGGCGTCAAGCCGGTCCGCTCGACGCTCTACCCGGCCCAAGGCATCGCCGTCGACCGCGTCGCGAACCTCAACATCACCGGCTGTGAGCGCCTCGGCTTCGCGCCGAGGATGTCGATGCAGCTCGTCGGCCCGCGCCAGACGAGGTTCGAGGGCCATCCGTCGTTGCGCACGACCGTCAAGGCGGTCAACGGCCACGCGAACATCGGACGCGTACGGGTCAGGTTGCCAAGCGCCTTCGCGCTCGACCCGAACAACTCCCAGAAGGTCTGCTCGGTCGCGAACGCCGCCAAGGCGCAGTGCCCCGAGTCGACGCGGATCGGGTTCGGCAAGGCGATCTCGCCGGCGCTCAACCGCCCGCTCTCCGGCCCCGCGTACTTCGTCCAGGGAATCCGCATCGATCCGACGACCGGAAACCAGATCCGAACCCTGCCGAGCCTGCTCGTGAAGCTGCGCGGCGAGATTGCGATCAACCTTCGCGGCACGACCGACGTCGACGACAACGGCAACCTCATCAGCATCTTCGACAAGATCCCCGATGCGCCGGTGTCGGACTTCCGGCTCAACCTGCGCGGCGGCAAGACCGGACCGCTGGTGATCAGCGCCCGCCGCGGCATATGCGATCGCCGTCAGGTGACCGCCGCTCAGTACGTGGGCCAGAACACCAAGACGGCGGCGCAGAAGGTGAACATGCGCAAGCCGTGCCGCCGGCCGCTGGTGGTCTTCCGCAAGATCGCGCGCAGCGAGCGCGTCGTCGTCGTGCGTGGAACGATCCGACCGAAGGCGACGAAGCGGCTCAAGGTGAGCCTGCGGTGCGGCAAGACCCGCATCACCAAGACCGCCAACCGCCCGCGCCGTGGCCGCTGGGCGACGCGCCTCAAGCGCAACGGAGCCTGTGCCGACGGCCGTAAGGCGAAGCTGAAGGTGACCTACCCCGGCGGCGGTGACTTCCGGATCGCCGTCCGCAAGCGCAACGTCAAACTGCCTCCAGCCGGCTCCTGAAGCCCTCGGAGGGCTCGACGATCGCACCCGCATCCCGGGCGGCGTCCGCGAGCCAGTTGTCCGAGGTCACCACGTGCAGCGCGGCAGGGTTCTCGTGCGCCTTGACCAGCTCGAGGATCTTGTAGTCGGCCGCGTCCGGCTTCGGGCGCGGGGCGTGGGTGATCTCGATGACAGTTGACCGCAGCGGCGGCCGCGGAGCTCTTTCAAAGACGACGGTGATGTCGTCTCCACTCGACGCCGAGAAACGCTCCAGCTCGTCGACCAGCCTCGCCATCGCGGCGTTGCGGTCCCTCCACCAGCCGTCCGGGCGCGTACCGATGACGTTCATGCCATCGACCACGAAGTGCATGTGTGAAGACTAAGCGCTTGGCGTGAACTGAAAGCCGTAGAGGCGAAATCCTGCAACCGGCGCCTCGACCGTTCCGTCGCCCTCGACCGGCCCCGGCTCGTCCACGCCGGCGCCGGCGACGACCGCGTACGCGCCGCCGGCTGTGAACGAGGGCACATGGGCCCGGGCGCCGCCGGCGGCGGCCTCGAGGAAGTCCTCGCCCTCGGTCCACTCGCCTTCCAGCTCGAGACGGTCGCGGTCGCGGGGGAGGGCGATGTCGGCCGTCTGCGGGCTCAGCAGGACGCCCTCGGCGTCCTCTGGGCGGATGGGGCCGAGCGGCTCGGGCAGGGTCAAGGAGCGGTCCATCTCGAGCATGACCTCCTGGATCGCTCGCTCGCAGTCCTGGTAGGCGCCCTCGCCGTAGTGGACCCAGCGCAGCAGGCCGTCGACGTCGAAGAGGTAGCGGCCCGGCCAGCCCTGGTTGTCGTACTCGCGCCAGGCCTCGAAGCCCGGATCGAGCAGCACCGGGTACTCGATGCCCATCCGCTCCGCCGCCGCGGCGACGAGATCGCGGTCGACGCCGAACGAGTAGCCGGGGCAGTGGACGCCGATCACGCGCAGGCCGTGGGCTCCGTAGCGGGCGTGCCACTCGCGCAGGTAGGGGAGCGTGCGGTGCGAGTTGATCCGCGCGACGTCGAAGAACTCGATCAGCGTCGCCTGCTGGCCGACGAGCTTGGTCATCCGCAGGAAGGCGACGTTGAGCCACTCCTTCTGGAGCGGGAACTCGGGGGCACGGATCTCTGCACCTTCTGGCGGTCTCACGGCCTGGGTAGGATGGCGCACCTCAGCGACGCCTGACGTCGGCCGCCCGATCAAGGAGATCTGCCAGTGGACTTCTTCGCCCGTCTCGATGCCATCCGCGAGCGCTGGAACGTGCTCGAGCACCCCTTCTACCAGCGCTGGAGCAACGGCGAGCTCAGCCGCGACGAGCTTTCGTTCTACGCCGGCGAGTACCGCCACGCGGTGGTCGCGCTGGCCGACGCCCTCGACGGCGCCGCCGCGACCGCCGAGCCGGCGCTCGAGGCCCACCTGACCGAGCACGCCGCCGAGGAGCGCGACCACGTCGACCTGTGGGACGACTTCGCCCGCGCGCTCGACGCCGACCTCGACCGCGCCCCGCGCGCCGAGACCACGGCATGCGTCGCCGCCTGGACCGCGGGCACCGACATGCTCGAGGGCCTCGTAGCGGCCTACACGGTCGAGTCCGGCCAGCCGGAGATCGCCAAGACGAAGCTCGACGGACTGATCGAGCGCTACGCCTTCGTCGAGGAGGGCCCGGCGACCGAGTACTTCGCGCTCCACTCGGACCGCGACCACGAGCACGCCGCCCAGTCGCGCGAGCTGATCGAGCAGCGGCTCGACGGCGCCGACGCCGACCGCCTGCTGGCGGTCGCCGAGGGTGTCCTCAAGGGCAACTGGGATCTGCTCGACGGGGTGGAGGCAGCGCGCGCCTAGCGCCACCTGGCACCCACGCGGCGCTATTTACGGCCCGGTAGCCCTAAAGGGTTGCCGGGCCGTTGTACATCTCGTACAACATGTTGAGGTTCCGCGCAACTAAACCTGGACGGTGGCGTTATTTCACTTGTACAGTGAGTCCATCGGCGATCCCCCGGTCGCCGTCTTCCCCCCGAATTCCCCAGGAGGAGCAAGTGCGCAAAGTGCACCTCATCGGCGCCATCGTCGGCGTCCTAGCACTGGCGATGTCCGCCGTAGCGGTAGCCAGTGATCAGTTCACCCAAGAGGCGACCACCAAGCTGACCAAGAAGAAGGTTGGCGTCTCGACTGGCGTCAAGGTCGACTTCAGCTCGGCCGACCCCGGCGAGCCCGGCGGCAAGCCGAAGCGCGCCTCGAAGATCGTCATCAAGCTGGCGAACGGCACGAAGGTCAACACCAAGGCCGTCGCTCAGTGCAACCTCAACGACGAGGACGTCATCGCGGGCAAGTGTCCAGCGAAGTCGCTGGTAGGCACAGGTACGGCAAAGGCAAACGTCGCTCCGCTGATCGCTTCGACGACTGAGGACGTCAAGGCCTACGCCGCTAAGGGCGGGCTCGTGCTGCTGCTCACGGACAACGAGGATGACATCAACCTCGGGTCGACTATCGTGCTGCGCGCCAAGATCTCGAAGAGTGGTGTCATCACGGTTAACGTGCCGCCGCTTGAGGCTGTGCCCGGCGTGTTTGCCGTCCTCACGGATTTCAATCTGTCGACCAGGCCGAAGTCGAAGGGCAAGGGCAAGAAGAAGGTCAACCTGATCACCACGCCCACGACCTGCAAGAAGAAGAAGGGCTGGGTCAACCAGGTCACCTTCAGCTACGCCGACGGCTCGGCGAAGGACGTCCGCAAGACGAAGCAGGCGTGCTCGAAGTAGCGGCTCGCTTAGAGAGAACCTGCCCTCCTGACAGGGCTCGAAGGGCCCCGCCTAGCGGGGCCCTTCGTCGTTCGTAGACTCGATTACCAGGCCCGCCACAGGACGGTGATCTGGTGCGTCTGGCCCGTGTTGTTCTTCACTTGCGCCAGGCCTTGGGGCGCGTAGGGGAAGAACGCGATGTCGCTCTCGGTGATCGACTGCCAGGCCGTAGGGCCGATACTGCCTCGATTGATGCGCACTGGCAGGGTGCCGGTGCTCTTCGTCGACGAGTTCCAGAACGCGAGAGCGACTGGACCCCAATACGGGATCGTTGGGTTGCAGTAGCTACCCGGTGGGATCATTCCGCAGTTGTAGCTCGAGTAGGCGGATGCGCTGCTGCTGGCGACGGCGCTCAGGCCAGCCGCAACGAGCAAGGCAGCCAGTAGTGAGCGAACCCTCCGCCCGTAAGAAATTGGCGTTGCCAACTCTCTCCTCCTTGTTTAGGGAGACAAGAAGGTAACAACTTTGCGACATGCCAGCTGGCACAGTGAGGCTCCTGGCCTTGACACCGCCTGGGAGGGGCGTAGCGTGGGCTATGGGAGGCGGCACCCCGATCGAGAAGGGGCCAGTCATGGCTGACGCAGCACTATTCGTCGGATGGGGAACGCCCGTCCGCGGCCGCGAGGCAAAGGCACTCGAGGTCTTCAACGAGGCCGTCGTCTTCTGGGGCGGTCTTCAGGAGGCGGGTGACATCGAGAGCTTCGAGCCGGTCCTGCTCATGCCGCATGGTGGCGACCTCAGCGGCTTCGCGCTGATCAGGGGCTCACAGAGCCAGATCGCAGCGCTGACCGAGCGTGAGGACTTCCAGCGGCTGAACACCCGCTCGCAGATGATCGTCGAGCGGTTCGGCGTCGTCGGGGCGTTCCTCGGCGAGGCCCTCGGCAAGCAGATGGGCATCTACCGCGAGGCGATCGACGAGACGGCGCACGCAGCCGCCTGATCGCCGGATCTAGCGGCCGAAAATCAGATGCAGCGGTCGGGCGTCACCCGCCGCTCGACCGCCGCGCTAGCGAGGTGAACGGGGGTAAAGCACCCAGATAGCTCCCTCTAAAGGGCGGACTCCACACATCCCCGGCCCTTCTAGACCTGTGACTACACTGTGATGCAATGTCTTACAAATCTAAGCCGTTCTCGGCTCGCTGGAGCGTCGACCTGCTCGAGCGTCTCGACCGGCGACGCAAGCAGGCAGGTATGAGCCGGTCACGGCTCGCCGAGCGTTACGTAGATGAGGGAATGCAGATGGACGAGTATCCGGGAATTGTCTTTCGCGGCGGTCCGGCTGGACGGCGCGCGTCGTTGGCGGGAGGCCCCGACGTCTGGGAGGTCATGCAGGCGATCCGGAGCAGCCCGGTTCGTGGCGAAGCTGCGATCGCAGCGACCGCTGAGCTGATCGGCCTGCCTGAGACGCAGGTGCGGATCGCTGTCCGCTACTACGCCACGTATCCAGACGCGATCGACGAGCGGATCGCGCGCCACGTCGAGGAGGCGGATGCCGACGAGGCGGCGTGGCGGCGCGAGCAGGCTGCGCTTGCGTGAAGCTGCTCCTCGACGAGCAGATCAGCGGTAAGGTCGCCGAGCGGCTGCGCCGGCGCGGCCTCGACACAATCGCCGTGAGCGCAGATCCCGCAATTCGCGGCATGACGGATCCCGAGTTATTCGCCCTCGCTCAGGAGCAGGGCCGGACAGTGGTCACGTACAACCGGGCCGATTTCGAGGCGATTGTGCGCGAATACGCGTCCGCGGGAACAGAGCACCACGGTCTACTGATCGTCTCGCCGGCACGCTTCTCCAGCTGGGAGTTCTCCCGCCTGGTCGAGGCGGTTGTCGCCCAGGTCGCCGGGTTGTCCTCTAGAGGGAACTTCGTCGCTTGGCTCGACGAGCCGAGGTAGCGCCGCTCAGCTTCCGGCGAGCGCGCGCAGCAGGTCGGGCGTCACCCACAGCTCGACTGCCGCGCTCGCCAGGATCACCGGGATCGCCAGCGCGACGGTCACGAAGGTGGCGGCCAGCAGCTGGTTCCACTCGCCACGGCGGCTCGCCACCAGCCAGGCGCCGAGCGGCAGGAACAGCGCGGTCAGCTCGGGGATCGCGTGGGGGGTGAGGCCGAGCACGAGCTCGCCAGGACCGATGCGCAGCTCGCCGGCCACGTCGGCGGCCAGCAGGCCGATCCCGTAGGCCTGCGTGCAGAGTGAGAACACGGTGGCGCAAATCACGAAGCCGATCGCCAGCGGGCCGGCCTTCTCGTGGACCCAGCGGTCGACGCCACTGCGGTTGGCGGCAGACAGCGGCAGCGATGCGCCTGCGATGAAACCGGCCACGCAGGCCATCGCGTGCAGAGCCAGGACGAGCCCGTTGCGGTAGAGGATGAAGAGGTAGTCGTCGAAGTCGGCCGGGTGGGTAAGGCCGGCCATGTGCAGGATCGCCGGCTGCGGGACCGCGCTCTTGGCGACGAGGTAGACAGCCAGCAGCAGCACGCACGACGTCGCGAAGCTCAGCAGCAGCCAAGGCTTCAGGACCTTCCAAGGGTCGTCGTTCCAGGTCCTGAGCGTCAGCCGCGTATCGGCCATGCCCTGAACGAGGACCAGATCGTTCACACGGCTCACCAGACGCCCATCGGCCGATGGGCGCCGGGAGTTGAGGCGGGACCTAGCCGATCGAGCCGACCATCTCGAGCTGGATCAGGCGATTCAGCTCGACGGCGTACTCCATCGGCAGCTCCTTGGTCACCGGCTCGATGAAGCCGTTGACGATCATCGCGGCGGCCTCCTCCTCGGTGAGGCCGCGCGACTGGAGGTAGAACAGCTGCTCGTCGGAGATCTTGCCGACGACCGCCTCGTGGGCGACCGTGACGTGCGGGTTCTGGATCTGGATGTCGGGCCAGGTGTCCGAGCGCGAGTGCGGGTCCATCATCAGGCCGTCGCACTGGACGTGGGCCTTCGAGCCCTGCGAGTTGTGGCCCATGCGGACGAGGCCGCGGTAGCCCATGATCCCGCCGTCCTTGGAGATCGACTTGGCGAGGATGTTCGACGTGGTGTTCGGCGCGAGGTGGACGACCTTGGCGCCGGTGTCCTTCCAGACGTTGCCGCTCGCGACGCCGACGTTGAGGTGGTCGGCGCGGGCGTGCTCGCCCATCAGGAACGAGCCGGGGTAGAGCATGACCTTCTTGGCGCCCATCGAGCCGCCGACCCACTCGACGGTGCCCTCGGCCTCGACGATCGCGCGCTTGGTGTTGAGGTTGAAGACGTCCTTCGACCAGTTCTGGACGGTCGTGTAGCGCGCCTTCGCGCCCTCCTTGACG
>Ga0190265_10000074_pt1 | contig 105891 bp, 103 predicted proteins | sample Popmic124T_FD_133135 | JGI IMG/M metagenome (GOLD analysis project Ga0190265, IMG submission 133135) | Populus adjacent soil microbial communities from riparian zone of Indian Creek, Utah, USA - 124 T | ecosystem: Environmental > Terrestrial > Soil > Riparian zone | place: USA: Utah... | reverse complement strand
GAGTGAGACGCCGGCGGAGTTGGTCCAGCCCATTCCGGGCCAGACTGCGCTCAGGTAGATGTTGAAGTCGGTGTCCTGGTCGGCGTAGTAGTGGACTCCGGCGAGGTTGAGGTCGCCGGGCAGCACTCGACGGGTGCCGGTGGTCTGCCAGGGGCAGCTCTGGTAGTAGAAGTTGTTGGCGTAGCCCCAGCCCTCTGAGTCGATGTGCAGGTCGTAGTAGAGGTTGCAGTACTGGCCGCCGCCGGAGGGCGGTCCGACCCAGGTCGGCTCGATCGGCTCGACGTGGACGGTGCAGCCACCGGACTGGTAGGCCGGCGCTGAGCCGAGGAGTGGGTTTGTCTTGTTGATAGCCGGCAAGACGTCGGAGCAGAGCTCGCCGGTTGCGGAGTCGCGGACTTCCATGTCGGCGAATGCGGGGGTGGCGGTCATCGCGAGTGCGGCGATGGCCATGGTGGTTAGTAGCGCGAGTTTGCGCATGTGCTTGGTCTCCCGTGTGTTGTTTGTGTTGCTTGCCCCTCGGCCCTGCGCCGAGGGGTTGTCGGTGCCGGGTGGTTTGCCGGCGGCCGTTCTGTGTGGAGAGACCGGAACCCCAGAGCCCGTCGGGTTGAGTTGACGAGCTCTGGGGTTGCCACCTCCCTCTCCCGCTAAGAGGTCGGTTGGCGTTATCTGGTGAGGCGGAGCTTCTTGCGCGGCTTGCTTTTCGGGCAGGGCGTCTTGACCTTGACGTTCTGGCGGGTAAGCTTGCCGTTCTGGCCACGGATCGCGAGATTCGTCGTCTGCATTCCGTTGCAAAGGTTGGCTTGCTCGCTGCCGCTGACGGTGAGGATCCCGCGGTTGTTGCCGCCCCTGATCCGCATGTCGAAGCGCGACACCCTGGCGTCGGGGACGCTCTTGAACGTGCTCACCAGCCGCCCGCCCTTCGTGGTGCTCGACGTTGCGCGCAGATGGATCTGCGCCTCGCCGTCGAGCTTCAAAAGGAGCGTCGGCAACGTGCGGATCCGGTTGCCGGTGTCCGGGTCGAACCGGATGCCCTTCACGAAATACACCGGGCCCGTGACAGGCCGCTTGAGCAAGGGCGACCATGCCTTCGCCGTCCCGACCCGCGACGTCGCGGGACAGGTGGCGGCGAGGCCTTGCTCATATGAGCACAGCCAGTCGCCCTCGACGCTCTTCGCATCGAGCGCGAGCGACGCCGGCAGGGTGGCCTTGACCGTGGCGAGGTTCGCCTGACCGGCGCCCTGGCGCATCCGCACCGACAGGGCGGGGTTGCCGCCGAGCTTTGTCTGCTTACGGCCGGTCAACCGCATCGCTATCCGCGGTTTGACGTTCAGGGCGGCGCAGTCGCCGACCTGGAACCTGGCGCTCCGCGACACAAGGGTGCCGTCCTGGGCGCGGATGTCAGCCGTGGACTGCAGCTCCTCACAGCTGGTGGGGTTGACCGAGAAGTCCTTGCGATCGGTCCGCACCCGCACATCACGCACATCGAGCGAGATGCCCTGGAGGATCCTCGGGAGGCGGTCTGAGACGACCGATAGTTGTGCGGTGTCCGGGTCGACATAGATCGCCGCCCTAACCAGGACGGTGCCGAGGTCGAACGGGCCAGCGACAGCGGGCACCTCGATCGCCAACCCATAATCCGCCTGCTCAGCGTTCGCACGCGGGAACTGAGTTGCGTGGTGGGGACCGGTCAAGAACACACGGCCGGTCACGCTGGTGCCCGGAATCGTCGGGAAGAACAACGCACCCGACCCAGCACCAACCGTCGTCGAACCAACCTGAGACGAAGCCGGACAGGACGGAGCGACCTGCGCAACCTTGCCCGACTTGCCCGCCGACGAAGCGAGCTGGCCCTCCGAGCAAACGGCCACGTCCTTCACGGCCGCGAGCGCTCCCTTCGGGAGGGTCATGTCGATCCGGCCAAGCTCCTTACCGCCATCACGGGTAAACCGCGCGACAAACGGAGAAAACGCACCAGCCACCAGACCCGCTGACCCAGCGGAGAAACCAGGATCGAACACCCCGGCGTTGCCCGGACAGTCGATCACGAACGAGTCGGCAGCCTGTACCTCGTGGCCAGCCCACGACGTCAGGTCGGCGGTGACTGTCTTCGTGCCGCACGTCGACGGATTCGTCAACGGAGCGCGCGGACCCGACTTCAACGTCACCTTCAGCGAGTCAAACGGCACCTGCGGGTTCTCCAACACAGTCGTCGAGAGCCGGCCGGTCTGCGGATCGGACTCGACATGCCCAGCGAGCTTGACGAGCAGGCCAGGGCCCCGCACGACGATGTACATCGCAAGCAGCGAGTCGAACGGGTTGTCGGTCTGACGCGCGAGGAACACATCGCCCGTCAACGGATCCTCCAACAGCGGGGTGTCCACCGACACCGACCCGATCTTCGACCCGAGCGGACACGACGGCTCGAGCTTGCTAAACCGCACCGGGCTCTTAGACGTCAACCCGATCTGCGACGACGTGCAAGCAGCCAAACCATCAGCAGACGACGGGTTGACCGTCATCCCCTCAGGGAGCGTGACGGTCGTGTCGCGCAGATGAGCCGTCGCCAACCCGTTCGGGTCGTCGTTCTGCGGAACCGACAACTCAAACTCAAGGCCCGTTGAAGCGCCAGGCACCGAAGACGTCGGCGACACCTCGACCACCGGATCGAACGCAAGCTGATCGCAACCAGTCACCGGCGGAGCATCATCCTCAGTACTCACCCAGTTCGGATCCGACAAGTCCGGGTCGCCGTCGGCCTCATAACCACCGGGCGACTCCCAAGACGTGAAATGCGCCCTAGTCACAACCGGATCGCCAGAACACCCAGTGGGATTCGACAAAAACGGCTTAAGGGGAGCACTCGACGAATGCGGGAGATACAGATCCTCCTTCTCCAGGACGGCGGTACCGCCCTCGTCGTAGCCGACGCACGCGTCCGCGTAGAAGTTCAGCCGCGGACAACGCTGCGGGTCGTGCGACGGATCCGCGGGAACACCCCACAGAGTGACGTCCGACTCTAAGATTGTGTCCGCCTGCGTCAGGTTCTTCACATGGACGCTGATCCCGAGGTCGCCGTCGCTGCGCACCACCGGCCGCAACGCAATCGTCCCAACCGGGCTGAAGAAGGCGAACTGCGCAGGCCAATCCTTTGGCGGCTCGACGTTGTAGACACCGAGCATCCGCACCTGGCCGCCGCTGTTCAGAGGCGGCGAGATCCTCACCACACCGACCTGACTCGCTGCCGGGCAGGCACTCGCCGCGACCGCGCCTAGATCCGGACATTTCGGGCCGACGCTCGGATCGCCGACAAAGCCCGGCGGCAGGTCGACCACCACGTCCTTTGGGTTGCCCTGCGTGAGGAGAGACCGTATTAACGAGCCCCCATCGCCCGGAGTCGGCTCGACGAACTGGGTGTTGAGCTTGAAGGAGCCGGTCGCGTGATCGGGGTGACCGCCGGCCTGGGTGTAATCGTCTCCTGCAGCGTCGAACGCGCCCGCGGTAAAGCTGCCGGGCGTCGGGCCGAACGGCAACTGATCGGCCTCGACCGTCACCTGATGGGTTCGCGTGACGGGATCGGCGCCACCGCCCTCGAGCGTCACCTCCAACGGGAACGTCCCCTCGGGAGCATCCGGCGCGACATCCACCACCAGCGGCAGCGGTATCAGGGCTCGCGGGATGCCTGGCTCGTTAAAAAACGACAGGTGCACGAAGGGAGGCAGCGGGCCGTCGGCCAGGAAAGCGCAGGTAACGGTGGACGTACCGGTACACGACCACGCGAGGATGCTGGGTGACGGCGATGCCGCCGTCACCCCCGTGGGCAGCGTGAAGGAGACTGTGGGGGTCCCTGTCGACTCGGTAGCGCCGCTGTTCGCGATGGCGAGCTGCAATACGCCGCGGCCGCCAGGCGGGAGGTGGGTCGGTGCTTGGCGGACCTCTGAGTGCCACTGCACGGCAGCCGATGCGCTGGACGCCGAAGCTACGAAGCACGCGAGCGCGGCGATCGCGAAGCAGGCGAGCAGCGCTGCCCTGTGCAGGGGTCCGTTGGCGATAGCGGTCATCGAGTGGGTCTCCATCGTGTCGTCGGTTTGCTCGAAGATCGCGGCGCTCATCGACTCGCTCCCTGGCTCGCGCGGGCTGTGCATCGCTTCGCCTTGGCACGCTGCTGCTTTGCCTGGCGCGTCAGACGTGTTGAGCGCTTTCGCAGCCGCACCGCCTTGCGAGTCCCGACAGCACGGTTCGCGCTACGACGCAACCGCCTCGCCTGCAGCGAGAACCGCTTCGCCGACTTCGCAAACCGAGTGCAGTCCGGTGTCTCCTGCACGTTGCCGGCGCCCTGATTGCCAGCACTCGGAATATCGGCTGGCGGGGGACCAGAACCGGGATCACCCTGACAGGTATCGCCCTCACAACCCGACACCGGCGACTCGTGCTGAGACTCCAGCCCACCGCCTATACGGGCGGTGTAGATGTCGACCAGCGTGTCGCCATCCTGGGGCACGAGCCGCTCGCGAGTACGGAAGAACGCGTCATCGCCACTCGCGCTCGCACCGAACGACCACGAGTCGTCAGCGTCCTTGCCGCTAGAGAGCAAGAACACCTCCCCGCCCTCCCACATGTAGGCGTCGTACTTGCCGTTCGTATCCCGCGCGACCAACGGATCCGGGCTGCTGAAGAACACACGCCGACCATCATCAGACATCGACCGAGGAAACTCGGCACCCAAAGTCGACACGTCGGGTTTCACCGGCACCAGCGCCGCGCCAGACCCACCCCCGGCTGGACACGAAACACAGACCAGATCACCGCCGCCGCCGTCCGCCGAGGCGTCATACAGATAGACCTGCGGGAAACCACCCGAGTTCTCGCCCGTCAAGTCCATCTTCGACCGCAACACCAGTCGCCCACCATTCGCCGTCGTCTGAGAGGTCTTGACGACGGCCCAGCTCCAGTTCGTCGCGTCGAGGGGTTGCCCCTCGATGAGCTGCGGTGCCAAGGTCCCGATAAAGCGCGTCGAACCGCCCCCAGGGCTGTCCTCCCACACGTAGAGGTTCGGCTCACCCGCGACCGGTAGCTGACCGGAAGGGCCGGGCTCGTTCACGACCACCCCGGTGGCCGTGTAGTAGATACGGTCCGCGCGCCCGTCGATACCGACCACGCCCTGGACGTCGGCGACAGCCGCACCCGGCGTACCGGCAGTCACGTTGACCAGCTCGTCGGTCTCAGCGTCGTAGCGATACAGATCCCCGCGATCCGTGCCGGCACGGCTATTTGCGTCGTTGGTCAGCCGCTCGACACTGGTGAACAGCACCCGGCTGCCATCGCTGGTGGCAACCTGGAAGACCTTCGCCGCCGAACCGAGCGGATCGGCGGGTGCCCGCTCGGACGGCGACACCAGCTCAGTGCTCGTCCCGCCACTGCGGCGATAGATCTGACTCCCGGTGCCCGTCTGGGGAGTCGTGAAGAAGATGTGGTTGCCGTCATCCGAAATCGAGCCTTCTCCGGCTCCCTCACCGCCAGAAGCGCCGATGGACGCGGCGCTCTGGAACGGCAGGTCGGTGCTGGGCTGCCGTGTCACGAGACGGATCTCGCCGTCGAAAGCCTCGTAGACCTTTCGGGCGGTCGCAGGCTGGCCGGGCTCGTCCGTCAAAGCAGTCAGCGAGTCGAACGCGAAGTGCTCGAGGTCGACGGACGCAACCTCGGCGGTTGCGCCGTTCTCCATTGCCGCCAGCAGGTCGAGCGAGCGGGTCGCATGGTCCTGGAGGTAGAGGTTCCTCTTGCCGGCTGGCTCCGTGGTCAGCGGAGCAGCGACGCTCAGGAGTGAGCTGTCTAGGTCGGGAGTGAACCTGGGGACGCCGTAGGCGATGAGCCCTGGGGTGCCGAGGGGTCGTGGCTGGATCCATGTGGTGCTCCAGCCGTCGGGTCCGCGTCGTGAGAGGTAGGGCAGTGCGCCTGAGCTGCCGCCCCACGGAGTTCCGGCGAATGCCCCAAACGCGAAGAACGCGAGAGCATTTCCATCAGCGGTGACCGGGCCGGCGATACCCGCCTGAGCGTTGGAGACAAATCCTGCGTCGGCGCCGTTTTTCTCGGTGGGTGAGACTTGCTCGTAGGCGCGGCAGTCGGGCAGGTGGGCGGCGACGCCCTTGCGTAGCTCGGCGTTCGAGCATCCTCCGGTCGCGGGTGTCGGGCGGGTCGTGAAGGTCCGGTCGCCGCTCTGGGTGGTGCCGGTGGGGTTGGTCGCTGTGAGGCGGTAGTGATAGGTCGTGGCTGGCTCGAGGCCTGTGAGCTGGGCCGATACGAGGTGGGAGGTGTTGTCGTTGCCCACGTTGACGCCGCCGGCTGGCACCTCGTTGCCGTAGCTGTCGGTCGTGCCGTACTCGAAGCGGTAGGTGGTGGGCTGGTTGCTGGGGTTGACGCGCCCGACCAGCGTGGCGGTCGTGACATCCGCGTCGGCGGTCAGGACCGTGCCGATCGCGGGCGGGGCGTCGTCTGTGACGAACGTCAGCTCGGCGGTCGTGACGGTCTCGGGCGCGAACATGCGCTTAGCGACAAGCCGCACGTGGTAGAGCGTGCTCGGCTCAAGCGCACCGGTGATCGTCTGCGCCACTGCGACCGTGCTCGCGCCGGTCCCGGCGCTGACATCACCAGGGGGGAAGGCGTTCCAGTCGATCCCGTCCTTGGAGTACTCGAAGTGGTAGCCGGCGAGGTTCCCACCGGGGTTGACCTGGCCATTGAACGTCGCACCCCTCGCACCAACGTCGGTGGCCGGCGCGATCGCTGCTGTGAGCGGACCGGCGACGTCGTTGAGGCGATAGACGCGCTGCGCGGTATTGCTGCCCATGAAATGCTCGGCGGAGACCAGCACCTCCCCATCGGGCCGGTCGACCGTAAGCCCGTTGGCGGTGTTGACCTCAGCCAGCGCCATGTGCGTGTCCTGCAGAACACCGGCGCTGTCGAGCTCGAGCACCCGCCGCTCAGCGACCGTGGCAGCCGGGGTGCCCGTACCGGCAGGGAAGGCTTTGGTGACGAACACGCGGTTCGACGCGCCGATCGCGACGTCAGTCGGTGCGTCGGCGGCCAACGTCCCGGACAGCACGCCTGCCGCGAAGACCTGGGGGTCGAGGACGGGCGGGCCGACCTGGGGGGTGAGCTTCTGCACACGGAAGTTCGCGCTGTTCTCGACGGTGTAGACCACACCGGTCGTGTCCGCGGCGACGCGCTTTGGCTCGTTGTTGGGGAACTGACCCAACCCCGCGCCGGCGACGCCGGCCTTGCAGTTCGCAGCCGTCGCGACCGCGGCGGTGCAGATCTCGAAGGTGGTGCCAGTGTTGTCCGCCCCACCGGCGGCGGTGACGACATCGAACCCGAACGCCCGCACGAACACCCCGGCGGGGGTGAACTCCTGCACACGCCGGTTCCCCGGATCGGCAACCAACACGTTGCCGGCGTTCGGGGCACCAGCCGGGACGACGGCGAGCTGGCCAGCGAACGTCGACGCGAACGCGCCACCAGTCGCTCCAGAGGTACCGACCTTGCAACCAGGAGTCACGGCCTCAGCCGCCGTGCAGACCTCAGTCGTCGTGCCACCCGCAGGGCTCAGCACGTCACGGCCCCACGTCCGCAGGAAGTTCCCCGCCGCGTCGAACTTCTGCACACGCAGGTTCGACTGCTCGCTCACATACACATCGCCAGTCGCCTGATCGACAGCGATCCCCTGCGGCGCATTGAACTGGCCAGCCGCGTTCCCCGACGAACCGTTCTTGCAATCCGCAGCCACGGTGCACGTCTCCACACCGGTCGCCCCACCAGCGATCACGTCCCTGCCCCACGCGCTGACCCATCCACCTGCGGCCGTGAACCGCTGGACGCGGTTGTTGACCCCATCCACCACATAGATGTCGCCAGTCGACTCATTCACCGCCACGCCACGCGGCGAGCTGAAGACCCCGCCCGTGGTCCCCGACCCCAAGCTCGACGACCCCAAGAACGACACCACACCCTTCGAAGCCCCAGCAACCCCCACAACCACCAGGCTCATGGCGCAGACCAGCACGGCAAACATCGTGCTCTTACGGAACATCCGGGGGGAACGGCTCATCAGTCGTGGGTCCTCTCTCGCATGGGTGCAGCACTCTCTCGCTCTCGCCGGGGCCTGTGCCACCAGCCACACCACCGTAAACTGAGGGGTGTCTTGATGTCAACAGGGAACGTGTATGTCTTTAGTTTTCCCTGTTTGGAAGGCCGCTTGCGGGCGCTATACTAGACACCTTAGGGTCTCTCGTGCTACGGTCCGGGCATGCCCGATCATCGATCCAGAGCCCATAGGGCCGCTCTGGTCACGGGCGTCTCAGCGGGAAGGACGCGGCCGGACCAGATCCGCGGTGGGAATCACGGGCTCACGCCCGAGCAGGTGGCGGACTCGCAGCAGGGGCGAGTGCTGACCGCACTGCGCGAGGAGGTCGCCGAGCGCGGCTTCAAGGAGGTTCCGGTCGCCGCCGTGATCAGGCGCGCCGGCGTATCGCGCAAGACGTTCTACGAGCACTACGCCTCCAAGGAGGACGCGTTCGTCGCGCTCTACGAGCACGAGCTCGAGCGGCTGTTCGCGCCAACGCTGCAGGCGTTCGCCGGGACCGAGGCGTGGGTCGACCGGCTGCGCACCGCGCTCGGCGTGCTGCTCGGCGGACTCGCGAACGATCCGGTCGCCGCGCGCATCTGCTTCATCGAGGTGCTGGCAGCCGGCCCGAAGGCGCTCGCGCGGCGCAGCACCGCGATGGCCACGCTCGATCCGCTGTTCGAGGCGGACAACGTGACCACCGCTGCCGGCTCGTCGCGGCCGCGGGCGGTCACCGTGGGCGCGATCGGCTACTTGTCCGAGGTGCTCAACCGCGAGATCGCGGCCGGGCGCGTCGAGCAGCTGCCCGAGCTGCGTGCAGAGCTGATGTACACGCTGACGCTGCCGTTCCTCGGCCCGCGCGGAGCCACGCGCGAGCTGGAGATGGACGGCAGCGGCGCCGACATCGCGCCGGACGCGGCGACCGAGCGCTCGTTCCTGACCGCCTACGGCGCCGCCGCCGCCGAGATGCTCGGCCGCGTGGGTGGGGCGATGGCGGCCGACGAGCCGCCCGCCGAGCGGGTGCGCATGGGCATGGACGCGCTGCTGCGCTTCTGCGCCGAGGACCCCGACGCCGCGCGCGTCTGCGTCGTCGAGGCGCTCAGCGTCGGGCCCGCCGCCCGGGCCCGCCGCCAGGAGACCACCACCCGTCTCGCCGAGCTGTTCGAGGACCCGCTGCGCGAGCTGCGGCCGAGCGAGCGGATCGCGCGGGTGTCCGCCTTGGCGCTCGTCGGCGGCTTCCACGAGCTCGCCTTCGACGCGATCGACCGGCGCGCGGTGGACGAGCTGCCGTCGGTCGAGGCGGTCGTCGCGGTCGCCCGGCTCGAGCCGGGTCCCCAGGCGTGACCTGACGCGGGGTATGGTCCGGGCCGTGAGGCTCAATGGCTAGCGAGGGCCGAACTGAAGGCGACGAGGCGCGCCCGCGTCGCAAGCTGCCCCCGCGCCGGCCCGACCAGCTGCCGCGCGGCAGGCATGGGCTGTCCGAGGAGGAGATCGCCGAGTCGCAGCGCTCGCGGGTCCTGACGGCGATGGCCGAGCTGGCCGGCACCAAGGGCTATCACGACACCTCGATCACCGACGTGATCAAGCGCGCCGGCATCACGCGCAAGGCGTTCTACAAGCGCTTCGACGACAAGGAGAGCTGCTTCATCGCCGCGTACCACCGCGAGCTGGCGCGGCTGCTCACCCTGACGCTCGAGGCGTTCGAGACCCAGGACGAGTGGGCCGACCGCGTACGGGCGGCGCTCAGCGCCCTCCTGCACGCGCTCGCGCGCGAGCCGACCGCCGCGCGGCTGTGCTTCATCGAGGTGATGGCCGCGGGTCCGAGCGCGATCGCCGCGCGCAACGAGGCGATGCGCGGCTTCACGATCATCTTCGACACCGGCCGCTTGCAGGACGACCGCGACCGCCCGCCAGCCCTCGCGCTGAACATGGTCGGCGGGATGAGCGAGATCGTCCACCGCGAGATCGCCGCCGGCAAGGCCGAGGAGCTGCCGGGGGTGCTGCCGGACCTGATGTACACGGCCGTGCTGCCGATCCTGGGCCCGGAGGCCGCAGAGCGCGAGCTCGAGCGCGGCTACCGCTCGCCGGACGCCTGACGCGGCCGCCTGAGCGGCTGCCAGAATCGTCACGTGGACCGGCTGTTCGGCGAGGACGAAGCACCGCGCGCCCAGACGGCGGTGCCGGCGAGCGCACAGCCGCTGGCCGCACGTATGCGGCCGGCGTCGCTCGACGAGTTCGCCGGCCAGGAGCACCTGCTCGAGCCGGGCGGCGCGCTGCGGGGGGCGATCGAGGAGGGCCACCCGCACTCGATGGTCCTCTACGGACCGCCGGGCACCGGCAAGACGACGCTCGCGCGGATGATGGCCGTCAAGGCGCGCGCGGCGTTCGAGGAGCTCTCGGCGGTGAACGCCGGGCGCAAGGAGGTGCGCGACGTGCTGGCGCGCGCGGCCGAGCGACGAGTCGGCGGGGGCGAGGGGACGATCCTCTTCCTCGACGAGATCCATCGCTTCAACAAGGCGCAGCAGGACACGCTGCTGCCGGCGGTCGAGGAGGGACTCGTCTGGCTCGTCGGGGCCACGACCGAGAACCCGTACTTCGAGGTCAACTCGGCTCTGCTCTCACGCTGCCGCGTGTACGAGCTGAAGGCACTCGAAGAGAGCGACGTGCTGGCGCTGCTGCGACGGGCGCTGACCGACGAGCGGGGGCTGCCGGACTGCGCGGGCATCGACGACGACGCGCTGGAGTTCCTCGCCGCCCGTGCCGGTGGCGATGCCCGCACCGCACTGGCGGCGCTTGAGCTCGCCTGCGAGACGGCGCCCGACGGCGAGCGCATCACGCTGCACCAGGCCGAGGACGCGCTGCAGCGCCGCGCCGTCCTCTACGACAAGGGCGGCGACCAGCACTACGACCTGATCTCGGCCTGGATCAAGGCGACGCGCGGCTCGGACCCCGACGCCTCGCTGCTCTACTTGGCGGCGATGCTCGAGGGCGGCGAGGACGTCCGCTTCATCGCGCGCCGGATGGTGATCCTCGCCAGCGAGGACGTCGGCAACGCCGACCCGCAGGCGCTGGTCGTCGCGACCGCCGCCGCCCAGGCGGTAGACCGCGTCGGCCTGCCGGAGTGCGCCCACGCGCTCGCCCAGGCGACCACCTACCTCGCGCTCGCGCCGAAGTCGAACGCCTCCTACGTCGCGCTCAAGCGCGCCCGCGGCTGGGTCCGCGACAACGGCACGCCGATCCCGCCCGACTACCTGCGCGACGCCCACTACCCGGGCGCGAAGAAGCTCGGCCGCGGCGAGGGCTATGACTACCCGCACGACCGTCCCGAGGGCACCTCCAAGCAGGAGCTGATGCCCGACCCCGCCGCCGGCGAGCGCTTCCTCGAGCTGTCCGACCACGGCGTCGAGCGAAAGCTCAAGGAGCGTCAGGAGCAGATAGAGCGACTACGCGGCGGGTAGTGCTCAGATCGAGCCGCGCGGTGCGATCCACGCGGTGGGCTGCCCTGTTATCTCGGCGATCCGGTCGAAGTCCTCGTCGTAGTGGAGCACCGGCAACCCGGCTAGCTCGGCGGTCGCGGCGATGAGCAGATCGGAGTGACCGACGGAGCGGTGATGCGCTCCGCCCTGGTTGGCGAGCTGCTGGTAGACCCACAGTGCGCGCGTCCAGACCTGCTCCTCCATTCGGAGGTTCGGCAGAGCGTCGAAGCGCCGCGACAGACGCGCCATCTCATCGCCGTTGCGCGCGCTCTTGAGCAACTCGAAGCGGACCATGTCGCAAATCGCGACCGCCAATCGCAACATCCGCTCATCGAAGTCCTCGCCCAGCTGTCCGGCATCGCCTCGCCGCGAGACGACCCAGGCCGATGTGTCAGCGAGCTGCACGTCAGTCGCGGAGATGGTCGAACGAGCGTCCCTGCCGCATCCGCTGCAACTCCTCGAGGGTCAGGTCCTCGAAGCGCTCTTTCGTTAGAGCCTCCAGGTTCCTTCGCCTGATGACGTCCCTCATCGCCTCGTGCAGTGTGTCCGTCATCCGCGACGTGCCCAAGGCCTCACCCGCCTCTCGGACGAGGTCTTGATCGAGGTTGACGGTGGTGCGCTTCACGTTCGCCACGGTATGCATCTTAGACCCTAAGAAGTATGCATCTACGTAACAGGCGGGATGCGGCACAATCACCGCATGGCTATCTCACCGCCCGCGACGGGTCAGCTCGAGTCGTTCAGCCCCTTCGACGGAGCCCGCGTCGGCGCGGTGCCGACGATCACGCCCGATCAGGTCCAGGGGATCGTCGACGACGTGGCCGAGGTGCAGCCCTACTGGGCGGCGCTGCCGCTCGCCGACCGCGCGCGCTACCTGCGCCGCGCGGCGCAGGTGATCATCGACTCGCTCGAGCCGCTGACCGAGCTGCTGACGCGCGAGCAGGGCAAGCCGCGCAACGAGTCGCTGACGATGGAGCTGCTGCCGACGATCGACGCGCTGCACTGGGCGGCCGACGTCGGCCCCGAGCTGCTCGGCGACGAGAAGGTCAAGCTGCCGCTGTTCGCCAAGCAGAAGCAGGCGCGGTTCGTCTACCAGCCGCTCGGCGTAGTCGGAGTGATCGCGCCGTGGAACTACCCGTGGTCGATCCCGATGGGCGAGGTCGCGATCGCGCTGATGTGCGGCAACGGCGTCGTGCTCAAGCCGGCGTCGCTGACGCCGCTGATCGGCCAGAAGATCCAGGAGGTCTTCGAGCGCGCCGGGCTGCCCGAGGGACTAGTCCGCACCGTCCATGGCGGCGGCGCGGTCGGCGGCGCGCTGGTCGAGTCGAGCGCCGCGAAGATCTTCTTCACCGGATCGGTTGAGGTCGGACGCCGCGTCGGTGTGCAGTGCGCGGAGCAGATGAAGGGCTCGGTGCTCGAGCTCGGCGGCAAGGATCCGATGATCGTCCTCTCCGACGCGAACCTCGAGCTCGCCGTGGCTGGCGGACTCTGGGGTGGCTTCGCCAACGCCGGACAGACCTGCTCGGGGATCGAGCGCGTCTACGCGATGTCAGACGTCTACGACCGCTTCACCGAGGAGTTCGTCAAGGGCGCGAAGAAGCTGCGCGTCGGCGATCCGATGGACTGGAACGTCGAGATCGGCCCGATGGTCAGCGAGGAGCAGCACGACCTGGTGGTCGAGCTGATCGACGACGCGGTCGCCAACGGCGCGACGCTGCGCTGCGGCGGCTCTGTTCAGGGGCCTCGGGGTGCGAACGGCAAGTTCATCGCGCCGACCGTCCTCACCGACGTGACGCACGACATGCGGATCATGCGCGAGGAGATCTTCGGCCCGGTCGTACCGATCGTGAAGGTCGACTCCGAGGACGAGGCGATCGCACTCGCCAACGACTCCGAGTTCGGTCTCGGCGCGTCGGTCTGGACATCCGATCGCGAGCGCGGCGACCGGATCGCGCGGCGGATCGAGGCGGGCTCGGTCTGGGTCAACGACCACCTCTTCACGCACGGCACCTGCTCGTGCGCCTGGGGCGGAGTCAAGGACTCCGGCATCGGCCGCTCGCACTCGCGTCACGGCTTCTACGAGTGCGTCACGCTCAAGCAGGTTCTCTACGAGCGCGGGCTCGCCAAGAACATCTGGTGGCACCCCTACGACCAGTCGCTCGGCAAGACGATCCAGGCCGCCGCGCAGATCCTCTACGGCCGCGACTCGGACAAGGTTGGCGCGCTGCGCAAGGGCATCCGGCCAATGCTCAAGCGCACAGCGCGCACCCTGCGCAAGTAGCGCTCAGGCAGCGCGGGCGGCCGGGACCAGCCGCAGCCGATCCGGCAGGAAAGGGACGACGCCACGCTTGACGTACTCAGCGCCACCCGCCACCAGCAGCTTACGCAGCGGTGCCGGCGGGATCGACGAGAACCCGTACTCGCGGCGGATGCGGTCGGGCAGCAGGGCGATGGTGATGAAGTTCGCGGTCTCCAGCAGCGGGCGCGCGACCCATGGCACGGGCGGGTCGAGGACGATCTTGCGGGCCTTCTCGCGCGCCCAGTCTGTGATCAGCAGCGTGTCGCCGCTCAGCATCTCGTGGCGGTAGTCGTGTAGATCAGCGAGCGTGTCCGGCATGTCGGAGCGCTTCAGCCCGAACAGCTCGCCGACGACCTTGTAGTCCTCCCAGTAGGCAGCCTCCTGCTCGCGCGACATCGAGCGGACGTACTTGCGGTAGACGACCGTGCCGCTGTCGACGAGCGTGAACAGCACCCAGAGCAGCAGGTCGGGCTGGTCGGCGCGGTAGGGAGTCCCAGCCGCGTACTTGCCGACCGGCTCACGCAGCTTCCCTTTCACACTGGTGTGCATCTTGCGCACGCCGGCGGTGATCGCGTCGGCGTCCTCGCGCGATCCGAAGCCGATCGTGCTCATCGTCTCGGCCGTGCGGGCGAGGCGGTCGTAGGGCTCATCCATCGCCGACGAGTGGGCGAGCAGGCCCTTGACGGCAAGCGGGTGAGCGGCCTGCATCAGCAGGGCGCGCGGCCCAGAGAGGGCGATCGCACGCTCACGGTGGACGATCCGCAGCATCGAATCGTCCGTGAAGTAGCCGCTCGCCATCTCAAACCAAGAGTAGGGAGTCGCCTAGACTGGATTGCCATGCCCGCCCAGGCCTATGCCGGCAAGGAGTGCGTCTGCCAGCTCCGCAGAGGGATCTGCGACCAGAGCTGCGTGCAGGGGATGCTCGACACGCCGTTCTACATCGCGTGCCTGAAGCTCGAGGGACGCAAGTGCCTCGTGGTCGGCGGCGGTGACATCGGGCTCGAGAAGGTCGAGGGTCTGCTCGCCTGCAACGGCGACGTGACGCTGGTCGCCCCCGACGCGATCGACGAGCTGCGGTCGCTGGCGAGCGAGGGGTCGATCGCGTGGGAGCAGCGCGCCTACGAGCCGAGCGACCTCGAGGGCACGTTCATGGTGATCGCCGCGACCAACGACACCGACGTCAACATCGGGATCTACGACGACGCGGAGAAGCGGGCGATGCTCGCCAACGTCGTCGACGTGCCGCCGCTGTGCAACTTCATCCTGCCGGCGATCGTCCGCACCGGGCCGCTCGCGATCGCGATCTCGACAGCCGGCGCCTCACCCGCGCTGGCGAAGCGGATCCGCAACCAGATCGCCGACGAGTACGGCGAGCCCTACGCGAAGCTGGCGATCATGCTCAACGAGGTCCGCGGCTGGGCGAAGGGCACGCTGCCGACCTACCAGGACCGCAAGGCCTTCTTCGAGTCGATCGTCAACGGCCAGCCCGACCCGGTCGAGCTGCTGCGCCAGGGCGACGAGGCGGCCGTGTGCGACATCATCGCCGCGGCCCAGCGCACCGCTACTCCCGCTTAAGACGCTGCGGTCTACGACAACGAAGTTGCCTCACAGGCAACTTGTTTGCCTCACAGGCAACTACGTTGCCGTATTCCGGAGCGGTTACCGCAGTACTGTCCGACCGCTGTGAAGACGCCCGCCCTCGAGCTGAACAGTCTCGCCAGGCGCTACGGCGACCGGGTTGCGCTGGTCGACGTGACCGTGCGGCTCGAGCGGGGTCAGACGCTGGCCGTGCTCGGCGCCAACGGCGCCGGTAAGACGACGCTGCTGCGGGTGGTGGCCGGGCTGCTGCGCCCGCACGCCGGTCAGGCGCGCGTGCTCGGCTCGGCGCTGCCTGAGGAAGCCTGGGCGATGAGGGGTCGAGTGGGGTACCTCGGGCACGACCCGCTGCTCTATCGCGAGCTAACCGGGCGGGAGAACCTGCGCTACCACGCACGGCTGCACGGGGTGGCGCTCGAGCGGGTCGATCGACAGCTTGTGGCGGTCGGCCTCGAGCGGCGTGGCGACGAGCCGGTACGCGATTTGTCGAAGGGAATGGTGCAGCGGCTCGCCGTTGCCCGCGCGACGCTGCACGACCCGCAGCTGCTGCTGCTCGACGAGCCGCGGGCGAACCTCGACCCGGCGGCCACCGACGCGCTCGAGCCGTTGATCGGAAGGTCGTCGGGTAGGGCGCGGGTGCTCGTGACGCACGACGTGGAGGGCGGCCTCGCCGAGGCGGACGTAGCGCTCGGACTACGTGGCGGCGAGCAGGCCTTCTGCCGCCCGGCGCGCGAGGTCGACATCACTACGGCGCGGGGGCTCTACTCGTGAAGCGAGGTCGCCCGTGATCCGCACCGCCGCCGCGATCCTGCGCAAGGACCTCGCAATCGAGCTGCGCACGAAGGAGTCGGTGCCGGCGATGACGCTGTTCACGGTCGTCGTCTTCGTGCTGTTCCACTTCGGCCTCGACCGCGACTCGCTCGATGGCGAGCTGGCGTCCGGCGTGCTGTGGGTGACGCTGCTGCTCGCTGCGGTGATCGGGGTCTCGCGGCTGTTCGCCACCGAGCGCGAGCAGGGCGGACTAGACGGTCTGCTGCTCGCCCCGGTCGACCGCACGGCGCTCTGGCTCGCGAAGGCGACGGCGCTGTTCCTCTACCTGACGGTGCTCGAGCTGGTCGCGGTGCCGGCGTTCGCCGTGCTGATGCTCGGCCCTGACCTGCTCCCCGCCCTGCCGGTGCTGATTCCCGTTCTGTTGCTGGCCAATGTCGGCCTGGCCGCTATCGGTGCCCTCGTCTCCGCGCTGGCCGTCGAGACGCGGGCACGCGAGCTGATCGTGCCGCTGCTGCTGCTCCCGCTGGTCGTTCCGTTGCTGATCGCGAGCGCTTCCGTCACCGAGCCTGTGTTACGTGGCTCGCAGCAAGCCGAGGACCTCGGCCGCTGGCTGGGACTGCTGAGCCTCTACGATGTCGTGTTCGTGCTGATCGCAATCGCGGTCTTCGACTTCCTCCTGGACGACTAGGTGTATTCCAAGGGCCTCAAGCCAGTCTCGATCGCCACCGTCGTCGTGGTCGCTATCTGGCTCGCGATGGTGTTCTTCTACGCGCCGTTGGACGCCGACCAGGGCTTCGTCCAGAAGATCTTCTACGTCCACGTGCCGCTCGCGATCGTGGCGCTCTGCGGCTTCGTCGCCGGCGGGATCTTCGGACTGCTGCACCTGCGCAGCCGCGACCGCTCCTACGACATGAAGTCCTACGTGGCGATCCACATGTCGATCATCTTCGGCTGCGTCGTACTGATCACCGGCGCGATCTGGGCGAAGGCCGCGTGGGGCCACTGGTGGGTATGGGACGAGCCGGTGCTGGTCTCGTTCCTGGTCGTCTTCCTCCTCTACTGCGTCTACTACCCGCTGCGCTTCTCGATCGAGGACCCGGACCGCCAGGCGCGCTACTCGTCGGTGTTCGCGATCGCGGCGGGCGCGTTCGTGCCGATCAACTTCGCCGCGGTGCGGATGGCCGAGTCGTTCACCCACCCGCGCGTGCTGTCGCAGACCGGCGGCTCGATGCCCGGGGAGATGCGGCTGACCTTCTTCGTGGGCATCCTCGCGGTGACGCTGCTGTTCGTCACGCTGTGGAAGTTCGAGATGACGTCCAAGAACGCCTCGATGCAGCTCAAGCGGCTGCGCCGCCGCCTGGAGGCGACCGCCTGATGCCAGCCCTCCCACTCGACGAGGCCGGCAAGTACGTCGCCGGCGCCTACGTCACTCTCTTCAGCTTCGTCGTCCTCTACCTGTCGATCATGGCGTCGAAGGTCGCGCGGATCGAGCGCGAGCTGACCGATCTCGCCGATCTGAGCGAGCGCGACAAGGCTCCTGGCGAGACGCCGGACGAGACCCGCGACGGGGAGCCGGTCGGATGAGCGGCGAGCTGCTCGCACTCGGCGTCTCGCACAAGACGGCTCCGCTCGATCTCCGTGAGCGACTCGCGCTGACCGAGGGTCGCGCGACCGCCGTGCTCGCCGAGCTGACCGCGCGCGAGGAGATCCACGAGGCCGTCGCGATCTCGACCTGCAACCGCACCGAGATCTACCTCGTCGCGACCGACGCCGTCGCCGCCGAGAGCGCCGCGCTGTCGGTGCTCTCGCGCCAGGCCGAGACGCGACCGACCGAGCTTGCCGACTCGCTCTACGCGCTGCGCGGCCTCGACGTCGCCGAGCACCTCTTCTCGGTCGCCGCCGGGCTCGACTCGATGATCGTCGGCGAGGCCGAGATCCAGGGACAGGTCAAGCGCGCCTACGAGCTGGCCCTGGTCGAGGGGATGACCGGGCCGATCTCGAACCGGCTGTTCCGCGAGGCCCTCGCCGCCGGCAAGCACGTACGCACCGAGACCGGCGTCGGGCGGTCGCGGGTGTCCGTCGCGACGGTCGCCGCCGAGCTGGCCTGCCGCAGCCTCGGCATCAGCGGAGCCTCGGCCCAGCCGACGGACGAGCGTTGCCCGGCGGGCGCTGACGACGCTCCCACCGCCCAGCGGCCACCCGATCACCCCAAGCCGACCGGCGGCGACCTATCGGACCGCCGCGTGCTCGTGATCGGGGCGGGCGAGCAGGGCGAGCGCACCGCGCAGGCGCTCAAGGATCGCGGCGCGCACGCCGTGTTCGTGGCCAACCGCCACTACGACCGCGCGATCGGCCTCGCCGAGCGCTACGCCGGCTCGGCGGTACCGCTGGAGCAGCTGCCCAGCGAGCTCGCGCGTGCCGACATCGTCGTCAGCTGCACCTCGTCGCCGCACCAGCTCGTCGGTCGCGAGGAGCTCGAGCTGATCCTCGCCGAGCGCGAGCCGGACCGCCATCTCGCGATCATCGACATCGCGGTCCCGCGCGACGTCGATCCTGCCGTCCGCGAGCTGGCCGCGGTCACGCTCTACGACATGGACGACATCGAGCGCGAGGTAGCCCGCAACCTCTCCGTCCGCGAGGCCGAGGCGGTACGGGCCGAAGCGCTCGTCGAGCGCGACGTCGAGCGATTCAGAACCTGGCTCGCGAGCCTCGACGTGCTGCCCACGATCAAGGGGCTGCGCGAGCGCGCCGACGCGATCGTCGAGCAGGTGCTCGGCGAGAACGCCGAGCGTTGGGAGTCGCTCAGCGATGCCGACCAAGAGCGGCTCACAGCGATGAGTCGCGCACTCGTCGCGCGTCTCTTCCACGAGCCGACGATGCGCCTGCGCGACGGTGCCGAGGACGAGTCCTCATACGCGCGCGTCGCCGTGCTGCGCGAGCTGTTCGGACTCGATCCGGCCCCGGCAGCGCTTGAGCAGGACGACGGCGCCGAGATCGCCGATCTCGACGAGCAGCGGCGCCGGCGCCGCTAGGCGGTGGCACTCCGGCTCGGCACGCGCGGCAGCGCGCTCGCCGTCGCTCAGTCCTCAGCAGTCGCGCGCGCGATCGAGGCGCTCGGCGAACCGGTCGAGCTGATCGAGATCGTCACCTCTGGCGACAGGCAGCGCGCAATCGGCGACAAGGGGCGATTCGTCAAGGAGATCGAGCAGGCGCTGCTCGACGGCGAGATCGACCTCGCGGTCCACTCCGCCAAGGACCTTCCCGGACAGCTGCCCGACGGTCTCGGGATCGCCGGCGTACCCGTGCGCGCCGATCCGCGCGACGCGCTCTGCGGAGCCGCGGGAATCGACGAGCTTCCCCACGGTGCCACCGTCGGGACGGCGAGCCTGCGCCGTCGGTCCCAGCTGCTCGCCGTGCGTCCCGACCTCCAGATCCGTGAGCTGCGCGGCAACGTCGACACCCGTCTGAGCAAGCTCGCCGGCGACGGTCTGGACGCGATCGTCCTCGCCGTCGCGGGCCTGCAGCGCCTCGACCGCGCTCGCGAGGGGAGCCCGCTCCCGGAGGACGTCCTGACCCCGGCATCCGGCCAGGGCTGCCTAGCGCTCGAGGCCCGGGCCGGCGACGACGCCGTAGGCGGAATCGCCGGCCACCTGACCGATCCCGGCACCCACGCCGAGCTCACGGCCGAGCGTGCCCTGGTCACCGGCATCGACGCGACCTGCGACACACCGGTCGGCGCGCGAGCGACGCTCGACGGAGACCGCCTCACGCTCCGTATGTACGTCGGCGCCCCCGATGGCTCCAGCTGGATCCGTGACGAGCTCGCCGGTTCTGTGAACGACCCCACAGCACTCGGCGCCGCCGCGGCGGAGCGCCTGCTCGCCGCTGGTGCCCGCGAGCTGCTCGGCGGATAGCGTTGGAGCCGATGGCCGCACAAGGAATCGTCTACCTCGTCGGCGCCGGACCCGGCGATCCCGGCCTGATGACGGCCCGCTCGCTCGAGCTGATCGCGAGCGCCGACGCGATCTTCTACGACCGCCTGATCCCGCCCGGTGCGCTCGAGGGCGCACGGGCCGGCTGCGAGCTCGTCTACGTCGGCAAGGAGCCCGGCAATTCGGCGATGGAGCAGGATGAGATCAACCGGGCGCTGGTCGACGCCGGCCTGGCCGGCAAGCGCGTCGTACGGCTCAAGGGCGGTGACCCGTTCGTGTTCGGCCGCGGCGGCGAGGAGGCCGAGGCGCTGCACTCCGCGGGCGTCCGCTTCGAGGTCGTCCCCGGGGTGACCGCGGGGGTCGCCGCGGCCGCGTACGCGGGCATTCCCGTCACACACCGCGACACCGCCTCCGCGGTGGCGTTCGTCACCGGCCACGAGGACCCGGCCAAGGCCGAGAGCGCGCTCGACGCAGAGGGGCTCGCCGCGTTCCCGGGCACGCTCGTCTTCTACATGGGGATCAAGAACCTTCCGCTGATCGCCGACGGCTTGATCGCGGCGGGTCGCGACCCGGCCGAGCCCGCGGCGGTGATCCGGCGCGGGACCCATCCCGATCAGCAGACCGTCACCGGAACGCTCGCGGACATCGCCGACCTCGTCGCGGACGCCGAGTTGAAGCCACCCGCGATCACGCTGATCGGACCGGCGGCCGCGCTGCGCGAGACGCTCGCGTGGGTCGAGCGACGGCCGCTGCACGGCAAGCGCGTCGCCGTCACGCGCGCCCGAGCGCAGGCGAGCGGTCTCGCCACACGGCTGCGCGAGCTGGGCGCGGAGGTGGTCGAGACGCCGGCGATCCGGACCGTGCCACGCCCCGTGGAGGGTGACCTCGCGAACGCGATCGGCTCGATCGGCGACTACTCGCTGATCTGCGTGACCAGCACGAACGGCGCCGAGCTGCTGTTCGCCGCCCTCGACGAGCGTGGACTCGATGCACGCGCACTCGCGGGCGCTACGGTCGCCGCGATCGGCCCCGGTACCACGCGCGAGCTGAGGCGGCATGGGATCAGAGCCGACGTAGTACCCACGCGCTCGATCGCGGAGTCGCTGGTCGAGGAGCTCGCCGAGACACCGGTCGCGGGGGAGCGCGTGCTCGTCGCCAGCGCGGCCGGTGCGCGTGACCTGCTTCCCGCGGCGCTGCGCGAGCGCGGCGCGACGGTCGACGTGGTCGCGCTCTACGACACCGTCGTCGAGCCGCTGACGGACAGCCAGAGGACGGCGCTGGCCGGCGTCGACTACGTGACCTTCACCTCAGCCTCGACCGTGCGCAACCTGCTCGATGCGCTCGGCAGCGGCCCTGACTCGCTGAACGGGGCGCGCGTCGTCTCGATCGGTCCGGTGACGAGCGCCGAGGCGCGTGAGCGCGGCCTCGCCGTCGCCGTCGAGGCCGAGCGCCACGACGTCGACGGCCTCGTCGACGCGCTCGTGGAGGACGCGCGGTGATCGTCACCCTGCTCACCGACTACGGCTACGACGACGAGTTCGTCGGCGTCTGCCACGGGGTGATCCTGATGATCGTGCCAGAGGCGCGGATCGTCGACGTCACGCACGGCATCCCGCGCCACGACGTGCGCCGCGGAGCGGTGGTGCTGCGCAACGCGCTGCCGTACATGCCGGACGGCGTGCACGTCGCGATCGTCGACCCCCAGGTCGGCACCGAGCGCCGCGCGCTCGCGATCCGCTGTCAGGACGGCACGCTGCTCGTCGGCCCCGACAACGGCGTGCTGTCGCTCGCATGGGCGCAGGCCGGTGGAGTCGACATCGCCGTCGACATCACCCGCTCCGACCACCGGCTCGAGCCGGCGTCGGCGACCTTCCACGGCCGCGACCTCTTCGCGCCCGTCGCCGCCCACCTCGCCGGCGGCGCCGAGATCGCCGACGCCGGCGAGCCGCTCGACCCCGACAAGCTCGTACGGATCGAGCTGCCCCAGCCGCGCTTCGAGAGCGACGGCACGCTCGTCGCCCACGTCGTCACGATCGACGGGTACGGCAATGCGACGCTCGACGTCGGCCACGAGGACCTCGCCGGCAGCGGGCTGATGCTCGGCGGCGTCGCGGAGGTCGAGGTCGACGACAGCGGCCGTGGCGGTGCGGCTGTCAAGCTCGGCGGCGGCAGAGTGGCGGCCCCGTTCGTGATGGCCTTCGCCGATGTCGAACCGGGTGAGACCGTCGTCTACGAGGACGCCTCGCGCACGCTCGCTCTCGCCGTCAACCGTGGCAGCGCCGCCGCCGAGCTCGGCCTCGAGCCCGACGACGAGGTCCGCCTGCGACCCCGATGATCGGCCTGCCGCGCGTCCATCACCGCCTGACCGACTCGACCAACGAGCGAGCACGCGAGCTCGCCGGTATGGGCGCGGCGCACGGGACGGTCGTGACCGCCGACGAGCAGACTGCCGGCCGCGGCCGGCAGGGACGAACCTGGACCGCCGCCCCGGGCGAGGCGCTGCTGACGTCGATCGTCGTCCGTGGCCTGGCCCCACGCCACGCGCTGCTGCCGATGATGGCGGCGCTCGCGGTCTGCGAGGCGGCCGAGTCGGTGGCGCCCGTCCGCTGCGAGATCAAGTGGCCCAACGACGTCTGGCTCGAGCGCCTGAAGCTGAGCGGCATCCTCGTCGAGGCTCGCCCGGCAGCGGGTTGGGCCGTCGTCGGGATCGGCCTGAACACCAGCGTGCGCGAGTTCCCGGAAGAGCTTCGTGAGATCGCGACGACACTTCACATCGACCGGCCCGACGACGCGCTCCAACCCCTGTTGCGCTCGTTCGACCGGTGGGAGTCAGCCGACGCGGACGAGATCCTCGCCGCGTGGCGCAAGCGCGACGCGCTCGAGGGGTCGAGCGTCGGCTGGCAGGATGGCGAGGGGATCGCGCGGGGGGTCGACGCCGAGGGCTCGCTGATCGTCGAGACCGCCACCGGCGAGCGCGTCGCGCTCGGCGCCGGCGAGGTCCACCTGCGGCGCTAGCGCCTAGTCGTCGCCGGGATCGGTCGCCGCGCCACCGCCAGCCGCGGATCGCTTGCGGCGCTGACGGCGCTTCGCGGACTTCGGGACTTCCTGCTTCGCCTCTTCGCTCGCGGGGTCGCCACCGTTGGACGCCTGCTGCGACTGCGGCTGCTGGTCGGCTGCTTCGCCGCCCTTCTTCTTCTTGCGCCGTCCCGACCGCTTGCGACGACCCTTCGGGAAGTTGCGCAGCAGCTCGCGCGCCAGCGCGGACGGCTTGCGGCCCAACCGCATCCGAGCGCCGTCGAGCACCTGCTGCGCCTCGGGGGTGTGCGCCAGCGCGGCGGCGAGTAGCGCCGCCGATAGCCGCCGGTCCTGCTTCTTGGTGGCCTGGACCAGACGCCGCGCGTTGCGCGCATGCGCGCCACCGGAGGAGTTCACGAGCAGGCCGAGCAGGCGCTTGGTCTCCGGCCAGCGTGACACCGCGTACTCCTCGTGGACCTCGCGCGAGTACTCGGCGAGGTGCCATATCCAGCGGGCCGCCTGGTCACGGCGGCCCATCGGCCGCTCGGCCATCGACTGCAGCAGCGTCTTGACGCCCTCGCGCTTCTCCTCGCGCTGCCAGCTCCCGACGATCTCGACGGCGACGTCGAACGCCTCCGGGTCCTTGATCTGGCCGACCTCCTGCAGCGCGCGGATGCGCAGCTGGGAGTTGCGGTTGCGTTGGAGGCACTCGATCAGGAAGCGTCGGCGCAGCTCGCCGGTCGAGTCGAAGTGGAGCATCGCCTTGGCACGACGCCAGTTGTTCGACGCAACGCGGGCCCCGGCGAGCGCCGCCCAGGCGTGCTGCTCGCCCCAGGAGAGGTGCTCGACGGCAATCCGCCACAGCTCGCGCTCGAAGACCTGAGCGCGGCGCTCCTCGTCGGAGGTGACGGGAACCACGCGGCGCTCGACGCGCAGCCGACGGCCGCGGCCGCGGCGAACTGGACCGACCACGATCGCCCCACCGCGATAGACGTCGCGGTCGAGCAGCGAGTGCAGCGTCACGACCGGGTCGTCGTTGGTCGTCGCCGGGTGGACGAAGTCGACCACGATGCCCGCCTCCTTGCCCTGCTGGCGACGGGTGACACGGCCGACGCGCTGCTGGTAGATGCGCTTCGAGGCGGTCGGCGCGAGGTGCATGCAGACCGTCGCGCGCGGCGAGTTCCACCCCTCCGCGAGCAGCTGGGCGTTGACGAGAACGTCGACCTCACCGCGCTCGTAGGCCGCGAGGATCCGCGTCAGCTCGCGCTTCGGCGTCTCGCCGGAGACGGCCTTCGCGCGCACTCCCGCAGCGACGAAGGCGTCGGCCACGTTGTGGGCGTGCGCCACGCCCGCGGAGTAGACGACGCCCGGCAGGTCCTTGAAGCGCGTCTTGTAGAGATCGGCGATCGCCAGGTTGAACGGCGTCTGGTCAAGCAGCGCAGCCAGCTCCTCCTGATCGAAGTCCTGGTCGACCTCGCCCTTGCGCAGCGGGACCTTCGAGATCGAGCGCACGCCGACGCCCGGCGGGATCCGGACGCAGCGCAGCGGCGCGATCACGCCGCGGCGAGCCGCCTGGGCGAGATCGAAGCGCGACGTCTGAGTCGGGAAGAGGTCGGTGACGTGGCGCGCGATCAGGGCGCCCGTGGCGGTCATGCCGACCCAGACGGGCTCGTTCCACTTGCGGATCGAGGCGCTCGTCTTCTCCCCGAGCGCGGTGTGCGCCTCGTCGCAGATGACGACGGTGTAGGCGTCCGAGACCTTGCCGGCGTTGCGCACGTACCACTGGTAGGTCTCGACCGTCACCGGGCCCTCGAACGGCGGCTTGTCGCCGCGCAGCAGCGGCCCGCAGATCCGCTTCTTGTAGCCGCGATCGGTGAGCTCGCCGTTGAACTGGTCGACGAGGTTGCGGCGGTGAGTGAGGATCAGCACGCCACCGGTACGCGACGCCTCGACGAAGCCGAGCGCAGCGACCGTCTTGCCGGCACCCGTCGCATGCTCGAACCAGAAGCGGCGGTTGGCGCCGGGATCGTCCTCGACCGCCTCCGCGGCGGCCTCCTCCTCGGCCTCCTCGCGCTCATCCCAGTCGAGCGGCTCGTCGTCCTCGATCAGATCCTCGTCGCCCTCGATCTCGACCTCACCCGACGGCAGCTCCTCGAGCGCGTCGGGGCTCGCGCCGTTCGCCACCGGGGCTGCGCCGTTGGCAGCCTTGCCATTCGAGCCGCGGGCCGCCTGGACCTCGGCCGTCAGGGCGATCAGCGTGCCGGACAGCGCGTCGACCTGGTGCGCCGAGAGAACCGTCCCGTCGACGAGCTTCGGCTCCTCCTGGGCGAGCACGCGCTCGAGCCCGAGGATCAGCGACCAGTTGCGCTTCCAGTCGGCCGACGGGCTCTTGTGGCCATCGGCGATCTCGACAAGCGCGTCCTCGAGCGCGGCCCGCCGCGCCGTTCCCTCGGCGAGCGCGGCATCCGGCTCCTCGCCCTCGAGCACGAACGGCTCACGCGCGAACTTCTCGGCGCGTGCGAGGTCCTCGCCTGAAACCGGCGCAGACTCGGCAACGGAAGTGCTCTCAGCCAATTGCGGCCTTCAATCTCTATGAGGAAGAGACGGCTGTCCGAACCACGAGGAAGAGGAGACCTTCGCGAGGCGGATGTCCGTCGGGGGAACGCCGCTCCGGCAAACTGCCTGCGAGCGACATGCTCAGCGCATCCCAGACGCTGACTCGATACCTATTACAGCACAGCATGGGTCGTTTCCTCCTAGTTCTTGCGTGCTTCGTCGCGCTCGCGCTCGCCGCGATCGGGTGTGGAAGCTCCGATACCGAGAGCGCCGCGCCCTCTAACGCCAAAGCGCGCAAGGCCTATGCGGGCGCTCCCGCGCCGCTCGAGAAGCTCTACGAGCAGTCCAACAAGCTGCTCGACGGCGGCAAGGAGGCCTTCGAGCAGCGACTCCGCGAGCTGCGCGGCTACCCGGTCGTCGTCAACAAGTGGGGCTCCTGGTGCGAGCCGTGCCGGCGCGAGCTGCCGTTCTTCCAGGCGCAGGCCGTGGCCAACGCCAAGCGGGTGGCGTTCCTCGGCGTCGACGCGATCGATCCCGTGCCGGAGGCCGAGGAGCTGCTCGAGGAGCTGCCGCTCACCTACCCGAGCTACAAGGACGAGGACCTGAAGGTCTCGGGAGCCTTCAACGGCACGGTCGCGACGCCGGTGACCGCCTTCTACGACTCGAAGGGCGAGCTGGCCTATATGAAGCAGGGGGAGTACCGCAGCGAGCAGGACCTCGCGCGCGACATCGCGCGCTACGCTCGCTGACCTCATGCCTGAGCTGCGCATCGACCCGCTGAGCGGGTTGCGGGTGATCGTCGCGGGAGAGCGGAGCGAGCGGCCGGGGGCGTTCCCTTCGGCGTCGCCGCGTATGCCAATCGATCGCGAGAGCGATCCATTCGCTGCCGGGAATGAGGAGATGACGCCGCCCGCCCTCTACGCACATCCCGACGAGGGGCCTTGGCAGGTACGAGTCGTGCCGAACCTCTTCCCGGCGTTGCTGCCCGCGGGTCCCGTCGATGGGACACCCGCGCGATCAGCGTCGACTGTGCACGACTTCTTCGGCTCTCGCCCGGCTGAGGGTGCGCATGAGGTGATCGTCAACGGCCCGGAGTCCGTGGACTCCCTACTTGACCTGGGGCCGGAGCAGCTCGAGTTGGCGATGGGGGTCTGGCGCGAACGTATGCGCGCTCATGAGGAGACGGCGCATCGACATCTGATCGTGAACGAGGGCAAGGAGGCGGGAGCTTCTTTGCCGCATACACACGCGCAGCTGTACGCGCTGCCTTTCGTGCCGGCGGCGATGGCTCGCGAGCGGGAGCGGTTCACGGCGTACTTCGAGCAGACGCAGGGGCGGAATCTCTTGGAGGATCTTCTGGCCGAGGAGGTGCGTGCCGGGGACCGGATCGTGGCGGTGGACTCGGAGGCGGTGGCGATCTGCCCGTTCGCATCGAGCGCGGCATTCCAGGTGCAGCTGATTCCGCGCAAGCCCGCCGCGCGGTTCGAGGACTCGGGACCGCTGGGGGCATCGCTGCTGCATGACGTCCTGGGGCGGATGGCCTCGGTGCTCGGAGCGCTACCGCCGTTCAACCTCTGGGTGCGGACGGCGCCGAGCGGGGCGGAGTCGTTCTGCTGGCGGATCGATCTGGTGCCGCGGCTAGCGCAGCCGGCGGGGTTGGAGATGGGGACGGGGGTCTGGTTGAACTCGGTGGCGCCTGAGGTGGCGGCGGAGAGACTGCGGGCGGCTGGCAGCTCGTGATCGCGATCGCGTTGGTGATCGGGGCCGCGACGGCGGTCGGGTTCGGGGTGGAGCACCGCTACGGGGAGGCGCGGGCGGGCTCGGCAGCGCGGATCGTGATCCGGCTGATGCTGTGGGTGATGCTGCCGCCGGTGGCGTTCGTGAACCTGGCGCGGCTCGACCCGTCGGCGGGCGTGCTGGCCGGGCTGGGGTTCGGGTTCGTGGCGCTGTGCGTGGCGCTCGGGCTCGCCTATGCGATCGGCAAGTGGGTGCTGCACCTGCCGCGGCCGTCGATCGGCGGGCTGATGCTCGTCTCGGCCTTCGCGAACACCGGCTACCTCGGCCTGCCGCTGACCGCGGCGCTCTTCGGCACCGACGAGCTGCCCAACGCGATCGTCTACGACCTGATCCTCACGACCGTGGCGATCTTCTCGATCGGCTTCTCGATCGGGGCGGGCTTCGGCACCGTCGCCAGCGGCGGGCGCGATCGGGTCAAGGTGTTCTTCTCGCGCAACCCGGCGATCTGGGCCTGCATCGCCGGGCTGCTCGCGCCGGCGTCGCTGTCGCCGGAGTGGGCGTTCGACGCGTCGCACGTGGTGGTCTACGCGCTGCTGCCGTTCGGGTTCTTCGTCGTCGGCGTGACGCTCGCCACCGAGGCCGAGGAGGGCGTCGTCCGCTTCCCGCCGCCGATGACGCGCCCGGTCGCGGTCGCGCTCGGCATCAAGCTGCTGATCGTGCCGGCCGTCGTCGTCGGGCTGTCGGCGCTGTTCGTGAAGGTGCCCGACTCGTTCCCCGCACAGGCCGCCATGTCGAGCGCGATCAACTCGATCCTGATCGGACACGAGTACGGGCTCGACAGCGCGCTGATCGCAAGCGCGATCGCCTGGTCGACCGGGATCGTGGTCGCCGCCGGGCTACTGGTCGCGGCGTTCTGAACCGCGCAGCGACCATGTAGCGTGCCGCGCATGCCGCCCTCCGAGCGCCCGATACCGATGTACGTGGCCGAGCCGCCACAAGAGCCGATCCCCTACGGCCGTTGGGAGGAGACGCTGCGCGAGCAGCTCCTCGGCGCCGTGGGGCGTATCGAGACGGAGGAGGATCTCGGCGAGCCGGGGCAGGTCATGTGGTTCCCGGAGCGGACGTGGGGCGGCCGCACCTACGTGCCTGCGACGGCACCCACCACAGAGGGCTACGAGCTGTTCGGCTACGTCTCCTACACGCGCGAGCACGAGGGAGCGGAGGCGACCTCGTTCGAGGCGGCGGCGGACTACACCGACGAGACCGCCGAGGCGCACCCGGAGTGGCAGCTCGATCTCTCCGACCAGGAGATCGGCCACTGGCGGGGTCCCGAGAGCCGACGCGGTGTGATCACGCTCGTGTGGGGTGTCGCGCTCGCGGCGAACGGAGCCGTCGCCACGTCCGAGCTGGGGCCGACGACGACCGACCAGTGCGCGCTGCACGACAACCGCTTCACGCTCGTGTCGCTCGATGACTACACCGGCGACTACATCGAGGTTCGACTCTATGACCGCCGCGGCAACGAGCTTGCGCGCGAGTCGCTGTACGAGGACGAGTAGCGCTACGAATCGGCCCACGAGGGCCGGCTCGTAGGGCCGTTGTGTAAGGACATGTTCGCATCTCAGTAATCCCATGTTTATGTTTCTCCTGTGTGGGACATGGCTCAGGTGCAGTTGCGAGGGGGTCCAGGGGGCCCTCCACCCAAGGTCGTCGCGCGTGTTCAGCGCGACCGCCTCTTCCGCGCGCTCGCGCAGGTGTCGGCCGAGCGGGGCTATGCGGCGACGACCGTGGCGCACGTCCTCTCACGCGCCAAGATCTCCCGGCGCACCTTCTACACGCTCTTCGACGACAAGGAAGAGTGCCTGCTCGCCGCATACGGCGAGGCGATGGACGACGCATTCGACACGGTGGTGGGCGTCTGCCGCAACGGTGAGGATCCCGCCGCGCGGATCCGCCGGGGAGCGCGCGTCATCGCGGAGCTCTGCCGCGACGAGCCGGCGATCGCCGGACTCTGCGTAGTCGAGATCCTCGGGGCTGGGCCGGCCGGCCAGGCGGCCCGCATGGAATCGACCGACCGCTTCATATCCGTGCTCGAGCCGCTGCTGCGCGAGCTCGGCTACGACGACGGCTCGATCAGCCTCCATACGCGCGCCCTCGTCGGGATCCTCAACGAAACCATCTACGACCGTCTCAGCCGCCAGGACGTCGCCGGACTACCCGACCTCGTGGACGAGATGATCGGCGCTCAGGTGCGTCAAGCAACGGGGTGAGATGACGACTACGCCCTGGGGTGAGGCCGGAGCACTGCGCGAGCGCAAGCTCTCGCCCGGGCCAGGGTCGCAGCCCGAGGCGAAGGCACGCAACCAGCGCATGCGCCTGATGGGGGCGGCGATGGCGGCCTTCTCCACCAAGGGCTACGAAGCGACACGAGTCGCCGACGTCCTCGAGATCGCCGGCGTGTCCCGCCAGACGTTCTACCGGCACTTCGCCAACAAGCAGGAGGCGTACCTCGCGACCCTGCACACGGGGATGAAGCTCGCCGGCAAGGCGATGCTGGACGGCTACGAGGAGACGACCGGGTCCTGGGACAGCCGCCTCGAGACGATGATGCGCGCGCTGTTCGACCTGGTGATCGCCCAACCGGCGGGCTTCCGGATGGCGCTCGTCGAGGTACACGCCGCGGGCCCCGACGCGCTCGACCTGCTCGAGCTGATGAGCGACGGCGTCGAGCGCGCCGTCATGGAGGTCCTGCGCGACGCGCCCGGACAACAGTCCGGCCTGCCGCGCACCGCGGTGCGCGGCATCCTCAACGGAGTGCGCGGGATGATCGCCACGCGCGTACGCGAGGGACGCGAGCACGAGCTTCCAGAGCTCGTGCCCGGATTGCTCACCTGGGCCCTCAGCTACGGAACGCCACATGAGCTGCTGTACCAGCTCGAGCCGCCCTCGACGCCCTCCTCGCGCCAGCGGATAAGCCCAGGCGCACGCGGACGCATCCTCCATGCGATGGCCGACCTGGTCGCCGAGCACGGCTACAACGACCTGAAGATCGCCGACGTCGCCGAGCGCGCCGCCGTCTCTCTGACGACCTTCTACGACAACTTCGCCGGCAAGGAGGACGCCTTCCTGGGAACGCTCGCCGAGGCACAGCAGCGACTGCTGGAGGTGACGCTGCCGGCCTACCTGTCGATCGACGACTGGCCGCGTGCGATCGCCGCCGCGTCGCGCGCCTTCACGGGCTTCCTCTCGACCGACCCGACCGCGGCGAAGATCGGCGGCATCCATGTCTGGGCGACCGGCGGTCCGGCGCTCGACCTGCGCCGCAAGGGACTCGCCGCGTTCGCCACGCTGCTGGACGAGGGCTTCGCCCGCTACCCCGACACGCCGCTCGTCGCGGCGGAGGCGATCGCGTCGAGCATCGATGCGCTGTTGTTCGACCAGATCCGCCGCGCCGGTCCGGAGCGGATCTACGAGGTGGCACCGGTCGGCATCTTCCTCGCGCTCGCGCCGTTCATCGGCAGCGATGCCGCCGTGGCGATCGCCAACGAGAAGCAGACGCCGCGCCAGATGGACGCCGCGGCGCTCTAGCGACGCTGGCCCACCACGTCCCCATCTCGTTCTACGTTTGCCCCTCCGAGGGAACGCAATGTTTTTGTCTCTGCCGTCAGGTCCGCGCAAAGCGGAGGCTAGACCGTTGCGCACTGGCAATTTAGAGCCATTTATGTCTACGATGCGCCGGTCATGTGGCCTTACCGCCGTAGCGCCGTCGCATCGCCGAGCAGATCGAAGTCGCTCGCGGCATGACCAAGACACCCTGGGGGAAGGCAGACGAGCTCCGCTCGCGGCGACTCCCGCCCGGGCCTGGACAGCCGCGCAAGGAGGCCAGCGCCAACCAGCGTGAGCGCCTGCTGGCGGCGACCGTCTCGGTCGTGGCGGAGAAGGGCTACGAGCCGATGCGCGTCGCCGACCTCGTAGCGGTCTCCGGCGTCTCGCGCAGCGCCTTCTACAAGCACTTCGAGAACAAGCAGGACTGCTTCCTCGCGACGCTCGACGCGATCACGACCCTCGCGGTCCCGACCCTCTTCGAGCGCGCACGCGCCGCATCGGGCGACTGGAGCGAGCGGCTGGCGGCGATGCTGGAGACGCTCTTCACGCTCGTCGCCGCGCAGCCGGCGGCAGCGCGCGTCGTATGGGTCGAAGGCTACGCGGCGGGACCGGAGGCGGTTCGTCACATCGAGCAGTTCGACGTGCAGGTCGAAGACTTCGTCCTGGAGCTGACGAGCGAGTCTCCCGAGCACGCCGGGCTCCCACGCGACGTCGTGCGGGCAGTCTGCGGCGGCCTGCGCAAGATGGTCAACACCAGGATCCGCGAAGGGCGCGAGAAGGAGCTCTTCGCCCTGATACCCGACCTGGTCACGTGGGCGCTCAGCTACCACACGCCGCGCGATCGCCTGCGCCGCCCGCGCAAGCCCCCGACCGGCCTGATCGATCCGCCGCCGGCACCCGTCGACGCGCGCGAGCGCATCCTCGCGGCCGTCACCGACATCGTCGCCGAGGGCGGCTACCCGACGATGAAGATCACCGAGATCGCGCGCCGCGCAGCCGTCTCGCTGACTACCTTCTACGACGACTTCGACGGCAAGCAGGACGCCTTCGTCGCCGCCATCGAGCGTGGTCTGCAGCGCACCTACGAGGCACCCGTCCCGGCCTTCCAGGCCGCGGGAGACTGGCCCCATGCCGTCGCGTGGGCACTGCACGCCTTCTTCGCGGTGTTCTCGTTCGATCCCGGGCTCGGGCACCTGGGCGGCGTCGGCGCATACGAGGGCGGGCGACCGGCGATGGAGAGCAGAGACGAGAGCATCATGGCCTACTACGGGTTCCTCGACGGCGGCCTCGAGATCGCACCCGGTACCCCGGCGATCGTGCCCGAGGCCATCGGCGCGAGCATCTACGCGCTGATGACCCATCAGGTGCGCCACCGCGGCGCCCACCGCCTCTACGAGATAGCGCCAACCGCTGCGTTCATGGCGCTCGCTCCGTACATCGGCAGCGACGAGGCCATCGCGGTCGCGAACGAGCGGCCACAGGTCCCGCCGCGCGAGAGCTCGCCCACCGCCTGAGTGCCCCGGGCTGGATTCGAACCAGCGGCCTTTCGCTTAGGAGGCGAACGCTCTATCCCCTGAGCTACCGGGGCAGGGAATCAGGGAGAGCGTACCTGTCCCACCCTGCGCATCAGCCAGTTGGCGGCCAGGCTCAGCCACGCCCAGACAGCGGGAAGGAGGGCGAGGCCGACAGCCAGGACGAGCACGCCTCCGACCACCTTCTCGAACGCCCAGTCGCCGTGTGTCTCCACGAGCCCGAACCACACCGACGCGAGCACGAGCAGCGCGACTGCGATCCGCCGGAGCATGACGCCCACGCTGGTCGCCCACAACGCGCGCAGGAAGCGCCTGCTGCCCGCTCGCAGGTGGCGCAGGTAGGCGCCGCCGCCGCGGGCCAGCCGATCCTCCACAGCCTCGAACCGCCACGGTCCGCCCGGAGGCGTCGGCGTCGACGCCCTGAAGGGATCGAAGGCCGAGCCGTCGCCGTTGAGCTCGGGATCCCAGCGACTCATCAGGTAGCCGTCGAGCGAGAGCGACATCGCCTCGAGATCGGTGAAGGAGTCGAGATCCGTCCTGATCCGCGACAGAGCCTCCTGGACCTCCCTGCTCACGCCGAACTCCGTGGCGTCGACCGCCGCCGGGACGGAGCGAGCCGCATCGAAGGACGTGCCCGGTTCGACCGAGCGGCGCTCGAGGCCCTTGCGCAGGTGCATGAACGCCATCGGCAGGCGCCGCGAGCGCACGTGCAGCAGCTGCTCGTCGCGAATCCGGTCGCCGTAGATCGACGACGACCGCGACAGGACGGACACCGCCCACGGCCGGACCTTGGCGCGGTCGGCCATCTGCGCGGAGGCGTCGCTGACGATCAGGTGCGAGCAGCCGCTGTCCAGGAGACCTTGCACGCCCTGGTTGTCGTGAACGCCACCGTCGGCGAGCTGCACGCGCGCGCCGTCGTACATGCCGCTGATCGACAGGGGATGGAAGACGCCCGGCACCGCGGCAGACGCCGCGACGGCGAGCCCGAGCGGGAACTGGCGGTTGGCATCGCCCACGTCGTGGTGGCGGACGCCGCGATCGGCGTCGCAGCGCGGGTCGAACCAGCCCTGCATGAGGTGCCGGTTCTTGTCGATGTCGGCCACGATCGCGGCGACCCCGTCCGTGGGCGGGGGCTCGCCCATCCGGACCGCCTCGAAGCGCCAGTTGTGACCGGTGTTCAGGGTCGTGGCGTTGAGCAGCAGGACCGGAACCTTGGCGCGGCGGCCGGGGTTGGCCTCGTCGGGCCGGAACCGCTCGCCCGCGTCCACCTCGGCTGGGTGGATCAGCAGCTCGCGCAACTCGATCGGGAGCTCCGGCCCGAAGCGGAAGCGACGCACGCGATCCTGCGTCGCCTCCTTCCAGATCGGCTTGTAGAACTCGCGGTCGTACAGGTCGCCGATCCGCTCGCTGCGCGAGTAGTTGGGGCTCACGAGCATCCGCAGGTTCTTGACCGGATTGGCGAGCGCCCGCGTCCGGATGCTCGTCTTCACGACCTTCGTGAAGTCCTCGTCGAGCTTGCGGACGAGCTCGACGTAGTCGCTGTCGCGGACCTGCGCGTCGTGCTTGCTCTCGAGCAGGTTCTTCACGCGCAGGTAGTAGGCGGCGCCGACGATCGACCCGCCGGACACCGTCGAGAGGACCTCGACGTGACGGAGCATGCCGAGCTCCGCGAGACGCGCGAGGACGCCGACGTGGAAGAACGACGCCCGGAAGCCGCCGCCGGAGAGCGCTAGGCCGAGCCTGTCGCGCGGCGCCGTGCCAGCTGTCGCCGGCTGATCCCCCCGATGCCCTCCCATCGCCTGGGAGCCTAACCGGAAGCGCTAGCGGTCGGGACGCTCCGGGTAGACGTCGTCGATCGTCGCGAGCGCTACGTAGGGGGCATCGGCCGCTCCCGCGATCTTCTCGCCGCCCCCCGCGAGGCGGTCGAGCACGCTGACCACGCCGACGATCTGCAACCCCTCCTCCTGGACGCGCTCGATCGCCTGGAGCGTCGACCCGCCCGTGGTCACCACGTCCTCGACGATCAGGCAGCGCTCGTCGGAGTCGAGCGCCGGGCCCTCGACCCAGCGCTGCAGACCGTGCTGCTTGCGCTCCTTGCGCACGAAGAACGCCTTGACGTCGGCGCCCGCCGCGAGCGCGGCACAGGCGACCGGATCGGCGCCCATCGTCAGGCCGCCGACCGCCGTGGCGCCCAGCCGCGATGCCTCGGCGGCGACCAGCTCGCCCATCGCGGCAAACCCCGCGGGCAGCAGCGTCGCCCGCTTGGCATCGACGTAGTACTCGGCCTCGAGCCCGCTCGAGAGCGTGACCTTGCCGATCACGAGCGCGTGCTCGCGCAGCTCGGCGATCAGTCGTTCGCGAGCGCTCAAGGGCGAGCGGCTAGACGTACACCATGATCTTCATGCCCAGCGAGATCTGGGCATCGATCTGGTACGCGTTGGGAACCGGGACGCGCAGGCAGCCGTGGCTCGCCGGATGGACGGGAACGTCCTTGTAGCCGTGGATCGCATAGCCGCCGATGAAGTAGTTGGACTGCACCATCCCGAGGTGGTTGGTGCCCGGCTCCTTGCGGTAGAAGCTGAAGGTGCCGAACACGGTCGGCGTCACGGGGGCGCCCGAGGAGCTGTGGTAGGCGTTGACCGTCTTGCCGTTGCGCACGAAGGCGAGCACCTGGCGCGACCAGTCGTACTCGACGTGGTAGCCGGCGTCGGGGAACTTCGGCCTGAACGCGCCCTGCCCCTTGAGGACCATCGAGTAGACGGCGGCGCTCGCGTAGCCGATCCGCTCCATGCCGTTGGTCTTGCGGAAGGCGATCACCGCGCGCGAGGTGCCGGCGTCGTAGTAGCCGGTCACCGGGACGGCGAACCCGAGCTTGTCGAGGCCGCGCTGGAGCAGCAGCACGCCCGTGCCACGGGCACCCTCGCCTGCGTCGAGGACGACCGCCTTGACACGCACCGCGCGGGAGGCAAATGGCCGCTGCGCGTCCGTCCCAGCGTGGCTGACCCGCAACTTGTAGACACCTTTGCGGCGCAGCTTGAAGGAGAACGTCGCCTTGCCTGCTCGGTTCTTGGCGCGCTTGATCTTGGTGCGCTGAGTGCGCACGACCTTGCCGGAGCGGCGCACCTCGAGCTTGGCGACCTGTCCGGGCACGAACGGCCGGATCTTCCCGGTGACCGTGATCCTGTCGCCGCGCGCGACGTAGCGCAGCTTGCTCGTCGCGATGCCGTCGGCGACCTCGAGCGTCGCCTTGCCGGCCTTCGGCGACGGCTCGACCGGCGGTGGCGGCGCGGGGACGGTTGCCGTCGGCGTCGTGGTGTCCTGGGCGAACGCGGGCGCGGCGGGTATCGCCAGCGCTACGACGGCAACGAGAGCTACAGAGAGTCGTCTCATTCGACTGGCAAAGATAGCTGTGCGTCTGGACGGGCGCCGCGCTCGGGCGGCGGGAGCGGAGCGGGTCCGTCGGGCATCAGGCGCGGGATGACAGCGCAGGCAACAAGCATCAGCGGCCCAGCGATGACGGCGATCTTCCAGCCGTCGTCAGCTTGATAGGAGAAGGCGATCGCGTTGTTGAACGCGTGCATCCCGACCACTGCCCACAGCGTTCCGGTCTTCTCGTAGACGAGGCAGAAGATCACCCCGAGGAAGGCGAGCGGGGGCAGGATCAGCAGGCCCTCCGCGCCGTCGAAGCTGAAGTGGATCAGGCCGAAGATCAGCCCGTCGACCAGCGCCGCGACCGCTACGGGCCAGCGCGTGCGCAGCGCGCGGTAGAAGAAGCCGCGAAAGAACGCCTCCTCGGCGAACGGCGCGACGACCATCACCATCACGCCGGCGGCGATCAGCCCCAGCGTCCCGTCGTCGGCGCCCAGCGTGTCGGTGACGTCCTGCTCGACGTCCGGCTGCACGAGCGCGCCGTAGACGGCCGTCAGCACGTAGAAGGCGACCATCCCGAGCGCGGCCCAGCCGATGGTGCGCCACAGGCGCGCGCGCCGCAGGCCGAAGTGCCAGATCCGCGGCGGCGTCACCGAGCGGGCGAGGACGTAGGCGGCGCCGAGCAGGAAGACGCTCTGGATCAGCGTCCCGGCGATCACGATCCCGGGCGGCGTGTCGCCACTCGAGTCGACTCCGGCGGCGACGGCGACCAGCCCTACGGCGGTCACCGTGCACAACAGCGCGCCGAAGAACCCGGCGAAGGCGAACCAGGGGGGCCAGTCGGGCGTCGGCTCAGCCGCCGGCTCGCGACCGGCCACCGGGGAGGGAGCCTGCTCCATGCCTCTCAGACTATGGCGGACAGGGCGCCGAGCGAGCGCACCGCCTCGACTCCCGCCGGAGGATCGCCGCGGCGCTGGACGAGGATCGCCCGCAGGCCCGCGGCGCGCGCGCCCACGATGTCGTTGTCGATCGAGTCGCCGACGTGGACCGCGTGATCCGCATCGCAGCCGGCGAGCTCGAGACCCGCTTCGAAGACCGCGGTGGCCGGCTTCGCCACCCCGACGACCGCCGAGGAGACGGTCCCGTCGAGCAGCTCGCCCAGACCCGCGCGCCCCAGCCACTCGGGCAGCGAGCAGTCCCAGTTGCTCACGACGACCAGGCGCAGCCCGCGTGCGCGCAAATCGCGCAAGGCCGGCACGACGTCGGGGAACGCCTCGAACTCGAGCGCCTCGAGCATCGCCGCCCGAACGGTGGCGCGGTCCAGCCCCTCACGACCGATCGCCTTTCGCATCTCCTCGGCGCACTCGTCACGGAGCTCCTCCAGTCCATCGCGGTCGCTCCCGCGCATGTGGTTGGCGAGGTAGTGGGCGATCTCCGCGCCGAAGCCGCGCTCGGCTGCCTCCGATCCGACGTCGATCCCGACGCGGCGCTCGAGCGCCGCACGCAATCGCGGGGCCGGGGGACGCAGCTCGACGAGCGTGCCGAGCGCGTCGAGCAGGACCGCCTTCGTCGCGCGCGTCACGCCACCCACTGCCAGGTCGCGAACTGGGTGACGAACAGCCCGAGCACGATCGCCGACACGATCGCCACTCGTTCTGTCAGGCCACGCTCCTCACAGACCGCGCCGAGCCACATGAAGATCGGGAACAGCACCGCCAAGAACCGCGGCAGCGACATCAGCGGCTGGGGCTCGACCGGGTAGGAGAGCGGCAGCGCGAGCGCGAGGATCACGTAGAGCCCATAGGCGAACGGCAGCCGGCGCAGCACGCCCACCGTCGTGACGAGCGCGAAGCAGAGGAAGCCGAACAGCACGATGTTCTGCGACGCGACGCGGAACGGATCGCCGCCGGCCTGCTCGAAGAAGACCGTCTCGCGTGAGCCGGAGAGCAGTTGGCGCGCACCTTCGACGGCGGCTACCGCCGCGTCCCACGCCCCCACGAACGGACCGGCGAAGGACCGGCTCCAGAACTCCTGGACGTGCGAGAACGAGAGCGGGTCGCCGTGGGCCGAGCCGAGATAGATCGCGTAGGCCACGAGCCCGGCTGGCGCGATAGCGAGCCAGAGGAGGTCAGGACGGATCCGGTAGCGGGGACGCCACACATTCGCGACCGTCGACGGACTGGGCCGCGGCCCGTAGAGGTACATGACGAGCAGCGGCACGACGAGCAGCACACCCGCGCTGCGCGTCGCGGACGCCGCTCCGGCGGCGAGGCCCGCGAGCGCCCAGCGATCGGTACGCGCCGCACAGAAGGCAGCGACCGAGCAGAGCAGGAACAGGCTCTCCGAGTACGGCGCGCCGAAGTAGAGCGACCCCGGAAAGACGCACAACAGGAGCAGGGTTGGCCACGCCGCCTGCCGGCCGAGCTCGAGCGTGGTCAGGCGGTGGAGGAGGATCAGCGCCGCGAGAAACGACAGCAGGGCGACCATGTACGCGGCCAGCAGGACCGCGCCGGGCCCGCTGCTGACCGCCGCGCCGATCCCGCGTGCGAGCAACGGGTAAAGCGGGAAGAAGGCCTGGCGTGGCTCGTCGATCTCCTGGTCGCCGTAGCCGTCGTTGGCGATCGTGAGGAACCAGATCGCGTCCCAGCGGGCGAGTGGCGAGACCACGATGTCCGCGGCACCGCCCAGCGGAGCGGTGAGCTGGGGCGCGTCGAACTTCGTCGCGTTGCGTCCCTCGGACACGTTGACCGACAGCGCAGCGAACACCGCCACCGCCACGATCACTATCCGCGACCAGGCGAACGCCCGGACCGCATCGCGCACCGCCACCGACGTCCGCGCGCGAGCGACGACCTCCGCGAGGCCGTTGCCCCGGGCGACAGGTACGGGCGTGCGGGTAGCCTCCTGCGTCATGCCGATGCTGGATGGTCCCATGGCCGCGTCGTCCTTCTCCAACACCGAGGACTTGATCGCCGCCGCCCTGACGATCCTCGCCGCGTTCGTCGTCGCCGAGATCGTCGACCGCGTTTTGAAGGGACGCGCGATGAAGCTCGGCGAGCGCGTCGCCGGCGGTCAGTTCTCGCCGGTCGTCGATACCCGCCTACGGCTGATCCGCCGGCTCGCCTTCGTGACGATCATCGTCCTCGGAATCGGGGTCGCGCTCTGGGACTTCCCATCCGTCAGGGGTGTCGCAACGGGAGTCCTCGCCTCCTCCGCCCTGCTCGGCCTCGTCGTCGGCTTCGCCGCGCGTCAGACGCTCGCCAACACGATCGCCGGCATCTCGCTCGCCATCGCCCAGCCCGTCCGCGTCGGCGACCTCGTCACCTTCGAGGAGCACACCGGCGAGGTCGAGGACATCCGCCTCTCCTACACCTCGATCCGCTGCGACGACGGCCGCCGCCTCGTCGTCCCCAACGAGCGCCTCGCCCAGTCCTCGATCGTCAACCACACCGTCGTCGACCCCCGCATCCACGTCGAGGTCGACCTCTGGCTCCCCCTCGACGCCGACGCCGACGAGGCCCTAGAGCTGCTGAAGGAAGACGACCTGGAGGTCCGCATCGCCGAGGTCACCAGCGACGGAATCCGCATCGCCGTCGGCACCGAGGCAGCAAACCCAAACCACCGCGGAGCAGTCGCCGCCCAGCTCCGGCAGGACAGCCTCCGAAAACTGAGAAACAAAGCTCTATCCTGAGCCGTTAGCCACAAACGCCCGGGCCGCGGGTGGCGTGGGTTTCGACGGACCGGCGAGCTTGCGAGCCGGCCGCGAAACCCATCGACAGGACCCGCGGACAACAGCATCCGAGCCCTAGCGCAGGCAACCGGCACCTCCAATGACCTACCGCCAACGCAAGCAACGCCGCCGCCGCTCCTCCCGCGGCAAGCCCCTCTTCGTCGGCTTCGCCATCGTCGGCACGATCGTCGCGATCGGCGCCGCCTCCGCCGTCGGCTACGTGATCGCCGTCGCCGCGACCGCCCCCGCGCTCGACACGCTCAAGCCCAACGACAAGGGCCAGAACTCGGTGATCTACGCGGCCAACGGGGCGCTGCTCGGCTACGTCAAGTCGGATGAGATCCGCACCCCGATCCCGTGGTCGGACATGCCACAGGACCTTCGCAACGCGACCGTCGCGATCGAGGACGCGAACTTCTACGAGCACAACGGCGTCGACTTCGGCGCGATCGTCCGCGCCGGGATCAAGAACCTCGAGTCGGGCAAGAACCTGCAGGGCGGATCGACGATCACCCAGCAGCTGGTGCGCGCCCTGTACATCAAGGATCCGCAGCGCAACCTGCAGCGCAAGATCCGCGAGGCGAAGCTGGCGAGCGAGCTGGAGGAGGAGCGCTCGAAGCAGTGGATCCTCGAGAACTACCTCAACGACGTGCCGTACGGGACGGTCGGCGGCCGCACGGCGATCGGCGTCGAGGCGGCGGCTGAGACGTTCTTCGACAAGCATGCGCGCGAGCTGACGCTCGCCGAGGCGGCGACGCTCGCCGGCCTACCGCAGGCGCCGTCGCAGTACAACCCGTTCACCAACAAGCAGGCTGCGCTCACCCGCCGCAACGAGGTGCTCAAGCAGATGCAGGAGAACGGCTACATCTCGGTCGCCGAGCGCGACGAGGCGCTCTCGACGCCGTTGGAGCCGAAGCAGGGCCACCGTTACACGCGCCGTCGCGAGCCGTACCTCTTCGACTACGTGCAGGACCAGCTGATCGAGCGCTACGGCGTCGGCGTGGCGCGTCGCGGAGGGCTCGAGGTCCACACGACGATCAACCCGAAGATGCAGGACGTAGCGCGCGAGGCGATCAACTCGTACTACGCCGACCCGGCGGGTCCGAGCTCGGCGCTCGTGTCGATCGATCCCGAGAACGGCGAGATCCAGGCGATGGCCTCGAGCGGCACCTACCAGGACCGCCGCTTCAACCTCGCTGCCCAGGCGCACCGCCAGCCGGGATCGGCGTTCAAGACGATGGTGCTGACCGCCGCGATCCGCAAGGGAGTCGATCCGGACTCGACCAGCTACACCTCCAAGCCGCTGCACATCAACGACCCGACCTACGGGATCTGGGACGTCAAGACGTTCGGCAACACCTACTCGGGCACGATCAGCCTCACGCGCGCGACGCTGTCCTCGGACAACTCGGTCTACGCCCAGCTGATCCTCGACGTGGGCCCCGAGTCCGTCTGCGAGACCGCGAAGCTGCTCGGGATCAGGACGAAGCTCGACTGCTACCCCGCCGAGGGCCTCGGCGGCCTGACGCTCGGCGTCACCCCGTTGGAGATGGCGAGCGCCTACGCGACGCTCGCGAGCGGCGGCATCCGCCACAAGCCGACGGCGATCCGCAAGGTCGTGTTCCCGGACGGCAAGAGCGAGGCCTTCGGCAAGTCCGACGGCAAGCGCGTGCTGACCGACGGCGAGGCATACGAGGTGACGAAGGTGCTGAAGGCGAACGTCACCGGCGGCACCGGCACGGCGGCGAACTACGGCTGTCCCGCGGCGGGCAAGACGGGCACGACCGACGAGGGCAAGGACGCGTGGTTCGTCGGCTACACGCCGCACCTCTCGACCGCGGTCTGGGTCGGCTACCCCGACGCCGGCATCGCGATGCCGGGCGCCCAGGGCGGCACCTACGCCGCCCCGGTCTGGCACGCGTTCATGCTGCCGGCGCACGGCGAGGACTGCGACGACTTCGCCGAGCCGGCGGAGGCGTTCCAAGCGACCCCGTTCAACGGCAAGTACGCAAGCAGCGGTGGGGGCTACAGCAGCGACTACTCGTCCGACTCGTCGGACGAGGCCTACACCGAGGACGGCAGCGACGACGAGGGGGCCGACACGAACCCGTACGAGTCCCCGCCGCAGGAGGAGCCCGACTTCCAACCCGTCCCGGACGACCCGGCGCCCCCACCGGCCCCGCCAACCGGCGGCGGCCTCACGCCGTAGCGCTCGCGACCGGCATGGGCGAGCTCAGGCTGATCGAGGCGATCCGCCAGACGCTCGGCGCGCCGGGCGAGCGGGTGATCCGCTGGACGGGAGACGATGCGGCGGTCGTGCGCTCGCGACCGTTCGCGGTGACCTCGATCGATACGGTCGCTGAGGGCACGCACTTCGAGCTCGCCAGCTCTTCGCCCGCGGACATCGGACACAAGGCGCTCGCGACCGCGCTGTCCGATCTCGCCGCGATGGGAGCTGACGCCGGCGAGGCCTACGTCTCGCTCGCACTGCCCCGCGGGCTCGCCGAGGACGACGCGCTGGCGATCGCGATTGGTGTCGCCGAGCTGGCCCAGCGGACGGGCACCACGGTCGCGGGCGGCGACGTCGTCACGGCCGGAGCGCTCGTCGTGACCGTGGCCGTGACGGGATGGGCCGAGAGCGAGGACGCGCTCGTCGGTCGCGACGGTGCCAAGCCAGGAGACCTGATCGGCGTGACGGGCGAGCTGGGCGCAGCGACGGGGGGCCTGGCCGTCCTACGCGGAGAGCTTCCCGAGCTCGACAGTGCAGTGGCCGACGCGCTCGCAGCTCGCCACCGCCGACCTGAGCCGCGTCTGGCGGCCGGAGCTGCACTCGCCGCAGCTGGCGCAACGGCGATGATCGACCTCAGCGACGGGATCGCGACCGACGCCCGCCACCTCGCAGCGGCAAGCGGGGTCCGGCTCGATCTCGACATCGACTCGTTGCCGCTCGCGGCAGGCGTCGTCGACCTCGCCGAGGCGCGGGGAGCCGATGCCCGCGTTATCGGTCTCGCGGGGGGCGAGGACTACGAGCTGCTGTTCACGATCGAGCCCGAGCGTTGGGATGCCGCGGCCGCAGCGACCGACGTCCCGCTGACTCGGCTAGGCAGCGCCCTCGAGGGGGCGGGAGTCAACTTCGAGGGGACGCAGCCGCCTGATCTCGATGCCCTCCGCGGGTACGAGCATCTCTGAGTCGAGCGCCTGGTAACGCGCATCGCGCAGAGCGCGAGCGTGATCGATCATCGCGAGCGCGACGGCGCCTGGATCGACCCGGTACCGACCTTGCTCGACTTTCTGTCTCAGTGCCCTGCCCATGCTCCCTGGATCGGCGCGCAGGTTCTCCGCAGTGAGAAACAGGGCCGATCAGTGGACGACTCTACGGCGCGGCGCGGCGCTTCAGCGCCGTAGCGCGCTATCGGTACCGCCGAGCGAGCCGGGCCCCGCGTAGCTCAGCGGCCCGCGCGTGGTGGGCACGGCGACGCCGTCCGAGCCGCCATTCGCAGGAGATGCCCGGACAACCGCCACCACCGACCCCAGAGCGGCCAGGAACAGGGCTACGACGACCACCTGCACCGGCCCGACCTGTCCTCCGATCGTGAGTAGAAGCAGGTACCAAGCCTCGCCCAGCGGATCGACGCCGAGCACGAACAGCCCATAGATCGCGATCAGCACGGGAGCGACGAGGCCCCCGAGCACGAGCGCGATCCGCACTCGGCGCCTGGGCGGCGGGTCGACCAGCAGGGCAAGCATCCAGAGGTGCACGGCGGGCACCGCCAGCAGCGCCGCGAAGGGGTTCACGAGCCAGAGCAGGCACGCCGCGACGCTCAGCACCAGCGCGACCGCGACACCGGCGCCGGAGGTGGCCTGCTCGTCACGCTTGCGCAGCGAAGGGCCGAAGAAGCGCCGCAGCCCGACCCACAGCAGCACCACGGTGCCGAGCACCGTGAGCAACACCGCGATCGCCGCCGCGTCGAGCGGGTAGAGATCCGGGGCCACCGGCGCGGGAGGCGCCTCCGGCGTGGCGTTCACAAGCCCCAGCAGCTTCGCCACGACGTACCCTGCCATGAACGGCAGCGCGCTGACCGCTGTCCACGCGAGCCATGGAACAACCGCGGCACGGCGCCTGCGAGCCCTCGCGAAGGCATCGATGCTGGCGGCGAGCGCCGGCAGGATCAGCGTCGCGGCAAGCACCGCGAGCACCCATCCGGGCATGACCTGCCCGGCGATCGTGACGTAGGTCAGCGGTCCCCGCTCGGGACGAGGACCCTGGTCGAGCGCGGTGAGCGATCTCAGGGCCGCGCGGCCGAGGCCTCCGAGGCGGTCCTCGTCGACCGCCGCGGCGACGGGGGTATCGGAGAGCTCGCCGTCGCCCGAGATCCGGAGCGCGTCATACCCCTCGTCGAGCAGGATCCCCTGCCCGCCGATGCCGAGCGGGAAGGCGAGGCGCGCGAGCTGGCCGGCAGGGCTCGCCCCCGCGGCCGGCGGCTCGAGCTCGAGCCGTAGCGACTCCGCGACGGTCCGCTGAAGGCCGATCCCAGCGCGCTGGGTGCCGTTGCTCCACGGGACGACGGTCGGTGGGCCGTTGCCCGCACCTAGGCCCGAGACGACGAGGACCCCGGCGACCAGATCCGGCCCGTCGATCTCGGCCAGCAGCCGCTCGACGCCGACCTCGCCCAGCGTCGACCCGTCGACCGACACCAGCACGAGCGACTTCGTCGAGGGCCTGCCCTGGAAGACACGGGCGATCTCGATCAGCGCGGCCGTGTCCGCCGCGCTACCGGCCACGTCGGGCACCCCCGGTGCGTCGCGGGCGGCGAGGACGAGGACCTGCTGCCGCGACCTACCCGCGCGGCGACCGATCACGTTGACGAGCTCGCGGCCGTCGTGCTCGAACGGCTGGCTCTCGGCGGCGAAGCCGCTGTCCGTGAACGCCTGCTCGACGGCGGCCGCCGTCGCCCGGTCGCCACGCGATCCCGCCGTGCGATCCGGGTTGCGCTCGGCGATTCGCCGCGCCTCGGCGGCCGCCTGCTCGCCGTCGAAGATGACGTCGGCGGCGAGGCCCTGAGGGAGCGCACGGGGCCGGCTCTCGAGCGAGAACATCACGAGCACGACCGCCAGGAGCGCCGGCACGAAGGCCGCCCGGTAGATACGGGGCTCGATCAAGGCTCTGCCCTCACGTCCGGCCCAACCTACAATCTCGATCAGGTGCCGGCTGACCAGGCTTCCCGCATTCTCCTGGTGGACGACGAGCAGTCGGTCCAGAAGCTGCTCGCATACCCACTGCGCAAGGACGGCTACGAGGTCGTCAGCGCATTCGACGGCCAGGACGCGCTCGACAAGGTGCGCGAGGGCGGCTACGACCTCGTCGTGCTCGATCTCACCCTGCCGAAGGTCGACGGCTTCGAGGTCTGCCGCCAGGTCCGTGCGACGAGCTCGGTGCCGATCATCATGCTCACCGCGCGCGTCGAGGAGGTCGACAAGGTGCTCGGCCTCGAGCTCGGCGCCGACGACTACATCACCAAGCCGTTCTCGGTGCGCGAGTTCCGCAGCCGGGTCAAGGCGGTACTGCGGCGCTCGCAGCAGTCGCGCAGCGTCGAGGAGCAGGCTCAGGCGCCGCTCGAGGACGGCGAGCTGCGGATCGACTTCGACAAGCGCGCGGTCGCCGTCGACGGGGAGCCGGTCCGGCTCACCTACGTCGAGTTCGAGATCCTCGCCACGCTCGCTCGCAATCCCGGGCGGGTGTACAGCCGATCGACGCTGCTCGAGCGCGTGTGGGGCGACTCGGCCTACCGCGACCCGCGTACGATCGACGTCCACATCCGTCATCTACGCGAGAAGCTCGAGAAGGACGCCAAGCACCCCGAGCTCGTCTGCACGGTGCGGGGCGTCGGCTACCGCTTCCGCGACCGATGAGCGCCGGCCTCGGCCGACCGCGCCTGCACTCGCTGCGCGACAAGCTGACGCTTCTGTTCTTCGCGATCACCGCCGCTGCGTTCGCGCTGCTCTACCTGATCGTCGTCCCCCCGCTCGAGTCCAACCTGCGCCAGCAGAAGCTCGACGACATCGTCCGCGTCGCGCGCGGCTCGAGCGACGTGCTGGAGGCGTTGACGCGCAACCCCAACCTGACCGCACCGCGGCTCGACCAGCGGATCCGTGCGCTCGCCGACGCCACCGACACGCGCGTGACGCTCTACGGCGTCCAGCAGGACGACCAGGGCACCAACTCGCTCTACACGGTCACCGACTCGCGCGAGGAGATCCAGGTCCCCGAGAACCTCGAGCTCGTCAGGCGAGCGATCGACGACGGCGGCCTCGCGGCTGGCCGCAGGCGGTTCCGCGGCGGTGAGCTCGGACAGGTGGCGCAACCGATCCTCTACGACGGTCAGCCCGCCCGTGTCGCGCTCTACTCGCGCACGCTCGACGACGTCAGCGACACGGTCTCGTTCGTTCGGGCACGGCTACTGGCCGCCGGAGCGGTCGCGCTGATCCTCACGCTGCTCGGCGGCGCCGCGGTCGCGCAGGCCCTCTCACGGCGTGTCTCGCGCCTCGAGCGCGCCGCAGAGGACGTCGCCGCCGGCAAGCACATCGCCCCGCTGCCGATCGACTCGGAGGACGAGCTCGGCCAGCTCACGCGCGCGTTCAACGAGATGCAGGAGCAGCTGCGCCAGGTCGACAGCGCGCGGCGCGAGTTCGTCGCGACCGCCTCGCACGAGCTGCGCACGCCGCTCTTCTCGCTCGGCGGCTTCGTCGAGCTGCTGCGCGACGAGGACCTCGACGAGAGCGAGCGGCGCGAGTTCCTGGAGGAGATCGCCCAGCAGGTCGAGCGGCTGCAGCGGCTCGCGGTCGCGTTGCTCGACCTGTCGCGCCTCGACGCCGGCTCGCTCGCGCTCGCGACCGAGGTGGTCGACCTCAAGGAGGTCGTCGAGAGCGTCGTGCGCGAGTTCACCCCGGCCCTGCTCGAGCACGGCACCAAGGTCGATCTGAAGCTGGCCGAGCCGTCCGTCGAGGCTTCGTGCGACCGCGAGCGCGTCGCCCAGATCCTGCGCGTGCTGCTCGACAACGCATTGCGCCACACCCCGCGCGGGACCACCGTCACGATCAGCGCCGGGCAGGACTCCGCCGGCGCGGCGCTGACGGTGTCCGACGCGGGGCCCGGACTCCCGCCCGACACGCGCGTCTTCGACCGCTTCGTCACCGGCGGTGCCAGTCAGGGGGCGGGGCTCGGCCTGGCGATCGCGCACGAGCTCGCGGAGCGCATGGACGGCTCGCTGCGGGCGAGCGCCAACGGCACAGGCGCCGCCTTCACGCTCGAGCTTCCAGCCGCGTCGTCGTGAGCCTCGGCCCATAAGGGGCGTTGCACCGGTTTCTGGGTAGGTTGATGGCGTGATGCCGTCGATGCGGGAGAGCCGCGACGTCCACATCAAGGTCCCGGCGACGCCCGACTATCTGGTGCTCGCCAGGCTCGCCCTGTCCGCGATCTGTCGCCTGACACCGCTTGGGCACAACGACGTCGCGGACCTCAAGCTCGCTGTCACCGAGGCCGCCTCGCAGTTCGTCTCCAACGGCACCGAGCCCACCGAGCAGATCGAGTTCTTCTTCCGCCTGCGCGACGACAGGCTCGAGCTGGAGCTGCGCGGGGGTGCCCCCCACCCACCCGATCCCGAGCAGGAGCTCTCGCGCGCGATCGTCGAAGCCACGGTCGACGACATGGAGCTCGACTCAGAGCACGCGCTGCTGGTCAAGCGACTCCCACCGGGCTGATGCTCCAGCCGGTCCCCGTAGCCCACAAGAGCCTCGCGGACTACACCCATCTGGTCGGTCGGCCACTCGTCGAGGAGATCCGCGAGCTGGCCTCCGAGCTCGAGGGACTGAAGGTGCTGCACCTGTCGGCGACGGCCTTCGGCGGTGGAGTCGCCGAGATCCTCTACACGCTCGTGCCCCTGATGAGCGACGTCGGAATCGACGTCGAGTGGCAGGTGATGCTCGGCCGCGAGGAGTTCTACAACGTGACCAAGCAGCTCCACAACGCCCTCCAGGGCGACCCGCACGACCTCACGCCGGAGCAGTGGCAGGTCTACGCGAAGTACAACGAGCTCAACTCGCGCGAGCTCGACGGCGACTGGGACGTGATCGTCGTCCACGACCCACAGCCGGCGGCCGTCCGCGAGCACGTCCCCGAGCGATCGAAGCGCTGGATCTGGCGCTGCCACATCGATCTCTCGACGCCCAACCCGACGGCGATCGAGCGGATCGCCCCGCTGGCCGCCGGCTACGACGACGCGCTCTTCCACATGGAGCGCTACGTACCGCACGACCTGATCGACGCGGCCAGCCGCGACGGCGGCCCGGCGATCCACATCGTCCCGCCCGCAATCGACCCGCTGTCGCCCAAGAACATGCGTCTCTCGCCCGAGGACGCGGCCTTCGTCTGCGACCAGTTCGGGATCGACGTCGACCGTCCGCTGATCTGCCAGGTGTCGCGCTTCGATCCCTGGAAGGACCCGATCGGCGTGATCGACGCCTACCGGATCGTCCACGAGCGACGGCCCGAGGTTCAGCTGGCGCTCGTCGGCTCGATGGCCACCGACGACCCCGAGGGCTGGGACTTCTTCAACCAGACGATCGCCCACGCCAACGGCGACCCGGACATCCACATCCTCAACAACTTCAACAACGTCGGCGCGATCGAGGTCAACGCGTTCCAGTCACAGGCCGACGTGCTGATCCAGAAGTCGACGCGCGAGGGGTTCGGCCTGACCGTCTCCGAGGCGCTCTGGAAGAGCCGCCCGTTCATCGGCGGCGACGTCGGCGGCATCCCGCTCCAGGTGCGCGACGGCGAGACCGGCTACCTCGTGAGCACTCCCATGGAGTGCGCCGAGCGGTCGCTGGCGATCCTCGACGATCCCGAGCTCGGTCAGCGCCTCGGGCGCGCGGGCAAGGAGCTAGTGCGCACCCACTTCCTCACCCCACGGCTGCTGCGCGACTGGCTGCGTATCTTCTCCACATAGCCATCGATACCCTCACAACCGCGTGAGCCAGACCGATTCGAAGCTCGTGCTGGTCTCCAACCGGGGGCCCGCGACGTTCACCCGCGACGAGGACGGCGAGCTGACCGCCACGCGCGGCGGGGGCGGGCTGGTGACCGCCCTGACAGGGCTGGTGCACCACCGAAACGCGCCCTGGATCGCCTCGGCGATGTCCGACGAGGACATCGAGATGGCCGGCGCCAACGACGGCAAGAGCTTCGACTGCGATCTCGACGGGGTCACCTACCGCGTCCGGCTCGTGGTCTCCGATGAGCAGGCCTACGACCGCTTCTACAACGTCATCGCGAACCCGCTGCTGTGGTTCGTCCAGCACTACCTCTGGGATCTCTCGAACGCGCCCGACATCGGCCGCTGGGAGGTCGAGGCCTACGAGCACGGCTACCTGACCGTCAACCGCGACATGGCCGACGCCGTGCTCGAGGAGATCGAGGGCGTCGAGAGCCCGGTCGTGATGCTCCACGACTACCACCTCTACAACGCGCCGAAGTTCATCCGCGAAGCGCGACCCGACGCGTTCCTGCACCACTTCGTCCACATCCCCTGGACCCAGCCGGATGCCTGGCGCGTGCTGCCGCGCGACATGCGCGAGGGGATCTTCGAGGGCATCCTCGCCAACGACATCGTCGCCTTCCACACGCGCGCCTACCGGCGCAACTTCCTGCTCTGCTGTCGCGAGCTGTTCGACCTCGACGTCGACGAGCGCGCCGGGGTCGTGCACTTCGACGGGCGCGACGTGTGGGTGCGCGCCTACCCGCTGCCGATCTCGGCCGACACCTTCAAGAAGACCGCGCAGCGTCCTGCCGTGCACGAGTACGAGCGCGAGATCCTGCGCCGCAAGCGCGAGCACCTGATCCTGCGCGTCGACCGTGCGGACCTGTCCAAGAACATCCTGCGTGGCTTCACCGCCTTCGACCTCTTCCTCGAGCAGCACCCCGAGTTCATCGAGAAGGTCACGTTCATCGCGCACCTGATCCCCTCGCGTCAGGACGTGCCCCAGTACGCCGAGTACCTCGAGCGGATCGAGGCGCTCGTCGCGGTGGTCAACCACCGCCACGGCACCACCGACTGGATGCCGATCGATCTGCGCCTGCGCGAGAACCTCGAGGAGGCGATCGCCTCCTACAAGCACTACGACCTGCTGATGGTCAACGCGATGTTCGACGGCATGAACCTGATCGCCAAGGAGGGACCGCTCGTCAACGAGCGCCACGGCGTGTCGCTGCTGTCCGAGAACACCGGCGCGCACGAGGAGCTGGCGGAGTTCGCGCTGTCGGTCAACCCGTTCGACGTGCAGGAGCAGGCCGATGCGATCTACCGGGCCTTGACGATGTCGGCGCGGGAGCGGTCTTGGCGGGCTGAGGGGTTGAAGCGGGTGGTGACGTCGCGGGATCCTGGCGATTGGGTTGACGATCAGCTGGCGGATATCGAGGCGAAGTCGCAGGGGGCTTCACCGGTCGTGTCCTGAAGTGGCTGCGGGCGGGTCCTGTCGATGCCACCCGCCCGATCAGCGTCTGCCGTCCCTGCCTAGGGATCAGGCGTGAACTGGCCTGACGCCGGTGGGGTTGGCATGGGAGGTGGCGCGGGCGCCGGGGTGGACACAGGCCGCTGAGGAGGCTCGGAAGCGGGCTTTGGAGCCGGCCTACGTTCGTGCCTTCTCTTGCTCCTCCGACGTGCTTCCTTGACCGGGGCGGACACTGGGGCGCGGCGAGCTGGGCGCTGCCGGCTCTTACGAGGCTCTTGGCTTCGGTAGGGGTGGGCGGGGAGGCGCTTGGGCTCGAGGAGCGAGCCGGTCTGGGGTGGCGCCACGGTTGCCGGCGGCGGAGGGGCGTCGAAGGGGCTCCCCGCGCGGGGAGCGGGTTCGTCGTCGTCCCCGCCCGGGCCGAGGGCGATGAGGGCGGCGGCGGTGAGGAGGGCTGTGAGACGGGCGAGGTTGGCCCAGCGGATGCGGGAGATGAGGGATTGGGGGCGGCGAGGCACGCCCCTTAGGGGCGGCGTGGGGCCGGGGTGCCCCCTGTGATGCGGAAAATGGCGGGGGCACTGCTATCGTGCCGCGCTCGATGGCTCGCCTATATGACCTCATGTTGCTGCTGGACGCGACCGCTCCCGAGGAGCGGCGGCAGGAGATCCTTGCCGAGGTGCAGCAGATGATCGAGGACGGCGGCACGCTCGTCGGCGTCCACGATTGGGGCAACCGGCGGCTCACCTTCGAGATCGACCATCGCCCGGACGCCGACTACAAGCTGCTGCAGTTCGAGGGGGACAACGCCCTGCTCGAGCGGCTCGACGGCCTCAAGATCATGGATGGGGTCCTGCGCTTCCGGATCATCCTCCAGAAGCCGGGCGGGCCTCCCGTCCCGGATCGCCCCGAGCCGATCCACGCCGGCGCGCGCCGCGAGGACGAGCCCGACGGCCGCGTCGCCGCCCGCGCCGCAGCCGATGCTCCGCCCGACGCAGACGCCGGCGACGACGCTGTCGCCAGCGTCGACGCCGGCGACGAGCTCTAGGCGCCTCGAAGCAGCACCGCGACGTGCCGGGGAAGCCCGGTCGCGCGACAGTTGCGCAACGGGGAGACGAAAAAACGCCTAATACGCGGGATAGATCCTGCGTTCCGAGTTCGGCCCTGTCTACTCTCGAACGAGTCCAGATGCATAACGGTCGTCTGGCATTCGAAGTCGGCAATCAGTCCGGCAGACAAGGAGCATTGAGATGGCAGCCACGAACATCAACCGCGTCGTACTGACGGGCAACCTCACGCGTGACCCCGAGCTGCGCAGCACTCCGAGCGGAACCTCGGTCTGCAGCCTGCGTGTCGCGTGCAACACGCGACGCAAGGACTCGACGGGCAACTGGGTCGACAAGCCCAACTACTTCGACGTCACGGTCTGGGGCGCCCAGGGCGAGAACTGCGCCCAGTATCTGGCGAAGGGGCGGCCGGTGGCTGTCGACGGACGCCTCGAGTGGCGCGAGTGGGACGACCAGAACGGCAACAAGCGCCAGGCGGTCGACATCATCGCCGACTCCGTGCAGTTCCTCGGCGGTCGCGAGGACGGCGGTGGCGGCAACGGTGGGTCGCGGTTCACCCCCCAGTCGGACGTCCCCGCTGACACCAGCGACTTCCAGCAGCCGGTGTCCACGGGCGCCGCCTCAGACGACATCCCGTTCTAATCAGCGTCACCAGCAGGATCGCCGGCCACGAGGTCTGTACCATGCTGAACCCTCATGGCTCAAGCGATCCTGCTGCAAGACGTAGAGGAGCTCGGCGAGCGCGGCGACGTGGTCGACGTCTCCTCCGGCTACCTGCGCAACTTCCTGGCTCCACGCAAGCTCGCGGAGACCGCGACTCCCGGCGCGCTCGCCCAGGCGCAGCGTGCGAAGGACGACGCGGAGCGGGCCGCGCGGGAGAAGGTCGAGCGGGCCGAGGAGAACGCGGCACTGCTGCGCAAGACCGTGCTCACGATCGAGCAGCAGGCTGGGGACGACGGCCGTCTCTTCGGCTCGGTCACCACGCAGGAGATCGCCAAGGCGATCAAGCAGGCGCGCGGCATCAAGGTCGACAAGCGCAACATCTACCTGGACGAGCCGATCAAGGTGATCGGCACGCACATGGTTCGCGTCGAGGTCTCGGACGGAGTATTCGCCGAGGTCAAGACCATCGTTACGCACGACTGACCAGCCGTCTAAGTAGCTCGAGGGACCGCTGATGGCGATCTCGGCCGTCGAGAGCGGCGTCGGCGTGCCGCCGCACAACGAGGAGGCGGAGATCGCCGTCCTCGGGACGATCCTGCTCACCGAGCAGGCGCTCGATCAGATCTTCGTCGACCTGCGGCTGACGTCGGAGGACTTCTACCGGCCGCGCCACCGCCTGATCTTCCGGGCCATGATGCGGCTCAAGGAGAAGGCCGAGCCGGAGGCTGTCGACGCGATCACCGTCTGTGACGATCTCAAGCGCGAGGGCCAGCTCGACGAGGCCGGCGGCTCGCCCTACATCCACTCGCTGCCGACGATGGTCCCCGCCGCCGGCGCGGTGCGGGACTACGCGCGGATCGTCCGCGACCACGCGATCCTGCGGCGGCTGCTCGGCGCCGCGCACGAGATCCAGCAGAAGGTCGCGACCGACGGCAGCGACCCGCGTTCGCTCGTCGAGCAGGCCGAGCAGGCGATCTTCCGTGCCGGCCATGACCACGACTCCTCGCAGCTGCGCACGATCGAGGACGTGCTGCATGTGGAGCTCGACAAGCTCGAGCGGCTGTCGAAGGAGGGCCAGAGCCTCACCGGCACGCCGAGCGGCTACCGCGACCTCGACGACATCACCGGCGGCTTCCAGCCCGGCAACCTGATCGTGCTCGCCGCCCGACCGGCGATGGGCAAGTCCGCGCTCGCGACCTGCATGGCCGAGAACGCCGCGGTCGATCACGGCAAGGCCGTCGCGCTGTTCTCGCTCGAGATGTCCGAGGGCGAGCTGGCCCAGCGCTTCATCGCCTCGCGGGCGAAGATCAACGGCGAGTCGCTGCGCAAGGGGCGCGTCAAGGCCGAGCGCTGGCCGAAGGTCCTCCAGGCGACCGAGAAGCTCGCCGGCTCGCCGCTGTTCATCGACGACTCGAGCGACCTCGGTGTGCTCGAGCTGCGCGCGAAGGCGCGCCGCCTGCACCAGCGCCACCCGCTCGGACTGCTGATCGTCGACTACCTGCAGCTGATGCGCGCCGAGGATCCCCGCGACGGCCGCGTCGAGCAGGTCGGCAAGATGAGCCGAGGGCTGAAGATCCTCGCCCGTGAGCTTCACATCCCGGTGATCGCGATCTCACAGCTCTCGCGTGCGGTCGAGTCGCGGCCCGACAAGCGGCCGCTGATGTCCGACCTGCGTGAGTCGGGCAACATCGAGCAGGACGCCGACATGGTGATGTTCGTCTACCGCGACGAGTACTACAACCCGGACACGACCGAGAAGCCCGGCATCGCCGAGATCATCATCGGCAAGCACCGCAACGGACCGGTCGGCAGCGTCGAGCTGACGTTCCTCGACCGCTATCCGAAGTTCGCCAGCATCGCGCGCGAGCGTGTCGCCGACGGCGCTGGCGCCTACGGCGGAGCCGCGTGATGCTGCGCTCCGTCCCCGAGCCACCGGACCACGACCGCACCGACTGCCCGCTCGGCATCTGCGAGGGCAACGGCTGGGTCCTGCAAGAGGACAGCACGGTGACGCCGTGCGAGTGCCGGGAGCGCCGGATCGGTCAGGCGCTGAGCCGCGGTATGGGCACCGGGGTCCCAAAGCGCTTTCGCGGCGTGTCGTTCGACCGCAAGCCGATCTGCGATCTCGACCCGTTCGTCCTGCGCCCGGTGCGGATGTTCGTGGAGGGGATCGTCGACAACGTCGACGCCGGTCGCGGGCTGTGGTTCACCGGCGATCTCGGCACCGGCAAGACATCGCTGGCGATGCTCGTCTCGCGTGCGGCCGAGAAGGAGGGCAAGTCGGTCGCGATCTACCCGGTGACGCGGCTGCTCGCCGAGATCAAGGACACCTACGACAGCGACTCGACCGGGTCCTACATGCAGCTCTTCCGCCGGCTGTGCTCGGTCGATCTGCTCCAGCTCGACGACCTCGGCGCCGAGAAGCGGACCGAGTGGGTGCTCGAGCAGCTCTACGCGATCGTCAACGAGCGCTGGCAGGACGAGCGCTCGATCGTCGTGACGACGAACATCACCGACCTCGACGAGCTGCGCGAGCAGATCGGAGCGCGCACCGTGTCGCGCCTGCTCGAGATCTGCGGCGACCCGCTGCCGATCATGGGCCCGGACCTGCGCTTGACGTCTGCCGGCTAGACGGCTCCGTACACTCGTCTGTCGTCATGCCAGGACTCGTGATCGTTGGCGCCCAGTGGGGCGATGAGGGCAAGGGGAAGGTCGTCGACCTGCTCGCCGAGCAGGCCGACGCCGTGATCCGCTTCCAGGGCGGCAACAACGCCGGCCACACGATCGTGCGCGGCGACGAGGTGTTCAAGTTCCACCTGATCCCCTCGGGAATCCTCTATCCGGACACGCAGTGCGTGATCGGCAACGGGGTGGTCGTCGATCCGCGCGTGCTCAACGAGGAGATCGACGGGCTGCGACGCCAGGGCATCGACCTCCAAGGCCTGCGCATCTCCGCGAACGCGCACCTGATCATGCCCTACCACCTGCTGCTCGACCAGGCCGGCGAGGCGAAGCTCGGCAAGCGCGAGATCGGCACCACCAAGCGCGGCATCGGTCCCTGCTACGCCGATAAGGCGGCCCGGCTCGGCATCCGCGTGCAGGACATCCTCGACGAGAAGATCCTCAAGCAGAAGATCAGCGCCGCGATGGAGCCGAAGCGGCTGACCCTGCGCGAGTACTCCAAGGATCCGCGCCTCGACATGCACCACATGGTCGAGGACTACCTTGCCTACGGACAGCGGCTCGCGCCGTACATCACCGATACCCCGCCGATCGCATGGAAGGGGCTCGACGAGGGCAAGCTCGTCGTCTTCGAGGGCGCGCAGGGCTCGCTGCTCGACATCGACCACGGCACCTATCCCTTCGTCACGTCCTCGAACACAGTCGCGGGCGCTGCCTGCGATGGCGCCGGCGTTGGCCCGAAGGCGATCGACGAGGTCTGGGGGATCGTCAAGGCGTACTGCACGCGCGTCGGCGCGGGGCCGTTCCCGACCGAGCTGGACGACGAGCTCGGCGACCGGCTGCGCGAGCAGGGCCACGAGGTCGGCACGACGACCGGCCGCCCGCGACGCTGCGGTTGGCTCGACCTCGTCGCGCTCAAGTACGCAGTGCGGATCAACAGCCTCACTGGCCTAGTGGTCACCAAGCTCGACGTGCTGACCGGCATTGATCCGATCCGGGTCGCTACCCGCTATACGGGCCCCGAGGGTGCGGCCTTCGACGACTTCCCGTACCACCAGTCGGTCCTGCACCGCGCGAAGGGCGACTACGTCGAGCTCCCCGGCTGGAGCGAGGACATCACCGGCGCGCGGTCGATGGAGGACCTGCCCGCCAACGCCCGCGCCTACCTCGCCTTCATGGAGGAGCAGCTGGGCATCCCGGTCGTCACCGTCGGCGTCGGCCCCGCTCGTGACGAGATCATCCTCACCGACGCCGCCGAGCCACTGCTCGGCTCCGTCGCCGCGGCCTAGCTCGCCGGCTCGGGCTCAGCGTCCGGCTCGGCGCCCGACGTCTCCAGGACGAGCTCCTCGCCGCGGCGGAGGAAGCGCGTCGCCAGCGCGACTGCGGAGAGCATCGCCGTGGTCGCGAGCGCGATCTGGACGCTGAGGATGCCCTCCTCGGACCAGTAGACGTCATCGAGCTCGAGCAACAGCGCGGACTCGTCAAGCGTCAGGCCCATGCCGGCGCCGAACGGGATAGCGAGCCAGGACTCCAGGCCCTCGCCGCGGGTGGCGATCGCCACCGAGCCAGAGATGAACGTGAGCGCGATGCCGGGGACGAAGTGGTGGATGTGGCGCTGGCCGACCATGAGGTTGCGGAACGGGCCGACGGTGCGACGGTTGCGCAGTGCCGTCGTGATCGCGCGCACGGAGATGAACGAGACGACGAAGGAGGTGAAGAGGTTGAACAGCGCGTTCTCGCGGGCGGGAACGTCCTTGTAGCCGCGGGTCGCGACGACGGCCGTCTCGGCGACGGCCTCCGCGGCCGCGAGCAGCGGCTCGTCGGCCTCGGCCGGCAGCGGCGCCGATCCGCGCCGCCAGACCCTGGCCACCTCGCCGGCGATCACCGCGCCAGCCAGGCCGGTTGCCACAGCTCCAAGCACGAACGTCGGCGGGTCGAGCCGCAACCCGCGCCGCCGCCGGATCACGCCCAGCGCTCCAGCAGGTCGTCCTCGGGCACCTCGCGGACGAAACGCGCGGGAACGCCGATCGCGACCATCCGCGGCGGTACGTCCTTCGTCACGACCGCGCCGGCCGCGACGAACGCCTCCTCGCCGACCTCGATCCCGGGTACCAGCACCGCGCCGCCGCCGACACGACACGCACGCCGCAGCGTGGCGCCGCGCAGCGCGTAGTCGGGGCCGTGGCGCCCCATCGTGTGGTCGTTGGTCAGCGTCACGCCCGGTGCGACGAAGACGTCGTCCTCGATCGTCGAGTAGGCGGTGATGTAGGCGTTGCTCTGGATGCGCACGCGCGCGCCGATCGTCACGTCGTTGTCGACCGCCGAGCCGCGGCCGACCAACGAGCCCTCGCCGACCATCGCGCGCTCGCGGACCTGCGCCTGATCGCCGACGATCGCCCGCGGTCCGATCGTCGCGCCGGCGACGACCACAGCTCCCGCGCAGACGGTCGCGCCATCGCCGATCCGGGCAGGAGGCGGCGCGCTGCGAGCGGCGGTCGACCTCGCACCCAGCGCCAGCGGCTTGCCGACGATCGCGCCGTCCTGGATCCGTGCGCCGGCGCCGATCACCGTGCCGGCGTGGATCACGACGTGGCCGCCGATCGAGACGTCGTCGGACAGCTCGACGCCAGCGCCGAGCAGCAGGCCCGGCGCGCGGTCCGAAGGGGTCAGCTCAGGCTGCGCCAACACTGCGACGGCTTTCGTCGAGTGAGTTCTGCAGCGCCTCGAGCACACGCACGACGCGGAGCCCGCTCTCGCCGTCCGAACGCGGCGCAGAGCCGTCGCGGACGCGGTCGACGAAGTGCTGGCACTCGATCCGCAGCGGCTCGTCGTTCGGGATGCGCGGACTGTGGATGTCCCCGGAGCGTGCGATGTACTCGCCGTAGGAGGAGAAGTCCTCGTCGAAGCCCTTGTCGTAGACCGTCAGCTTGCGCTCGATCTCCATGTCGTCGAAGGTCGCCATCTTCTTCGAGCCGACGATCGTGAAGCGGCGCTCCTTGTGCGGGTCGAGCCACGAGAGGTGGAGGTGGGCGGCCAGCCCGGACGGGAAGCGCATGTAGGCGAAGACGACGTCCTCGATGCCCTCCTGCATGTAGCACTCGCCGACGGCGTTGAGCTCGACGGGCTCCTCGCCTCCGGCGAGTCGCAGCACGACCGACACGTCGTGCGCGCCGAGCGACCAGAGCGCGTTCTCCTCGGCGCGCAGCTTGCCGAGGTTGAGGCGGTTGCCGTAGATGTAGTGGATGTCGCCGAGGTCACCGGAGTCGGCGATCGCCTTGAGCTGCTCGAGACCGGGGTGATACTCGAGCAGGTGGCCGACCATGAGGACGCGGCCAGCGTCGCGCGCGGCGGCGACTGCCTGCTCGGCCTCGGCCACCGACTGCGCGAGTGGCTTCTCGACGAAGCAGTGCTTGCCCGCCTCGAGCACGCGCACCGCGAGCGCGGCGTGGGTCGGGACAGGGGTGGCGACGACGATCGCGTCGAGCTCTGGATCGGCCAGCAGCTCGTCGAGGTCGGAGCTGACGCGGGCCGACGGGAACGCCGTGGCCCAGCGGTCGCGCGACGCCTCGGAGCCGTCGCAGATCCAGCGCAGCTCGGAGTCGGCGAGCCGGTCGAAGTTGCGTGCGAGGTTCGGGCCCCAGTAGCCGAGGCCGACGACGCCGACCGTGACCGACCGGTCGCTCACAGACGCACCAGGTTCTCGGCCTGGATGTGTCGGGTCACCCCGCGGAAGTCGACGACGAGCGGAGCACCCGCGACGATCGCCTCCAGATCGACGTTCGGGTGCGCCGTCACGACCACGGCGACGTCCGCCCCGTCGAGCGCGGCGTCGAACGACTCGCCGGTCAGACCGAGCTGCGGCACCTCGGGCACGTACTCGTCGTGGTAGACGACCGACGCGCCCTGCTCGGCGAGCAGGCGCATGATCGTCACCGCGGGCGACTCGCGCAGATCGCCGACGCCCGCCTTGTAGGAGGCGCCGAAGACGGCGACGCGCGATCCGCGCACCGGCTTCGAGAGGTCGTTGAGCGCCCGCGCGATCCGCGCGACGCAGAACTCCGGCATCCGCTGGTTGACCTCGCCGGCGAGCTCGATGAACTCGGTCGGCTGGCCGTACTCGCGCGCCTTCCACGACAGGTAGAAGGGATCGACAGGCAAGCAGTGACCGCCCATGCCTGGGCCGGGCTCGAAGCGCATGAAGCCGTAGGGCTTGGTGGAGGCCGCGTCGACGACCTCCCAGATGTCGATGCCCATCCGGTCGCAGAGCATCGCCAGCTCGTTGACGAGCGCGATGTTGACCGAGCGGAAGACGTTCTCGAGCAGCTTCGCGAGCTCGGCGGGCTCCGGGGAGGAGACCGGGACGAGGTCGTCGCAGACCAGGCCGTAAAGCGCGAGCGCACGCTCGAGACAGGCCGGTGTCAGGCCACCGACGATCTTCGGCGTGGTGCGCAGCGTGTAGTCGGTGCGTCCGGGATCGACGCGCTCGGGCGAGAAGGCGACGTTGAAGTCCTCGCCGGCGGTGAGGCCCGACTCCTCGAGCAGCGGCACGAGCTGCTCGCGCGTGGTTCCCGGGTAGGTGGTCGACTCGAGGATGATCAGTTGCCCCTTGCGCAGAACCCCGGCCAGAGCGCGCGCGGAGGAGAGCAGCGGGCCTAGGTCGGGCTCGCGGTTGCGCGTGAGCGGGGTCGGCACCGCGATCAGCACCGCGTCGCAGTCGGCGAGCTTCGCGTAGTCGGTGGTCGCTGTGATCCGGTCGATCACAGCGGCGAGCCGCTCGGACGGGATGTCCTCGATATGGCTCTCGCCCGCCGCTATCGACGCCGTCCGCTGGGCGTTGTTGTCGATTCCGACGACGTAGTGGCCCTCCTCGGCGAAGGCGACGCCGAGCGGCAGGCCGACGTACCCGAGACCGACTACGCCGACGCGTGTCGCCTTTCCATTCAGTCCATTCATCGACCGGGAGTGTAGGCGTCCAGCACGTCGCAAACACGCTCCGCAGCGCGTCCACCACCGTAGAGCTCGGGCCGCTCGGCGGGCGGCGGCGGGCCCTCCAGCGCCGCGCGCGCCGCGTCGACGTCGAGGTCGACGAGGACGTTCCAGCCCGCTGCGACCGTCTCGACCCACTCGGTGGTGTCGCGCATCGTCACGCAGGGGACGCCCAACAGGTAGGCCTCCTTCTGCACGCCGCCGGAGTCGGTGAGCACCGCCCTGGCGTGAGCGGTCAGCTTCAGGAAGTCGAAGTAGCCGAGCGGAGGGGGCAGCACGACGTTCGGCGCCGCGTCGAGCCGGGCGCGCAGGCCGGCGGCCTCCAACCGTGCGGCGGTGCGCGGATGGAGTGGCAGCACTACCTTCCCCGGAACAGCTTCGAGCAGCGCGACGAGCTGCTCCAGCCGCTCCGGGACGTCTACGTTGCCGGCCCGGTGGGCGGTCGCTGCGACGTAGCCGCCCGGCTCGAGCCCGTAGTCCTCGAGCACCGTCGAGCGCTCCTCGGCGATCGGCCGGAAGGAGATCGACACGTCGGCCATCACGTCGCCGACGAGGTGAGCCTCGCCGGCTGCGCGCTCGGCGCTCAGGTTCGCCATCGCGGTCTCGGTCGAGCAGAGCAGGAGGTCGCTGGCGTGATCGGTGAGCACGCGGTTGAGCTCCTCCGGCATCAAGCGATCGAAGGAGCGCATGCCGGCCTCGACGTGGCCGACGGGAACGCCCGCCTGCGCCGCGGCGAGGGCGGCGGCGAGCGTGGTGTTCGTGTCGCCGTAGACCAGGACCAGATCGGGCTCGGCGGAAGCGATCTCCCCCTCCAGCAGGCCGAGGATCCTCGCCGTCTGCTCGGTGTTGGTCCCACCGCCGGCGTGCAGCTCGCGGTCCGGCGTGGGAACGCCGAGCTCGTCGAAGAAGACACGCGACATCTCGTCGTCGTAGTGCTGGCCGGTGTGGACGATCAGCTCGTCGTGGGATTTCCGCAGCAGGCGCGAGACGGCGGCCGCCTTGACGAACTGCGGACGGTTGCCGATGACGGTCAGGATGCGCATCTAGCTCCAGGCGTTGAGACAGACAGGATCGGGGTATTCAATCTCGAACAGGCTCTTGTCCTGCAACTGAGGAGGCCCAGTGACCATTGGCTCGTCGATATTCCTGATCGCCGTCGGGGCGATCCTGCGCTATGCAGTGACCGATTCCATCTCCGGCATCGACCTGACGACGGTCGGGCTGATCCTGATGATCGCAGGCGCCGCGGGCCTCTTGATCGGCCTGTTCCAGATGACCACGGCGAATCGCGACGCCGATCCGCGCGATCCCCGTCCGCCGGTCTAGCCCGCCAAGGCGTACTAGTGCGTCGCGCCCACTTCGCGCCCGCGCGCCAGCTGGAGCAGGCTCCACGCCGAGACGATCGACCAGACCACCTCGAGCAGCAGGAAGCCCCAATCGAAGTCGATGATCGCCGCCGCGGTGAGGATCAGCGCTCCCACCAGGTTCAAGCCCAGATACAGCGGCTCATTCGGCTTCATCGTCCCGCGCTGCAGCCCCGCAAACGCCACGAGGATCAACAACGCCCCTCCCAACTGAAGTACTTGATCCATCCGCGGAGCATATGCACTCCCCAACGTCGGCGCCAAAATTGGTCAGCCCAGTCGAATAGCACATGTGCCGCTAGGCACGCCGGACCATCGCCCACCCTGAGACTGAAGCGATCTTCACGCAGCGGTAGTGGGCAAAGATTCCGTCGTCGCTGTAGTCGGCCTGCTCGATGGTGAAGCCGGCCTTCTCGATCATCGGCTCGAGCAGCCAGGTGAAGGTGCTGTGCTCGTCGCGCACGTGCTCCTCGAGCTCGGCCCGCGTCCAGCCACCCTCGACATCATCTGAGGCCAGCGCCGACATCCACTGCTCGAGCCGATCCTCCGCCTCTGCCGGCTCAAAGCCGTAGACGACGTCGGAGAGCCGCAACACGCCACCCGGCTTCAGCATGTCCGCCATCCGCACCAGAGCCCGCGCCTTCCAGAAGTCAGGCAGGTGGTGCAACGCCAGACGGCTGTAGACCAGCTCCGCAGGCTCGCCCTCGTGTTCGTAGGTGAGGAACCCACCGGCCACGCACTCCACGTTCTCGAGACCACGCTCGCGCACCTTCACCCGCAAGTGCTCCAGCATCACTGGTGACACGTCGACCGCCACAACCCTGCCCACCGAACCGGCAGCCGCCAGCGTGAACTGGCCGGTCCCCGCCCCCATGTCGATCACCGTCCCGTCCCCGCTCAGTCCAGCAGCGACCAGCGCCTCCAACTCAGCGGCGGCGGCCCCGTCCTCCTTGCCGTCATACCGCGCGACATGCCCCGCATCCAGGTTCTCCCGGCCCGCAAAGGCGAGCTCATCCACCACCCAGGTCCGCCGGTCGACCGACACGACCCCAAACTAGCCGGATCGGCCTCAGCGAGGCTTGGAACACGACCGGGACGGCGCTTGCGAAGCTTGACCTCGTCGGGGCTCTACCTTGCCAGCCTTCCGACGGCACCGCTTCTTGGAATACCGCCGGCAGGGAAGCGGGGCACAGCGCTGACCGCCAGCCACGAAGACCCTTCTGGGACCTTCCACCATCTCTCCCGGGCTCGACGCCGCGACCACTCGGTAGTGGTAGGTCACACCAGGCGTTAGAGCCGTTCCGATGCTCGACAGCCTCAGCGCGACCTCCCGCGCGCGGGTACCGGCCTTCATCGAGTCCTCTGGCGGTACGCCTATCCCTGGGGGCAACGGATCGCCGCCAACGACAGCCTGCGTGCACAAAGTCCCGGGCAGATGGAGCAGACAGCCATCGTTCCTTTCGAACCGGAACCTGCCGGTGGTGTCGATCTGGAACCGGTAGCCCACGTAGTCCCCGTTCGGATGAATCCGCGCGTGGAGAACAGCGTCATCAGGGGTTATCCCCGTCACCCATTGCCGCTCGATCGTCGGAGGCTCACGCCGTTCGGCGACCGCAAGCTGGCAGACGCCCAGCAACCCCAGGACCACCAGCACCCAAGCCCATACAGCATGCCTTCGGACCACCGGAACCCCCAAACCCTCGCTCGAGCCGCACCGCGAGACTAACTCAGAAGCCAACGACCTCGTAGCTGAGCTGTTCACCGACGCCGACGCGCGGGTGGCGACGGTTTTGCGATTGGGCGCGCAGCCGATGCCGCAGCGGAGCGTCCGGGCGGAGCCCCTCCCGTCTAACCACACGGAGCGCCCTACACGGCAAATCGCGCCAGGGACGGGGCGCAGTCCCAGCGGAGCAGGCTCGGCGAGCACCCGATCCAAAACCGGAGACAGGACCCGCGGCCCAACGCCGGGGCCCAGGCAATGGGCCGTGCAGGGATCGAACCTACGACCTTGAGATTAAGAGTCGGGCCGAGCGGCCTAGGGTTTTCTCGAACTAGCTCAGATACGGCCAGCTGAGCCCAACCCGGCCGGGTCGTATTCGCCGACTTGGAGACACGTTTCGGGACAGGGTTTCTCGCCACCTCGATCTCCTACCCTGCGCATTCGCAGCACACATCCTGCGAGGATGCCCGCCGTGTCTTGGCCGCCGAAGATCGATGAACCACTCCCGCGCGCCGAGCTCGCCTTTGGCGTTAGGCACAAGCTCACGACGTACGCGCTGGCGACCGAGCATCCTGCCGGTGGCCCCAAGGCCCGTGGATTCGCGACGATTCTGAGCATCACCGCCGAAGATGTCGTCCATCTCGCTGCCGAGGTCGAGAGCGGTGTCCTGACCTGCGGAGTAAGCGCGATACGCGCGAACCCGCCCTACGGCTATCTCTGCGAGGTGAGGGTGCCCGTCCGAGGCCTGAGGCGGCACAGCGAGCGCCGAGTCGACGTGGTCACGTCCTGGGAGCTGCTCGCGGCAGACGCCGCGCCACGGCTGGTAACCGCGTACATCAAGGGCTAGACTCGATGGACGATGGCCACCGTAAGGCACCAGATAGCGGAGCACGATGTCGTCGCCCTACGCGAGCCGGTCGACGCATGGCCCGCGGGCACAAGCGGCACCGTCGTTAGCGACTACGGCGAGACGAAGCTGATCGAGATCAGCGACGACAGCGGCGCGACCCTGGATCTCATCCAGGCCCCGCTCGCCAAGCTCGACGTCACCTGGCGCGCTCAGCACTAGCCCACCGTAGATGCAGCTGGCTCCAGCTCCGCACGCGCTTGATCGGAGCGGCGCCTGTCAGAGCTGATCCAGCGGTGTGGTGTGTCCGGCATCTCCTTGGATACGGCCAATCTCTGCTTGGTCCCAAGCGCCAGGGATAGAGTCCAGGAGGCGAGTCAGTTCGACCGCTTCCACCTTACCTCCCTCGAGTAGCGACGCCGAAGCCGAGTCGGGGTCGCCATCTTTGGCAACGCTCGGGTCGAGACCATCCATGGCTCTGATGCTAACCGCCGGTCCGCTTGATGCGCCGAACTCCAGGCGTTCGCGTCTTCAAGAGAGACGGAAATGGGCCGTGTAGGGATCGAACCTACGACCTTGAGATTAAGAGTCGAGCCGAGCGACCCGCAGCCGGCCTAGCTTCGCTCAGGTAAGGGCAGTCAGGTCCAGCCAGTCCGGTCATATCTGCCGAGTTGGGGATATGGTTCGGGACACGCTTTCGCCCTACTCGTGGGTCGCGGCATCCCCGGTCCGCGCGTCCTGCACCGTCACGATCATAACCCGATCCTCCTCGTCCAGAACGAGGTAGACGAACAGCATCCAGCGCCACGGGCCGATGAGCACCCGGTAGCTGCGCCAGCGGCCCTCCAGTCGACGACCGATGCGTGGGAACGCTTCCAGCACCTCCAACCGCTGCCGCACGCGATCTCGTGCGTTGGCTGGAAGGGACCGGGTCTCGATCAGTTGGTCGAGGTTATGAAGCGCCCGGGCGCTCAGCTCGACAGAGGCCACTCAGCCCCTCAGAGCTGATCGAGCGGTGTCGTCTCGCCCGCTAGACCCTGCGCCCGGCCAAGCTCAGCCTGCTCCCAAGCGCCCGGAATCGAATCCAGTACGCGCGTCAACTCGCCCCCATCCGTCTCGGCACCGTCGAGGACACTCGCCAGCAGCGATCCGGCAAGCTCGTCGCGATCAACCGCGATCCTCTCAGCCATGCGAGTCAGCCGAGCGTCGTGATCGTCGTCCAAGACAACCCTGAGTGGATGGACATGAGCCATAGACTGCATGCTAGCCGGCGCCCCGGGAACCAGCGCGAGCCAAGCGGTCTCGCGAGCGCGGCGGCGTGACTGGACGAGAAAGAAGAGGGCCGACGAGCGGTCCGTAAGCGAGCCTCCGTGATGCCCCCGGCTAGCCCGTGCACACCATCGGCATCTGTCACGCCTACTGCTGAATCGGCGTTTCACACGGTGCACCAGCGTTAGCGTTGTGCCCGACCGCCCCGATAACGTGCCCGACGATGCCGGAGGAGAACCCATTCGAGCCCACGCTCGACGGCGTTCCCCTTGTAGTGACGCTTGACGGTCGATCGCTTTCTAGCATCAGTGGACGAGATTTGGACGAGGCGCTGTTCCTCCTCTCGCTATGCCACCACAGTCCGTTCCTGGACGCAGTCGTTTTGGGAAGCAGCGGCGTGGCCCATAACTTGCCTGAGTGGTACGTCGCCGAGCCTGACCCTCAACAGGACTATCGGTTGATTTGCCAACGGGACACTGACCTCGCTCTTGGGGGAGTCCAGCCGTGGAGTTCCAGAGAGCGACGGGTAGACGATGCCGGGTTGTCCGGCCTGAAGCGCGAGTGGTCGCTCTACTACGAGGCTGCGACCTGGTTTCACCAGAATTCCGATCGACACCTCTTTATTACCGCAGACAAGGAGGTCGTTGAGAAGTTCGGCGCCGCAGCGACCGGCTCGTCGCGGCAGGTCTTCTCCGTCCGAGGTGCGCTGCTGCTAATCGGGCTGCTTATGCGCACGCGCGACTGCATCTACATTGGTCGAGGGTCGGAGAAGACGAGCAACTTCAACTTCTACTTCCTTCTGAGCCATTCCCTAGCCCCCGCGCGAATTCGCCTGCACCAATGGCACGGAGCCCGTGGGCCCGCTGACGAGCGTGGCGACCTGCTCGATCTGGAGCAGTCAATGGCCGTCCGCGTAGTCGACTTAATGAAGGCAGTAGACGGTGTCGCGTTCCAATGGCTACGGCATCAAGACAACGCGACTCTGGACGAGATGCTCTACCACCTCAGGGCCGCCGTACCTACCGCCACAGCGTTGTTTGACTCGATCGCCTTATTCGCTGCGGGCGCACTCGGCGTGGAAGCCACAGAAGTCCGCTCCCGTGCACGCATATCCCTGCGTGATGCAACGTTCCGACGTGCGCTTCAGGCGAAAGGAGGCCACCTAGTCGCCGAAGCCTCGAGCGAATGCGGGCCGCTGTGGAAGATGCTTGGCGAACTCCGAAACCCGGTGATCCACGGAAGTGGCATTAGCGGGATGACATACCAAGCCCTCGGTACCGGGCTCGGGCGTGAGAGCAGACTCACGCTGCGGCGCAATCAAGCTGAAGCAGTCCTTGCTACGACCCGTTGGGCAGGCGATAAACCCGAGCATTGGGGCCTAGAGCCCCCCGAGCAGTGGTCTTCGATCCGAGCATTGGATCCGCTTTTGGAGCCCTACGCGTTTAGTCGGCGATTCGTTTCGCTGGTCATACGCACAGCCGATCGGCTCGTCTCCCTACTCGCTGACGACCTTGGAGCTCCTACCACCGATGACGAGAACACTGGGCGTGAGACAGACCTAGTGTGGAGACTCGGGCTGCTCGGCGGAGTAGCCGACGATCTCGCCCCCACCGGTCCTTTCCACTAGACCTACAGCTAGCCCTACACCTCGGAGGTGTAGGGCGGCGGCTGAGATTTGGCTCTAGGACGGGGCGTAGCACGTCACGCCCGAGCCGACCCCGCTCTCCCATCCATAAGACATGGAGTGGGTGTGGGAGACCGGGGTCGGCTCGGGCGTGACGTGCGTGGAGGGACGGGGCGGTTGAAGGGTTGGAGGGACCGGGGTTAGGTGGTTGGGCTGGTGGTTGCGGAAACGTTTGAGGGGGCGGTGACTCGTCGGTTGGATCGGGCTGGAACGGATGGCAGTGAGGGAGGGTGAGCGGCGAGGGCAGGACGTGGCCTGGCGGCGGTCTGAGCGCCAGCGGGGCGCAGGTGGGAGGAACCCGCGCCCCGCGACGGTTGGCTCAGCTAGCCGGTGGCGGTGCGTGGATCTCAGCCAGCTCGCGGGCGTTGGCGATCGACTCAGCGAGCATCCGGGCCAGAGCGGGCGGATCTGACGCTGCGCGGATGAAGCCAGCGATGGCCTCGGTCAGCCAGCGCTCGGCCGTCTCGGTGCCGAACTGCTCGGCGAGGCAGACGAGGCATTCGGTGGTGTTGAGGTGGTGGGCGAGGTCGTTGCCGCAGCTGGTGCAGTCGTTGGGGTCGCCGTGGCGGCGGCCGACCATGCCGGCGGTGCGGGCTTCGAGCCAGTCCTTGAAGTCCTGGCGATCTGAGAGGGGCATCTCGGTGTCCTCCTTGGTAGGAGGCGACCAAACTGAGCACGAGGAAGCGCGGCAGCGATACCTTGCCCGCGCGTCCGAATCTCGGTTCGGGCGCCACGCCCCCGGCCTGTATCCGCAGGTGCGGGGGCACTATTCGATTGGTATCCGCCGAACCTACGAACCGCCCGGTGCGAGCACAAGGGCCGTGGGCGAGTCGTAACGGCGAGCTAGCTGGACCCAGGGTCGCCGAACGCAGCAGCGAGCCGCTTGGCCGCATCGCGGCGCGGCTTGTAGGCGAGGTACTTCTGCGTCGTCTGGATGTCCGCGTGGCCCATCCACTCCATGACCTCACGCGGATCGGCGGCGCGGATCGCGTGCGTACCGAAGGTGTGGCGCAGATCGTGGAAACGCAGATCCCTCAGAGAGGCGTCAGCTAGCGCCTGCTTGTACCTGGCCCTCAGCGACTTGTAGCCAAGGTGCCGGCCCAGGTCATCGCAGAAGACAAGATCCCCGTTGCCAGTGGACCGACCTCGTCCACGCAGCCGCAGAAGCGCGCCGGCCACGTCCTCCATCAGCGGCACAGCCCGATCGCGGCCGTTCTTGGGCGTGCCCTCACGACCGTCGGTCCAGTTGCGCCGTACGCGGATCGTGGCGGCGTCGAAGTCGATGTCCTCCCAGCGCAGGCCGAGCAGCTCGCCGAGCCGGAGGCCGGTGAAGGCAGCGGTGAGGTAGAGCACGCCGTCTTGATCGCTCGCGGCGGCCTCCACCAACGCCATGACCTCGTCGCGGGATAGGACGTCGATCCCGGCGCGCTTCGGCAGCCGTGGGCGCTCGACCGTGGCCAGCGGGTTGCGCGGCAGCCCGTAGACCTTCATCGCCCGCTTGAAGATCGAGTGCAGGGCGACGAGGTAGCGCTGCACCGATCTGTTCGACAGGTTCCGCTCAGCGGCAAACCGACCCTTCCAGCTCTCGAAGAACTCGGGCGTGAAGTCCTCGATCCGCGTCTCGCCGAACTCGCGCCGCAGCACTCCCACGATGCTCCGGTAACCGGCGAGCGTGCCGGGCTTCACGGCGCGCTCGTGCTCGCTGTAGCGCAGCCACTCGGCGGCGGCGTCCGCGAACGTCGCGCCTGTGCGGACCATGCCGGGCAGCTCGCCCCGCCGGATCTCGGCAAGCGTCGAGTCGAGCCACGTCTGCGCAAGCGTCTTCGTGAAGTAGCCCGACGCCGGCCGGCCACGGCGCGTCCACCCGGGGCCGAGCTTCTTCTGGACCTGGCGGCCGTCAGGCAGCCGGTACTTGGCGTACCAGACCGGACCCCGCTTGCGATCGACTCGAAAGACGTGGCCGCTGACCGGGCGGTTGAACGGCACGGGCATGTCCCGAACCGTCGCGGCTCTCGGGACATATTCGGGACACGTTCCGAGACGGTCCGGCTACGGAAGCGTCAAAAGACGCGGACTACCAGGGCAAACCTAGTGGGCCGTGTAGGGATCGAACCTACGACCTTGAGATTAAGAGTCTCCTGCTCTACCAGCTGAGCTAACGGCCCTGGTACTACGAGGCCGCCCGTGGGCGGCGAGCCTCACATTGTAGAGGCGGGGAGGCTACGAAGGATCGCCGACGGCGCTGAGCGCGTCGTCGCGAGTGGCGTGGATCGGGAAGACGCGATCGAGGCCGGTGATCTCGAAGATCTTGGTGATGTTCTGGTCGGTGCAGACGAGCGCCAGCGACCCTCCGGCGGGCCGGAGCCGCTTCACTCCTCCGACGAGGACGCCGAGGGTGGTGGAGTCGATGAACGTGGCGTTCGAGAGGTCGACGACGATCCGCTTCTTGCCGGTCTCGATCAGCTCGACCATCCGCTCCTTGAACTCCGGGGCGGTGTAGAGGTCGATCTCGCCTCCGAGCTCGATGATGTGCGTCGTGTCATCGATCTCCTGGTCCTGGATCTGGAAGTTCACTCTGCTCCTCTAGTGCCTTGGGCGTCGCGCAACAGTACCCGCTGGGTTCGCCGTCTGGGGCTCAGTTCCCGTTGCCGCTCTGCTTCTCGCCCGAGCCCTGCTGTCCTTGTGCGCCCCCGCCCTGGATCTTCAACGTGCCTTTGTCCACCTGCTTCTGCAGCTGCTGTTGCTGCAGCTGCTGCGCGGCCAACTGGGCGAGCTGGTCGTTGACGGCCGTCAGCTCGTCCTTGTCGCGCGTGAGGTCGCGTGCCTTCTCGCTGGCCAGCTTCTGCGTGCGGTCGTCGTCGGCGAGCACGGCATACTGGGCGAGCTGGATGTAGGAGGCGGGATCGTTGCCCCGCTCCGCGAGGATCCGAGCCACCTTCAGCGCTTGGGCGGGCTGGTTGAGCGCGGTCGGATCGTAGATCTGCAGGGCCACGCGCGCGGTCGACGGGTTGGGCTTGCCCTTCGCGAGCTCGAGGTACGCGTTCCAGTGCGTGCTCGCCTTCTGAAGCTCGTCCTGAGCATCTGCGGAGAACGAGCTCCCCTCGCCGCCGGCGGCGAAGGCCAGCGAGTAGTAGTCGCGTACTAGCTCCTGACGTGCCGCTGCGTCGCGTGGATGGGTCTGGATGCGCTGCTCGTTGCGATCGACCCGATCCTCGACGACATCGCTGCCGTTACTGCTGTTGCCGCCCGAGAACGCGTCGAACAGCCCTCCCGAGACCTCTCCTCCGATGCCGAACAGGACCAGCCCGCCACCCATCAGCACGGCGAGCGTGAGGTAGGTCGCTTGGACGACCCGGCGGCGCTTTCCCTGGATGTCGAACAGCATGTCGCTGCGGAGACTAGCTAGGAACCCTCGGCCGCGGCGACTTCCGGCGCATCGTCGCCCGTACGACCCAGGACCGACGCCAGCACGATGCTCGCCTCGTAGAGGATGACCAGCGGCACCATCTCGAGCAGCATCGTGATCGGATCGATCGTCGGCAGCAGCGCTGCGAGGACGGCGATCACGAGGATCGCGTAACGGCGGTTGCGGCGTAGCTGCTCGACACTGACGATGTTGAGCCGCACGAGCGCGAGGATCAGGACCGGAACCTGGAAGCCAAGGCCCATCGCGAGCATCGTCATCGTGCTGAAGCTGTAGTAGTCGCGCGCCCGGACCTGAGTGTTGAACTCGCTCGCGTTGAAGCTGAGCAGGAAGTCCGTAGCCGGCGGGAGCACGACGAAGTAACAGAAGACCACGCCGGCGATGAACAACACCGGCACCATCAGCATCAGCGGCTTGGCGACGCGCTTCTCGGTCGGGCTGAAGGCCGGCAGGACGAAGGCGTAGACCTGGTAGAGGACGAACGGCAACGCGATCAGGATCGCCGCATAGGCGGCGTTGGTGAAGGTCGTCGTGAAAGGCTCGGTGACGCCGAACGTGAGTGGCTGGTCGTACTCGTCCGGGAGCGGCTTGTTGACGATCTCCAGGATGCGGTGGTTCTGCCAGCCGCAGAACGCGAACGCGATGCCGAATGCGAACAGGGCGTAGATCAGCCGTGAGCGCAGCTCGTCGAGGTGGTCGACGAGCGACAGCTGCTCCTCATGTGAGACAGGCCTGACTCGCGGCATCGGATCCGCGTCCTCGCAGCTGTCCGGGCCCGGGTCTAGGAGCGGTGCTGGGCGGGCTCGGACTTCTCGGTGCGCACAGGCTCAGGCGCCGGCGTAGGCTCGCCGGCGTCGAGCTCGCGGTCCTTGTCCTTGCCCGTCACCGAGTCCTTGAACTCGCGCATCCCCGATCCGAGCGAGCGGCCGAGATCAGGCAGCCGCTTCGGGCCGAAGATGAGCAGCACGACTACTAGGACGATGATGATCTCGAGTGGGCCGATGTTCGGCATGGTGGCTCCTGGCGAATCGGGTCGACTCTGATGGTAGAGGCTGAGGGGTTACGCGCGCCTCCGCTGGGTGGATCAGGTCGAGTGGTCGAAGTTCTTGTAGAAGCGGCTCGGCGTGGGCTCGCCCTGGCCCTGGTACTTGCTGCCCTTGTCCTTGGCGCCATAGGGCACCTCGACCGGCCCGTCCATCCGCATGAACGAGATCTGGCCGATCGGCATCCCCTCGTAGATCGTGATCGGCAGGTTCGCGACGTTCGACAGCTCGAGCGTCAGGTTGCCCGAGAAGCCAGGATCGACGAAGCCGGCCGTCGAGTGGATCAGCAGGCCGAGGCGGCCGAGCGAGCTCTTGCCCTCGAGCCGCGCGACGATGTCGTCGGGCAGCGTGACCTTCTCCAGCGTCTGGCCAAGCACGAACTCGCCTGGGTGGAGGATGAACGGCTCGTCGCCCTCGATCTCGACGAGCTCGGTCAGCTCCTCCATCGGCTGACGCACGTCGATGTACGGGTAGCGCGCGTTGTGGAAGACGCGGAAGCGGCGATCGACGCGCACGTCGATGCTCGACGGCTGGATCAGATCGCCGTCGTAGGGATCGAACTCGATCCGTCCGGCCTCGATCTCCGCGCGGATCGTCTTGTCGCTGAGGACCACGGCCCGGGCAGCGTATAGATCGCACCCGTCGTGCGTGCGTAAAGGATCGCGCCGGGGTGCCGATACGGGAGCCATGACGGTCCATGTCGAGCGCCAACAGGGTCTGCACGTCTGTCCGCAGTGCGCTTCGGAGCTTGTCCAACCGGAGTGGTGGGAGGAGGCCGAGAGCGGCGCTTGGCGCGTCGGCCTGCGCTGCCCGGAGTGCGAGCACCGTCGCGAGGGCACCTATGCCCAGGCGGCGGTCGACGCGTTCGACGAGTGCCTCAACGACGGCAGCGACGCGCTGACGACCGCCTACCGCCGTGTGCTGCGCGAGAACCTCGCGGACGAGGTCGAGCGGTTCAGCGGCGCGCTGCGCGCCGGCGCGATCCTGCCCGAGGACTTCTAGCCGCCGCTGCTAGGCGTAGCGCTCGACGACGCTGTCGGCCACGAGCTCGAGCGCGTCGCGCTGCCAGGGCTCCAGGTCCAGTCCCGAAAGCTCCCGCTTCGCGGTGGCGACGTGCTCGAGCGCCTGGGCACGCGACTCGTCGAGAGCGCCAGACGCCGCGATGTGCTCGCACAGGGCCTCCGCGCCTCCCGGATCCGCGATCGACCGGAGGTCGACGCGACCGATCGCCCGATCGCGCGCACGGGCGAGGATCAGCGGCAGCGTCACGGTCCCGTCGAGCAGATCGGTGCCGCGATGCTTGCCGGTGCGCTCGACCGGGCCCGACACGTCGAGGACGTCGTCGAGGATCTGGAAGGCGAGGCCGAGATGGTGGCCGAAGTCGGCGAGCGCCGCGGCGGCCGGCTCGCCGCGGTCCCCGAGATCCGCGCCCAGGCGACACGCGGCGGCGAAGAGGCTGCCCGTCTTGAGGGCGCAGCGGTCGAGGTAGCGCTCGACGCCGACGTCGTCCGACCAGGCGTCGGCGCGTTGCATCAGCTCGCCGCGCGCGAGCGCCGACGAGGCCGCTGAGAGCGCCCGAACCGCACTCGTGCTGTCCGTGGCCGCGAGCTCGGCGAAGGCACGCGAGAAGAGGAAGTCGCCGGTCGCGGTCGCGGCCGGCCGGCCGGCGACCGCGAAGACGGTCGGCATGCCCCGCCGCAGGCTCGCCTGGTCGAGCACATCGTCGTGGACGAGCGTGGCCATGTGCAGCAGCTCTACAGCGGCGGCAGCTGCGACGAGCCCCGCGCCGGGCTCGGCGCGGCCCCCGCCGAGCAGTACGAGCAGGGGCCGTAGGCGCTTGCCGCCGGCTGCGAGCGTCCCACCGGCGTGCGTCGTCAGATCCTGACCGTGACCGGACGCGATCGCCTCGAGCCGCTCCTCGGTGAGCCGCAGTCCGGCCGCGAGCCCGGGGCCGCCGGCCGCGAGCACCGCGCCCAGCTGCTCGGCTGCGTTCACGCTCGGTCGGGGACGGTCCCGACGTGGGTGGCGATGATCCCGCCGGCCGTCAGGACCCAGCGGACGTCGACGAGACCGACCGCGGCGAACTTGGCGGCGAGCTCCTCGGGGCCGGGGAAGCGCCGGACCGAGCTGGGAAGGTAGGTGAAGGCGTCGGAGTCGCCGGCGAGACGGCCGAGGATCGGCACGACGCGGTCGAACCACGCGCGGAAGAACCAGGACAGCGGCGGCTTGCGCGGCGTCGTCATCTCCAGGATGACGACGCGCCCGCCGGGCTTGACGACCCGTGCGAGCTCGGCGATGCCGCGATCGAGGTCCGAGAAGTTGCGCACGCCGAAGCCGACGGTCGCAGCCGCGAACTCGTCGTCGCCATAGCGCAGCTCGAGCGCGTTGCCCTGCTCGAAGCGGATGCCCGGCGCCTTCTGACGGGCCAGCTCGAGCATCCCCTCGGAGAAGTCGAGTCCGATCACCTCACCGCTGTCCCCCACACGACCACGCAGCTCGATCGCGAGGTCGCCGGTGCCGGTCGCCACGTCCAGGACACGGTCGCCCGGTCCAGCCGCCGCGATGTCCGCGGCCCGCTCGCGCCAGTGGTGGTGCAGCCCGGCCGTCATGACCGAGTTCATCAGGTCGTAGACGCCGGAGATGCGGTCGAACATCGACCGGACCTCGGTCTCCGGAAGGGTCCCGCTGGCGGGCGCCCCTGGGCTCATCGTGCTCCTAGTTCTTCGACGACTCGGATGCGCCGCCGCCCTCGGGCTCCGACTTCTCGTTGCTCTCCTTGAGCGAGGCGATGAAGGCGACGAGCTCGTCGAACTGCTTGGGCTCGTTGTCGCGCAGGCTCTGGTAGGAGGGCATCGGCGAGGTCGGGTTGACGAGCGTCCGGGCGATCGCGTCGCGTCCGACCACGTCCCCGATGTGCGTCAGGTCTGGACCGAGCGTGTTGCCGTTGTGGCCGATCTTGTGACAGCCCAGACAGCCTGCGGACGCTGCCACGTCAGCGCCGGCCTGGTACTGCGGCGCGACCTCGATGTCGATCTCGCTCGGCGGGCCGGCGAGCGCTCCGAGGACCGACAGGTAGGCCATCGCCGCGACGGTCGCTACTCCGGCGACCATCGCGATCGGCCGCTTGAGCGGATGGCGCTCCGGGCTGCGGTCGTAGAACGGCAGCAGCAGGAGCAGCATCAGGCAGACGGTCGGGATGCCGATCGTCGCCACGAACACGAGCGCCGGCGGCTTGACCACGCGCAGCAGCTCGAAGAGGAAGAAGAAGTACCACTCGGGTCGCGGCGAGTAGGTGGTCGTCGTCGGGTCGGCCTTCGGACCCAGCTCGGCCCCGAAGAGGACCGCCATCAGGATGATCACGGCGAGCGTGATGCAGGCCATCGCGCCGTCCTTGGCGACGGCATACGGGAAGAACGGCTTGCCCTGGCTCTTGAGGATCGAGTACTCGCGGAGGTACTCCTCCTTCTCGCGCGCGTTCACGTCAGAGCTCCTCGCGGCCGAGCGACTTCTTCTCGGCCTTGAGCCACGGCGGGGCGCTCGTGCCGAGCTTGGCGACCAGATAGAGGTGGGCGCCGATCAGCGCGCCGATCAGACCCGGGATGAGCATCATGTGCAGCGCGTAGAAGCGGCTCAGCGTGGTCGCGCCGAACTCGGCTCCCCCGCGCATGAAGTCCGCCAGGTACGGACCCATGATCGGGCCGGAGGCGTTGATGTTGACGCCGACGACCGTCGCCCAGAAGGACCGCTGGTCGAACGGCAGCAGGTAGCCGGTGAGGCCCATCATCAACGTCAGGACCGTCAGCACGACGCCGATCACCCAGTTGAGCTCGCGCGGGTACTTGTACGCGCCGAAGACGAACGTGCGACCCATGTGCAGGAAGAGCAGGACGATCATCACCGTCGAGCCCCAGCGGTGCATGCCGCGTACGAGCTCGCCGAGGAAGACGTCGTTGGTGATGTGCGCGGCCGAGCTGTAGGCGCGCGACGGGTCTGGCTCGTAGTACATCGCCAGGAAGACGCCGGTCACGGCCTGGGAGACGAACGCGAACATCGTCGCCGAGCCGAGCGTGTAGAACCAGTTGGTCCCCTTCGGCACCTTGCGGAAGAGGAAGCCGCGCAGGAACGGGCTGGCGCCGGTGCGCTCGTCGAGCCAGCCGACGACGCCGGCGCCCGCCTCGGCGGCCTGGGTCTGCGCGGTCTCGGCGACGCTCGGCTTGGCGCCGGGACGCTCGGTCGGCGGCTTGGGCGCCGGGCGCATGAACTTCGGCAGCATGCCGGTCGGATTCATGTGCTCGGCCTCGACGGGTAGAGGTACTGCCAGAGGCCGTCGAGGTGGTTCGACGGGTCGCGCGGCGAGAAGCGGCGCAGCTCGGAGTTGACCGAGAAGCGGTCGCCGACCTGCACGCGGCCGTTCTCGACGCGGGTGTAGAAGCGGTCGAGCGGTCGGACCGGCGGGCCGCCGGAGACCTTGCCCTCGAAGTCGTAGACGCCGCCGTGGCACGGACAGACGAAGCGCTGCGAGGCCTGGATGTAGCGCACCGGACAGCCGAGATGGGCGCAGCGGGTGGAGATCGCTACATAGGGCAGGTCGTTGTTGCGCGCGGCGTCGCGCTCCGGGTCGAACTTGCGCACGTAGACGGTGGTCTTGCCGGCCTCGCCGATCGACGGCACGATGTTCATCACGACCGGCACGTAGGTCTCGATGCTGAACTCGTCGACGCTGCCGACGTCCTGCCAGGTCTCGGGCGCGGAGCGCTCGAACATCGGGCCCAGCGCGAAGCCGAGCGCCGGCAGGCCGAACGCCGCCGAGGCGATCCCGCCGGCGGCCAGCGCGCCACCGGTCATGAAGGTGCGACGGGTGACCGTCTCACCCTCGAAGGCGCCGGGGATGTTGCGGTCCGTCGTGTAGCGCGACTTGCGCTTGTGCTTGTCGGTGGTGTCAGCCAACTGCGGGTTCCGGGGGAGGAGGTCGGGGCGGACCGGGGATTCTAATTAGGCGAGCCGCTGCGCGCTCTCCGCCCAGAGCGCCTCGGCCCGCTCGCCATCGCCCTCGACGTGCGCCCGGGCGGTCCCTGAGATCAGATCCGACAGCTCGGCGACAGCGGTCAGATCGCCGGCCCCCGCGACTCGGCTGAGCCCGAGCGCGTAGAGGGCGTCGCCGACGAGCAGGCGCAGATCCGGCTCCATGTCGATCAGCGCCGCGGGCTCGCCGTAGTGGAGCAGGTAGCCCTCGCGCACGGCCGCAAGCGTGAAGCGACGGTCTGGATCGCCGATCCGATCGGCGTAGGCGCCAGCGGGAAGGTCGGGGGCGACGTAGGCGGCAAGCGTCGGATCGATCCCGACGAGCTCGGTCACGACCCCGCGCAACACGCTCACGGCGCGGCCTCGCGCAGTGCCTCGGCGGCGGCGGCGAGCGTGCGCTCGACCTGCTCGTCGGTGTGGGCCAGCGATGGGAACCAGGTCTCGAACTGAGAGGCCGGCAGGTAGACCCCGCGGCCGAGCATCGCGCGGCAGAAGGCGGCGAAGCGGTCGAGGTCGCACTGCTTGGCGCCGGCGTAGTCGGTGACCGGACCGTCGTGGAAGAAGATCGTCAGCAGGCCGGTGGTGTGCTCGACGTGAGCGGGGACGCCAGCCTCCTTGGCACTCTCACGGAGGCCCGCGGCGAGCACGCCGGCGAGCGACTCGAGACGGGCGTAGGCGCCGTCGTCCAGCAGGTCGAGCGTGGCGAGGCCCGCGGCGGTCGCGAGCGGATTGCCCGAGAGCGTTCCCGCCTGGTAGACGTCGCCGGCCGGCGCCACGCGCCCCATCAGGTCGTTGCGGCCGGCATACGCCGCGGCGGGGAGACCGCCGCCGATCACCTTGCCCAGCACCGTCAGGTCGGGCGTCACCCGCTCGCGCTCCTGCGCGCCGCCACGCGCGACGCGGAAGCCGCTGATCACCTCGTCGAAGACGAGCAGCGCGCCGTTCGAGTCGGCCTGATCGCGCAGGAAGGAGAGAAAGCCCTCGGCCGGCGGGATCAGGCCCATGTTCGCGGGATAGGGCTCGGCCAGGACCGCCGCGACCTCGTGCTCAGCGAGCGCTTCCCCGACCGCGGCGCGATCGTTCCAAGGGACGACGATCGTCGCGGCGGCCTGGGCGGCGGGCACGCCGGGACTCGCCGGGATCCCGGCCGTCGCCAGACCGGAGCCGGCGTCGGCGAGCAGGCCGTCGACATGGCCGTGGTAGGCGCCGGCGAACTTGAGCAGCTTCTCCCGGCCGGTCGCCGCGCGCGCGAGGCGGATCGCGCTCATCGACGCCTCGGTGCCCGAGTTGACCATCCGCACCATCTCGGCGCTCGGCACGCGCTCGGCGATCGCTGCGGCGATCTCGACCTCGGCCTCGGTCGGCGCGCCGTAGCTCGTGCCGCGCGCGGCGGCCTCGGTCACAGCGGCGACGATGTGCGGGTGGGCGTGCCCTGCGATCAGCGGCCCCCACGAACAGACGTAGTCGACGTAGCGGTTGCCGTCGACGTCGACGATCTCCGCACCGGAGCCGCTGGCTATGTAGACCGGATCGCGGCCGATCGAGCGCATCGCACGCACGGGCGAGTTGACGCCGCCGGGCAGCAGGCCCACGGCGCGGCGGTGAAGCTCGTCCGACCGGGCCCAGGACGGGCCCGCGCTCACGTGTGCTCCGCCTCCCAGCGGCGGTGCTCGTCGGTGAAGTAGAGCAGGCGGATCTTCTTGAACTCGGTCGACGAGTAGAGCGTGCGCCAGTCGTCGATCCCGGTCTCGCCGGCGATCGACTCGAGGATCGCGTCGCACTCCTCCTTCGAGCGGCCGTGAGCCATCGTGAAGACCGAGTAGTGCCAGTCCTCGTAGGTCGGCCGCTGGTAGCAGTGCGAGATGCCGCGGAAGGACGCCATCAGCGGCGCGACCTCCATGATCCGCTCCTCGGGCACGTTCCAGACGCCCATCCCGTTGGCCGAGAAGCCGGCACGGCGGTGGAAGAGGATCGCGGCGACGCGGCGCAGCGCCTTGCGCTCGCGCATCGACTCGAGGTGCTCGAGCAGCGCCTCCTGGGTGATGCCGACCGCGGCCGCGGCAGGTGCGTAGGGCTCGGGGATGACTGGCATGTCGCCCTGGAGCGCCTTGATCACGGCGATGTCCAGGTCCGTCGGATCGATCGGGTCGGGCTCGATCGGGTCCTGGGCGACGCCCATCGCGGCGAGGTCCTTGGTCCCCTTCTCCATCTCGAGGTCCATGCGGATCTTGAACAGCTTGATGGTCGGCAGCTGGCGCACCGACTCGGCGCCGGTCAGCTCCTGGAGGACGTCGAGCGATCCCTGCAAACCCAGCTTCGAGTCCGGCTCGGTGGCGATCGTGAACCACATGTTGAAGTCGTGGTTGCGCAGGTAGTTGTGCGAGACGCCGGGGTGCGAGTTGATGATCTTCGCGGCGCGGTGCGGGTTCTCGGCGTCGACCTTGGCGGCGACGAGCATCGAGCTGTAGCCGAGCACGCGCGTGTCGAAGATCGGCGTGACCTGGCGGATGATCCGCTCGTCGATCAGCCGCTGGACGCGCGTCATGACCTCGTCCTCGGAGATCTCCGCCAGCTCGGCGACGCGCAGGTAGGGGCGCGGCTCGAGCGGGAAGCTGCCCTGCATCAGGTTGAGCAGGCGCTTGTCAAGGGCATCGAGCGGCACGGCGGCGCCGTCCTTGCGGCTGCGCACCTTGGGAACGGCGGCTGCCTCTCTCACCGAAGCCATGCGGCGACGTCCTTTGCGTGGTAGGTGATCACGATGTCTGCACCGGCGCGGCGGATCGAGGTCAGCGCCTCGAGCACGGCTGACCGCTCGTCGAGGTATCCGGCCGCCGCCGCGGCCTTGATCATGGCGTACTCGCCGCTGACGTTGTACGCGGCCACCGGCAGCCCGGTCTCCCGCTTGACGCGCTGGATGACGTCGAGGTACGGCAGCGCGGGCTTGACCATCAGGATGTCGGCGCCCTCCTCGGCGTCGAGCAGCGCCTCGCGGACGGCCTCGTCCGAGTTGGCGGGATCCATCTGGTAGGTGCGCCGGTCGCCGAACGCGGGCGCCGAGTCGGCGGCCTCGCGGAACGGGCCGTAGAAGGCCGACGAGTACTTGGCCGAGTAGGCGACGATCGGCGTCTCCTTCAGGTCCTCGGCATCGAGCTGGCCGCGCAGCGCGCCGATGCGGCCGTCCATCATGTCGCTCGGCGCGACGGCGTCAGCTCCCGCGCGCGCGTGCGAGATGGCGGTCTGGGCGAGCAGCTCGAGCGTGACGTCGTTGTCGATCACGCCGTCGGGGCGGACGACGCCGCAGTGGCCGTGCGAGGTGTATGCGCAGAGGCAGACGTCGGTGATCGCGAGCAGGTCCGGGTGGGCCTCCTTGATCGCGCGGACGGCGAGCTGGACGACGCCCTCGTCGTCGTAGGCGCCCGAGCCCCGCTCGTCCTTCTCGGCGGGCAGGCCGAACAGCAGGACGGCCGGAACGCCCGCCTGCTCGAGCTCGCCAGCCTCCTCGACCGCGTGCGAGATCGACAGGCGCTCGATGCCGGGCATCGACTCGATCGGCGTGCGCGAGTCGGTGCCGAGCTCGACGAACAACGGCTGGACGAGGTGGGCGGGCGTCAGCTCCGTCTCGCGCACCATGTCGCGCAACAGGCCGGTCGCACGCAGCCTGCGCATGCGGGTGGCGGGAAAGGCCATCGGGGTCAGTGTACGCTCGCGGACATGGCTCAGCTCGCGCTATCGGCCATCGGGAGGGACCGACCGGGAATCGTCGCGGCGACCACGGCGGCACTGCTGCGTCACGGGGCGAACGTCGAGGACTCGCGCATGTCGATCCTGCGCGGCCACTTCACGATGATGCTGATCGTCTCGCTGCCCGACGACTCGAAGCGCGAGGCGCTGGCCGCGGACCTCGACGCCGTCGCCGCCGATCTCGGGCTCGAGGCGCTCGCGCTGAGCGCGGTCGAGCCGCGCTCCGACATCACGCCCGAGGCAACCCACGTCGTGAGCGTCTACGGCGTCGACCACCCAGGCATCGTCCACCGCGCGGCGGCCGCGATCGCCGAGCACGGGGTCAACATCGTCGACCTGGAGACGCGGCTCGTCGAGGAGAGCGGGGAGCCGTCGATCTACGCGCTGCTGATGGAGGTGACGCTGCCGCCCGACGTCGACATGGCCGCGCTCGACGGGGCGCTCGAGGCGCTCGCGAGCGGCGAGCGCGTCGAGGTCAACCTGCGCGAGCTCGACACCCACGAGCTCTAGGAGGCGGTGCGATGGCGGTCCGCGAGGTGCTCCGCTTCCCCCATCCGGCGCTGAAGACCGTCGCCGAGGCCGCGCCGCTGGACGGCAGCGCGGAGACCGAGCGCGCTGCGCGCGACCTGCTCGACACGATGCTCTCGTTCGGCCACTGCGTCGGGCTCGCCGCGACGCAGCTCGGCGACATGACCCGAATCGTCGCCGTAGACGTCAGCGAGCATCCCAAGGCCGAGACCTCGCACGGCCTGCTGCTGCTCGCCAACCCGCGCGTCGTGGGCGAGGAGGGTGGTGAGGTGGCGCGCGAGGGCTGCCTCAGCATCCCCCATCTGACGGCGAACGTCCGCCGGGCGACCGAGGTCGTGGTCGAGGCGGATGCGCTCACCCTCACGGACGACGGACTCGACGTGAGCGACCTGCGGATCGAGACCGACGGCTTCGAGGCCCGCTGCCTGCTGCACGAGATCGATCACCTCGACGGCGTGCTGTTCCTCGACCGCGTCGACTCGCTCACGCGCGACGTCTTCCGCCGCAAGCAGTACCGCTGAGCTAGCCGGTCGGCGGGATCGCTTGAGGGAAGCGGAAGAAGAAGTCGGGGTCGTACGACTGCTTGACCTGGCGCAGGCGCGGGAGGTTGGAGGCGTAGTAGGCCCGCTGCCAGCCCTTCAGGCCAGGGTCGATGTAGTTCTGGTAGGCCTGGCCCGAGACGTAGGGACGCATCGCCCTGTGGGCGCCGGCGATCCAGGAGCGGCTGGCACGCTGAGCGGCTCCGCCCTCGAAGTAGGCGCCGTACTGGATGCAGAACAGCTCGTCGCGGTGGACGAAGGCGGTGGCGCCCGGCTTCGGGCGGTTGAGCGCGCCGCCGTAGGAGTCGAGCAGCAGCGCGCCCGAGCCGAGCGCGGGGTTGCGGTTGCGGCGCTCGATCCAGTCGATCATCGTGCGACGCCCGGCCGCCGGCAGCGGCCTGTCGACATAGTCGGACTTGGCGTAGAAGGCGGCGCGGGACAACGTTCCGCCCGGGCTGGCCCCGCGGGTATGGCAAGAGCGCAGCGGATCGCCGAGGCAGCCCGCCCAGCGCAACATCAGCGGTAGGTAGGCAGACGTGCCGATCGCGAGCTGTGCATCGTGGCCGAGCAACGGGGCGATCACCCGCCGCAGCTCGCGCTCTGAGCCGAAGAACTGGCCGTCGCAGCTGACCTGCGGCTCGCCGTCGGCGTTGGTGATCATGTGGAAGATCGCGGTGAGCTCCTCGGGCGCACCAGGCAGCAGGCGCTGCCATTCCGCGAGCAACTCGCTGGCGGCCGCCCACGGCCACGTCACGTTGAACCAGCTCGCGCTGCGCGCGCGGTGAGTGCGGAAGCTGAAGCCGGTCACGATCCCAAAGTTGCCACCGCCCCCGCCCCGGCAGGCCCAGAAGAGGTCCGGGTTGGTGTTGCGATCGGCGCGACGGATCCGCCCGTCGGCGGTGACGATCGTCAGCGCAGTGAGGTTGTCCGACAGCAGGCCGAACCGCCGGCCGGCGAGACCCATCCCGCCACCGAGCGCGTGGCCGGCGACGCCGACCGAGGGGCAGGAGCCGGCCGGCACCGTCGCGCCACGGCGCGCGAGCGTCGCGTACACGTCGATCAGCTGGGCACCGGCACCAACGTTCGCGCGCGTGTTGCCGGCACGTGGACGGACGGCGGCGATCCGGCGCAGGTCGACGACCACGCCGTTGGAGAGCGTCGAGTAGCCGGCGTAGGAATGGCCGCCGCCCTTGGCCACGATCCGGACGCCAAACCGGTTCGCCCAGTTGACGACGGCCTGCACATCCCGCGCGTCGAGCGGCTCGACGACGGCGTGCGGCCGCACGCCGTCGAAGCGCTCGTTGTAGACGAGCCGCGCCTGGCCGTAAGCACGACCGCCCCGGGCGAGGACCGGGCCGCGGACGGACGAGCGCAACGCGCGCAGCGCGCGGTTCGAGATCGAGGCCTCGCCGAGCAGCTCGTCGAGCGCCTCGGCGGTCGAGCCCAGCGGTAGCGTCAGCGCTGCGACGCCGGCAGCCGAGCGGCCGATGAAACGACGGCGGTCGAGAGTCGCCACGTGGCGATCGTAGACGCGGGCGAGGCGGACTCAGGCGAAGCGCCGCAACGCCAAGCGGGCCAGGACCGCGAAGGCGGCGAACAGGGCGGCCAGGTGGGCGAGCGGCGCGAACAGGGAGCCGGAGTCGTTGAGCGCGGCGTCGAGCGCGTCGAGCGCGGGCTTGAAGGGGAAGAGCGCCGAGACCGCGCGGCTCGCGTCGTAGAGCAGCGGCGACACGGATCCCGAAGGGACGAGCGCGAGGAAGGCGAGCGGCAGCGACAGCATCACGCACAGCAGCGACGCTGCGCGGACGTCCTTGGTGACCGCGCCGACCGCGGTTCCCATCGCACCGAACGCGAGCGCGCCGAGACCGACGGCCACCACCCAGAGCGGGAAGCGGCTCCACTCGAGGCCGACGAACAACCCGATCCCGGCCAGCATCGCCAGGCATATGACGAGCGAGCAGAGGGCCGCCAGCGCCGCCTTCTCCAGCAGCAGGGAGGTACGCGACACGAGGCCTCGAACGAGCCGCAGGAACGCGTTCTCCTCGCGCTCCAAGGCGAGCGCACCAGCGGCGAGCAGCAGCGTCACGAACATCAGCGACACCGCGACGGCAAGCGCGACGGCGAACGAGCTCAGCGAGGTCGACGCTCCGTCGAGGGCGACCTGCCGTACGCGGATCGGCTCGCGCGCAGCGCGCAGCAGCGGACCCGACAGGTCGAGGTTCTCACGCGCGAGGCGCGAGAAGCGGGCGACCTGGTCGAGCTGTGCGCGCTGGCGCGGACCGACCTGCGGACGGACGCTCTCGACGATCGCCTCGGCCCGCTCGAGACCCAGGATCTGGAGGTCGTCGAGGACCGGCACGTCGACCTCTCCCCCCTCGATGATCAGGTCGAGGTACGACAGGCCGATCTCGGTGAACTTCGACGTCAGCGCGACGTTGGCGTCGCGCAGCTCCGACTTGATCGTGTTCTCGACGTAGGCCGCCTTGAGCGGATCGTCGGCGTTGTAGTAGACGGTCACGCGCGGCGGGCCCTCGATCGCGAGCTTCTGCAGCCCGCGCAGTCGGTCGGTGAGGTTCGCCGGCAGGACGAGCGCCGCGACCGCCTCGCCCGACTCGACCTTCTCGATCGCCGCCTGCCGGCACTGCGCCGGGGACTTGCCCTCGCAGTCGACGTCGACCGGGTCGATCGCCGAGAAGAGCCGCTCCTCGTACTGCGACAGATCCAGCTGCTCGTTGCCGAGCTCGAGCTCGCCGGCCTCGGGCGGGACGAGGCTGACGAAGGCGACGCGCGGCTTCTCGGGCCCGGCCGACAGCGCGAAGCCGATCAGGACCGACAGCACGACCGGGTAGAGCACGAGCAGCGCCACGAGCCCCGGCGACCGGCGCAGGATGCGAAGGTCCTTGAGCAACAGCCAGCGCATGCTCAGTGACCCCGGTGCCTGAGGAACGCCACGAAGGCGCCCTCGAAGTCGCGGTGTCCGCTGCCCTCGCGCTCGACGGTCTCGCCGAGCTCGGCGGGAGACCCTTCGAACAGCGCCTCGCCGTCCGCGAGCACGACCACGCGCTCGGCATGGCGAGCGGCCTCCTGGAGATCGTGGGTCGAGTAGACGACCGTCGTGCCACGCTTGGCGAGGTCGAGGATGAACTCCCAGACGCGCTCGCGCTGGCGCGAATCGAGCGCCGCGCTGGGCTCGTCGAGCAGCAGCACCTGCTGGCGGCCGAGCAGCCCGAGCGCGATGTTCACGCGCTGGCGGTTGCCACCCGAGAGCTCGGCGGCGAGATCGCCGGCACGGTCGCCGAGGCCGGTCAGCTCGAGCATCTCGCGCACCGCCGCGTCAGGGTCGGTGAGCCGCTCCAGGCGCGCGAACAGGCGCAGGTTCTCGGCGACCGTGAGCTTGCCGTAGAGCGCCGCCTGCTGCGGGACCCAGCCCACCTGATCGGGACCGAGGTTGACGCTGCCGGAGTCGGCACGCTGGACGCCGGCGAGGATCGAGAGCAGCGTCGTCTTGCCGGCGCCGTTCGGTCCTATCACCGCCACGAGCTCGCCGCGAGCGGCGCGCAACGACACGCCCTTGAGCGCCTCGCGATCGCCGAAGCGCTTGGCGATCCCCTCCGCGACGAGCGCCGGCTCGGACGCCGCCTCCCCGCTCGTCTCCCTCACACCCGATGGGTAGGCCATCGGCGCGCACGGTAGCGGGCCGAGGGCTGGCAGACTCCCCCGGGTGAAGCTGCTCTTCATCGGCGACGTCGTCGGCAAGCTGGGACGCCAGACCTTCGCAGCGCTGCTGCCCGGGCTGCGCGAGCGCCACCAGCCGGACTTCGTCGTGGTCAACGGCGAGAACGTCGCCGGGGGAGTCGGGATCACCTCGAAGACGGCCCGTGAGCTGTTCGAGGCCGGAGCCGACGCGATCACCCTGGGCAACCACGCCTACCGCCACAACGAGGTCTACGAGTACCTCGATCGCGAGGAGCGGATCGTGCGACCGGCGAACTACCCGAAGGGCAGCCCCGGTCGCGGCACGACCGTGATCGAGAACGGCGGGCTGAAGCTCGGCCTGGTCAACCTCTCGGGCAACCTCTTCCTCGATGCCGCGCGCTCGCCGTTCGCCGAGGCCGACGCCGCGCTCGGCGAGCTGCGCGGGCGAGCCAGCCACGTCCTGATCGACATGCACGCCGAGGCGACGAGCGAGAAGGTAGCCATGGGCTGGCACGTCGACGGCCGTGCGACCGGATGCGTCGGCACGCACACCCACGTTCCCACCGCCGACGCGCGCGTGCTGCCCGGCGGCACCGCCTACTGCACGGACGTCGGGATGACCGGACCGCGCGGCGGCGTGATCGGCGTGTCGCGAGAGCTCGCCCTGAAGCGGTTCCTGACAATGACCAACGTCCGCTTCGAGACATCCAACGACGACCCGTGGCTCAACGGCGTCCTGATCGAGGCCGGCAGCGACGGACTCGCTACGGCGATCCAGCAGGTGCTGGAACCGGCACAGCTGGGCTAGCGGCCACCGGGGCCTCCGGTTGAGCTGACTCGTCGCTGTCACCCGTCCGGTACCCGGCCATCAGGGCGACGAAGGCCAGCGGGGCGAACCAGACGACGTAGAGGTAGAACCAGTGCGCGGTGGCGAGCTGGACCGCGATCAGCACCGCCGCCGCGAGCGCGGCGACCTGGATCGGCTGCTTGCGCCGCGGCACGAAGGCGACCGCGAGCGCGAGCGCGGCGGCGGCCACCGACACGACGGAGCGCCAGCTCTCCCCGCCGTCGAACTGACCCCAGATGCCGAACGGCGATCCACGCGACGCCTGGTAGCCGACCGTGCGGTCGTAGATCTCGCGTGGTCCCCCGTCCGGGAGGAACGGAAGGAACGACGCCGCGAGAACGGCGCCGAGGACGGCTGCGAAGATCGCCGCCGAACGCGCCACCCCCCGCCAGCCCGGACCGGCGCCGGCCGTCGCGAACAGCGGCGCCAGCGCGAGCGGCGCGAACTTCGCCGCGGCACCGAGTCCGACCGCCGCCGCGCTGCCGGCGGCGGCGAGCCCGCGCTTGGCTGGGGCCAGCGTCAGCGCGAGCAGCGCGGCGACCGTCAGCAGGCCGACCAGCGTGTCGTTCGAGTTCGTCTGGAGCGCGAACGCCGCGTACGGGTAGGCGGCCCAGGCGTACGCGAGGACGATGCCGAGGCTCGTGCCGGCCTGCCCGGGGCGTAGACGGCGGCCGAGCAGGAACAGGCCGGCGAGCGTCAGCAGGTCGAAGGCGAGCGCCGCTCCGTGCGCAGCCGGCAGATCGTCCCAGGCTCCACTCCAGGGGAGCAGCTGCTCGAACGGCACGTAGAGCAGGTAGTTGACCGGCCCGTAGGTGTCACCGCGCTCGATCTCGTCGTCGAAGCCGGCCCCGTAGACGCCCTCGCCGTCGGTGATGCGATCGGCGCCGATCACGCCCGCGAGGCCGACGTCGATCACGTTCGAGTCCACGACGTTCAACCCCACTCGGAAGGCGACCAGGAACACGAGCGCCAGTCCCAGCCAGGCGATCGGCACGTACGGGATCAGGGGCTGGTCGCGTTGGCGCGGTCTGAACCCGATCCAGAGCAGTCGCGCGAGCAGGTAGAGCAGCACCGGGTATACGAGCGGGACCGACACCCCGATCTCGCCGCGGTTGAAGTAGACGTGCGAGGCACCGAACGCCAACAGCACGAGCAGGTCGAGGTGGAGGATCCGGAACGGCCGCCGCGGATCGAGGAACGGCACGAGGAAGAGCACGCACAGCGGTATCCAGACGTACGGCGCGTTGAGCTTGCGCCCGAACGCGCCCTCGTACCCGCGCGCCATCGACCATGCGACCTGGTGCCCCGTCCAGGCCTCCAGCACGACCCCGAACCCATCGTCGACGCGCGCCTGGGCGACCTCGCGATCACCCTCGAACCAGCTGACCTGCCAACGGCCCGGGCCGCGCGTGTAGGCAGCCGGCCGGAAGTCACGGTGCCGCTTACGCTCAGCCCGGATCGTCTCCGACCGCGACGCGATCCGAATCGCCTCCTTGGCGGACAGCTCGTACCCGACCGGAGGCTTGGTCTCCGACGGCGGGGACTTCAACTCCGGGGCCCCGAGCGCCGGAGCAGCAAGTACCAGCACCGTCACAGACGCCACCAAGGCCGTCCGCAGCAGGCCACGCCACCCGGCCAGGCGCCACCGGGGGGTCCGGGGGGTCGGTAGACCCCCCGTTCCCAATCTGCCCCTCGATCCTCTTCTCACCCGCGGCGTGGGTCGCTGAAGCTCCACATCTTGTTCCCGACGAAGTTGAACGGCGTGGCGGCGGCGATCGAGATCGCCTGAGCGGGGATCTCCGGCATGTCGAGCCCGTTGACGAGGCCCTCGAGGATCGCCGCCGCGAGCAGGAAGGCTCCGGCGCTGACGGTCAGGAAGCGCGCCGCTTGGAAGCCGGCGTGGCCCTCTCGAGCGCTGAACGTCCACTGCCGGTTCCACCAGAAGTTGTTCGTCACGGCTACGAGGAAGGCGAGCGTGGCAGCGGTGAGGTGGTGCAGATCCGCTACCTCGACCGCGAGCGAGAAGACCGCGATGTTGACCACGTAGCCGGAGCTGCCGACGGCGCAGAACTTCGCCAGCTGGACCCAGTTCGCGGGCTTGCGCATGCCGGCACGGACGCGCGCGCGGCGCCCCAGGACGTCTGGCTCGTCCAGCACGACTACGAGGTTATCCCGAAGTGGTCGGCGATCGCCGGAGTCACGTCGCGTAGGTGCCATGGCGCGGCGCGCTGCTCGGTCCCTTCGACACCGCACGTCAACAGGACGCCGAGCGAGTCGCAGCTGTGCAGCGATCCGTGGCTGCCACCGCCGCGGTGATGCGAGCCGCCCCAGTCGACGAACTCGCTGCCGGGCAGCGCGGAGAGCATCACGTCACCGGCGCGATGGCAGTCGAGTGCAGACCACAGCCGCCCCAGCGCGTCGGGATAGTCGCCCGTCGTGAGGCGATCGCCGGCGACACTCAGATCGAGCGCCTCGAGGTCGCCCTCGACGCTCCAGCTCGCGCCGCGCGCGTCGGTCAGGGGGCCGTCGGGCGCGAAGCGGAGCTCGTGGCGACCGCGGACCACCATGCCCTCGTCTCCGAGCCGGCGGATGACGAGATCGACGCCCGCGACGGCGTGCAGCTGCTTGGCGACCCGAGCCGCGACGCGCTCGCGCCGCTCCGGATCGAGCACGTAGACCATCGCCGAGCGCGCGCCCGGGCAGACGGCCAGCTCGGCCTCCTCCGGCGCCGCGTCGGACGGTGTGAGCACCTTCCAGCCGTCGAGGTGCGCGGCGAGGTTGATCGTGCTCTTCACCGCGCTCTGGGAGTGGTCGGACATGACGATCACCGCGTGGTCCTCGAGGAAGGCGTCGATGCCGCCGGCCGCGTGGAAGAGCCGCTCGAGCGCACGGTCGGCCTCTGCGATCGACGTCGGCTGCTTGTCCGGTCCCTCCCGGTGCGAGTAGGTGTCGTTGTCGGGCAGCGAGAGCAGCAGGAAGTCGAAGAGGTCGTTCTCGACGAGGTGGGCGCCGACGCAGCCGGCGTGGCGGTCGCGCTGACCGGGCATCCCGAGCACGGACGAGCAGCCGGTGTCGCGCGAGTCGAACAGGTCGGCGTAGAACAGCTCGCGCGCGCCCCAGACCGGATGGCGGAACTGCGCCGCCTCAGCGAGCCGGCTGTAGCGAGTGACGGCAGGCTCGTGGCGGTAGCGGCCACGGTAGATCAGATAGGTGGTGCAGGCGGTCCGCAGGCCGGCGTCGTCGAGCTGCTCGAAGACGGTCCGGTGCTCCTGGGTCAGGTGCGCGAGGTTCATGTTGTAGACGGTGTCCTGGAGCGAGCGCAGGACACCGAACGCGCGCGTCGCCGGGAACGACGATCCGTACTCGACGTAGCGCTCCTCGCCGCGGTGGTACCAGTTCATCGACGGGATCAGGTGCTGGTCCGGACCAAGCCCCGTCGTGATCGCCGAGGCGGCGACCGGCGTCAGCGACGGGAAGGTCGAGACGCAGTCGTCGACGTAGACGCCGCGCCGCATCAGCCCCGCGAGCGCCGGCGCGCGTCCTTCGGCTACCGCTTGCTCGAGCGCCTGCGGGCTGAGCGCGTCGATGACGGCGAGGACGAGCTTCTTCGGCTGGGTGGCGCTCACCGCAAGATGCGCAGACCGGCGTACTTGCGGTCGGCGGCGGCGCGGCCCTTCAGCAAGACGACCAGGAACGCCGCTAGCGCGAGGAACGAGACCGGCGGGACGAAGATCGCGATTGCCGCGAGGATCAGAGCGGTGGCGTCGGCGTAGACGTTGAGGAAGCCGACGGCGTCGTCGTCGAGCCGCCGGGCGGCGCGGCTGAGCAGCCCGTCGATCGCGAGAAAGGCCAGCACGGCGCAGGCGGCGCCCGCGAAGATCCCGGGAATCGCCGACTCGCCCCCCTCGGCGAGCGATCCGCCGAACAGCAGCGCACCGAGCACCACCGCGAAGAAGAGGCTCCCCCGCTGCATCCAGACACGGTTCGCCTCCGAACGTTCGGCTATGTACCAAACCACCGCGAGCAGGAAGACAGCGAGCAGGAAGCCAGGGCTCTCGAGGAACTGCCAGCCCGAGTCCTCGAAGTCGATGCCGATGTCGCCGCGCGCGAGCGCCCCGGCGAGCAGGGCCGGCAAAAACGGGCGTGCGCCGCTGGCGCCTGACAGGCCAGCACCCTGGCCGATGTCCATTACGAGGCTGATCGCTTTGTCCGAGCTAGTGGGGTCGGTACGCTGAGGAGCGTGACGATAGACCACCCGGCGCGATCGCCCGGTGGTCTGCCGCGAGGACGCCCGCGGCCGACGGCGAACCACCGGACATGAGCAAACCGCCAAATCCGCCCGAGCGCTCGACGCGTCGAGACCTCGAGCGCTACGCGGGCTTGTTCTCGGCGCGCACGAGCGTGATGACGTCCTCGGCGACGCGCGACCTGATGGCGATGAGCGACCGCCCTGAGGTGATCTCGTTCGCCGGCGGGCTTCCGGACACGTCGAGCTTCCCGAGCGAGACGTTCGCCGCGATGACGCGCCGGATTGCCGACGAGTCCTGCGCGAAGGCGCTCCAGTACGGCCCGACGGACGGACTCGTAGGGACGAAGGAGTGCATCGCCGACGTGATGGCCGCCGAGGACATGTCCGTCGACACCGACGACATCCTCGTCACCACCGGCGGCCAGCAGGTGCTCGACCTCGTCACCAAGACGCTGATCGACCCGGGCGACACGATCGTCGCCGAGGGACCGTCCTACCCCGGCGCGCTCAACGCCTTCCAGGCCTACCAGGCGAACGTGGTCCAAGTCGACATGGACTCAGAGGGGATGCGCGTCGACCTGCTCGAGGAGACGCTCGATCGCCTCGAGCGCGACGGCAGGCGGCCGAAGTTCATCTACACCGTCCCCAGCTTCCAGAACCCTGGCGGGGTGACGCTCTCCCTCCCCCGCCGCAAGCGGCTCGTCGAGGTCGCGCGCGAGCGCGAGCTGCTCGTGCTCGAGGACAACCCGTACGGCTTGCTGCGCTACGAGGGCGACCCCCTCCCGACGCTCTACTCACTCGACGGCGGGGTCTACGTGATGTACCTCGGGACCTTCTCGAAGATCTTCTCGCCCGGGCTGCGGCTCGGCTGGGTGGTCGCTCCGCCGCCGGTCCTCGCGCGGATCAACCTCGGCAAGCAGCAGGCCGACCTCTGCACCTCGACGCTGTCGCAGATCCTCGTCCAGGCCTACTTCGAGCGCCACGACTGGCGCGAGTACGTCGACGCGCTGAGCGAGCTCTACCGCGCCCGCCGCGACACGATGCTCGACGCGCTCGCCGAGCACTTCCCCGCGCAGGCCGAGTGGACGCGGCCCGGCGGCGGCCTGTTCATCTGGGCGACGCTGCCGGAGTTCATCGACACGTCCGACCTGCTGGCGCGCGCGCTGCGCGAAAACGTGGCGTTCGTCCCCGGCGAGGGCGCGTTCCTCGACGGCCGCGGGCGCAGCTCGATGCGGCTCAACTTCTCGCATTCCAGCGAGGAGCGGATCCGGGAGGGAATCCGCCGCATCGGCGAGGTGATCACCGAGCAGGTCGAGCTCTACGGCACGCTCACCGGCGAGGCTCCGGCCCAGCCCGCCCAACCGGCCGAGGACGAGCCGGCAGCCGACGAGGGGGCGCGCGTGGTCGAGCTCCCTCGACGTGGCGAGCGCGAGCGGCGCGCACGGCGCTCGTGAGCAAGATCGCCGTCCTCGCCGGCGGCAGCTCGTTCGAGCGCCAGGTCTCGCTGCGGTCTGGCGCGCGCGTCGAGGACGCGCTCGAGCGACTCGGCCACGAGGTCGTGGCGATCGATGCCGGGAGCGACCTGATCGTCCGGCTCCGCGACCAGCAGCCGGACGCTGCGTTCGTCGCGATGCACGGCCGCGACGGCGAGGACGGCACGGTCCAGGAGCTGCTCGAGATCCTCGCCATCCCCTACACCGGCTCGGGGGTTCCCGCCTGCGTGCGCGCGATGGACAAGGTGCTGACCAAGCACAGCCTGATCGCCGCCGGGGTGCCGACGCCGGAGTTCTTCTCCTTCAACGAGACGGCGTTCAAGGAGCTCGGCGCGGCCGACGCACTGCCCGCGATCGAGGAGCGGCTCCAGTTCCCGATCGTCGTCAAGCCGGCCGGTCAGGGCTCGGCCCTGGGAATCAAGTTCGCGCGTACGGCCGCGGACGTCCCCGCTGCGCTCGTGGCGGCGTTCTCGTATGACACGAAGGTCCTGCTCGAGCGCCACGTCGAGGGACGCGACCTCGCCGTCTCGGTGCTCGAGGGACCCGACGGCCCGATCGCGCTGCCGATCGTCGAGGCCGTGCCGGTGGGCGGCGGTGACTACGACTTCCAGGCGCGCTACGAGATCGGCCGCACGGACTTCATCTGCCCAGCCGAGCTTCCAGACGGCATCACCGAGCGCGCGCAAGAGCTGGCGCTGCGCACCTACTCGCTGCTCGGCTGCTTCGGCTTCGCCCGCGTCGACCTGATGCTCGACGGGACGGGCGAGCTGTTCGTGCTCGAGGCGAATCCGATCCCCGGCCTTACCGAGACGAGCCTGCTCCCCCAGGCCGCCGACGCGGCTGGCATCGGCTTCGACCAGCTCGTGGGACGGATCCTCGAGTCGGCGTTCGAGCGCTCGGCCGCGCGGGCCTGACGCTCAGGAATCGCCGGCGGCGAAGTCCTCCGGCGAGACGTTGTCGAGGAAGTCCTTGAACTTCTCGACGACCTCCTCGGTGTCCTCGACGTCGTGCTCGAACTCGATCGCCGACTCGCTGATGACCTCCTCGGCAGCGAAGATCGCGGCGCCTGTGCGCACGGCGAGAGCAAGCGCATCGGATGGCCGCGAGTCGATCTCCAGCTCCCGGCCGGCGAGCGACAGGGTTATCGAGGCGTAGAAGGTGTTCTCGCGCAGCTCGGTGACCGAGACCTTGGTGCACTCGACGTCGAGCTCGGAGAGCACGTCGCTGATCAGGTCGTGGGTCATCGGTCGCGGCGTGTTCGCACCCTGGAGCTTCATCAGGATCGCGGCCGCCTCAGGATGGCCAATCCAGATCGGCAGGAACTTGTTGCCGTCGCGCGTCTTCAGCAGCACGATCGGCTGCTTGCCGACCATGTCGAAGCTGACGCCGTAGATGACCATCTCCTGCATTACGGGAGGAACCTCTCGTTGGCCGTTCCGGAACGCGACACAGTCTAGTCGCGCGGGCGGGCCCGACCGACCACACGGCGCATCCGCTCCAGGGGCGCGGCGAGCGCGCCCGCCATCCATCGGTGATCCTCATTGCGGCGCGGAGTATGGGCGATCCTGGATTCGAACCAGGGACCTCGTCCTTATCAGAGACGCGCTCTAACCGACTGAGCTAATCGCCCGAGCTGCGGCGATTCTAGCGAGCAGGGAGAAACGCCGTTAGGCGGCGTGGATCGGCTCGCGGCGAGCCTCCGCAAGCCGCTCCGCGAGCTCGCGGGCGTCGTCCGGCGAGTGGAAGTCGATCTCGATCCGGCATCCGTGGCCTTTGGTTCGGGCCCGAACCGGTAGCCCGAGAGCGGCCGAGAGCGCCTCCGCGGTCTCGGCGAGCGACTCGGCGAGGTCGGGATGGATCCCCGGCGCCTCGCGCTTCGCGGGCTCGCCGGCCTCGAGCTCGCGCGCGCGGCGCTCCGTCTCCCTCACCGACCACCCGTGCTCGCGCGCGTCGCGGCCCAGCCGCTTGCGGTCCTCGTGGTCCTTGCAGGTGAGGATCGCGCGGCCGTGGGCCTCGGTCAGCAAGCCCGTCTCGATCGAGTCGAGCAGCTCGTCCGGTAGCTCGAGCAGCCGGACGAGGTTCGAGACCGCGACGCGGCTCTTGCCGACTCGGCGGCCGACCTCTGCCTTCGACAGGCCGAGGTCGTCGACCAGCATCGCGCAGGCACGCGCCTCCTCGACCGGGTTCAGGTCGACTCGCGCCATGTTCTCGGCAAGCGCGAGATCGAGCCGCTCCCAGTCCTCGGTGTGACGGATGACCGCAGGGATCGACTCCAGGCCCGCAAGCTTGGAGGCGCGCAGGCGACGCTCGCCGGCGATCAACTCGAACATGCCACCCGCGAGCGGCCGGACGACCACCGGCTGCAGCACGCCACGCGAGGCGATCGACTCGGAGAGCGCAACCAGCGCCTCTTCGTCGAACTCGCGCCGCGGCTGGCGGGGGTTCGGCTCGATCAGGTCGAGTGGAACCTCGCGCAGGCCGGTCTCCTCTTTTCCCGATCGCGGAAGGATCGCCGAGAGGCCCTTGCCCATCCCGCGCTGGCCAGCCTTAGGCTCAGCTTGACGCTCAAGCACGGGCAGCCACCTCCTTTGCGAGCTTCAGGTAGGCGGCCGAGCCAGCGCTGCGCGGGGCATGCCTGACGATCGGCAATCCATAGCTCGGAGCCTCTCCCAGCCTGACGTTGCGGGGAATCACGGTGTCGAAGACGAGGTCCGGGAAGTGCTCGCGGACCTCGCGCTCGACGTCCTGCCCGAGTCGCGTGCGGCCGTCGTGCATCGTGAGCACCATGCCCGCAACCGTAAGCCTCGGGTTCAGCTCGCGCTGTATCAACGAGAGCGTGTCGAGCAGGCCCGCGAGGCCCTCGAGCGCGAAGTACTCCGTTTGGACCGGGACCAGAACGCGGTCCGCCGCCACAAGGGCATTGACCGTCAACGGCCCAAGGGAGGGCGGGCAGTCCAGGATGGTGAAGAGAAAGCGGTCGCGCACGTCGCCGAGCTGCTCACGGAGACGGGTCTCGGACCCCGCCAAGCGCGGGAGCTCGACCGTCGCGCCGGCCAGATCGGGTGTAGCCGGGACCGCGGAGAGCTTCTCGACCGTGGTCGGATGGGCCGCCTCGGCGATCGTGCACTCTCCGCTCAAGGCGCTGTAGCTGTTGGGCTCCAGATCCTTTGCGAGGCCGACGCCCACGGTCGCGTTAGCCTGGGGATCCAGATCCACGAGCAAGGTCTCGTAACCAGCATCGGCGATGCTGGCGGCGACGTTCACGGCGGTCGTGGTCTTGCCAACGCCGCCCTTCTGATTCGCTATCGCGAAGACTGTTCCCATCGGCTCTGAAGGTATCCCTGGATGCGGTCGGACTAGGACTGGGCACTGTAGTTCAAGGGCGAACTCGCGGCGCGCCGGCCTCTGAGCGATCAGGTGAGCGGGCGCTTGGCGGCCATTCCCGCCCGTCGCGGAAAGCGAGCCGGCGTCGGGGCGGACTTCACGAAGGTGTGGAGGTGGCGGTCCCTGGCCGCCGGGAACGGCTTGACGGAGACGACCGGCCCCGGAGTCAAGCCGACCGTCGACGCGGCCCGAGCGCCCGCAGCCTCCTCGGCGCGGTCGCGAATGCCCTTCCAGGCCACGAAGGTGCCGCCCAGCTCGAGCAGCGGCGCCGCGTACTCGACCAGCACGGGCAGAGCCGCGACGGCCCGGGCGGTCACAGCGCCGTAGGCACAGGCGCCCTCACCCACGGCCCACTCCTCAGCTCGGGCAGTGACGGTGCGGGCGTTGGCGGTATCCGCCGCCGTCGCGAGGCGGGCGATGACGGCGGTCTTGCGGCGAGCGGACTCGATCAGATCGACGGACGCCGCGGGAAGCGCGAGCGCGAGCGCGAGACCCGGAAAGCCCGCCCCAGAGCCGATGTCGCCGATCCTGGCCGCGTCGCGCAGGGCCTCTATCTCGAGGCCGCTGAGGCTGTCCGCGACATGCCGCTCCAGCGCCTCCGCGGGCCCCGACACAGTCGTATGCGGATCCGCCTCACGAGCGAGGGCAGCGAGCAGGGCGGCGATACGGCTGGGCGCGCTATCTGGCAGTCCGTGCCGTGCCGAGAGCGCGGCAACCGTTTCTCGTGAAACGGTCAGGAGACGGAGTGCGAGGCTGGGGACACCACCAGCCGGCGGTCGGGCTCGTCGCCCTCGCTGTGCGTCGTGATGTCGGAGCGCTCGCTGAGGTAGTTGTGGACGACCTTGCGCTCGAGGGCTCGCATCGGCTCCAGCTCGACCGCCCTGTCGAAGCGAAGCGCCTCGGCCGCGGCGCGATCGGCGGTGCGGTGCAGCGCCTCGGCGCGACGCTCGCGGTAGCCCGCTGCGTCGATGACGACCTGCTTGTCGCGCGATCCGCCTCCCAGCGCGATCCGCACGGCGAGATGCTGAAGCGCGTCGATCGTGGCGCCATGCTTGCCGATCAGCAGACCGAGCTCCTCGCCGTTGACGTTGGCGCGGATCTCGTCGTCGGTCTCGGTGATGTCGACCGTTGCCTTGAGGCCGAGCGCGTGGACGACCCGTGTGACCAGGTCGCGCAGCCGCTCGGCGGGCTCCTCCGGCATCGCCTCGGCGACTTCGCGCCAGACGGCCTCGTTCACCACACCGACGACCCGGGCCTCTCCGCCGTCGCCGCCGTCAACGAGGTCGAAGTCGACGCAGTCGGAGGTGATGCCGGGAAAACGTGGCTCCAGCTCCTTCATCACGGCCCACTTCGCCTCGCCGACCGAGTCGCCGGAGCCCTCCACCCGCAGGTCGGCAGCGTCGCTCTCGATCGGACTCCGGCCGCTGTCGCTCATCGGCGGCAGCCTACCGGCGCCGGCCGGAGCGCTTCTTCTTCTTGCGCGGCGAGGGTGGCGGGGCCTTTGCAGTGCCGTTGCCGTCAGACGATCCGGCAGCAGACTTCTTTCCGTCTGACAGCGCCGCAGCACCAGCCGGGGCGGCCGATCCGCCGTTGAGGTCGGGGCGTGGGTAGAGCTTGCGCACGACCAGCTGCTGTCCGATCGTCCAGACGTTCGTCGTGACCCAGTAGAGGATCAGTCCCGCCTCGAAGTTGACGATGAAGATGACGAAGACGAACGGCAGCGCGATCATGATCCGCTGCTGCGTCTTGTCGCCGCCGATCGAGGTGATCATCGTCGCGATCAGCTGGGTCGCGACGTAGAGCACGATCATCACGCCGAGCACGACTGGCTCGTCGGTCAGGTTCTGAGCCAGATCGGGGATGAAGAAGAAGCTCTCCTCGCCCTGGATGTCAGCCTTGAACGAGTCGCTGCGCAGCAGCTCGAACAGCGCGATGAAGAAGGGGATCTGAAGCAGTAGCGGGAGACAGGAGCCCAGGGGATTGACCTTGTTCTCCTGGTAGAACTTCATCATCTCCTGGTTCATGCGCTGCCGGTCGTCCTTGTAGCGCTCCTGGATCTTCTTCATCTCCGGCTGGAGCACCTGGAGCTTCTGCATCGACTTCACCGACTTGAAGGTGAGCGGCAGGATGAGGATCCGGATCGTGAACGTCAGCAGGATGATCGCCCAGCCCCAGCTGTTCTCGCCGCCGCCGATGGCGTCGTGCCAGAACGTCAGGACGTCCTCGAGCACGTTGAGGACCGACTCGGGGATGATCGCGATCAGTGTCATGACTCGGAGGGTGCGCGGAACAGCGTCTGGTCCTCGACGAAGTCGACGCCCCCGTGACTCCAGGGGTTACAGCGCAGTAGGCGCCAGGAGGCCAAGACCAGGCCGCGCAGTATGCCGTATCGACGCACGGCGGTGACGGCGTACTGCGAGCACGAAGGGTGGTACTTGCAGCGTTTGGGCAGTGCGGGGGAGACGAACCGCTGGTATGCGCGGACCGGAGCGACCGCGATCGCCCTTGCGTTCACCCCTCGTCGCCTCCGGTCAGGCCGGCAGATGACAACACGGCGCGCAGCTCGCCCTCGACGGCGGCCGCTCCTCCGTCGGCAGCAACCTCCGCCAGGCCAGCTCGCGCGACGATGACGAAGTCGTGGTCCTCGGGCAGGTCGTCGGCGCAGGCCCAGAAGGCGTCGCGCAGCATCCGCTTGGACTGGTTGCGGACGACGGCGCCACCGACCTTGCGACCGACCGAGATCCCGAGTCGCGGTTCATCGCCACCGGCGCGGGGGAACGAGTAGACGATCAGGCAACGGCTGGCGTGCGAGCGACCGTCGCGGTAGACGCGGTCGAAGTCGGCGCTGCGCGAGAGCCGCCCGCGGCGGCGCCTCCCACCGCGCGCCGAGGACATCAGACGGTGAGGCGGCGCCGGCCCTTGCTGCGACGGCGCTTGAGGATCTCGCGACCAGCGCGCGAGCTCATGCGTGACCGGAAGCCGTGGGTGCGGGCCCGCTTGCGCTTCTTCGGTTGGTAGGTGCGCTTCATCCAAGGTCTCCTGTCGGAAAGGCGGCAGTATAGCCAGCGTTCGCTTTTCTCCGCGATTTGCGGCGATCCCGTTCTCGTCGGTGAGAACGCCGACACCACAGATGTAAACTCGGCCGCGCCGAGGGCAAGGTGTTACTCACCGTCGCCCTCTCTTTACGAATTCTGCCGAACCGGTCCGGGAGGGCCGAACTTGCCCGTGCGCGAACACCTCGAACCGACGTGGAGCCGCATCCGCCAGGAGCTGCGTCGCGACGTGCCCGACTTCAAGTTCCACATCTGGCTCGATCCGCTCGAGCTGGTGGGCCTGGATGGCGACACGCTGTTCGTCCGCGCGCCGGACCACATACGGACCTCGGTCCGCGACCGCTACCTGCCCGTCCTCCACACAGCGGCCACTCGGGCGCACGCCCCGAACGCCGTCGTCGAGATCGTCGACGAGCGCTGGCAGCCGCCCACCGACCTGCCGACGCCGGCAGCGTCCGGGTCGCCCTCGAGCCCTTCCGGGCTGAACCCGAAGTACACCTTCGAGCAGTTCGTCATCGGCAAGGACAGCCGCTTTGCCCATGCCGCCGCGCTCGCGGTCGCGGAGATGCCGGGCCAGACCTACAACCCGCTCTTCATCCACGGCCGGCCGGGACTCGGCAAGACGCACCTGCTCCACGCGATCGGCAACTACGTGCGCTGCTACGGATCCGGCCTGACCGTTCGCTACGCGACCGTGGAGCAGTTCACGAACGAGTTCGTCGACGCGCTGCGAGCCCGCGACACCCAGGCCTTCAAGGAGCGCTTCCGCGGCGTCGACGTCCTGCTCCTCGACGACGTCCAGTTCCTCGCCGACAAGGTCAAGACCGAGGAGGAGCTGTTCCACACCTTCAACGAGCTGCACTCGTCGGGCCGCCAGCTCGTCATGACGTCCGATCGCAGCCCGGCCGAGCTCGAGTCGCTCACAGACCGCCTCGGCGAGCGCTTCGCCTCAGGACTCGTGGTCGGCATCGACCCTCCCGACCACCGCGTCCGGCGGGCGATCCTCACCAAGCGCGCCCGTCTCGACTCCGTCGATGCCTCCAGCGACCTGGTCGAGGAGATCGCCGGGCGCGTCACGACCAGCGTCCGCGCTCTCGAGGCAGCGCTGATCCAAGTCGTCGCCTACGCCTCGCTGCGCGGCGAGCCGCCCACGCCCGAGATCGCACGCAAGCTGCTCGACAAGCTCGGTCCCGACCGGCGACGCTCGAAGCCCACCGTCGACGACGTCCTCACCGCCACGGCGACACGCTTCGGCGTCTCGACCACCGAGCTCCTGGCCAGAGATCGCCGTCCCGCGGTCTCCCAGGCCCGCAAGGTGGCCATCTACCTGGCGCGCGAGCTGACCGGCAACAGCCTGCCCGAGATCGGCCGGCGACTCGGGGGTCGAGACCACAGCACGATCCTCGCCGCAGTCCGCAGCCTCAACGGCGACATCGAGCGCGATCACGAGCTCGCGCAGTCTGTGGACAAGCTCAAGCGCGAGCTCCAGGGAGACCGGTGATGGCCGGCGCTGCTGTAAGACTGCACACCCTATCCCCAGGGTTGTGCTCGATTCGAACGCGCTCCACGAGCGCCAACCCGCCCTCCCACCAACATCTCAACACCACCTACTCCCTCTAGATATAGGTAGATCAGTTGAAGCTAGTCGTTTCCCGTGAGGCCTTTCTCGACCGACTCGGCGTCGTCGCACGCGGTGTCTCGACACGCAGCGCGATCCAAACGCTCTCCGGCGTGCTGCTCCACGTGGCCGACGGCAAGGCCGAGCTGCGCGCGACGGATACCGAGCTGGGGATCCGTGCTGGTGTCGAAGGGAACGTCGAGCGCGATGGCTCGGTCGTCATCCCTGGCCGCCTGCTGCTCGACGTAGCTCGATCGCTGCCCGGCGAGTCGATCTCGATCGAGTACCGCGCGTCCGAGCAGGACGTCGAGGTGAAGGCGGGCCCGTCGACGTTCCACCTGCGCACGCTGCCACTGGAGGACTTCCCGAAGCTGCCGGAGCAATCTGGGGACGTGGCGATCTCGGTTCCTGCGGCGGCGTTCATCGAGACGGTCGATCGCGTCGCCCGGTCGGCGTCGCGTGACGAGACGCGGCCTCACCTCACGGGCGTGTTGGTCACGGCCTCCGGCAATGCGCTGCGGATGGTCGCGACGGACTCGTACCGGCTGTCGGTCAAGGAGACGTCGCTCGCGCAGGAGCTCGCCGGCGAGCTCGAGGTCAACGTCCCGGCTCGGACGCTGCAGGAGCTGAGCCGCATCGCCGCGGCGAGCGGCGCGGAGGCGATCACCGTCACGGCGCTCGAGAACCAGGTCGTGTTCACCGTCGGCGACGTGGTCCTCTCCTCGCGCCTGGTAGATGGTCGATTCCCGAACTATCAGCAGCTGCTGCCCGAGGCCTATGAGCACGAGCTGCGGATCGACCGCAGCGAGCTGCTCGAGGTCGTTCGCCGCGTGTCGCTGCTGGCTCAGAAGAACGCGCCACTGCGCCTCGCGTTCGCCGACGGCCAGCTCGAGGTGTCGGCTCAGACGCCGGACATCGGCGAGGCCAGCGAGTCGCTCCCGGTCCCGTTCAACGGCGAGCCGCTGGCGATCGGGTTCAACCCGGAGTTCTTCCGCGACGGCCTCGAGAGCGCTGAGACGGACGAGCTGGTCCTGAAGCTGATCAGCCCGTTGCGGCCGGGACTGATCCAGTCGGGCGACGACGGGGGCTTCATCTACCTCGTCATGCCGATCCGCCTCAACGTCTAGGTGCTGGCGCCCCCGCGCGCGACCACCCACGCTTGACGTGCGCGTCGACAAGCTCACCGCGCGCGACTTCCGGAACTACGACCGCGTCGAGGTGGAGCTGGGCGAGCGGCTGACGGTCATCGTCGGTCCCAACGGAGCCGGCAAGACGAACCTGCTCGAGGCGATCTACTTCGGATGCACCGGCCGGTCCCCGCGCACGTCGACGGACCGTGACCTACTGCGCCGTGGCGCGACAGCGGCTCGGGTGACAGTCACGACCACCGCGACGGACGGTACGAGCCACCACCTCGAGGCGGCCTTCCAGCCGGGCGAGCAGAAGCTGTTGAAGGTGGACGGCGCCGACGTGGACAACCTGTGGGCGACCGAGGCGCGGCCGCTCGTCAGCGTCTTCCTGCCGGACCGCCTCGAGCTGGTGAAGGGCGCCCCCGCACTGCGCCGAGGGCATCTCGATCAGGTGGTCGCCGCGCTATGGCCGGCGCGCGGCGAGCTACGGTTGGCGTACTCGCGTGCCCTCGCGCAACGCAACGCCCTGCTCTCCCGTATCCGCTCTGGCTCGGCGAGCGCTGACTCGCTCGGCTCGTGGGACCTCGAGCTCGCCCGTCAGGGGATCGAGCTGATGGCGGCCCGCCGCGAGACCGTGACGCTGCTGGCGCCCCGCTTCGAGCGTCGCGCGGCCGATCTCGGCCTCCCGTCGACCGCGCAGCTGGCCTACCGCCCTCGATCGCGTGCCACCGAGGCCGACGCGCTCGCCGCGGAGCTGCTCGAGCGTCGCGCGGCCGACCTCGACCGCGGCTTCACGGCCCACGGCCCTCACCGCGACGACCTACGGCTGCTCCACGGCGGCGAGTCGTTGCGTGACTTCGGATCCCAGGGCCAGCAGCGCGCCGGGCTCCTGGCGCTGCTGTTCGCCGAGCGTGACCTGTTGGCGGCGGAGCGCGACCGGCCGCCCCTGATGTTGCTCGACGACGTGATGTCGGAGCTCGACTCCGCGCGCCGTGCGCTGCTCTCGGAGCTGCTGCTGAGCGAGGGGCAGGGCGTGGTCACGGCGACCGAGGTCGAGCACGTGCCTGGGCACGACAGCCCGGGCACGAGCGTTCTGCTCGTCGAGGACGGGCAGGTCGGTGGGGCCGGGTGAGACGGAAGGGCCCACGTCCGCTGGCCGCCGCGCTCGACGGGATCTCGCGCGACGTCGCGCCGGCGACCACGCTCGCGCGCGTTCAGGCAGCCTGGCCGGAGGCCGTCGGTGCGACGATCGCGGCCGAGGCCCAGCCGATCGCCGAGCGCTCCGGAGCGCTCACCGTCGCATGCCGGTCGGCGACTTGGGCGAGCGAGCTGGAGCTGCTCGCGCCGGACATTCTCGAGCGGCTCAATCGGGCGCTTGGAGGCTCCGACGACGGTCCGCTCTGCACGCTTCGCGCCAAGGTCCGCACGGCTCCCTAGAAAAGTGCGAATTTGCAGGGCTTTTATAGGTGCGAAAGGCGTCCGGCCGGGGCGCTAGTCTGCTAGTGTTCCAAGTCCGAAGCAACTCGCCCCGACGCAGCGTTCAGCAAGCGCCGCGCCGGGGTCTTCTCATGTCTGACTGACGGAAGGATCGCTTGGCCACGAAGGGATCGGACAACGGCAGCGCGAAGAGCTACGACGCCCAGGACATCACCGTCCTCGAGGGCCTCGAGGCGGTACGCAAGCGCCCTGGCATGTACATCGGCTCGACCGGTGTACGCGGCCTCCATCACCTGATCTACGAGGTCATGGACAACTCGGTCGACGAGGCACTCGCCGGCGAGTGCGATCACGTCCGGATCGCCATCCATCCCGACAACACCGTCACGGTCACCGACAACGGCCGCGGGATCCCGGTGGCCATGCATGAGAAGGAGGGGCGGCCCGCCGCGGAGGTCGTGCTCACCGTGCTTCATGCGGGCGGCAAGTTCGGCGATGGCGGCGGCTACAAGGTCTCCGGTGGCCTGCACGGCGTCGGCGTCTCGGTCGTCAACGCGCTCTCCGAGCGCCTCGACCTGACGGTCTGGCGCGATGGCTTCGAGTGGACGCAGTCCTACGAGCGCGGAACCCCGATGGCGCCACTGGAGAAGGGCGCGAAGAGCGACAAGCGCGGGACGCGCATCACCTTCCTGCCCGACCTCGAGATCTTCGACACGATCGACTACGAGCGCGAGACGCTCGAGCAGCGCTTCCGCGAGATGGGCTTCCTGACCAAGGGTTTGAAGATCGACTTCGCCGACGAGCGCGGCGAGGGCTTCGAGACGAGCTTCAAGTACGACGGCGGCATCGTCGACTTCGTCCACTTCATCCACTCCCAGGGAACCAAGGAGGCGATCCACAAGAAGGTCGTCTACCTCGAGGGGAGCGACGACGAGGTCGGCGAGGTCGAGGTCGCGATGCAGTGGAACTCCTCCTACCAGGAGTCGCTGCTCTCGTTCGCCAACAACATCAACACCCACGAGGGCGGCTCGCACCTCTCCGGCTTCCGCTCGGCGCTGACGCGCACGATCAACGCCTACGCCCGCCAGAAGGGGATCCTCAACGAGAAGGATGCGAACCTCGCCGGCGAGGACGTGCGCGAGGGCCTCACCGCGATCATCTCGGTAAAGGTCGCCGAGCCGCAGTTCGAGGGTCAGACCAAGACCAAGCTCGGCAACCCGCCGGTCGAGGGCTTCGTCCAGACGGCCGTCAACAAGGCGCTCGCCGAGTTCCTCGAGGAGAACCCGGCAGAGGGCAAGCAGATCATCGTCAAGGCGGTCCAGGCATCCCGCGCCCGCGAGGCGGCGCGCAAGGCACGCGACCTGACGCGCCGCAAGTCCGCGCTCGAGAACTCGACGCTGCCGGGCAAGCTCGCCGACTGCTCGGTGCGCGATCCCTCGCTCGCCGAGATCTTCGTAGTCGAGGGCGACTCAGCCGGTGGCTCGGCCAAGCAGGGCCGCGACCGCAACACGCAGGCCGTCCTGCCGCTGCGCGGCAAGATCATCAACGTCGAGAAGAACCGGATCGACAAGGTGCTCTCGAACACCGAGATCCAGGCGCTGATCACGGCGATCGGTACCGGGATTCGCGAGGAGTTCGACATCGAGAAGGCCCGCTACCACAAGGTGATCATCATGTGTGACGCCGACGTGGACGGCGCGCACATCCGGACGCTCGTGCTCACCTTCCTCTTCCGCGAGATGCCCGAGCTGATCGAGAACGGCTACGTCTACCTCGCGAAGGCGCCGCTCTACAAGGTCAAGCGCGGCGGCCAGGACATCTACATCGAGAAGGAGTCCGAGCTCGAGGAGATCCTGCTGCGCGACAAGCTCGAGGAGATCGAGGTCGTCGGTCGCGGTGGCAGCGGCTTCAAGATGACCCACTCGCGCTGGCAGAAGTACGGCCGGCTGCTCAAGCAGTACGAGGGCTGGGCGTCGTCGCTGCGCGCCGAGTACGGGCACGACACGATCACCTTCCTCGAGGAGTCGCAGATCCTCGACGCTGGGGTCGTCAGCCCCGACGAGCTGGAGCGCCTGCTCGCCACCAAGGCACCCGAGGGCGAGCCGTTCGAGACCGAGCTGATCTCCAAGGACGCCGACGAGCTCGTGGTCCGCGTCGTCGAGCGCCTCAACGGCTCGGCCGCGACCTACAAGCTGCGCCGCGAGATGTTCTCGACGACCGACTACGCGAACTTCGTCCGCGTGCACAAGGAGCTCGAGGAGCTGGCGGGCACTCCGCCGTTCGACGTCAAGCTCGGCCGCAAGGAGCAGCTCGCGCTCTCCTTCGAGGAGCTGCGCAAGCGGGTGCTCGACGTCGCGCGCGAGGGCGTGACCGTACAGCGCTTCAAGGGCCTCGGGGAGATGAACCCCGACCAGCTCTACGACACGACGATGGACGCGCAGCAGCGCACGCTGCAGCAGGTGACGGTCGACGACGCGTCGGCCGCGGACCTGATCTTCTCGATGCTGATGGGCGACAAGGTCGAGCCGCGCCGCAAGTTCATCGAGGACAACGCGACCGATGTGGCCAACCTCGATGTGTAGCCGGAGGCTGATCTAGATGGCAGGAGCGGAGACCCTCTCGGGCGGGAACGTCGAGCCGCGCGGGCTCGAGGAGGAGATGCGGTCGTCGTATCTCGACTACGCGATGAGCGTGATCGTCGGGCGCGCGCTGCCCGACGTCCGCGACGGGCTCAAGCCGGTCCACCGCCGCGTGCTCTACGCCATGTTCGAGGGCGGCCTGGGCCCCACCCGGCCCTACAAGAAGTCGGCGGCGACGGTCGGCGACGTGATGGCCAAGTTCCACCCGCACGGCGACTCGGCGATCTACGACACGCTCGTCCGGATGGCGCAGGACTTCGCGATGAGCGAGAAGCTCGTCGACGGCCAGGGCAACTTCGGCTCGATCGACAACGACCCGCCGGCGGCCATGCGCTACACCGAGGCGCGCCTGACGCGCCTCGCGATGGAGATGCTGCGCGACATCGATCGCGACACGGTCGACTTCGCGCCGACATACGACGACGCCCGCCTCGAGCCGTCGATCCTCCCGGCGCGCTACCCGAACCTGCTCGTCAACGGCTCGTCCGGCATCGCCGTCGGCATGGCGACGAACATCCCGCCGCACAACCTGCGCGAGGCGGTCGACGCGACGATCGCGTACCTCGAGAACCCCTTGATCGACGTCGCGGGCCTGATGAAGCACATCAAGGGCCCGGACTTCCCGACCGGCGGCACGATCGTCGGCTGGCAGGGAATCAAGGACGCCTACGAGACGGGTCGCGGCCGCGTCGTCGTTCGCGGCAAGGCTCACATCGAGCCGCTGCGCCAGGGCAAGGAGGCGATCATCGTCACCGAGCTGCCCTACCAGGTCAGCAAGGGCGACGGTCGCAACGACGGCTCGGGCCTGATCAAGAAGATCGCCGAGGTCGTCCAGAACGGCAAGATCCCCCAGATCTCCGACCTGCGCGACGAGTCGGACCAGTCCGGCATCCGCCTGGTGATCGAGCTCAAGCGCGACGCGATCCCGAAGGTCGTTCTCAACAACCTCTACAAGTTCACGCCGCTGCAGTCGACGTTCGGCGTCAACGCCGTCGCGCTCGTCGGCGGCGTGCCGAAGACGCTCTCGCTGCGCGAGATGATCGGCGCCTACGTCGACCACCAGGTCGAGGTCGTCGTGCGTCGCACCAAGCACGAGCTGCGCGAGAAGGAGGCCCGCCGCCACATCCTCGAGGGCCTGCTGATCGCGATCACCGACATCGACGCGGTGATCGCGCTGATCCGCGCCTCGCGCGACCCCGACGTGGCACGCGACGGCTTGATGGAGAAGTTCGACCTGACGAGGATCCAGGCGCAGGCGATCCTCGATCTCCGTCTGCAGCGCCTCACCGCGCTCGAGGCCGACAAGCTCAAGGAGGAGCACGCCGACGTGCTCGAGCGGATCCGCGAGCTGCGCGACATCCTCGGCGACGAGCAGCGCGTCCGCGACATCATCAAGGAGGAGCTGACCGAGGTCCGCGACGCGCACGGGCGAGAGCGCCGCACCGACATCACGCACTCCGAGGACGACATCGACATCGAGGACCTGATCGCCGATCAGCAGATGGTCATCTCGATCACGAAGTCCGGCTACATCAAG